>Ga0207675_100001330_pt1 | contig 24765 bp, 18 predicted proteins | sample KBSSwiS42_FD_184305 | JGI IMG/M metagenome (GOLD analysis project Ga0207675, IMG submission 184305) | Switchgrass rhizosphere microbial communities from Kellogg Biological Station, Michigan, USA - KBS Switchgrass S4-2 (SPAdes) (version 2) | ecosystem: Host-associated > Plants > Roots >...
CGGCGAGCCGTGTATTCGGCGGACGCAACCTGCTAGTCGGCGGCAGTACGGCGCTGATGCGGCACGCCCCCGGCGTATGCGGCGGCGATCTGAGCGGCATCGCAGCGGCGATGCTGCCGCTCTGGGCGCGCCCCGCCGTCGGCGGCGTGGGCATGGCCGCCATCGGCCTGCTGCTGCCCCAAACGTTCGGCATCGGCTACACCACGCTGTCTTCCGCGCTCCTTGGCCGGATGTCGTGGCCGGCGATGGCGACGCTGAGCGCGGGCAAGATGGCTGCCACCATCACCTCGTACGGGTGGGGCCTGTCAGGCGGGATCTTCGCGCCGACGCTGGTCGTCGGCGCGACGCTCGGTGGCGCGTTCGCGCACCTCGTCCATCCCTTCGCCGGACCCTCGGTCGAGACCGTCGGGTCGTTCGCGCTCGTCGGCATGGGCGCCTTCTTCGCCGGAGCCATTCGAGCGCCGATCACGTCGATCCTGATCATCTTCGAGATGACCGGCGACTACGCGATCATCCTGCCGCTGATGATCAGCAACAGCATCAGCTTCACCCTGGCGTCGCGGCTGCATCCGGTGCCGATTTACGACGCGCTCCTCCACCAGGACGGCGTGCCGATCCCGGAGCATCACACGCAGCGGGAGTTACGCGCGATCACCGTCGGCCAGGCGATGCGTACCGACCTCGCGCCGGCCCATGTCGACGACGCGATCGGGGACGTGAGACGGCGGCTGGAGCAGTCCGGCGCGCGGGCGCTGGCAGTGATCGATCGAGCAGGACAGCTGCATGGGATCGTCGGGCGCCGCGAGCTGGCGCTCGCGGACGGGCCGTCTCGCGCGGCCGGCGACGTCGCCCGCCGCGATGTGGTGACGGTCTTCGCTGATCAATCGCTGGACCTCGCGCTCTTGAAGCTCGGTCGGCTGTCGGTACGTCAGGCGCCGGTGGTCAGCCGGCTCGCTCCCGGCGAAGTGGTCGGCATGCTGTCGCTCGAGGACATTTCGCTCGCGATCCATCACCTCTCGTCGACGTCGATTCACGCACGCGCTTGAGTTTCTACCAACCTGGATGCCTTGCCCGGATCGCGGCCCGACGCGGCGCGCCGCAGCGGCAGCCACACCGCCGCCTCGCCGACGAACACCGCGATCGCGGCGCCGGTGCTGCCGAGGATCGGGATCAACATCGCCGCCGACAGCACCTGCACGACGAGCGCGGTCCCGGTCCAGCGGACGACGGCCGCCTCGCCGCCGGCGGCATACAGCGCGATCTCGCGGGCGGCGTTGGTCAGCGAGGGAATCAAGCCGATGCCGATCCAGATGAGCGTCGGCGCGGCGGCGACAAACGACGGGCCGAACGCGACGCGGAGGAGCAGCGGCCCCAGCGCGATGCACGCCATCGCGATCGATCCGCTGAACGCGAGCAGCGCGCGATCGAGCGTGCGAAACACCCGCATCGTTCCCGCCGGATCGCGCTCGAACTCGCCCGAGAGCACCGGCAGCGCCCCGCCGAAGAGCGCCTGGGGCGCGAGCACGGCGAGGCGTCCGAACCGCGACGCGGCGGCGTAGAGGCCGACCGCCGCCGGCGTCGACAGCGCGCCGAGCAGCAGCGGCGCCGCGCGGAGATCGAGGTTGGCGACAATGCCCGCTCCGGCAAACGGCAGCGCGCGGCGCAGCAGCGAGCGAAGCGATTCGCGCGGCGACGACCTCGCCCGATGATCGGGAAACACGCGCCGCCACAGGATCAGCGCGGTGGCGATTTGCGCGACCTGGACCAGCGCAGCCAGCACGATGAGCGCAACGACCACCCCGCCCACCGACCCGAACCCCACCAACCCACCCGACCCGCCTTCGCTCGCCTGAATCCCGGCGAGCTTCGGCGCGGCAAGCCCACGCGACACCGCGGTAATCCACCATGACGCGGCCAGCTGGATCGCGAGCCACGCCGTGTCGATGCCGAGCACGATCGGGAGCCACCGCGGCTGCGAGACGAGGACGGCGCTGAAGCAGCCGTAAGCCGCGCTGACGACGCCGAGGAGCGCCGCGACGCGAAGCGCAGTCGTCGATCCGTGGTCGGGAACGATCCACGCCGCGCCCACCGTCAGCGCGGCAGCCAGCGGAACCGCGATCGACAGGCGCGCAACGAGCGCACCTGCGACCAGCCGATCCACCGGCGCGCCGGCGCGGGCGCCGTCGCGCGTGAGCAGCACCCCGAAGCCAAGATCGGCGACAACCGTGAGGAGCGAAGCCCACGTGGTGCACAGCACCCACTCCCCGAAGCGGTCGGCGCCGAGGCCGCGGCCGATGACCAGCGCGAGCGCGAATCCGATGGCGGCGCGAGCGAGGGTTGAACCGAGAAACGCCGCGGTCGACTGCGCGACGCGGCGCAGCGCCGTCATACCGTGGTCACACCCGGTTCGACGATCGGGCAGCCGGCCAGGCGGCGCACGAGGCCCGAGTCGGCGAGCTTGGGCGCGGCATCGACGCGAAGCGGGCGCAGGCGGACACGGCGGGCGCGAAACACCGAGGCGAGATCGGGATCGCCGACCAGCGGTCGCCCGCCGACCATCACCAGCCGGACGTCGCGGCGCGTCGTTCGCAGCAGCGCACCGGCCGGGTCGGGCTCGAACGGCGGGATGACCACCAGATCGGCCGGCGCGCCGATCACCAGCCTTCCCGACTTCGGCTGGCGCAGCAGCGCAGACGCGCCGGTGGTCACCATGCGCAGCAGCTCGGCGGCCGAGACCGGCGCGGCGGCGCCCGCGACGCGGAGCTCGTCGAGCAGATCACGCGCGCCGGTGATGCGCGAGTCGGTCCCGAGGGCGATGTGCAGGCGCGACCCGCCGCCGTTGCTGCCCGGCGGCGCGGAGTCGAGCAGTTCCCGCACCGTCACGCTGCGGCCGAAGAGGAAGTCGTTCGAGGCCGGGCACCACACGAGGCCGGCGCCGGCCTCGGCGACGCGCCGCCAGCCGTCGCCATCAATCGCAACGCCATGCACGATCACCGTGTTCGGCTTCAGGCAGCCGAGCGCCTCGAGCCGCGGCAGCTCGCCGCGCGCTGCCTCGTCGACCCCTTCGGCGAGGTGCAGCACGAACGGCGCGTCGGCCGGCGTCGCCTGCCAGCGCTGCGCGACCTCGCCGCCGGGCTCGCCGCGCGCGCCCGCCGGTTGCCGCTCGAGCAGGAAGGAATGCGCCCAGCCGTAACGCCGCACCACGCGCACCGGCATCGTCCGCCGCATCTCGGGATAGAACGGGTTGTGATGCGCCACCGTGGTGACGCCGGCCAGCAGGTTCTTCAACCCGCCGATGAACAGCCGTTCGACGAGCGGCTGCGAGCGGCCGGCGCGAATCGCCGGATCGGACGAGAGGCGCGGGCGCATGTCGTCAATCCATGCCGACGCGTTCTCGTAGCGGTCGCGGCTCTTCAGCCGGCCGTAGTGATTCAGCTCGAGGTGATCATGGGCGTTGATCAGTCCGGGCAGCACGACCGCGCCGCGCAGATCGACGATCGTGTCGTGCGGCTTCGGCCGCTCGCCAATCGACAGGATGCGCGACGAGACGCGGATCGAATCGGCCGGCGCGGCGCCGGGCGCCGGCGTGTGGACGCGCGCGTTGACGAACGACACGGCGTTGGCCCAGATCATCGCGCCACCCACAGGCCGAAGGCGGCCGGCGCGCGTCCGAGCTTCACCCGCGCCAGTTGCCGTCCCATCCGCCAGCGCAGCGGCCCGCGCGAGGGCACGAATTCGGGCCGCAGGTTCAGCCGTTCGGCGACTGCCGCGAGCAGCGCGAAGGTGAGATACCCGCGACCCGGCATCACGACCTCTTGCAGCCCGCAGTCGACGGCGAAGCGGCGGACGGTGTCGTCGACCATCGCCGCGCCGTCGCGATCGGCGTGAAACATCGGCGAGTCCATCACCACCAGCGCGCCGCCGGGGGCGAGCAGGCGGCGCGCGCCGGCGAGCGTCGCGGCGACGTCGGCGGCGTAGTGCAGCGATCCGTTGAAGACGACGAGGCCGAACTGCCCCGGGGCGAACGGCAGCGCGTCGAAGTCGGCCTGCACGATCGGAAACGGCGTCTCGTAATGCCGCGCGGCGCCGAGCCCGTCGACCTCGTCGTCGATGGCGTCGACGGCCACCGCGTGATGACCGAGCGCCGTCAGCCGGTGGCAGAGCCAGCCGCTGCCGGCGCCGACGTCGAGCGCCTGGATTGGCAGCGGCAGGCCAGCCAGCACATGGCGCAGCAGATGGTGGTAGGTCTCGCGCCGGATCGTCCAGTCGCCGGCGTGCGGGTCGTCGGCGGCGACGCTGGGCAGCCGCTGGTAGTACTCGGGCGTCGCGCGGCGACGCCCTTCACGTTCGCGGACCGCGCGGTACTGCTGCACGAACGGATCGAGCGCTTGGCCGCGCGACGGCGTCAGGAAGCGCCAGACACCGCCGCGAAGCTCGAAGGTGCGCGCGCAGGCGGCACAGGCGACGTCGTCGCCGGGCGGCACACCGAGGTCGGTCCGGCAATCCGGGCAGGCGAGGCGCGGCAGCCACGCAGCCTCGACCAGGGTCATGGCTTTCGCAGCACGATCAGGAAGTGGTCGCCCCAGGCGCGCACGCCCGGCCACGCGCCGACGCGATCCTCGACGCGCTGCAGCGTGCCGATCAGGCGCGGATGGCGGCCGGCAAAGGCATCGAGGTACGGCGGCGGCACCAGCAGCCCGAGCGCGCGCTGGGCAACCGGCGCAAACCCGGCGGCGGCGAAGATCTGCGTGAAGGCGCCGGGCGTGTAGTAGCGGGTCCACACCGTGCGCCCTTCGAGCGGCACCGGCACCGCGCCGCGGCGGAAGCGGATGGCGGCGCGCCACCAGCGGCCGCGCGCCAGGTACAGCGCAATTTCCCACGGGCAGACGCGGCCGATCACCGAGGCGATGACGACGCCGCCCGAACGCAGGCGGCGCGCAATCAGGTGCGCTGCCGCGCCGAGATCGTCCACGCAGTTGAGCGGGCCGAAGTTCGAGTAGACGGCGTCGAACTGCACCGGCGCGAGTTGATCGATCTCGTGGATGCCGGCGTGCAGGACGTCGACGCGATCGGCGAGGCCGGCGCCGGACAGGCGCCGCCGCGCCTCGTCGACCATCGCCCGCGACCAGTCGATGGCGGTGACCCGGTAGCCGTTGCGCGCCAGGTACTCCGCGTCGCCGCCGGGGCCGCAGCCGAGATCGATCAGGTGCGCGCCGCGCGCCACGTGCGCCTCCACCGCCTCGCGCACGCGCGCCCGCATCTGGCACAGCGTCGGGTTGGCCGCGTTCGACTGGTCGTAGCCGGCGGCAACGCCGTCGAACGCCCGCTGCGTGTCGAACAGCATCATTGACGCCATGGCGATCGCCTCCAGGAGGTCTTCAGCGAGCAGACACACCGCTCGCACACCGCGTTGGCGCCGACGTCGAGCGAGCGCCGGAACGCCGGCAGGTTGCGGGTCACCAGCGTCGCAAACGGCGTCCGGCGGATGTTGCCGATCGCGGGTTGGAAAAAGCACGGCCGCACCGATCCGTCGGCTTCGACGACCGCCGAGATCCAGGGCGCGTTGCACGAAACGGATGGAAACGGCCCGTCGCCCGCCGCGGCCGCGTAGTAGCGCGGCAGCCGCCGCAGCTTGTCGGGCGCCTCGGCGATGAAGCCGGAGGCGAACTCGCGTGCGTAGCGATCAATCGCGTGCTCGATGGTGGCGGCGAACTCGCGCACCTCCTCGCCGTCGAGCGCCAGCGACCCGAGATCGGCGCGCGCGCCAGGCGCGGGCTCGCGTCCGAACCCCGACGACGACATGTCGGCCGGCAGGAAGGAAATGCCATCGAGGGCCAGCGATTTCGCGTGGTCGACGAGGCGCGGCAGCTCGCGGAAATTCAGGCGGTGCAGCGTCGCGCGCGCGGTAATCGGCACTTCCGGCGCCAGCGCCCGCAGCCGCGCGATGCCGCGCTCGACCACCTCGAGGGCATCGACGCCGCGGATCTCCTCGTACAGCCGATCGCTCGGCGCGTCGAGCGAGACGATGACGCGCGAAAACTGCTGCGCGACGCGGGGCGCGAATCGTTCCAGCAGCACCCCGCTGGTCAGCAGGTGCAGCGTGATGCCCTGCGCCCGGAACATCGCCGCCGCCTCGAACACCTCCGGCCGCAGCAGCGGCTCGCCGCCCGAGAACACCACCAGGCGCGTCCCGAGCGCCGGCAGCCCGGATGCCAGCTCGCCAATCTCGGCGAGCGTCAGATCCTCGGCGCCGCTGTGCTTCCACCAGTCGCACGACACGCAGCGGCTGTTGCAGCGGCTGGTCGGATAGAAGATCAACAGCGGCAGCACGAGCGTCCGGTTGGTCACGGCCCCGGCCGCCACCAGCGCGTCGGTCGCCGCCATCGTCAGCACGGCGCTCTTCATGCGGTTGTCACCCACCCCGGTCTCGCTCGTCCCATTGGTCTACTTCAGCGTTGTCTGGTCGGTCGGCACGGCAGCGGCGTGCGGCGTCAGGATCGGAATGAGCGGCGTCGGCGGCGCGGGCGCGGTCATCCGCTCGAGCCGGCTCAAGCGGCGGTGCAGCGCCGCCCCAAGCAGGGTCTGATAGGCGGCGTTGACCGCCGCGCGTGCGTGACGCGGCCGCAGCGTCCAGGGCCGGCGCAGCGCGCGCGACATGGCCAGGCTGGCCCGCCGCGCGCGAAACTCCGCGTGCACCAGGCCGTGCAGCGCGCGATAGAAGTCGGGCACGTAGGTGGCGTGGTACATCATCGCCAGGTCGTTCGAGTCGACCCAGTTCTGCTTCTGCCCGAGCTGCGCCTGGACCCGTTGATAGAAGGTCGTCCCCGGCAGCGGATAGGAGACCGAGACGCCGATGTCGTCGGGCGCGCAGTCGCGCACCATCTGCAGCGTGCGGTCGATGTCTTCGCGCGTTTCGCCGGGATAGCCGAACTGCAGGAAGAAGCCGACATCGACCCCGGCGCCGTGCAGGAGGCCGGTGGCGTTGGCGATCTGATCGACGCGCGTCCCCTTCTCCATCGCGTCGAGGATCCGCTGCGACCCCGACTCGGCGCCGATCCACGCGGTGCGGCACTGCGCCGCGCGCAGCGCGCGCGCCACCGCCGGCGTCACCTGGTCGGCGCGCAGCAGGCACTTGAAGGGGATCGCGGCGTCGCGTTCCTTCACCAGCGCCGCGAAGCGCTCGATCCATCCCGGCTTCAGGCCGAAGATGTCGTCGGCGATCCAGAGATGATCGGGCGCGTAGGTGCGCTTGAGCCACGCCATCTCTTCGACCACCTGCTCGGGCGATCGCGCGGTGTAGCGCTGGCCGTAGATCGGCTTCGCGCACCAGTTGCAGTGATACGGGCAGCCGCGCGTCGTCACCAGGTTCATCGAGAAATAGCCGTGGTGCGAGCGCCACATCGATCGATAGCGATCGACGTCGACCAGGTCCCACGCCGGCAGCGGCAGCGAATCGAGGGTGCGGATGATCTCGCGCGGCGGGGTGCGGAAGTGGCGGCCGTCGGCGCCGCGCAGCCAGAGCCCGTTGACGCGCTTGAGCGCGGCGAGGCGCTCGTCCTCGTTGATCGCGCCGCCGCCGTCGGTGCCGGTGAGCGCGTCGAGCAGTTCGACCAGCGTCACCTCGCCCTCGCCGGCAACCACCACATCGGCGCCGCCGTCGAGATAAATCGCCGCATGGTCGGTGGCATCCGCGCCGGCGACGACGGTGGTGATGCCGCGCGCGCGCGCCAGATCGATCATCGTCAGCGCCGCCTGCCGCATGCGCAGCAGGCACATCTTGCTCAGGTAGTTGAAATTGTCCTCGTAGATCACCGCGTAGCGCGGGCGGTGCGCGTCGAGCGCGGCGGCCCATTCGAGCTCCGACGCGGCGAGCATCGCGTCGAAGAGCGCCACGCGGTAGCCCGCCTCGCGCACGTAGGAGGCGGCGTACAGCGCGCCGAGCGGCGCATACGGCTGCCGCGCCTCCCACAGCTTCTTGTCGAAACGCAGGAAGTAGGCCTGGCCGAACAGCACGTCGGCCGACGATGCGACGGCCGACGCAGCCGCACGCGGCCGGGACGGCGCGGCTGCGGCGCGCGCCGGCGCCGCGGCGCGGCCGCTGGCGGCCTGACGATAGATCTCGAGGCTCTCGCGTGCGGCGCGGTCCCACGAGAAGGTCGCCGATCGCGCCAGGCCGGCCGCTGACAGCTCGGCGCGCCGATCGCGGCTCTCCGCCAGCGCCACCAGCGCATCGCCGAGCGCGCCGGGCTCGATCTGGTCCACCTGGTGCACGGCGCCGCCGCCGACTTCCGCCAGCGCCGCCGCCCGGCCGGTGACCACCGGCGCGCCGCACGCCATCGCTTCGATCACCGGCAGGCCGAAGCCTTCGTACATCGACGGATACACGAACATCTCGGCCAGCGTATACAGCGCCGGCAAGTCCTCGAACGGCACGTAGCCGGTGAAATTGATCGCGTGCGCGACGGTCGACCGCGCGACGTGCTCCTCGAGGCCGCGCGACAGCCAGCCGTACGGGCCGACGCAGACCAGCTGATGCGGCAGCGCGCCGCTGCGGCGCTTCGCCGCAAACGCATCGATCAACTTCGGCAGGTTCTTGCGCGGCTCGATCGTGCCGACGTACAGGATGATGCGCTCGTCCAACCCGTACCGCCGGCGCACGCGTTCGAGCTCCGCCGGATCCTCGACCCGCTTGAACGACGGCGCCGCGGCCTCGTGCACCACGTGGACGCGATCGGGATCGAGCCGGTAGAGCGTCACGATGTCGCGCTTCGCGCTCTCCGACACGGTGATGATCGCGTTCGCGCGCCGCGCCGCCAGATCGACCAGCGGCCCGTTGAGCAGCACCCGCCGGGCCGGGTGATACCGCGGATAGAGCCGCAGGCTCATGTCGTGAATCGTCACCACCGTCGGCACCGGCGACAGCAGCGGCATGATCCCGTTGGTGAAGTGCGCGACGTCCGCTTCCACCTCGCGCAGCGCCTTGACCGCCAGCGTCTGCATCCAGACCATGCGCGGCACCGCCCGCGGCGGCGTCGCGACGCGCACCCGCGGCGGCAGCGGGGACGTGGTGTCGATCGCGCGGTTCGACACGACGATCAGCTCGTCATTCGAGGCGACGTCGGCCAGGTGCCGCAGCAGGTGTTCGGTGTAATACCCGACACCCGTGCGTCCCGGCCGCAGCACCGTCCCGTCGAAGGCGATGCGCATTTAAGGGGCCTCCACGCCGCGCGCCGAAGCGACGGCATAACCAAGGGTCAGCGAGAACAGGACGTAGATCGGCGCGAAGCTGAGGAACGAATCGACCGCCGCGTGCAGCGCGATCGCCAGGCCCGCCGCCACGATGCCGAGCGCCGCGGCACGATCCGCCGCCGCGCCGCCGGCCAGACGGGCGAAACTGCGCGCCGCGCGCCACAGCAGCCAGAGAAACGCCGCCCCGACGACGATGCCGCCGCCGGCGAACATCTCGAGGTACATGTTGTTGCTGTGCGTGCGCGTGTCGAACGACCGCAGGCCGGCGTAGCCGCCGTAGGCGAGCCGGAAGTTGTCGGGGCCGACGCCGAGCAGCGGATGCGCCGCCAGCATCCTGAGCGCAGCGCGCCACAGCGTGAAGCGCCCGGGACGCACGGTCGGGCGCGGCGGCGGCGTCAGCGCCGGCGCCTCGCCTCCCTCTCCATCCCCGACGATCGTCACCCGCGACGTCGTCCGCTCGGCACCAGGCTCGGTGCTGAACCAGAGCCGGCCTTCCTGCACCAGATCCCATTCGAGGCGGTACTCGCCCGGAGACTCCGGCGCCCGCACCGTGACCTCGACCGTCGCCGTGTCCCCCGGCTCGACACGTGACGGGAAACGCGTCCGCTCGCCTTCGAATGCGACGAAGCCGTCGCCCTCGCGCGGCAGCCAATGGTAGGAGACGACGATCGGCGGCTCCGCGGTCGAGTCCCAGGGCAGGCGGCCGGCGTTGGTGAGCGCGAGCGCGATGCGCTGCACGCGGCCGCTGGCCATCTCGAACTGCGGCGGCGCGTCGATCCCGGCGCGGTACCACGATTCCTGTCCTTCGGTCGTGAAGCGGAGCCACATCGACTCGGCCGACCGCGACGAGGCGAACAGCGCGGCGATGACCACCGTCAGCGCGCCGATCAGCATGCTGCCGCGCTCGACGCCGCGCCGCGAAATCCTGATGCCGCTCACCAGCACCAGGCTCGTCGCCATCGTCAGCAGACCGGCGCGCGTGAAGGTGAGGGTAATCGCTTCGCCGATGACGACCAGCGCCGCGAACCATGCCGCGACTTTCACGGCGCGGCCTCGCCGCGCCTCGTCGTACTCGGCGAGCAGGAGGCCGAGACCGAACGCGAACATGATCTCGAGATACATCGACGCGATCGTCGGATACTGCAGAGGCCCGCCCGCGCGCACCTGCGCGCCGACCGTCGCGACGCCGGGGCGGAACGCCCGCAGCGCCCCGACCACCGGCTGAAGACCGAGATACTCGAGAATCGCCAGCGCGCCGACGACGACGCCGACGCCGACGGCGAGGCGCAGCGCGGCGGCGAGCCGCGCCTGCGTCGTGAGACTATTGACGGCGAGGAGATAGATGCCGAGCGCCGCGGTAAGGCGGCCGGTCATGTGCAGCGCGTTGACGCGCGACACCGGCGAGGCGACCGAGGCCAGCAGCATCGCCGCCAGCAGCGCGACCCACGGCAGCGTCAAGGGCGTGCGCCATTGCGGCAGCCGCCGCGAGGCGGCAATGGCGATCCCCCAGGCGGCGAAGGCGACCATGATCGCCGCTTCGAGCGAGGTGATCGACTGCCGCGGCAGGCGGACGAGCGGCTCCGTCAGCTCGAACGGTGCGGCAAACGTCAGCAGGGCCACGCCGCCGAACAAGAAAATGCCTCCCATGGGACCTGGATGTGGAGCTGTCGAGTTCCAAGATCCTTGCCAGCGAGAGCCGAAGCCGGAAGCAAGGCACGCCTGCTGCATAGTATCCCTGCACCACCTTAGATGCGCGTGAAAGCCCCTCGATTGCTTACGGCCTCCGAAAGATCGTTTCGGAACCCGAAACTACGGGATGTGCTGCTGATTTCCTACAAATCCGTCGCCGATCTCGCGGCCAAAGGCGCCTTGTTCGCGATCACCGTTTTCGCCGCGCGCCGCCTCACGCCCGTGGCATTCGGCGTGTTCTCGCTCGGGTCGACGCTGGGATGGATGGCTGCCGTCGCGAGCGACTTCGGCATCCAGCTGCACCTGGCCCGCGCCGTGGCGCGGCGCCCCGAGGACGCGCCGCAGTTGCTGACGATGTGGCTGCGGATTCGAGTGTGGTCGGCGGCCGCCGCTGCCGCCGCTGTCGCGATCGTGCTCGCCGGCGGCTGGCCGGCGTCGTTGGCGGCGCCGATTGCGCTGCTCGCGCTGGTCTACGCCGTGAGCGGGATCATCGAACTGCTCCACTATTTCTACCGCGGCCTGTCGCGGAGCGACATCGAATCGTCGCTGACGCTCTGGCAACGGTCGTCGACGCTAGTGTGCGGCTTCGCGGCGCTCGCGTTGTTTCCAAATGTCACCACGCTGGCGGTGGCAATGCTGCTGCCGGCGGTCGCAACGCTGGCGGTCAGCATCCGCATCGCCCGTCGCCTTGCCGCAACCACTGCGGCGACGCCGGGCGGCAATGACACCTCAGGCGGAGAAGTCTCCGCCGGGGCAGACGAAAGCCGCCAGCCAGGCAGACTGCCGGCGTGGCGGACGTTCCGGCGCGACGTCTGGCCGATCGGGGCCGGCATCGTGCTGTCCGCGCTCTATTTCCGGATTGATGTCTTTCTCGTGCAGCTGTGGTCGGGCACCGAGCTCGTGGCGTTGTACAACGCCGTCTTCCGGCTCGTCGAAGCGTTGCGGCTCTTTCCCGCGGCGGTCATCGCCGTGGCGCTTCCGTCGCTGTGCCGCGCCGGCGACTGGCGTCCTCTGCTGCGCGTCGCGGTGCCGATGACGGCATTGGCTGCCGTCGCGGCCGCCGTGCTGTGGGCCGCCGGCGGCGTGCTGGTCCCCTTGCTGTACGGTGCGCCGTATGCACGCGCGGTCGGCGCGTTCCGGGTCCTGCTGCTGTCGTTCCCGCTGATGGCGCTGAACCTGGCGTTGACGCACCAGCTGATCGGATGGCACGGCGAACGAGCCTACGCCGTCATCTGCGCGGTCGCGCTGGCGGCGAACCTGGCGATGAACGCGCAGTTGATTCCGGCGGCGTCGATCGAAGGCGCCGCGTGGGCGACGCTCGGCACCGAGCTGCTGCTGACGGCGGGCTGCCTGGCGGCGTTGTGGAGCATTGCGACGAAGCCGCGCGGGGCCATCGTCGAAGACCTGGTCATGGGGTGAAGATGACGTCGAGGGAACTGGCCATCGCACGCAGCGTCATCTACGCCGGGCTGTTCGACTACCCGCTGACGCTGGCGCAGCTGCACCACACGCTGATCGAGTCGGATCAGACGCAGGCCGAAATCCTCGCCGTCTACGACGGCAGCGCGCGGCTGCAGACGATCGTGCACCACCGCGACGGCTTCTTCTTCCCTGCCGGCCGCGCCGATCTCGTCGCCGAGCGGCGGCGGCGCGAGGCGCGCAGCCGCCGCTTCCTGCAGCACCACGACGCGCTGCTGCGGCTGCTGTGCGCGATTCCGTTCACACGGCTGGTGGCGCTCTCGGGCAGCGTTGCCCATCTCAACCTCGAGCCGGACGGCGATCTCGATCTCTTCATCGTCACGCGCGGACGGCGGGTGTGGACGGTGATGGTGGCGGTGCTGCTGCTCACGCGGCTGCTGCGCCGGCGCCGCGTCATCTGCGCCAACTTCGTGATTGCCGATTCGCATCTCGTGCTCGAACCGCAGGATCTGTTCACCGCCAACCAGCTCCTGCACCTGAAGCCGCTCATCGGCGCCAACGTGCTCGAGCAGTTCATGGCCGCGAATCCGTTCGTCGCGCGCTTCTATCCGAACGCGGCCGCGTATCGCCCCGATCCGTCCCTGCTCGAGGGATGGACGCGCGGCTTCTTCGGCATCAAGTCGCTGCTCGAGCTGATTCTGCGCGCGCCGTCGCCGCTCATCGAAGCGGGATGCCGGCGGCTCTATGCGTGGCATCTGCGCCGCCGCGCCAGCTCGTGGCGATCCCCGGATCAAGTGCGGCTGCAGTCCGACTACCTCAAGCTCCACACCCGCAGCCACCGCCACTCGGTGATGGATCGGTTCGACGCGGCCGTCGCAGAGGCGGCGCAGCGGGCCGATTTCGAGACCGCGCCGCGCGCTATCGCGGGGTAATTGAATAGGGATTAGGGATTAGGGATTAGGGATTAGGGATTAGGGAATCAGGAATTCGTGCGCGAATTTCTGATTCTACTTGTAGCCGCGTCCCCGCATTTGTGCCGCGACGGCGGCGCGCACGCGTGCGGTCGCTTCGCGCTGGCGGCGGATGTTCTCGTTCGCCCGCGCCTGGGTGAGACGCACCTTGCGCCGGATGTTCTCGACCTGCTCCGCCGTATTTCGGCGGGCATGCCACGGCAGGTCCGGAAAAATCTCGAACAGATCTCCGCCAAGCGGTTTCTTGCGGCGTGTTTTCAACAGTCCCTACTCTAACGCGAGTGCACGCGCGCGCGTCACGCGAGGTGCGGTGCACCTCGCGTGCGCGGAAGCGATGCTAGTGGGTCGTCGCCGAGGCACTGCACGCGCGCGGGTCGCCGCTCTCCATCCCGCGGCGGAACCACTCGACGCGCTGCGCCGACGTGCCGTGCGTGAAACGATCCGGCATCACGCGCCCGGTCGCCATCTTCTGCAGCCGATCGTCGCCGATCGCCGACGCCGCGCGCAGCGCCTCGTCGGCGTCACCGGGGTCGAGCTGCACCTTGCCGACCGCCGCGCGGCCGGTCTGCGCGATCTCGTGGCCCCACACGCCGGCGAAGCAATCGGCCTGCAGTTCGAGCGCCACCGACGCGCTGTTCGCGCCGGCGCGGCGATCCGAGGTCGCGCGATCGTTGAGACCGAGAATGTTCTGGACGTGATGGCCGAACTCGTGGGCGATGACGTAGGCCTGCGCGAAATCGCCCGGCGCGCCGAACCGGCGCGAGAGCTCGTCGAAGAAGCCGAGATCCAGATACACCTTCTGGTCGGCCGGGCAATAGAACGGCCCGGTCGCCGACTGCGCGAAGCCGCAGCCCGATTCAATCGCGTCGCGGAACAATACGATCGACGTGCGCTGGTAACGCGACCCGAGCTTCTCGGTCCACAGATCCTGCGTGTCCTTGGTGACCGCGCCGACGAAGTCGACCATGCGTTCTTCCGCCGGTGAACTCTGCACCTGACCCGAGGTGCCGACCGTTTCCGACGGTGTGTCGGTGCCGAGCAGCTGGAACAGGTTGGTGCCGCTCAGCCAGCTGAGAACGAGGACGACGAGGAAGCCGCCGATCCCGAGCGGAATCGCCCTGCCACCCGAACGTCCGCGCATGTCCTGGATATCGCCGCGATTGCCTGATGACCACTGCATGCGGTCTCGCGGCAGCAAGAACAAGGCCAGTCCTGTCGGGGACGCTCGCCTGATATGCTTCAGCCTGATGGCGCCGCTTCGCACAATTAGTGCCCTTTCAGGCCTCTTTCTATTCCTGTTCGTTGCCGCTCCCGCCGTGTCGCCGCGTGCGCAAACCCAGGCGGGCGCGCTCGACGCGGCCGCGCTGCGCACGCTGCGCTGGCGCAGCGTCGGTCCGGCGAATACCGGCGGCCGCGTCGCCGACCTCGCCGTGGCGCGCGCCCCCGGCGTACCGGACGCGATCTACGTCGGCACCGCGAGTGGCGGGATTTTCAAGAGCACCAACCAGGGCACGTCGTGGACGCCGGTCTTCGATCGCGTCGAGGCGATGATGTCGATTGGCGACCTCGCCGTCTCGCCCGCGAACGGCAACATCGTCTGGGCCGGAACCGGCGAGCCGAACAATCGCCAGAGCTCGTCGTGGGGCGACGGCGTCTATCGATCGATTGACGGCGGCCGCACGTGGAAGGCCGCGGGCCTCGCCGACACGCGGCACATCGGCCGCATCATCGCCCACCCGGTGAACCCGAACATCGCCTACGTCGCCGCGGTCGGCCATCTGTGGGGATCGAACAGCGAGCGCGGCGTCTTCAAGACGACCGACGGCGGCCAGAGCTGGACCAAGGTCTTGTACGTCGACGAGCACACCGGCGCCACCGACCTGGCGATCGATCCGGAGAACCCGGAGACGCTCTTCGCCGCGATGTATCAGCGTCAGCGCAAGGCGTGGGGCTTCAACGGCGGCGGGCCCGGCAGCGGTATTTACCGCACCCGCGACGGCGGCGCGACCTGGACGAAGCTGACCGGCGGGTTGCCGGCGAGCGACAAGGGACGCATCGGCCTCGACGTGTTCCACGGCGACCCGCGGGTGGTCTTCGCGGTCGTCGAGGCGGCCGGCCGCGAGAGCGGCGTCTACCGCAGCGCCGACGGCGGCGACACCTGGACGCTCTGGTCGGCGTTGAATCCGCGGCCGATGTACTACAGCCAGATTCGCGCCGATCCCAGCGACCGCAACCGCGTCTACCTGCTCGGCTCCAATCGCGGCTTCTATGTCTCCGACGATGGCGGCCGCTCCTTCCGCGACGTGTTCAGCGCGGTGCACTCGGAAGACCACGCGCTGTGGATCGATCCCGACGATACCAACCACCTGATTGTCGGCGGCGACGGCGGCGTCTCGATTTCCTGGGACCGCGGCCAGAGCTGGCTGTTCCGCGACAACCTGCCGATCGGCCAGTTCTACGAGATCAGCGCCGACATGCAGGACCCCTACATCGTCTGCGGCGGGCTGCAGGACAACGGGCACTGGTGCGTGCCGAGCGCAACCAGGAATCGGACTGGCATCGCCAACCGCGACGGCTTCAACATCGGTAGCGGCGATGGCTTCTACGCCCGCATCGATCCGGCGGAGCCCAACGTCGCCTTCATCGAGTCGCAGGAAGGGCGCGCCAACCGCGTCAACCTGGCGACGCTCGAACGGCAGCCGATCGCGCCGGTCACGCAGCGGGTCGCGCCCGGGGCGCGCACCGCCGACGGCGCGCGGTGGAACTGGAACACGCCGCTGGCGATGTCGGCGTTCGACCCGAAGGTGATCTACATCGGATCGCAGATGGTCTTTCGTTCCGCCGATCGCGGCGTCACCTGGAAAGCGATCAGCCCGGATCTCACCTCCGGCGTCAACCGCGATCGATTGGAGATGATGGGCGCGGCGGTGCCCGAGCGGGCGCTCTCGCGGCACGACGGCCAGACCTGGTTCTCGACCTTGACCACGATCGGCGAGTCGCCGCTCGACGCCCGGGTGCTGTACACCGGCAGCGACGACGGGCAGGTGCAGATGACGCGCGACGGCGGCCAGAAATGGACCAACCTCTCGGCGCGCATCGGCGGCATCCCGCCCGGAACCTATGTCAGCAGCGTCGTGCCGTCGCGCCACGCCGCCGGCCGCGTCTATGCGAGCTTCGACGGCCACTTCAGCGACGACTACGCACCGTATCTCGCGGTCAGCGACGATTACGGGCAGACATGGCGCTCGATCGCCTCGGGCCTGCCCGCGTCCGTGCATCGCCTGCGCGAACATCCGCGCAACCCGCGGCTGCTGTTTGCCGGGCACGAGCGCGGCATCCACGTCTCGATCGATGGCGGCGCCAGCTGGGCGTCGCTGAACCTGAATATGCCCGCGGTGCCGGTGCACGACATCCTGATCCACCCGCGCGACAACGATCTCGTCGTCGGCACGCACGGGCGGAGCATCTGGGTGATGGACAACATCGCGGCGCTGGAGGCGATGACGCCCGAGGCGTTGTCGACGGATGCCTTCCTCGTCCCGCCGGCGCGCGCCCGTCTCTTGAGCGTCTACACGCCGCAGGCGTGGTTCGGCGCCGGTCAGTACTTCGCGCCCAACCCGGACTTCAGCGCATCGTTCGACTTCTACTTGAAGCGCGCGCCACGAGCCGAGGTTGCGGTCGCGATTGCCGACGCCCGAGGCAACATCGTTCGCACGCTGAGAACGGTGGCGCGCGCGGGCATGAACCGCCTGTCGTGGGACCTGCGGCTCGAGCCGCCGCTCGACCCGTCGACGCGGCTCGGGGCAGGCGCCTTCGGAGGAGAGGCCGGCGCTGGTGCCGGCGCGGCGGGCCCGAACGCCGCTCTCGGTCCGCTCGTGCTGCCGGGCGTCTACACCGTCACGGTGCAGGGCGGCGGCGACAACCTGGCGCTGAAAGGCACGCTTCGCGTCGAAGGCGATCCGCGGGTTGTGTTCCCGGACGCCGACAGGCGTGCGCGGCAGGCGGTGCTGATGAAGCTCTACGATCTGCAAAAGTCGCTCGCGGCGGCGCGCGCGGCCAGCGCCGCCGCGCGGCTGGCGTCCGACACGCAGCTGGGACAACTGCAGGCGGAAATCGCCGCCGAGATCGGGACGGCCGCCAACCTGGCGCGGGCGATTGAAGGATATTCAGGGCTGCCGACGAGCGATCAGCGGCGGCAGATCGACTGGCTGATGGACGATGCGACGAGGACGGTCGCGGCGCTGAATCGGATCCTGCATACCGACATGCCGGCGCTGCCCCGCGACAGACGACAATGATGCTTCACAGCAGAACGCGCTGGCGCGTCGTCGGCTTCTTCATGCTCGCCGCGGTCATGAGGATCGACGAGGCGCACGCGCAAACGCGTGTCTACGTCAGCGGCGACGTGTTCGCCGAGGTGATCCAGCTGTCGAGAACGAGCGTGACCCCGCCGCTCGACGACTCGACGGCCGACGCGCTCTCCGCGCCCGACGGCGTGACGCTCGGCGGCGGCGGGCGCGTCGGGGCATGGCTCTCGCCGGTCTGGAGCCTGGAGCTCGGCGTCGACACGGGCCGGGCGCTGCGCGAGGAGCGCTCGCTCTCGATCCGCAGCCCGATCGGCATCCTCATACCGCAGGCGACGCTCCGCTATCAATCGCGCACCAGTCAGCAGTACCTCGCGACCTCGGTTCTCGTCGGGTATCACCCGGTGGCCCGCGGCCGCCTCCACCCGGGATTTCGCGGCGGCATCAGCTTCATGCGCAGCGAGCGAACCTTCACCGTGGCATCGACGAGCTCGCTGACCTTCACCCCGACCGTTCCCGGCAGCGGCGTCGTCATACCCACTGTGACGCTCCTCACCAACGACTACACGGTGGTGAATTACGGACTCGCCGCGACCGTTGCGGCCGAGGCGGCGATCGAGCTGTCGCGCCGGTTCGCAGTCGTACCGGAAATGCGGGCGCTTGCCGGCGGACTCGGCGGGATCGTGCTGCGTCCGGGCGTTGCGGCCCAAATACGCTGGTGATGCCGTTCACCGGCCGCTGCGCTCGAGCCCGCGGCGGACGGTTCAGTTAATACCCTTTTCACGGTTGGCGAGACTATTGGATGTGCAGGAGGCATGAATGCTCGCCTCCTGCCCGCCATCGTCGCGGCCTTCTCTGCACTCGCCGCCACGGCCGCGCCGGCTGGCGCGCAATCGACGCCCCCGCTCTTCGCCAGCTACGAGGTGCTGCCGCTGACGCTGGAGGCGCCGTTCAACGATCTGTTCGAGCACGCCCGGACCACGCCTACCTACGCGGTCACCGGCACACTCAAGTACGCGCACGGCGGACGCGAGACGACGGTCGATGGCGTCAAGGTCACGGTGCGCGGGAATACCAGCCGGCGCGAGACCGAGTGCGCCTTTCCCAAGCTGAAAGTGCAGGTGCCGGCCGGAGCCGACGGGGGGCCGCTCGTGCGCGCCGGCGAATCGCTCAAGCTCGGCACGCATTGCGGCGAGGCGGCCGATGACAAGCTGACCGCGAAGTACGGACGCCTGCCGAACGAGCGCTCGCCGCTGCGCGAGGCCTTCGTCTACCGGCTGCTCGAATCGGTCGGCGTGCCGACGCTGAAGGCGCGGCCCGCCCGCGTGTCGTACGTCTACACCGACCCGCGGCCGGGTCAGACACCGGCACAGGATCGGCCGCTCGTTCGCAACGCGTTCGTGCTCGAGGACGCCGACGCCGCGGTGAAACGCTTCGGCGGCGCGCGCGACATCGGCGAGAAGGAGTTCGGCGACGCACAAGCGGCGTTCCGGAGCGCCGACACGGCACGCCTGGTCTTCGCCGAGGCGATGATCGGCAACTACGACTGGTGCCTGCGGATGAAGCCGGGCGACAGCTTCCGCTGCAACGCCCGCCATCCGCTGTGGAACATCGTCGCGGCCGAGACCTCGAACGGCAAGGCGGTGCCGATCATCTACGACTTCGACGTCGCGGGGATGGTGGCCGGGCGCCATCCGTGGCTGAAGACCCACTTCAACGAGAACTTCGTCTCGTCGCGATCGCCAATCGAGGTGGCCGTGCTGGCGCAGGTGCAGCGGGCGCGCGCCCTGTTCCCGCGCGCGCAACTCGACGCGACGCGCAAGGAGTTCATCGGCAAGAAAAGCGCCGCCTATCAAACGCTGGCCTCCGGCGCGCTCGACCCCGAGGGCAAGACCATCGCGAAGGGCTACCTCGACGCGTTTTATCGCGCGATCGAATCCGATGACGCCTTCTATCGACCGGTGGTCGCGACCGCCGGCAGCAAGCTGTACGCGAACGAGAGCCGCACGGTGGCCTGCGCCGCCACCAGCGCCATCCCGGCGGGCACACCGGTCAGCGAACCGCTGCAAACCAGGGACGGCCTCGTCCAGGTCGTCGTGCTCGATGCGTTGTGGCAGTGGACGCCGCCGGTGAAGTGCGCGGCTGCCCGCGGTCCGGTGTGGGTCGAGGCCGAGACCATCAGCCGCGACTTTCCGCCCAGCAGGGACTAGGGATTGGGGACTAGGGATTAGTAGGGAGTAGTGTTCCAGGGATTGGGCGCTGCTCTTCGAACTGCACGACTAATCCCTAATCCCTACTCCCCACTCCCTACACCCGTACCAGCATCTTGCCGAAGTTCTTCCCTTCGAACAGGCCGACGAGCGCCGCCGGCGCCGCCTCCAGGCCGTCGACGATGTCTTCGCGGTACTTGATGCGTCCCTCGCGCACGAGCGGCGTCACCTCGGCGAGAAACGCGGGAAAACGATCGGTGTGATCGCTGACGATGAAGCCGCGGATCATCGCCCGCTGCACCAGCAGCGGACGAAGGTTGGGCCCGCCAGGATCGGACGTAGCGTTGTACTCCGAGATCATGCCGCACAGCGGGATGCGTGCGCCGCGGTTGATCACCTTCAAGACGGCCGCGAACACCTGACCGCCGACGTTCTCGAAGTAGACGTCGACGCCCTGCGGGCATGCGGCGCGCAGCGCCGGCACGAGGTCGTCGGTCTTGTAGTTGACGCACGCGTCGAATCCGAGCTCGTCGACCACGTAGCGGCACTTGTCTGGCGAACCGGCGATGCCGACCGCGCGGCAGCCCTTGATCTTCGCCAGCTGACCGACGATCGATCCCACTGCGCCGCTCGCGGCCGACACCAGGACGGTTTCGCCCGGCTTCGGCTGGCCGATGTCGAGCAGGCCGACATAGGCGGTGGCGCCGGGCATGCCGAGCACGCCGATTGCCGTTGAAACCGGGACCGCCGCTGGATCGAGCTTGCGCAGGTCGCGGCCGTTCGAGACAGCGTATTGCTGCCAGCCGTCGTAGCCGGTGACGAAGTCGCCAGGTGCGAACGCCGGGTTTCGTGATGCGACGACCTCGCTGACGGTGTGGCCGCACATCACATCGCCGACGTTCACCGGCGCCGCGTACGACGGCCCGGCGCTCATCCGACCGCGCATGTACGGATCCAGCGACAGATAGGTCGTGCGCCGCAGCACCTCGCCGTCGGCGAGGACCGGCGCCGGCGCATCCACGGTCTCGAAGTTGGCAGCCGACGGCATGCCGGCCGGGCGCGATTTGAGGCGAATCTGACGGTTGACGGTCGGGCTGGTTGAAATACTTGACATATCAACTATTCACTGATAATGTAATTGACGTGAAACGGAAGAGGACGAGCGCCCTGCAGAAGGAAATCCGGCAGCGCCGCCCGTTCCAGTCGGTCGCCCACGAGGCGGTGCTGGCGCTGATGCGCACCACCGATCTCGTCCGCCGCGAAATGGCCGCGCACGTCGCGCCGCACGGCATCACGCTGCAGCAGTTCAACGTGCTTCGCATCCTGCGCGGCGCCGGCAGCGAGGGGGTGCCGACGCTGGAGGTGTCGGAGCGGATGATCGAGCAGGCGCCCGGCGTCACCCGGCTGATGGATCGGCTCGAGGCCAAGGATTTGATTCGCCGCGAACGGTGCCAGCAGGATCGGCGGCAGCACCTGTGCTGGATCACGCCAAAGGGCCTGGCGCTGCTCGAGCGGATCGACAAGACGTCGACGCGCGCGCCCGACGATGCGCTGCGCGGGCTGCAGCCGCGCGATCGCGCCGCGTTCATCCGGATGCTCGACGACATTCGCGCGGCGCATCAGTAACGCTTTTTTTTGTTCACGATCGTTCACCCGTTGACTATCGAGGTATCAAATGACTGCCACCACCATCGCCACCGCCACGCCGACCCGCACCTTCGCCATCGACAAGACGCACTCCGAGTTCCTCTTCCAGGTGCGCCACCTGCTCACGAAAGTGCGCGGCCGCTTCACCGACTTCGACGGCAGCGTGACGATCGACGGCGCACACCCGGAGCGCTCGGCCGTCAACGTGACGATCAAGGCGGCGACCATCGACACCGGCACCGCCGATCGCGACGCGCACCTGCGATCCGACGACTTCTTCGCGGTCGAGACATACCCGGCGCTCACGTTCAGCAGCATCAGTGTCGTGAAGAAGACCGAGGAGCAGTACGACGTGACCGGGACGCTGACCATCCGCGGCGTCGCGAAGGCAGTCACGCTGCCCGTCACCTTTCTCGGCACGGCCAAGGATCCCTGGGGCAACGAGCGCGCCGGGTTCGAAACCGAGATCACGATCAACCGCAAGGACTTCGGCCTCACCTGGAATGCGGCGCTCGAGACCGGCGGCTTCCTGGTCGGCGACGACGTCAAGATCAGCGCTTCGATCCAGGCGATCGCTCAGTAACGAACAGGTCCCATTCGTCGGTCGCGCGCTGCAGCATCATCGGCTCGTCGTCGTAGACCAGGTAGCCCTTGATCACCAGGTCGTCGAGCACCTTCTGCACCTGGGCGAGGTACTCGTCCTGGGATCGGTACCGCTCTTCGATCGATCGCCGCGGGTCCTTCGTCTTGGCGCGATCGGCGCGCGTCGCCGGGAACGGGATGGTGGCGCCGATGAGCGGCACGAGCGCGCCCGGCGATCCGAGATCGGGTTTGCGGAAATTCCAGCCGGTATAGGTTGCCAGCGGCACGGCAACCTCCGGCAGCCGGATGCCGCCGCGCTCGTTGCCATCGTCGTCGACCTCGGGCACGAGCAGCGGCAGGCTGGCGCCGGCGCCACCGCCGCCCGCGAGCAGGCGATTGGCGGCGCGGCGACCCGCGGTCAACGCGCGCGGCGAGGCGACCGCGGGAATGGCCGGAAGAGCGATCTTCGACGCAGGCACGAGCGTGCCGTCCTGCAGGCGCGGGTAGAGGCTCGGCGGCGGCTCGACGCCTTCCTTCACCCACTTGTGCAGCGCCAGCAGCAGCGCCCGCATCGCCCACCAGTAGTCGACGGTGTTGTCTTCCTGCTGCCCGTTGCTGACCGCCGGCGGGAATCGGCTCGGCGAGTGCTGCGTGCCGGCGATGAAGTAGACGCGCACGTTCGGCGGCAGCCCTCGATCGGCGCTGCCGTCCGGCGTGGTGTGGATCAAGGCGGCCGATCGTCCCGCGCCCCAGTACTCCACCGGCGTGTTGGTGTAGAAGACCTTCGGCGCGTGCGCGCCGACGCGCGGATTCGCAAGCAGGCCGTCGCGCGCGCCGCTCAGCGGATCGTCGACGCTCGCGTCGGCAAACGGAAATGCCGTGGCATCGTACAACCCCAGCGCCACCGGCTGTGCCCATCGCTCGTTGAGGGCGAGGCGCGCGGCGCCGGCGATGTGCGCGAAGACGGCATCGAACACCTGCCGATTTTTCTCGTCCGTGTTGAACCCCTCGTAGAGGAAGCTGCGCAGGAAGCGGCCGCTCTGCGACGAGCCGTAGCCGTAGGCGTAGCGCACCGGCGCAACGGCGTCGGGCTGATGCTTCAGCCAGGATGCCGTATCGCGGATCGCCGCGAAGCCCAGGCCGGCGACCGGCGGGTTCGCGGCGCGATAGGCGACCTCGTAGGTCCGGCCCGGCTCGAAGCCGCGATCGACGGTCACGGTGTGGCCGGTCACCCGCCACTCGGCGCGCGGCACCTCGGCGCATGACGTCGCGAGCAGCTCGGCACACGCGACGAGCCGGCTGTCGGCGCCGGCGGGATCGGTCGCGTCATAGCGCGCGAGGTCGTTGACGACGAACTCAGTGGCGCGCGCGTTCGCGGTCCACCGCGCGCGCACGATGCCGCTGATTGGCTTGCCGCCATCGGTCGCCACCGGCACGCGAATGCGCATCGCCATCGGCCGATCGGGCACATCGAACTCCCAGCCGACCCACACCAGCGTGTAGCCGAAGCGCATGAGGAAGCGATCGCCGAGATCGGCGTCGCTTTGCGGATCCGGCGAGCCGCCGCGGTTGAATCCGCTGAGCGCGACCTTGTTGCCGCGATTGAGGATGTCGACCAGCGCAGCGCCGTTGCCGCGCGGCGCCTTCGGCCTGAGGATGTAGAGGTCCGACGAGAACTCGACCCGCCCGGCCGCGTTCACCGGCGCCTTGTCGAGATCGGCAATCGTCCGGTTGCGGGGGTCTTTCGGATCGACGGCGAAGTAGATGGTGCCGACGATCTTCTCGTAGCCGGACAGCCCGAGGTCGGCGCGGCGCGCGATCTCGACGCGCGTCACCTCGGCGCGAAGCGTTGACGGAACGAGCAGCGCCGCGACGAGGCAGAGGGCGAATCGTCCGCGCATCCGCGGATGGTAGCAAAAAAAACGGGCAGGAGCGGCGCTTCGCGCCGTCCTGCCCGTGGTCTTGCCGGAACGAGCCGGGCCGTTTAGTGCACGACCTGGTGGTTGGCCGCCGCCCACTTCTGGCGCGGCTGCCACTCTTCGTTGAGGATCGTCCAGAGCGCCTGATCCAGGTATTCGCCGTTCTTCTGGAACGACTTCCGGAGCAGACCCTCCTGCACCGCGCCAACCTTCCGCAGCGCGCCGTTGCCGCGGCCGTTCTGGACCGCCGCCCGCGCCTCGAGGCGGTGCACGCCGACGGTTTCGAACGCGAAGGTGATCATCAGCTCCGCGCCGTCCTGGAACACGCCGGTGCCCCAGTAGGCCGACCCGATCGCAAACCCCCACTCCGCGGTCCCGAAGCCGGGCTCGAGCTCGCGCAGCTGGAAGATGCCGATTGCCGTGTCGGTGCTGTCGACGGTCACCGCGAAGCAGGCATACGCGCCCGCCTTGCGCTGACGCGCCGTCCAGGCGATGAAACGCTCGAAGCCTTCGACCGTGGTCGGCGGCGGCGAGATGAAGCGCGAGACTTCTTCGGTCGTCAGCAGCGCGCAGAGCGACGCCGCATCGGAGGGCCGCAGTTCCCGCAGCGTCACCATCGAGCCGGTGAGCACGGGCAGCCCTTCACGCCAGTCGGTCGTGATCGTCGTAACGACAGGATCGATGGTCCGCTTCGGGAAGTGGACATCCAGTTCCTGTCGGTAAGGCATTTTCTCCATGATTAAAACCCTCCGAGGGAAACCGGGATGACCGACGT
>Ga0207675_100001331_pt1 | contig 24758 bp, 26 predicted proteins | sample KBSSwiS42_FD_184305 | JGI IMG/M metagenome (GOLD analysis project Ga0207675, IMG submission 184305) | Switchgrass rhizosphere microbial communities from Kellogg Biological Station, Michigan, USA - KBS Switchgrass S4-2 (SPAdes) (version 2) | ecosystem: Host-associated > Plants > Roots >...
TATTGTCGTTCATCCCCTGCACGTCCTGGACGACGACAATCATGGCAAAGGTGACCATCGTCAGGCCGCCGTTGCTCGTTCCGATGTGGTCCGACTCCGGACCGCTGACGCCGCCGATCGGGCCGGCGTACCTCGCGGCGAGCCTGCGCCATGCCGGCCATACCGCGCGGATCGTGCCGCTGATCGCCACGGGGTCGTGAAGAAGTATTACGACGACCTGTTCGCCGGGCGGCTCGGATTCGACCTCATCAAAACCTTCAAGGTCTATCCCTCCCTTCTCGGCGTGACGATTGATGACGACCGGGCCGAGCTCTCGTCCCGCATGAACGACCACCCGCGCGTCTACATTTTCAAGCGGCATCACGCCTGATCGCCTCGCGGGCAAGAACGGCTGAGGTCGCTCTGCACAGGGGCGAAAATTTCTTCGCGCTACCTCTGGCGCCGACGCTCCAAACGGTCGAAACACTGTAGCGAGATTCTTTCACATGAAAAAACTGTCCCTGGTTCTGTGTGCCGTCGTTTTTGTGTCTGCATGTACGAAAAATAAGACCGCGCCTGCTGCGCCGTCGACGCCCGCCGCGCCGACGCTGACCGCGCCCGCGCTCGATGCGCCGGCCGACGATCTGCAGCTGAGCACGTTGCGCCCTGAGTTGACGGTCGTGAATGGCACTTCGAGCCTGCCGGCCGGCACGCGCACTTACGAATTTCAGATCGCCGACAACGAATCGTTTTCGCCGGTGGCCGCTTCCGGGACCGGAGTCGCGGAGAACGCCGGCGGCAAGACCACCTTCACGCCGACCGAGGATCTGCAGCCGACGACGCGCATGTATTGGCGCGTGCGGTTCACGCAGGGTTCGACCACCTCGGACTGGTCGAAGGTCGGACGCTTCAAGACCCGCCTGGTCGGCTACAGCAAGCCGGGCGAGCTCTACGATCCGCTCGTGCACGGCGAGACCGTCGGCACGGCCGTCGGCAGCTACACCTTCGGCGAGAAGGGCATCCGGTTGAACGACGTCTACTCGTATGTCCTCTACCAGTTGCCGCAGACGCTGACCAACGGCGAGATCTCCATGGAAGTCGAGGGCCTGCGGCCGAATGGCCCGGGCGGCAAGCCGAAGGTCTTCCAGATGCTCGATTCGGCGACCGCGATCCCGTCGTCGAGCAAGCACATGATCAACGCGCAGTACCGCGGCACGCCCGGCAATCCGGACAACAGCGTCGCGTTCAAGGCGGTGCTCGGCAGCCTGAGCAGCGCCGTGGTCGAACCTGACATCGCCAAGCGCGGGCAGTCGGTGCTGATGCTGGATCCCTCGCGCACCTACTTCTGGCAGGGCAAGTGGACGGAGCACTCGTTCCGCCTGGTCGTGCGCGACGGCAGCAGCGACGGCTCGGTGCTCTACGACTACACGATGACGACGACGGGCGGCGGCAACGGCTTCGCGCCGAACCCGCACTACGTGTTCCTCGGATCGAACTACGAGAAGTTCACGCCGCTGACTGGCAGCTTCCCGGGCATGACGGTGCGCAACGTGTGGATCAGCAGCAACCCGCGGCCGGCGTCGCTCGGGAGCGCGCTGCGCGATAAGTAACCGAGTGTATCTTTCGGCGAGTAAGCTCGGCAGTTAACCAGATAAACGCTTCACAACGCAGTAGTTGTTATGTATCATTGGCGCCACATCCCAGCTCTTTTTCCTGGTTTTTCCGGGGCACTTCCGGGGGGCATTGTAATGACACGTGTAGTTAAGTTTGGGACCGCAGTCGTCTGTACGCTGGCGGTCTCCCTCGCCGCATGCAGCAAGAAACCCGCTGCGCCGGCATCACCCAGCGCGGCGGAACCGGTCAGCGCTGAAGCCAACGCCGACGGTTCGACGCTCAAGGCGAGCGCGCCCACGCCGCAGTCGCCGGCGAACGGCGCGAAGGTCGAAGGCTTCGATGTCGTCCTCACGGTCGGCAATTCGACCGCAACTTATCTCTCGAACATCGCGTTGCAGTACCGTTTCGAAGTGACCAACGCCGCCGGCGCGGTCGTGGAAAACGCGCTGGTCAACGGCGGATCGGGCACGACCTCGCGGACCGTGGCGGCCACCCTCGATGGTGACGCCACGTATTCCTGGCGCGTTCGCCCCGAGTACCAGGGCACGGCCGGGCCGTGGTCGGCTCGCTTCTCGTTCATCGCGCCGCAGACCACCGGTTACCTGCGCGGCGCCGAGCTCTACGACCCGCTCACCAACGGGACGACGATCGGCACGGTCGTCGGCCCGGTCACCTTTATCCCGGGCGTGGGCGCGAAGCTCGAAACCTTCGACAGTCGCATCGTCTATCAGCTGCCCGAGCCGCTCGAGGACGGCGAGTTCTCCGTGCTGGTGACCAACGTCGCCACCAACACCGAGGGCGGCAAGACGAAGATCATCAGCATGGCGCAAGGCTATGGCGACCTGACGACAAACGACCGCCGCATGACGGTCGAGAAGCGCGGCGACGGCCCCACCGGTGGCATCGCCTTCCGCTTCCTGACGAGCGACGGTGACGGCGTCGACACGATCGGCGCCGAGCGCGTCGTCCGCCAGTTCGATCCGGCGCAGACCTACTTCTGGGAAGCCGACTGGCGCGACGGGTTCTTCAACCTGCGCATCGACGAGGGCGGCGTCGGCGTCCGCAACATCTACAACTTCGGCAAGCGGTATGGCGGCTTCTACCGCGCCGAACCGCACGTCATTTACCTCGGCGGCGGCCCGGCGCGGGCCGGCGGCCCGAGCCAGACGGTGCCCGGCATGGTCATCCGCCAGGTGTGGGTATCGCAGCGTCCGCGTCCGACGTTCGCGAACAAGTAAAGTCGGCGAAGCACGCGTCAGGCGGCCGGGCCCTCGAGGTTCGGCCGCCTGATTTCTTGTACGGTCGCCCCTAGCGCGCGAACGTGGCGAGCGCGCCGGAGATGGTCGACCGGCCGCGGGTGGTGTTGGGCGTGAGCGACGGCGCGAGGAAGCGACTGTCGCACAAGCGCCACTGGAAGCTTTCGTAGACGCCGGTCAGGAAGCACGTGCCGACGGCGACGCTCGACTGGCCGGTGCTTCTGTCGGTGGCGGCAAACCGGCACGACGCGGTCAGCTCGGCGTAAGTCGACTGCGACGCCGGCACCTGGACCCGCCGGGACGAACTGGCGACGTCGAAGAAGGTGATCGAGGTCGGCCCCATGTTCGACGCCGACGGGTTGTTGATGAAGCGCGCGCGGTTGGTGCGGATGTCGCTGAGCTCCTCCGCCTTTCCGGGACAGCTGTCGCTGAAGTTCCGGACGCAGAATTCCGGCGTGCGCTCCGAGTGCAGGAAGTCGTCGATGAACGTCGTGCCGAGCGCGGTGAGCTCGCGCGATGAATCGTTGACGCGCACCGTCGCCCGGCCGCTGGTGCGATTCTCGCGCGTCTCCTCGCCGCCGCCAGGCAGCGCCACCGGGTAGCGCTCGATCACGGTGACGTTGAGGTCGAAAGCAGCCGGCGAGGCGATGGCCGGCGCCTGCCACCGTACCGTGGCGCCGCTGCCGGAGAAGGTTCCACCGGTCGCGCTCCATTCGAAGACGAGCGTGGCGGTGGTGGCTTCTTGATCCGTTACGGTGACATTGACCTCGATCTCGGCGCCGGCTTCTGCGCGGCTGTTGACGTTGATCGCCTGGATCACGGGCGCCGCGTTGACGCCCGCTTCCGATCGAAATCGGAAGGCGCTCGACCATGGCCCGGCGTTCGTGCCCTGGAGCGCACGGGCGCGCCAGAAGTAGCGACGGTTTGCCTGCAGATCGCGGTTCACCTGGAACGACGTGCGGCCGCCGGATCCTTCGGCGAGACCGCTGGCCGAGGTGAACAGGCCGTCGGCAGGACCGCTCAGCGCCGCCTCGCTCAGCGCCACCTGGAAATCGTAGGTGCGGGCGCCGCTGCCGCCGGTGGCGTTGTTGACCGTGAGCGCCGGGCGCCCGGCGGTCACCGCATCGTCCTGCGGCGAGGCGAGCGAGGGCGCGGTAAGGTTGCCGCTGGGAGAGCCCGGCGGGTCGCCGCCGCAGGCGTGCGTCGACAGCGCGGCAAGCAGGAGTGCGATGACTTGTGAGAGGCGGCAGCTGCGGGCGCTGTGCGGACCCATCGATATGAAAGCTTCCATCATACCCTGCGGCTCGGCCTTTTCCGCCGTGCCGGCCGGGTCGGCGGTACAATAGGGACGTGTCCACCGGCACATTCAGGGTCAGGTACATCGCCCGCGCGGCCGCGGGCGTGCCCCGCGACCTCGCCAACACGATCGTCTCCAGGCTGAAGCCGATCCGGCCGACGGTGCTCATCTACAACTGCACGTGGGTGTGCGACGCCCGCTGCGAGATGTGCAACAACTGGAAGCACGGCGATCGCAAGTCGGACATGACGCTGGCGCAGCTCGAGCCGGCGATGAGCCACCCGTTCTGGGGCGCGATCGAGAACCTGAACATTTCCGGCGGCGAGCCGACGACGCGCAACGACCTGCCGGAGATGGTCGAGATGTTTCATCGCCATCTGCCGCGGATGCGCAAGATCGGCATCAACACCACCGGCCTGACGCCGCACCGGGCGATCCCGATGCTGACGCGGATCGTCGAGTTCTGCGCCAAGAACGATCTCCTGATCAGCGCGCGCGTCTCGCTCGACGGCATCGGCGACATCCACGACCAGGTTCGTCACGTCAAGAACGGTTTCGACAAGGCGCGTGAGACGATCGAGGCGATGCAGGCGCTGGCCGAGCAGCACGCCAACTTCCAGTTCGGCATCGCCGCCACGATCTTCGCCACCAATCTCAACGACGCGCAGAACATCCTGACCTGGGCCCGCGCCAAGAAGCTCGACATCGTCTTCAACATGCTGCGCTTCACCGACGCGATGCTGAACAACAAGGAACTGCAGGAAACGATCGGCTTCCAGCGCCGCGAAGAAGAATTCATGCGCAACTTCTTCGTCGATCGGGTGCAGGAGGAATCGCTGTTCAGCGGCCAGTCGTTTCTCTACCTGCACTACGCCGACATGATCGCCAACGGCTATCAGCGGACGATGCCCTGCCCGTTCCGCTCGCAGGGGCTGCTGCTCAACCCGTACGGCGACCTGCACTACTGCGAGAACTCCGAGTCGATTGGCAACATCCTGACCACGCCGGCGGAGGAGCTGTACTTCAAGGCCGAGAACCTGGCGCACCGGGAGCACATCAAGGAGAACGTGTGCCCGACGTGCCTCAGCCCGTGCCAGGTCAACGTCGGGGCGATGAAGCAGTTCGTGCCCTACGCGAAGTTCCTGGTGCGCGCCTCGCAGGTCAAGCGCGATCCGGCGCGCCACCTCGAAACGCTGCCCGCTCCACGCCCTTGAACCGAGACGCATGGCACGGCTGCTCCTGCGGCTGATCGTCGCCGCAGGCCTGACCGCGTACATCCTGTGGCGCAGCAACCCCCGCGCGGTCGCCGCCGCCGCGGCCGGCGCCGACTGGCGCCCGATTGGGGTCGCCGTGCTGCTGGTGCTGGTCGATCGCGCGCTGATGGCCTACCGCTGGATCGCGCTGCTCTGCACCGTCGACCGCGCCCGCCGGCCCCCGCTCGGCACGCTGCTGCGGATCTTTTTCGTCAGCACCTTCGTCGGCACCTTCCTGCCGGCGAGCGTCGGCGGCGATGCCGTGCGCGCGTTCAGCCTGGCGCGCCAGAACGTCGGCGGCGGTGACGCGGTCGCCTCGGTGTTCATGGACAGGATCCTCGGCGTCGCGTCGCTGCTGGTGATGGCGCTCTTCGGGTTGATGCTGGTGCGCGGCGCCGCCGCAACCGCCCCGATCCTGTGGGCCCTCGCCGCCGCCGGCGGGCTGTGCCTGGCGACCATGCTGCTGATCTTCAGCCGCCGGACGGCTATCCTCGCGGCGCACTACACCGAGCGGATGCCGTTCGAGAAGGTCAAGGGCATCGGCCGCCGCGTCCTCGAATCGATCCGAAAGTATTCGGCGTATCCGCGCGAGCTGGTGCTGGTGCTGGTCGCTTCGGTGGCAGTTCAGCTGCTGCGCATCGTCCAGGCCTACTATCTGGGGCGCGGGCTCGGCATCACCGCGCCGTTGACCATCTATCTCGTCTACGTTCCGCTGATTCTGCTGGTCATGCTCCTGCCCGTGACCTTCAATGGCATCGGCACCAGCCAGGCCGCATTCGTCTGGTCGTTCGGCCAGGCGGGCGTCGCCGCCCCCGCCGCCTTCGCGCTGTCGGTGCTCTTCGTCGCGCTGGGCATCGTCGGCAACCTGCCGGGCGGGCTGCTCTATGCCGTCGGCGAGCAGGCGCCGGACGCCGATCGAGTCCGTTCATGACGCCAAAGAAAAGGAAAGCTTCCCCGCCGCCGCAATCGGGCCCGCGTCCGTGGTTGAAGGGGCTCGGGTTCGTCCTCTACACCCTGGTCGCGGCCACGCTGCTGTTCGAGATCATCATCGTCTCGCTGCTGCACCTGCCGCGCCTCGTCGGCATCTCTCCGCAGCCGCTGCGGCGCAGCATCCAGCAGGTCTACCGGCACTTCAACCGCTCGCTGATTCAGTTCGATCCCGACTGCGCCCGCTACGACTCCGGCCTCTTTTACACCCTCAAGCCCGGCACGTGCAGCTTCGGCAACATCGAATTCCAGAACACCTACCGGATCAGCGAGCCGGGCGTCCGGGACGATGCGGCGTCGCTGGACGCGCCCGAGGTGATCGTGATCGGCGACTCGCACGCGATGGGCTGGGGCGTCGAGCAGGACCAGGCGCTGCCGCAGGTGCTCGGCCGCAAGCTGGGGCGGAAGGTGTTGAACGCCGCGGTGTCGTCGTACGGCACGGCCCGCGAGATGCTGATGCTGAAGCGGCTGAACACCTCGAACCTGAAGGTGCTCGTCATCCAGTACTCGGACAACGATCTTCCGGAGAACCGGACGTTCCGGCTGAACGCCAACCACCTGCCGATCATGAGCGAACCGGAGTATCAGCGGATCGTCCGGCACTACGGATCGCAGCGCTCGTACTACCCCGGCAAGTACGTCTACCGGCTGCTGATGAAGGTCCTGCGGCTCGAGAAGCCCGAGCCTGATCAAGTGCGCATGGAACCTGTGCCGGCCGGGCAGGAGGCGCAGCTGTTCCTGTTCACGGTCGAGTACGCGAGCGGCGTCAAGCTCGACGATGTTCAGATCGTGGTCTTCGAGATCAACGAGCAGCTCGGGACGACGCGGCCGTTCATCGAAGCCGTGAATCTCGAGCGGCGCCGGCGCGGCCGGGCGCCGTTCATCCTGCGGCTGGTCGCGGTAGACGTGGCGCCGCGCCTGACCCGCGACGATTTCTACCGGCTCGACGATCACATGAACGCGAAGGGGCACGAGAAAGTGGCCGAGGCGCTGGCGGAAGCGATCCGCAAACCGCGATAACGCGCGCCTGAATAGCTAGCGCCCCGCGAGAAAACGGCGCGCTTCCACGATCTCGGCACGCTCGGGCTGGTCGGCTTGCGCGCAGACTTTCATGAGCTGCTGAAAGTGCCGTCTCGCCTTGCCGCGATCGCCGGCGAGCTGCGCGGCGCGGCCGGCGCCGTACAGCGTCCGGAAGCGATTCGGTTCCTTCACCAGCGCCGCTTCGTATTCTTTCAACGCCTCGCCCGGCCGGTTCACCGAGAGCAGCAGATCGCCGAGCAATTCGCGTGCGGGCGCGAGCGGACCCGGCGTCACCGCGTTCTTCTCGGTCGCGTCTTCGCGGTCGGCAGCGGTACGCATCTCGGCCAGCGCCTCGCTGGCGCGCCCGTCGGCCATCGCGGTCCACGCCGCGGCGGCGCGGCGCTGGATCTCCACCTGTTCCGCCCAGTATCGTTCGCCCTCGCCGGCCAGCCGCGCCTGCAGCCGCTGCAGCGCCTCGACCGCCGTTTTCGCGGCGGCGGCATCGCCCGATCGCGCCGCTCCGATCGCGCGCGCGAACCAGGTCATCGCATCAGCCCACGCGAGCGGCCCGGGATAGAGCGACAGCTTCGACGCTTCGGGCCAGGCGCCGCGCTCGAGCGCGTAGCGGGCCGGAATCGCCGCCAGCGCGAAGAAGCCGGCGGCCGGCGGCGCGCCCGCGGTGACCTTCTGCGGATCGAAGCGCGACGCGATCTCCGGTAACGCCGCGACCACTTGTGCCGCGGCGCGGTCGCGTCCCATCTGCAGGTAGGCGTAGGTTTGATAGTCGCTGGCGTGAAGCTCCTCGCTGGTCGCGCCCTCCGTCCTCGCCGACTTCGCGGCGGCGAGGTTCGCGTCGATCGACTCCTGCCAGTAGCCGACGCGGGTGAAGGTGTGCGACGGCATGTGCAGCGCGTGCGGCGCGTCCGGGGCGATGCGCGCATAGCGGCGCGCCGCCTCGAGGCCGCGGTTCGCGAGCGGCGGCAGGTCGTAGGTATGGATGAGGTAGTGCGCCAGCCCCGGATGATCGGGCTGCGCCGCGAAGAGGCGATCGAGGATCGCGCCCGCCTTCAACTGGTCGGCGAAGCTCTTGTCCTCCGGGCTGGCGGCAAACGCCAGCGCCAGCGCGTAGAAGATCGCCGCCTCGCTGTCGTCGCGATACTGCGCCGATAAAGCGGCCATCGCGTCGCGGTAGGCGGCGACGCGGGCGGCCTGCGTCCCTGGCTCCGCGTTCGCGTACAGCTGCGACGCCGCCTCGATATACGCGCGCTCACGCGCAGTCTTCGGGCCCGCCGCCGTCGCGCGGGTGATCGCATCCCGTCCCTGCTGAAGCTGTGCCGGCGGCCGGATGCCCGCGGCAAACGGGTTGCCCCACCGGCTGATCGCGATGCCCCAGTGCGCCATCGCGCACGCCGGGTCGGCCTCGAGCGCGGCGTTGAAGTCGTCCACCGCGCGGCCGAAATCGAACGAGTGCAGAAGCGCGATGCCGCGATCGAACCTGGACTGCGCCGAGACATTGCACGAGGTCGCGAAGTGCACGGTGCCGAGCTTGCCATCGGCGGCATGCTCGTGCCTGCCCTGAGCGAGCGCACCGTTCGAGGCGCGCGAGTCGAAGGGCTGCTGCGAGCCTGACGCCGAGAACAACAGACCCGCGAGCGCAAGCGCAACGGTCATCGAGCCGGCTCCTTTCGATTGGCTGCGGTCATCGCGTCCGCCACCACTGGTCGAGGCGATGCGGTCCGATTCGCCACCGTCTTGACGTAGCGGATGGTCTCGGCGCCGAACCCGGTCCGCTCGTACAGCGCTCGCGCGCGAGCGTTGCCGACGAAGACGTTCAGCGTCAGCAGCGCATAGCCTCGGGCCGCGGCCCATTCTTCGGCCGCCGCCATCAACCGCTCGCCGACGCCGCGCCCGCGCGCCGCCGCGGCGACCACCAGGTCCGAGACGTGGCCGCACTCGCGGCGCGTGTAATAGTCGGCGTCCACCGTCAGGTGAACGAACCCGAGCGGCGCGCCGCGCGCGTCTTCTGCGATCAGCACGGTCGCGTCCGCCGCCACACCGTCCAGCGCACGGCCGAGCACGAGCGTGTCGGTGTCGACCATCTCGTCGACGCTGCGCCACGGCGGCGGCCCGAACGCGGCCAGGTCGGGAACGAGCCCGAGCACGAATTGGCGATCGTGCGCGGTCGCCGGACGAACCGTGATGGGTGCGCGCTCCGCCATCGAGCTACCGCTCCACCCTCCGCGGGCTGTGGAGGAATCGAGACGAGGTCGTGAGGACAGGCGCGGTTTCCAGCCGCTCCCGGATCGTCGCGAAGAAAGTCTCCGCCATCTTCTGATACCCCGCTTCGGTCGGGTGCAGCCCGTCGGGGCCGATGAGCGTGTCGATGTCCGGTTCGAACACCGGGTAGAGATCCACCAGCACCGCGCCTTCGGCCGCCACCATCGCACGTACCTGCTCGTTGGCGGGAACGATCGTGTTCACCGCGAACGCCCGCTGAGCGCCCCGCCGCTGAGGAAGAAACGTCGCGACGAATGGCGCCATGCCGCGCCCCTTGATGGTCCGGATCATCGACCGCAGCCCGTTGACCACTGCAGGAATCGCGGCGTCGCGAGCGCCATTCAAATCGTTGATGCCCTCGAAGAGCAGCACGACTTCCGGGTTGTCGCGGCTTAATGCGCCCGCAAGCCGCGCCTGGCCCGTGGTGATGCTCTCCCCCGGGATCCCCTCGTCGGTCATCTGGAACGTCTGCGCGGTATAGCGCTCCTGCAAGAGCGTCTTGAGTTTGAACGCGTAGCCGACGGGCGGCCCCGGGTCGCCGACCGCGAAGCGCGCGAACCCGAGGACGCCGTCGCTGATGCTGTCGCCAAACGCGATGAAACGCGTCGCCGTGGTCCGCGGCGGCGGTTCGACCGTCACCGTGAACGAGCACGCGTCCTGGCGCGTCAGCGAGTCGCTGACACGACAGGTCACGACCGTCTGGCCGACGGGAAAGAGTTCTGCGCTGGGCGGCTCGCAGGCCATCGTCACCGGCAACTGGCCGCCGACCAGGGTTACCTGGGGATAGGTGACGGCAGTCGCCTCGCCGTCGACCGACCGCGCCGTCACTGGTTGCGGGCAGACAAGCCGGGGCGCATCCGCAGGCGGCGGCGGCTGCAACGGCGTGTCACCGCCGCAAGCCGCGGCGCCGAGCGCAGCGATGCACATCGCCGATCCCAGGGCGCTTCTCAGATCCACGATCACGAAGTCTTGCCTCTGACGGGACCCCTCAGCGAAAGGTCTCTGACGGGGTGGCGCCGGCCGTCAGCGATTCGCGCACTTCGCGAATCGTGTAGGTCGGCTTGTTGGTCGACTCGCGGTACGTCCGCGCCTGCAGTTCTGCGAGCAGCCCCAGCGTCACCAGCTGGAATCCGGTCGAGATGAGAAGGATCCCCAGCAGCAGCAGCGGCCGGTTCGACAACGCCTCCATCCCGAACAGGCGCTCGTAGGCGAGCCAGCCGCTGATGATCGTGCCGAGCAGCCCGAGCGCGAAGCCGATCAGCCCGAAGATCTGCAGCGGCCGCGTCGAGTAGCTGAGAAGGAACTTCAGCGTCAGCAGATCGAGCGTCACGCGCACCGTGCGGCTGATGCCGTAATTCGAGCGGCCATGCTGCCGCGGGCGATGGTTGACGACCATCTCCACGATCGACACCCCCTGCTCGCTGGCAATCGCCGGCAGGAACCGGTGCATCTCGCCGTAGAGGTGCATCGACTTCACCACCTCGGCGCGAAACACCTTCAGCGAGCAGCCGTAGTCGTGCAGGTGGACGCCGGTGACCACCGAGATCAGGCTGTTCGCGACCATCGACGGCAGCTGACGCGACAGGAAGCTGTCCTTCCGATCCTTGCGCCAGCCGCAGACGATGTCGTGGCCGCGCTCGGCGAGCTCGACCATCGCCGGGATGTCGCGCGGATCGTTCTGGCCGTCGCCGTCGGTGGTGACGATCAGGCGCCCGCGGGCGTAATCGAAGCCGGCGGCGAACGCCGCCGTCTGGCCGAAGTTGCGGCGGAACCGGATCACCCTCAGCCGCGGGTCCAGGTTCTGCAGCTCGGCCAGGATCGCGAAGCTGTTGTCGGTGCTGCCGTCGTCGATCGCGAGGATCTCGTAGCTCCGGCCCCAGCGCGTCAGCGTGTCGGTGAGCTCGCGGTGGAGCTCCCGCAGCGCGGGCGCTTCGTTCCGAATCGGGATGACAATGCTCAGCTCGGGCGTCACTTGATCCCTACATTCTATCGGCCTTTGAACGGCGGCGCCCGCGCCTGCGCCAAAGCATGAAGATCGTGAACCCGGCGGCCAGGGCGAGGGCCGCCGCGATCGATACCGACGTGCCGTTCTCGCGCATGTAGGCGGTCGCCCGTTCGCCGTACCGCACGGCGAGGTAGCCGAGCGCGAGATACCGGACTCCCCTGCCGATGGCGATGGCAATTGCCAGCCGGACGGCACTGATGCCGACCACCCCCGCGAGGAGGATGAAGACCTTGAACGGCGAGGGCGGCGGCAGGAGCGACGGGATCAGCACCGCGATGACGCCGTTGTCGCGCAGCGCGCGCGAGGCGCGCTCGACGCGATCGCCGGTGAAGCGCTTGCGCACCAGCGTTTCGCCGCCCTTGCGGCCGACGTAATGCAGCACGAGGCAGCCCGCCACCGATCCGATCACCGTCATCACCACGTAGAGCAGCATCGCGCCGGGATTGCGCGTCACCATCAGCACGAGCAGGATGTCGGTGATCCCCGGCAGCGGCAGGAACGACGAATCGAGGAACGAGACCAGGAAGAGCCCCGGCGCGCCGAGGACGACGGCGAAGCTGCGGACCCTGTCGACAAATCCACCCATAGAATAAGAGGGTGATTATACCGTCCGCGCGGCAGCGCACTGCCGCACCGCTCGGCCTCTCACTCGTCGCGCTCGCGGGCGGCGCCTTCGCCGCGTGGCATTACCATCTTCTCGGACTCACGCTGAGCCATTACGATGCGCGCGGCCATCTCATCGTCGCGCGCCGCATTGCCGACAGCATCACGCCGGGCTGGCAGCAGACGGGGGCGGTCTGGCTGCCGCTGCCGCACCTCCTCAACGCGATCCCGGTGCAGGCGGATCTTCTCTACCGCACCGGCGCGTCGGCGGTTGCGATCTCGGTCGTCAGCTACGCGGTGACCGCCGGAGCGATCGCCTGGATGCTCATGCTGCTGACGGCATCGATTCCGGCGGCGGCCGCAGGCGCCGCGGTATTTTCGCTCAACCCCAACGTCCTCTATCTGCAGTCGACGCCGATGACCGAGCCGCTGCTGCTGGCGACGATCACGATGGCGGTGGCGCTGTCGATCTCCGGGGTTGTCGGGGGCCGAGCAAGCTCGGCCCCCACAGGTGTTGCGTTCGCTCTCGCATGTTTGACGCGCTACGAGGCGTGGCCGGCGACGGTCGCCGCGCTCGTCGTTTTCGCATGGGCGCGCTGGCGCGGCGGCGATGCACCGGTGATGGCCGCGCGCGAGACCGCGAGGATCGCGCTGTTCCCTGCGATCGCCATTGCCGCGTTCGCGATCTTCAGCCGCGTCGTGATCGGCGAGTGGTTTCTCGCCGGCGGGTTCTTCGTTCCGGAGAACGAGGCGCTCGGCGATCCGAGGCTGGCGGCGGCGGAAATCGGCTGGGGGGTCAGGGCGTTGAGCGGCCCGCTGCTGACGGTGGTCGGCGCCGCCGGCCTCGGCGTCGCACTCGGACTCGGGCTCGCGAGCCGGCGCCGCGCGTCTGCGTTGCTCATCGTCGCCCTTGCGGCCATGGCCGCCATCCCTTTGGTCGCGTTCTACGACGGCCATCCGTTCCGCATCCGCTACATGGTGCCGATGGTCGCGGTACAAGCGATTGGCGCCGGGCTCGGCGCCGGGGTGTGGCCCTGGCGCCGCGTGCAGGCGATTGCCGCGGCCACGCTCATTCTGGCCGCCGCCTACGAACTGCGGCCGCTCGACGCGTCTGCGCCGATGGTCGTGGAGGCCCAGTGGGATCGGCCGAATGCGCCCGAGCGCGCGCGCGTCACCGCCTGCCTCGGCCCGCCGGCGCCAGGACGCAAGATCATGGCAAGCATGGGCTCGCTCGGCCACTACATGCAGGAAACGTCGTCGGCCGGCTTCGCGGTGCGCGATTTCCTGCACGAGGGCAACGGCGACATCTGGCTGGCGGCGCTCGCCGATCCGAGGCCGTTCGTCGACTGGATGCTGATCGAGGAGAAAGCGGAGGGAGGGGACATGCTCGCGAAGCTGGCCCGATCGAAGCCGTCATTCCTCGACGGCTTCGACCGGGTGTGCGAAGGAGCCGGGCTCGCGTTGTATCGGCGCCGGGTCAGAACCTCACGTTGACGGTGAAGTTGTAGGTAAAGCCGCCGAGGTCGATCTTCGTGCCGGCGAAATCGTCCTCCGCCGGGATCTTCCCTTCAGCCGACTGGTGCCGCGCTTCGAAGCCGACGCCCCAGTTGCCGACCGGAATCCGGATGCCGCCGAGAAACAGCGGCCCGCTGGCGCTGCCGTTGGTGACGAAGTTGCCGCGGAAGATCGAGCTGTCGGTGGCCAGGAACTGGCCGGTCTCGCTGTAGCGCCAGGCCAGCACGCCGACGCCGCCGCCGATGTAGGGCTCGATGCCGTTGTGATGCCCGAGCGGCAGGAACCGGATCGTCGCCGTGAACGGCACGACGCGCAGCTTGATGTCCTGCTCGATTTCCGTGCCGTTGAGGTTGACGAAGTCGAGATACACGGTCGGCACGGTGCGCGCGTAATAGCCGGTGCCGAGGCCGGCTTCGAAGTTCTTGCCGAGGCTGGTCAGCCACTCGGCGCCGAAGGTGGCGCCGTTGAAGTCCTTGATGTTGAACGCGAGAAAGTCGAGGTTGTTGACCAGCACGTCCTCGCGATCGCGTCCGTCCTCGCCGCGCGGCACGAAGCCGCCGACCGAGAAGTTGATCGACTGTTGGGCTGATGCAACGGTGGGAACCAGCAGGACGACGGCAGCAACCGCCAGAATCATTCGACGCATAAGGTGCGCTCCTTCACGTCTTCGGTCAGAGCAGGAGGGATGCCACACTTTGGTCGCAAAAACCGGCCGAAAACGCTGAGGTTCTCCGCCGGTTGTCTCTCGCGGGTATCACGGCGTCCGCTGCGGAGCACGGCGCTCGCGAAACGCGCGAATCACGCCGAGCATGTCGTCGTGCAGCCGGCCGTTCGACGCCAGCACGTGGCCGCCGCGCGAGGTGAAGGCCTCCCCGTCGGTGCCGGTGACGCGCCCGCCGGCCTCGCTCACAATCAGCGCCCCGCCGGCGATGTCCCACGGCTTCAGATCGTTTTCCCAGAAGCCGTCGAGCCGTCCGGCCGCGACGTAACACAGATCGATCGCCGCCGACCCGAGGCGCCGCACCGCGCGCGCCCGGCCGACGAACGCGCCGAACAACCCGACGATCTCGTCGACGCGGCCGTGCACATCGTAGGGAAACCCGGTGACGAGCATCGCGTCGACGAGTTGGTCCGCCGGCGAGACGCGCAGCGGCGCGCCGTTCAGGTAGGCGCCGCCGCCGCGCTCGGCCGTGAACAGCTCCTTCCGGTTCGGATCGTAGACGGCGGCGATTTCCGCGACGCCGTCGATCTCGAGCGCCAGCGAGGCGCAGAAGATCGGCAGTCCGTGCGCGAAGTTGGTGGTGCCGTCGATCGGATCGAACACCCAGCACGGCCCTGCCGGCACGCTCGCCGCACCGCCCATCTCTTCGGCGAGAATCTGATGGTCGGGAAAGCGGCCGGCGATGAGAGCCCGGAACATGCGTTCGACCGCGACATCGACCTCGGTGACGAGATCGATCGTGCCTTTCTTGTCGATCTGGAACTGGCGGCCGAAGTGCGCCATCTGCAGGTCGCCTGCCTGGATGACTGCTTCGATGGCGGTGGTCAGGAGCAGCGGGTCGAGCACTGCGCGATCAGGCGCCGGCGTCGGCGGCCTGCACCCGTTTCACCATCCGGATCTCCATGCCGCCTTCGGGTGCGCGCTGCAGCTGCACGTCGTCCATGAAGTTGCGGATGAGAAAGATGCCGCGGCCGCTCGACTTGAGCAGGTTTTCGGGATCGAGCGGGTTGGCGACGGTCTCGGGGTCGAACCCCTCGCCTTCGTCTCGAACGCGGATCATCAACTCGGGGACGTCGGTGCGGCGGGCGGTTTCGAACTCGATGAAGACGTGCTTGGCGGCGTCGTTTCGGTTGCCGTGCTTGATCGCGTTGATCACCGATTCGCGGATGGCGACGCCGACCCAGTGCAACGCGTCGTCGTCGAGGCCGATGTCGCGCGCCATGTGATCGCTGACCACCTGCACGAAATCGAGCATCTCGAACGCGCTGGTGAACTCCAGCCGGACGATGTGGTGGTGGCCGTTATCCGTCATGCCGCGTCATGCCGACTCAATACCATCCATCCGGTGATGTCAAGGCACGCGCGCCCGGCGTAAGATTTGAGCAGCGTTTATGCCGCCAGTTTCCGCCACGACCATCACGCCGGCCCGAGGTCTGCGCGGGCGGCTGCGGGTGCCGGGCGATAAATCGATCGCGCACCGCTATGCCCTGTTCGCCGCGCTGGCCGAGGGACGCTCGACGCTGACCCATTTTGCCCCAGGAGCCGACTGCCGGTCGACACTCGGCTGCCTGCGGGCGCTCGGCGTCGACCTGCTCGAACGTTCGGACGGCACGGTTACCCTACTGGGACGAGGTTTAGGGCAACTCCGTTCGCCGACGGGCCCGCTCGACGCCGGCAATTCCGGCACGACCATGCGGCTGCTGTCCGGCGTTCTCGCCGGCCACCCGTTCTCGGCGACGCTGGTCGGCGACGCCTCGCTGTCGCGGCGGCCGATGCGCCGCGTGACCGCGCCGCTCGAGCGGATGGGCGCGCGCGTCGAGACGACCGACGGCCATGCGCCGGTGACGATCCACGGCGCCGCGCTGCACGCCATTGCCCACCGTTCGGAGGCGCCAAGCGCCCAGGTGAAGAGCGCGATCCTGCTCGCCGGCCTGCACGCGGACGGCACGACAACGGTCGAGGAACCGGCGGCAACCCGCGATCACACAGAGCGGGCGCTGGCCGCGTTCGGCGGCCGGGCGGAGATCGACGGCCTGCGCGTGTCGGTCACCGGCGGGCAGCGGCTGCACGGCCGCATGCTGATGGTGCCGGGCGATTTCTCGTCGGCGGCGTTCTGGCTGGTCGCGGCCGCGGCGCTGCCGGGATCGCGCGTCGAGATCGACGAGGTTGGACTGAATCCGACGCGCACGGGCCTGCTCGACGTGCTGCGGCGGTTTGGCGCCCGCGTCACGGTCGACGTCGCGGTGACCGAGGCGGGCGAGCCGCGCGGCCTGGTCGCCGTCGAAGGCGATCGCACCGGCGAGGTGGAGATCGCCCCGTCGGAAGTGCCAGGCCTCATCGACGAGCTGCCGGCCATTGCGGCGCTGGCGGCGCATGGCGGACAGGTCTCGGTGCGCGGCGCCGCCGAGCTGCGGGTCAAGGAAAGCGATCGCATCGCCGCGCTGGTCGCCGGCTTCCGCGGCCTCGGTATCGACGCCGACGAGCGCGAAGACGGCTTCATCGTTCGCGGACCGGCGCCGGGAACGCGGCCGGCCGGCGGCACCGCCGATGCTCGCGGCGATCACCGCATGGCGATGGCGTTCGCGATTGCCGCGCTCGCGGCTGATGGCCCGTCGCGCATCGAGGGCGCCGACGTGGTGGCGATCTCCTACCCCGACTTCTTCCGCACGCTCCACCGGCTGGTCTCGTGAAGGCCGACAAGGTGTACCTGGTCGGCTTCATGGCCGCCGGCAAGACCACCGTAGCGCGCGCCCTCGCGAAGCGCCTCGGCTGGCAGGCGGTGGACATCGACGAGCTGATCGAGCAGCGCGAGCGCCTCGTGGTCAGCGACATTTTCGCCCGTCACGGCGAAGGTTATTTCCGGGCGATCGAACGCCAGGTTTTGATCGAGCAAACTGGCCCGCGGCACCTCGTGGTGGCGACTGGCGGCGGCACCTTCGCCGACGTTCAGAACCGCACGGCGATCAACCGCGACGGCGTGTCGGTGTGGCTCGACGTGCCGTTGGATCGGCTGGTGGAACGAGTGCCCGCCGACGGGCGCCGGCCGCTTGCGGCCGATCGCGCCGGCTTCGAACGCCTGTATCATCAACGCCGCGCGGCATACGAACAGGCGCACGTCCGGCTCGACGCCGGCCGCGCCAGCGTCGACGCGCTGGTCGAACAGCTCGTCGATTGGCTGGAGCACTGATGCGCTACCTCGTCCTCACCGACATCCACGCGAATCTCGAAGCGCTCGAGAGATGCCTGGCCGATGCGGCGGCGCGCACCTACGACCAAACGCTGGTGCTCGGCGATCTGGTCGGCTACGGCCCCGATCCGAACGCGGTCGTGGAACGGGTGCAGGCGCTGGAGCCGGTGGCGATCGTGCGCGGCAACCACGACAAGGTGGCGTGCGGTCTCGAGCAGGCCGAAGGGTTCAATTCGGTGGCGAAGAGCGCGGCCAAATGGACGCTCGACATCCTCGAGCCGGCGCACCGCGACTGGCTGGCCGCGCTGCCGCAGGGGCCAATCGACGTCGACGATGTCGTGGAGATCTGCCACGGATCGCCGTTCGACGAGGACGCCTACATCTTCGACGAGCTCGACGCGGTGCGCGCGCTCAAGGTGCAGAACCGGCCGCTCTGCCTCTTCGGCCACACCCACTACCCGATCACCTTCGAGCTGTCGGACGAATCGTTCGACACGGTCGGCATGGCGACGTCGGGGGAGATGCACGTGCAGCTGCGCGACGGCTGCAAATATCTGATGAACCCCGGCTCGGTCGGCCAGCCGCGCGACGGCGACGCGCGTGCGGCTTACGCGATCGTCGACACGAAGGAACGCCGCGTCGAGCTGTATCGCTTGAGGTATGCGGTGGAAGAGACCCAGAATAAAATCATCAAGGCCGGCTTACCAGAGGTGCTCGCGCAGAGGTTAGCGGTCGGCAGATGACTTGCCGACCGCGCCGCCACCAGCCTTCGCCGCCGCGCGTGCGGCCTTCTCGTCTCGCCGCCGCATCTCGACAGCGAACGCGTCGCGGGCGGCGCGCGAACCGAGCACCCACCCGATCACGACCCCGATCAGCAGCACCGACGGGATGAAGATGAAGTGCCCGGCGGTCATCGCCTCGTCGTCTTCTGCGCCAGCGTGCGCATCTCGTCTTCCACCTTGCCGAGACGGCGCCAGATCGTCCACAGGTAGAAGAGCACCGCAATCCAGACGAAGGCGTACGCCGCGATCAGCAGCGGCGCGGCCGGGATTTGATCCGTCAGCGGCAGATCCTTGATCGGCACGTACTCGCTCTGCCCCGGCGGCGCTGTCTGAACGGCGAGCGCCGACGGCGCGACGATCAGCACTAAGAGCAACGTGAGAATCAAGCGACCGACGCGACCCATGCGAAGCACCCCACCTAACCAACCCACCTGCCCTACCCGACTTACCATGCCCATGTCAGTCCTCGTGCGCCAGATAGAGCTCGTCGAGCACCGCCTGCCGCTCGGCGAGCCGGACGCGAAGCGTCAGCAGCACGAGGAACAGCAGCACGAAGGCGAGCGCCGTCAGCGCGAGCGGTCCCCCCATCACCTTCGGCAGCGTCGGCACGACGCTGGTCTTCGGGTGTACGGTCCGCCAGATGTCGACCGACTTGTAGACGAACGGCGCCACCGCGAAGCCGAAGAGCGCGGTGGCCGCGGCCAGCTTCTCCGCGCCCGGGCCGCCGTATTTGCGTACCAGCAGATAGGCGACGAACACCAGCTCGAGCAGCAGCGCCGAGGTGAGGCGCACGTCCCATTCCCACCAGACGCCCCATGCCTTGCGTCCCCACAATGGCCCGGTGACCAGGCCCATCAACCCGAACATCACCGCGAGCTCCGCCGCCGACACGGCGTACCGATCCGCCGCCTGGTTGTTCCGGAACAGATACAGCCCGCTGGCCACGCCGCACACGAGGATCGCCGAGTACATCCCGATCCACGACGGCACGTGGAAGTACATGATTTTCTGGATCAGGCCCATCGTCGATTCGTACGGCGCCTGGGCGATGAAGTACGGCGCGGCGGCGAACATCGCAGCGGCGAGGACGAGCAGCGGCGCGAAGGCTTTTCGCATCGATTAGTCCGTCATCAGCGGTTCGAAGGTCCAGAGCGCGAGCGTGACGAAGACGATGTCGAAGGCGGCGAGGATGCCAATCCACATCGTCGCGGCGGCTTCGTCCGGCGTGGCGCCCACCAGCGCCGCGGTGCCGCGAACTCCGGCAATGATCACCGGAATGGTGATTGGATACAACAGGATCGGCAGCAGCACGTCGCGCGAGCGGGCACGCACGAGCATCGCCGCGAACAGCGTGCCGACGGCGCAGAACCCGAGCGTGCCGCCGGCGAGCAGCGCCGCCAGGTGCAACGGCCGGCTGAAGAGCGACGCCTGAAAGAGAAACGCGACCATCGGCACCAGGAACAGTTCAGCCGTGCCGAGCAGCGCCAGCATGCCGAGCAGCTTGCCGACGTATAGCGCCGGCCGCGCCGCCGGCGCGAGCAGCAGCGCGCGCAGGGTCTCGCCGTAGCGCTCGCGCTCGAAGGTCCGGCCAAGCGCCAGCGTCCCCGAGAAGGCGATCGCGATCCACAGGATGCCGGCGGCCGCGTCCTCGACCGCGCGCCCCTCGCGCACGAACGCGAACGCGAACACCAGCACGCAGGCGGTGGCGAAGAACAGGGTCGTCGTCAGCACTTCCCAGCTGCGCGCCTCGATGGCGAAGTCCTTTCGCAGCACCAGCCAGGCCGTGCGCAGGAACATCACGCCGCTCCGATCAGCGCGCGATAGCGCGCGCGCAGCCCGCTCGCCGCCGGCTCGTCCGACAGCAGGCGCCCGCCGCGGACCAGGGCCACACGCGTCACGAGCCCGTCGGCGAGATCGAGATCATGCGTGGCGACGACGACGATCGCGCCGGCGGCGGCAAGCCGCTTCAGCCGATCGGAGACGAGCGCGACCGATCGATCGTCGAGGCCGGTGAACGGCTCGTCCATCAGCACGAGCCGCGGCTCGTGAATCAGCGCTCGCTCGAGCGCCAGCCGCTGGCGCATGCCGCGCGAGAAGCCCTGCACCGGATCGTCGGCGCGATCGGCAAGGCCCGCCGCTTCGAGCGCCTCGTCGACTCGCCGGCGCGGATCGAGGCCGTACAGCTCGGCGAAAAATGTCAGATTCTGCCTCGCAGACAGCTCGGGATAGAGGTGCAGTTCGTGGGCGAGCAGGCCGATGCGCTGGCGCAGCGCGGCGCCGAGCGCCCGCGCCGGCCTGCCGCCGTAGCTCACCTCACCCTGGGTCGGCGAGGCCAGGGTCGAGAGCACGCCAATCAACGTCGACTTGCCGGCGCCATTCGGACCGAGAAGACCGACGATGTCGCCCGCGGCGAGCGTGATCGAGACGTGCGACAGGGCGCGGCGCCGGCCGAAATGGCGGGAGACGTCGGTGAGTTGGACGGAATCGAAGTCGACGGTAGCGCGCACGACCTTCGGCGGGCTCAGGTCGCGGCGGCAGGCTCGGCCGCGAGATCGTCGCCGTCGAGGGCGCTGTAGATCTGCTCGAGCGACACGACCACTTCCTCGCGGCGCGTCGCGTAGCGGCGATCGTCGACGCGGCCGCCGCGCCGCTCCTGCTCGAGCCGGACCAGCTCGTTGAACAGCTTGTCGCGCCGCGCGGCGAGGCGTTTGCGCTCGCTGCTGCGCGCCGTGCGATCCTCCGCCGGCCGTCCGGCAGCCCAGACGCCGGCGAGCACGATCGCCATGGCGAGGCCCAGCGCGATCCGCCGCGGCGCCGGGTTGTGATGCGGGATGCCGTCGACGTTCAGTTCGATCGGCTGCCCCGCAGCCACTGCGCCGCCGGTGGCGGCGATGAACACTTCGCCTTCGGCCGGCAGCTCGCGCTGCTCGCGCAGCTGCGGCGATCGCAGTGCGGTGTTGCCGAGCTTCTTCACCACGACCGCGAGATGCTCGAGCGCGGCGGGGAACCGCTGCGCGATCGCGACTTCTCCGGTCTCCGCCGGCAGCTCGCACGCCACCTGCACGAAGGTGCTGCCGGGCGCGAACGGCCCCTGCACGATGACGTGCGCGCCGGTGACCGCCGCCTGCGGCGACGAGCCCTGCATGATGCCGCAGCCGCGCGCGCCGGCCGGCATCTCGAACTCGAACGGCGCGGCGGTATTCACCGGACTCTTCGCGTTGTTGGCGATATCGAGCAGGTAGTAGACGTCGAGCGCTTCCTCGCGCGGCTGCATCACGATCCGCGACTGCTCGCCGATGACGACGTGGCCGGCGATCGCCGGTGCGGCCGCAGCGGCGGCGGCCTTCGCCTTGTCGGTCGCCACCAGCATCAGGCGGATGCCGCCTTCGGCCGGCGCGGGAAATTCCTGCGACTCGAGGTGCTCGCCGTCGACGTCGGCCGTCGCCTTGACTGTAGTTCCGGCTGGAACATCGTTGAACTGCGCACGGCCCGCTTCATCGGTTTTCACGGTGCGCACGTCACTGCCGATGTGCAGGTCGACCGGGTGCCCGGCGATGTTGTTCGAGAGCTCGCCGCGGATCAGGCGCACCGAGATCGCGCCCTTCGGCAGATCGTCCACCGGGCGCGGGATGCCCGACATCTGTTTCGGGTCGGGCATTTGGAACTGCGCCGACACATGCCCGACGCAGAGGACGCAGAGGTAGCAGAGGACGCAGAGGCAGCGGAGGACGCAGAGGCGTCTCACAGCTTCGCTCCACAACCCTTGCAGAATTTCGCATCCGCGTCGTTCATCGTCTCGCACGCCGCGCACTGGCGTTCGGCCTCGTCCTGCGCCCGCGATGGGCTACTTGCCTCCGTGCTTCTCTGTGTCTCCGTGTTTCTCTGTGTCTCCGTGCCCCTCTGAGCCTCTGTGCCCAAACGCTTCTGCAGTTCCTGCTCGATCTGCTGCCGGTAGCCGGCGCCGGCGTCCAACTGGCGCATCAGCCGCGCCGCGCGCTGGCGCAGCCGGCCGCCCATCTCCTTGAAGTCCTCGTCCGACACCCGGCCCATTGCCTTGTCGAACTCGAGCTCCTTGATCGATCGCAGTGCCAGCGTTTTCTCGCGCTCGAGGGCGGCGCGCGTGCGCTGGCCGATCATCACCGTGCGATCGTCCTCGGGCGAGACCAGCGGCCGCAGCATCCGCAGCGCCGCAAAGCCGACGAACGCGGCGGTCGCCATCAGCACCGACAGCAGGATGATCGCCGCCGGGCCGCGGCCGCGGGCGATGAAGGTGACGGCGGTGGCGCAGCCGAGTGCCGCGAGGACGAAGAACTGCCAGGGTTGCAGGCCGGGATCGGCCGCGGCGTCCGCCTTCAGGCGGACCGGCTTAGTCGAGGTCTCGGAGCTCATCGTCGATGCGCTCCTCGAGATCGGCGTCGAGCGGTGCCGCTTCGGCGGCGGCTTCGGGCTTGCGCGACCACTTCACCGCCGCGAAGCCGATGGCCACGGCGCTGGTGGCGCCGACCAGGTACGGGAACAGCCAGGCGAGCCGGCTGAACCCCTTGTCGATCGGCGCGCCGAGCATCTCCTCGCCGCCGTACTTCGTGATGAACGCCTGGATGATCTCGTCGTGGTTCTTGCCCTGATCGATGAGCGCCGCCAGCTCGGCGCGCATCTCGTGCGAGGTCATGCAGGGGTCCTTACGGCATTCGGCAATCGTCGCATGGCCGCACGCGCCGCAGGTGCAGACGATCTCGTGCTGCATCTTCTTCTCGAACTCGTTGCGCGCGTAGTACGACGACTGGATGTTCTGGTCCGCCGGACCGCCCATTCCCTTTTGCGCTGACACCGTCGTGCCGCCGGTGAGCAGCACCGCCAGCAGCACGGTGAGCGCGGTCGTCGACGCCGCCGCTTCAACCGGCAGCTTGGCGAGCGCGAACGAGAACGCGCGCTCCGGCAGCAGGGCGATGCCGGTGCCGAGCGCCATGATGCCGAAGCCGAGCCAGATCCAGTTGACCAGCGGGTTGACCGTAATCGTCAGCGTCGCCGTCTGCGTCGCCAGATCGCTCGGCTGGAACGCCAGCACGACATAGAGATCCTCGGCGAAGGTGCGGCGGATGGCGACCTCGGTGGTCGGCTCGTTCTCGTGGTTCCTGAACGCCCACTTCGCCGGGTACAGGTTGCCGATCTGCTTGCCGTCCTGGAAGACGGACAGCAGCGCCGTCGTCGCCTGCTTCTGGCCGTCGTCGGTGACCTTCAGGCCGTCGTTGCGGATCGTGTAGCTGCCGATGACGGTTTCCTGGCCCGGCTTGAGCAGCACCTGGGCGTCTTTCTTGAACCCGTTGCCGCCGAAGCCGAGGAAGATGAGCACGATCCCGAGGTGGACGATGTAGCCGCCGTAGCGGCGCTTGTTGCGGCCCACCAGGCCGACAATCGCCGTGAGGAAATCAGAACCGGTGTTCTTCCGCCGAATCATCCCGCCGCGGTAGAACTCCTGCGCAACCGTGCCGGCGACCATCGCGCAGAGCGCGAAGCACAGACCGGCCACCCACACGCGCACACCGAGAGCGGCCAGCGTCGCCGCGGTGGCAATCGCCATCCCGATCGGGAAGAGAAACGAGTCGCGCAGGTTCGTCAGCGTCGACTTGCGCCACGCCAGGAGCGGCCCGATGCCGGTGAGGAACAGCAGGATGAAGCCGATTGGCACCATCCACTTGTTGAAGAACGGGCCCGCGACCGTGAGCCGGTTGCCGGTGATCGCCTCGCTCAACGTCGGGAACATCGTCGCGAACAGGACGAACATCGCCGCGAAGAGCAGGATCCAGTTGTTGACCATGAACGCCGCTTCACGCGACACCCACGAGTCGAGCTCGTTGCGTGCCTTGAGCAGCGGCAGCCGGTAGATGACCAGGCTGAAGCTGACCACCAGAATCACGACCATGAAGCCGGTGAACAGCTTCGCCAGGACCGGATCGTCCCCGAACGCGTGCACCGACTGGACGACGCCGCTGCGCGTCATGAACGTGCCGAAGATGGTGAGGAAGAACGTCATGATCACGAGCGTGACGTTCCACACCCGCAGCATGCTGCGCCGCTCCTGCACCATCACCGAGTGCAGGAAGGCGGTGGCCGTGAACCACGGCAGCAGCCCGGCGTTCTCGACCGGATCCCACGCCCAGTAGCCGCCCCACCCGAGCTCCTCGTACGCCCAGATCATCCCGAGCGTCAGGCCGAACGAGAGGAACAGCCACGCAAACATCGTCCAGCGGCGGACGGCGCGCAG
>Ga0207675_100001332_pt1 | contig 24757 bp, 22 predicted proteins | sample KBSSwiS42_FD_184305 | JGI IMG/M metagenome (GOLD analysis project Ga0207675, IMG submission 184305) | Switchgrass rhizosphere microbial communities from Kellogg Biological Station, Michigan, USA - KBS Switchgrass S4-2 (SPAdes) (version 2) | ecosystem: Host-associated > Plants > Roots >...
CACCTTGCGCACGCCAGTTCTCGAAGCCGATGCCGAGCTTGAACGTGGCCTGGGTGGCGGCCATGAACTCCTGCTCGTTGATCTCGAGCAAGCGATGGAAGGTGACCAGCGTCGGTATCGTCGCCTCGCCGACGCCCACCGTGCCGATCTCGTCGGACTCGAGCAGCGTGATGTCGAGCACCTTGCCGAGCGTGCGGCCGAGCGCGGCCGCCACCATCCATCCCGCGGTGCCGCCACCGGCGATGACCACGCGACGCACGCTCATCGATTCAGCTTCCCCAACAGGCGTGCGCGGATCTCGCGCGCCGATTCGTCGGTGAGCGCGCCCAGCGAGCGGCGCGCGCCTTCGGGAATGTGCGCCACGGTGCCGGCGTCCGCTTCGAACACGTAGTGGCGGAACAGGTTCTGCCAGGCCGCGCGTTGCGCCGGCGGCAGATCGCGCACGGTCATCAGCGTGAACATGAGCGCGCCGATGGGCGAATCCATGTACGCCGGAGACTGGCGCCACCAGTAGTTGACCAGCACGTTCAGGGCGTCGAGCGATTCGACGTGATGCCACCACATGCTGGGGATGAACAACGCATCACCCGGCCCGAGCTCGGCGACGCGCGCCGCATCGAGCGCGGCGGCGAAGCGTGGAAAGCGCGCGAAATCCGGTTTGTGGAAATCCACCAGGCTGATGGCCTGGCCCGCCGGCGTGTAGTCCAGCGGACCGATGTACAGATTCTGCAGCTGCTCCGGCGGAAACAGCGTGAAGCGCCGGTGCCCGGCCACCACGCAGGCCAGGTTGTCGGGCAGATCGTGGTGCGCGGCGATGCGCGTGCGGTTGCCGATCCAGATGCTCGCCAGCGGCGCGCGCGCCCCGAGGTCGAGGTCGTTGTGCTCGCGGAATCCCGGCAGCGCGGCATCGATGGTGGTCGAGCCCACGTAGATGGACGGCGGCCGCGGATTCGGCGCCTGGCGCGCGATCTCGTCGAGCACGGTGTCCAGCGTGATCTTCACCGGCTTGAAATTGAAGCCGCTGAGATCCTCGTTGTAGAAGAATCGGCCTTCGATGTCGGGCGCACCGAGCATGGCGCCGACGGTGGCGTCCTTGTAGAAACCGAGCAGGTATCGCGACGCCGCCTCGGGCGACTGGAGCGCCGCCTTCACCACAGGCCAGTGCGCGACCAGGTCGCGCAGTACCAGGGGCTCGGTCGACTCGAGCACGTCTCGCGGGATCGCCCGCGCATCGACGCCGTCGAGCTCGCGGATCTCCCGGCGGTTTCCCTGGCTGCTTTTTTCAGCGGTCTGCGGCATCGAGTTTTTCGGCGCGATCGATGAGCGCGCGGAAGTTGGAGAGCGAGGCGATCACCATGAAGATGGCCTGCAGGTAGCCGCGCTCGTGTAGTTTGGCGAGCGCCGCGCCGTCGAGCTTGGCGAGACGTTCCTCCTGGATGGCCTGGAAGCCCGCGAGGCGATGCTGCGTGCCGTCGCGGAACTGGATGTCGAGCACGAACGATTCGAGCAGGTTGTGCTCCTGCAATGCCGCGATGAATCCCGGCATGGCTTCCATGCCTTCGTCGATGGTGCCCATGACCCGGGTCACCTGCTCCAGGAATTCGCTGTTGCCGCCGTGCTCCATGAACAGCCGTTGTCCGTCGGTGCGACTGACGCGCGGGCTGTCCATGTCGAGGTGAATCACCTTGCCGTTCGGCCCATTGCCGACGAAGAAGGGCAAGCGATCGTGCAGCATGGGCAGATAGGAGGCGTCCCACTGGTCGCCGTCGATGAACAGGTTCTGGTTTTCGCGGAAGCCGAACAGCGCGACCGGCACGATCCGGTCTTCCCCGAGGCGGGTGAACACGATGGGATAGTGCGCCTGGATGTTGCGGAATTCCGCGGGGAACGTGAACGTGTACATCACGCCGTCGCCGAGCTCCACGCTGTGGCGGGTGATGACCCGAACGTCACGATGTTCGACATTGTTGAGAAGCACGAGTCGCGTCATGGGCGCTGCAATCCATTTCTGTGTATGTGATCGATGAGGTCGCGGTTGGATGGCAGCGCCCCGAGCATGCGGCGCGTCAACTGCGCCGCCTCCCTGAAGTAGTCGTCGGCGCGATCGGCATCGTCGCCGCGCCGAGTGAAACCTTCCGGGTCCGGCCTGAAGCCCATTCCATAGAGGACATATTGGTAACTGGCCGACGGGAACACTTCTTCCACCCGGTGCAAATCGTATCGCGAAGGCGGCTGGTGCCGCCAAAGCTGCAGCAGCTCTCGCAGTCGATCCGGGATGGTTTCCGCGCGCCGGTTGTCGGTCCAGAACTCCGAATCGGCTCGCCGGCTCAGCAGGTAATGCAGTTTCAGGAAATCGATGACTCGTTCCCAGCGATAGGTAAAAAAGTCGTTGAAGCGCCGTGCCACGATGTCCATGGCCTCGCGCGTGGCCGGCATCTCGTCGCTGAGCATGGCGGCCGACAGCTCCACCAGTGCCAGTGCCGAGGCTTCCAGCGGCTCGATGAACCCTGCGGACAGACCGATGGCCAGGCAGTTGCGGTGCCAGAACTCGCGCCGAAAGCCCGGACGGAAGTTGAGCCTGCGTGGTGTCACGTCGGATCTGCCGCCCGAGGTGCGCTCCACGTAGGCCAACAAGTCGCGCTCGGCCGACTCGACGCTGGTGTGGGTGCTGGAAAATACGTAGCCGATGCCGCGCCGGGTCGGCAGGCCGATGTCCCAGATCCAGCCGGCGGCCTGCGCCGTGGAAAGGGTCTGCGAGGCGATGGGCGCGCCCTTTCCATCCGGACCAGGCTCCGCGTACGGCACCTGCATCGCCAGCGCCGTGTCGTTGAACAGCACCTGCTGCTGCGGGACGAAGGTGACACCGTAATGGTCGCCTAACAACCAGGAATTGAGACCGGTGCAATCGACGAACAGGTCGCCGGCGAGGCGTCCATTGCCGCGGGTCTCGAGCGCGGCGATGTCGCCGTTCTCCGCCGCCACGATGCCCGTCATGTGATCGGACACGTGCCGCACGCCGAGATTGCGCACGGCGTGATCGCGCAGGAACAGGCCGAACTTTCCGGCGTCGAGGTGATAGGCGTAATTCGCCACGGCCGCGTATTCCGGCGTGGCCGCCTGCTTCGGCGCCTTGCCCTGCGCGCACAGGTGCGGCTGGAAGCTCACCAGGTCCGCGAAGGGCGTGGTCGCGTGGCGCTTGAGCCAGCCCGCCACCAGGTTGGTCTCCGTGTAGCCCGTCGGCACCACGAACGGATGAAAGTAGTAGTCGTGCTCGCGCCCATCCACCCAGCATTGGAATTTCGAACCCTGCTTGAACGATGCATCGCACTGGCGGATGAAGTCCGCCTCGCTCACGCCGATCTTGCGCAGCGTGTCGCGCATGGTGGGCCAGGTGCCCTCGCCCACGCCGATGGGACTGACGTCGGGCGACTCGAGCAACGTGACCTCGAGGCCCTTTCCGTCCTTCGTGCGATGTTCGGCAGCGATGAGGGCGGCGGTCAGCCAGCCGGCCGAACCACCACCCACGATCACCAGGCGTTTCACCATATCGTTCCGCGTCCGCGAAAAAAGGAGAAGCCGCTCTGAGCAGCGGCCTCTCCCGGCTGAGCAACTTCAGGGGGGAAGTTGCAATGCAACCATCCCTTTACCGCCCGAAGTTGTATCGGGCTCCGATCATGTACCGCGGACCGGTCTGCGTCACGTACAAGACCTCGTCCTGCGCGCGACCGTGCAGGCGCTGGATCTCGTCGGTGAGGTTGATCACTTCAACCGTGAACGTCAGCTTGTCGTTCGGACTGTAGCTGCCGATCAGGTCGATCTGGCCGTATGGCTCGGTGTACACCGGGTTCGGGAGTCCCGTGCCGTCGAAGCGACCGGCCAGGAACTCGTCGCGCCAGTTGTACGCCGCTCGCACCGACCACGCGTTCTTCTCGTAGAACGCGACCAGGTTGGCCGAGTCGGACAGTCCCTCGATGGCGAACTGGTCGGCGCGGTTGTGGTTGTCGTACGCCAGGTTCGAATCCACGATCGTGTAGTTCGCCGCGAGGCCGAATCCACTGTCGCCGAACATGTGCTGGATCGCGAGCTCCCAGCCGTCGAGCTCCGCGGAACGCTGGTTCGTGGGAACCTGGATGTCGAACGTGGCGATGGGATCGCCCGACAGACCGGCGATGATTCCGATCCGGTCGCCGTTGGCATTGACGCCCTGCGCGGTCACACCTGGATCACCCGCATGATTGTCGAAGATGTAGTTGCGGATGCAGGTGAGATCGCTGGTGGCACAGCCGTTCGTGACCGCCTCCTGGAAGTAGGCGCCCTGCCCCGGATGCGGCAGATTGAATGGCGACAGCGTCTCGGTGGTGATGCCGACGTAGTTGTCGATGTTCTTCTTGAACCAGCCGACCGAAAGGTAACTGCCTTCGGCGTAGTACCACTCGAACGACAGGTCGAAGTTGGTCGACTCCAGCGGCTTCAGGTTCGGATTGCCCTGTTGCCCGGTGCCGCCGTTGATGCGCACCAGCTGGTTGAGCGTCTGTCCGCCCTGGATCTGGCCCCAGTCGGGACGCCCGATGCTCTGACCGGCGCTCGCGCGGATCTTCATGTTGTCGCGCACGTCGAATGCCATGTCCAGGCTCGGCAGCAGATAGCTGTAGTCGCCCTTGAGCGTGGTGAAGTCCGGTTGCGCGAACACGATGTTGAACTCGTTGTTCGCCACCCAGTTGATGCCGGTCGCCGTCGGCACCAGCGCGCTCGAAGTGACATCGGTTTGTTCGTATCGCAGGCCGAGTGCCAGGTGCACCGGCACTTTTGATTCCCAGGTCTGCGAGAACTGCACGAAGGCGCTGTTGGTCTCTTCCTCGGTGCGACGGTCGGTGGTGAAGTCCGGCGACGCCAGGTACATCTCGGGCGCGGCGGGCACGGTGGCCGTGCTGGCGTTGGCCGCCAGCGCGCGCACCGTCTCGAAATCCCACGTGAAGAAGTTGTTGAACAGCGCGGAGCTGCCGCTGCCGCCGATGTTGTCGAAGTAGTGGCGGACGGTGTCGGCCTTCCAGACATCATCCGGGTAGTCGCCCAGGTCGCCGACACCGCCCCAGGAATCGCGCTGCACGTTCGAGAATGCGGTGCGGTTGTTGACGTCGGTGATCGTGACGCCGAAGTCGAGTCGCGATTGCTCGGTGAACTCGAAATGGCCGTCGAGACGGCTCTGCTCGATCTCCGCCTTCATGTAGCTGTTACGGAAGCTCGAGCCCGTGACCATCATCTGCGAAGCGTCGATGCCGGTCTGCCCGGCCGGCAACACCACGCTCATGACCGGGAAGTCATGGCTGAAGTCGGCGGTGGTCGTGCCGCGGTAGAAACCCGCGACGCCGAGCACCGCGTTCGAACCGTACGGACTGTCGGCGCCGTTTTCCGCGGACGAGTTGTGATAGTCGAGCCCGAGGCTGAAGCGATCCGTCACGTCCCACGCCAGGTTGAAGCCCAGCGATTTGTTCTGGCTCTTGGTGGCGAACTTCGCGCCGCCCATCGACAGGTCGCTGGTCGCCGGGTTGATGGTCTCCGAGTACGACAGCGGCGCGGCGACCGGGCCGTCGGTCCAGCTGGTCACCGACGGACCGAAGTTGAACCACACCGACAGTTCGTTGCGCTGCGTCTCGATCTTGTTCTCGGAATAGGTGTAGTCGAGAGTCGCCGTCAGCGCGTCCGCCGGCTTGAACTGGAACGTCAGCTGGCCGTTGGTGCGCTTGCGTTCGATACCGTTGACGCTGTAGCCCAGGTTCTGTGGCACAGAATAGGTGTCGGTCGGATCAGGCCGATTGGTGATGTTCTCGGAACCGGGCGAGCCCGGCTGCGGAACCGTGCCCCAGTTGTTCTCGTCGCCCGCGAACGGACGCCAACCGTTGCCCACCGCCGCCTGGTTGAAGCCCAGATCGCGCTCCTGGTAGCTGGCCGTCAGCGCCACGCCGACGCGATCGTCCGCGAAGGTGTCGCTGTAGATGCCCGAGATCTCCGGCGTGACCGAACTCCCCTGCAGGCTGCCGGGCAGGTTGTCGCTCGAAGTGTCGTGCACCGCCTTGATGCCGAAGCTGGTGTGCAGGCCCGGAGCGTCGAGCGGACGCGTGGTCCGGATGTTGATCGACGCGCCGATGCCACCGGTCGAGGTGGAAGCGCGGCTCGTCTTGTAGACCTCGACCGCCGAGATCGCCTCGGCGGCAAGGTTCGCGAAATCGAAGGAACGCGAATTCGATGCGCCGGTATCCTGGATGTTGGAACCCGGCATCTGCCGGCCGTTCAGCAATACCAGGTTGAAGTCGGGACCGAGACCGCGGACCGTGACCTTGGATCCTTCACCGAGCGAGCGGTCGATCGACACGCCGGTGATGCGCTGCAAGGACTCCGCGAGGTTGGTATCGGGGAATTTGCCGATGTCCTCGGCAACGATCCCGTCGACCACGCCCTGGGCGTCGCGCTTGAGGCGCATCGAGGATTCCATCGAACTGCGAATGCCGGTGACGACGATCTCGTCCATGTTGGCCGCTTCTTCGGCCGCATGCACGAGCGCGGAGCCGAACAGCGTAGTACCCAGGACCAAGGAGACTGCCTGTGCGACAGGCGTGCGTTTGTATGCGCAGATTGTTTTCATGTTCCCCCACTGAAAATATGTAAGCGCTTACTGTAAGCGCTTACAAATTGACGCTACCATGCACTCCGCGTTCACTTCAAGCAAACTAGTGATGACAAGAAAACTGTCTCGTCTGTCGCCGAGGATGTCTCGCAAAATGCAGAGTTTTCAGCTGGTTTTTCCCCGATTTCGCGGTGGCGCGCTGGTGTTAGCGCTAGCAGCCGCAACGCTCTCGTCGGCTTGCGGAGGTGGCGGCTCCGGCAGTCCCCCTGTCTCCTCCCTGCCGCCTCCGCAACCGACGGGTCCTGGCACGCCGGCGATCAGCGAAACCGGCGGCATTCCAACCGGCCTGCGGCTGGTGTGGTCCGACGAATTCGACGTCGCCGGGCTGCCCGACGCGACCAAGTGGAGTTACGACACCGAGCGCAATTCCGCCGGCTGGTACAACAACGAGCTGCAGTACTACGCGGCCGCGCGTGCCACGAATTCGAACGTCGAGAACGGCATGCTGGTGATCACCGCGCGCAAGGAGGATCTATCTACCGCGGGTCTCGGCGACTGGAGCGGCCAGAAATATTCCTCGGCGCGCCTCATCACTCGCGACAAGACGAGCTGGACCTACGGCTTCATCGAGGTGCGCGCCAGACTGCCCTGCGGCACGGGCACCTGGCCGGCCATCTGGATGTTGTCGAAGCCGCCCGAGTCGCGCTGGCCGGACGACGGCGAGATCGACATCATGGAACAGGTCGGCTTCGACCCCGGCGTGATTCACGGCACGATGCATACCGGCGCGTACAACCACACGCGCGGCAACGCCATGACCGCGACCACCACCGTGCCCGACGCCTGCAACGAGTTCCATCGCTACCAGCTGACCTGGACGGCGAACCGCATCGCCGTGGGCGTCGACGATCGCAACTACTACCAGTATTCGAACGACCACTCCGGCAACGCCGAGTGGCCGTTCGACAGCCCGCAATTCCTGATCCTCAATATCGCGGTGGGCGGCGACTGGGGCGGACAGATGGGCGTCAACGACGCCATCTTCCCGGTGCGCATGGAGATCGACTACGTGCGCGTCTACCAGTAATGGGGACATTCCTCATTTCGATTGTCATGTGACAGCGAAAAAGAGGAATGTCCCCATTACCCGCGCCAGCGAAGCGGGCGCGTGCGCTCGCGGATCGCATCCAGCGCGCGACGGAAGTGAGGGCGCCAGTTTTCGTCCGGCGCCCGGTTCACGTCGTGCCAGAAGAACCTGAACTGCCGGCCGCCGCGGTCGACGCAGTGGTACGTCCAGGATTCGGGCAGCTCGCGCGGAAATGCGCAAAGTTGGAGCGACCAGACGTGACCGCGATGTCCCGACTCCCAGGTCCCCAGGTCTTCCAGGACGCCGGTATCGGCAATACCCGCCTCTTCAGCGAGCTCGCGCAGTGCGGCAGCACGTACGCTTTCGCCCCGCCCGATCGCGCCCTTCACCAGCTGGACGCCCGCCTGCGGATGTTCGAACGCCAGAATCTGTTGCATCGAGGAATCCCGGAACACAACGGGGCAAACCTTGTCGACCGTGCTCATTTTTGTCGCTCCTTGATCTTGCGCCACTTCCCTAACTTCTTTGCAAACGGCATGCCCGCGTGGGCCGGACTGGTCGACGGCAGGCACTCGTAACGAATCTGCGCGAATTCCGCGCCGAGTTCCGGCAGCACGAACCGACGATACATTTCCTCGGCCTTTCGGCCATTGAAGAAAACACGCCGGACGTGTGGATGCGTGCGGAAGAACCCGGCGAAATCGTTGGCCCGCGCCGAAGCATGCTCGATCGAGCTGTCGAGGCTCCCGGGACGCTTCGCCGCGGCGAGAACATCCCATAACGCGATACCGTTGGCCGTGAGGATCTTTACCCTGCGCGTGTACGGCAACGTGAAATCGCCGTCGAAGATCCGCGCGATGATCCTCCAGAATGCGTTGTGCGGATGCGCGTAGTACTGCCGCATCTGCAACGAGCGTTGCCCGGGCAGTGAGCCAAGCAGCAGCGTGGCCGCATCGCGCCGTGCGATCGGCGCGAAGCAGCGGTCGTATCGGTGGGCCCGCATGCCCGGAGTGTGCCGTCAGCCGGGCCCGCGTCAATCGCGCGACGGAGTTCGCCGAAACGTGCCGTCTAACGGCGCAATGCTTGCCTCCAGACTGATCGCATCGACACGTGTGCTGTGCCTGGCCGTCTGCATGCCCTTCTTGTCGGGCGCTTTCGCTTCGCAGCCTTCGCTGGACCTGTCGCAATTCCGCGGCAAGGTCGTCGTCGTCGACTTCTGGGCGTCGTGGTGCAAGCCCTGCCGCCAATCGATTCCCTGGCTCAACCAGCTGCGGGCGCGCTACGCCGCGCAGGAGCTGGTGATCATCGGCGTGAACGTGGACGCAGATCGCGCGGAGGCGGATAGATTCCAGCGCGAGGTGCCCATCGATTTTGATGTCGTTTACGACCCGCAGGGCGCATTGGCCACGCAATTCAAGGTGCAGGGAATGCCCAGCACATTCGTTTTCGACCGCGCGGGGAAACTCGCCGCCACGCAGCTGGGATTCAACGAGAAACACCGCCAACAACACGAGAGCGAAATCCAGTCTTTGCTCTCACGGGAACACTCATGACCGGAAAGCAGGCCCTGTTGATCCTGATCGCCGGCAGCTCGCTCGCCGGCTGCGCAAACCTCGGCGTGAAACCCTGGGAACGCGAAGTCCTGGCGCGCGACGACATGCAACTCGACGCCCAGCCGCTCGATACGGCGATCGACGACCACATCTACTTCAGCAAGGAAGGCACCAGCGGCGGCCGCGGCTTCGGCGGTGGCGGCTGCGGCTGCAACTGACATGGCGAACAACGACAAACGCATCGGCGAAGCTCTCGCCGTGGCCGCCTGCGGCCTGCTCGGCGCCGCGGCGCCGTCCGCCTCGCGGGCCGCGGAACCTGGATCTGGCTGGGACGTCGACACCGCGTTTCTCTTCTACGGCGAGAGTGATGGCCGGGTGAAGGACGCCAGCGTCAGCGCATTGGCCATTCGCGACTACGGCGACGAACGCAAGCTTTCGCTCGACATGACTCTCGACACGCTCACCGGCGCATCGCCCAACGGCGCGATCGCCAGCGATCTGCCGCAGACTTTCACCAGCCCGTCCGGTCGCAGCACCTACACCACTCCAGCGGGCGAGATTCCGCTCGACAGCAGTTTCCACGACACGCGTGTCGCGCTGAACGCATCGTGGTCGCAGCCATTCGCCAGGCTGTATTCAGTCGACGCGGGTCTCGGTTTCTCCTCCGAGATCGATTACCAGCATCTCGGCCTGAATGCCGGAATCACGCGCGACTTCAACCAGCGCAATACCACGGCGAGTTTTTCCGTGGCCTACGGTTTCGATACTGTCAAACCCGTGGGCGGCGTGCCGGCCCCATTCGCCGCGATGGGCGATGCCGTCGGTGAAGACGACGAGGGCAATGCGTCCGGCCAGGCTGGCAGCAACCAAGACAAGAAGGTGCTCGACGTGCTCGCCGGATTCTCGCAGGTGCTCGGCCGGCACTCGGTGTTGCGCGTGAATTACTCCTATTCGGACTCGAGCGGCTATCTCACCGATCCGTACAAGGTCCTCACCGTCGTGGATCCGGTCACGGGCGAACCCGTCTTGCGCACGCCTCCGCCCGGCGTCGAAGGCCCCGGCGGCATCTATCTATTCGAACACCGGCCGGACTCCCGGCGGAGGCAGGGGTTGTACACCGAGCTGCGCCAGGATTTTTCGGGCAATGTGCTGCAGCTCGGTTACCGCTATTCGACCGACGACTGGGGAATCGACTCGCACACGCTGGAAGGCCGGCTGCGGTTTCCGCTCGGCGAATCAGGTTATCTCGAGCCGCACCTGCGCTACTACACGCAGACCGCGGCATCCTTCTATCGCTACAGTCTCGCCAATGGCGCGCCGCTCCCGGAATTCGCCAGCGCCGATGCGCGGCTCGCGGACATGGATGCGTACACGGTGGGCGTCAAGTATGGACACCAGACTCCGCAGGGCAACGAATGGAGCGCGCGGCTCGAGTACTACGAACAAACTGCCAAGGCGCCGGCCGAAACCCTGATTGGCAACCAGCCCGGCACCGTGCAGATGCCCGACTTCAGCGCGGTGATCCTGCAATTCAGCTACCACTTCAAACTCTGAACGCCGCGGGACTGCGCAGGGCGCGATTTCGCGCCATGGGCAGTCCATGCGAAGTGCTCGTCGACGCCTCCCGCGAGCACACGGCGCGGGCGGTGGCCGGCGCGGTCGCCGCCTGCGCATCTCGGGTCGAGCAGAAGTTCAGCCGCTACCGCGATGACAGCATCGTGTCGCGGATCAATCGCGCGGCCGGCACGCCCTTCGAAGTCGATGCAGAGACCGCGAAGCTGCTCGATTTCGCCGAGCACATGTGGCGCATGTCCGATGGCCTGTTCGACATCAGCAGCGGCGTCCTGCGCCGCGCATGGCGGTTCGATGGTGGCACTCGCGTGCCCACCGCCGCCGAGATCCGCGAGTTGCTGCCGCTGGTTGGCTGGTCGCGTATCCGGTGGCAGCGTCCACTGTTGACGCTGCAACCAGGCATGGAAATCGACTTCGGCGGAATCGGCAAGGAATACGCCGTCGACCTGGCGCTCGCCGCGGCAGCCCGGGAAACAGATGATCCGGTGCTCGTGAATTTTGGCGGAGATCTCGCCGCGACGGGGCCGCAGCGCGACGGCCGCGCCTGGCGCGTGGGAGTCGAGGGCGTGTCGGGGCCGGACATTCCCTGGACGTTGGAGCTCGCCGGCGGGGCGCTGGCGACCAGCGGCGACACACATCGTTACGTCACCGCCGATGGCAAACGGCGGCCACACATTCTCGATCCCCGGACGGGCGAACCGGTGCGGGACGCCCCCCGTTCGATCACCGTCGCGGCCGCGACCTGTACCCAGGCTGGTACGTGGTGCACGCTCGCGATGTTGCAGGGTGCCGAAGCCGAGACATTCCTGGCGCGCGACGGTGTGCGCCACTGGATACAACGCGACTGACGCCGGCGTCAGCCGCTCAGCAGTTTTGCCAGCGCGGTGCAGCCCCGCGCGCCGGGGGATGAGCGCAAGTTCCTGATCCGACTGGCGGGAAACCCACCATACAGTACTGAGACCGACTGACCCCTGGTTATGCATCCGCCGGGGCCGCCGTTTACACTCCTTGGTTTCCCGCGTTTTGCGCCAAATTTGGCGCTCGACACATGCAACAGATCAAAATCCGCGGCGCCCGCACGCACAACCTGAAAAATATCGACGTCGACCTGCCGCGCGACCAGCTCATCGTCATCACGGGGCTATCGGGTTCGGGCAAGTCCTCGCTGGCCTTCGACACGCTGTACGCGGAAGGCCAGCGCCGCTACGTCGAATCGCTTTCGGCCTATGCGCGCCAGTTCCTGTCGATGATGGACAAGCCGGACGTCGACAGCATCGAAGGACTGTCGCCCGCCATCGCCATCGAGCAGAAGGCCACCTCGCACAATCCGCGTTCCACCGTCGGCACGGTGACGGAGATCTACGACTACCTGCGCCTGCTGTTCGCGCGCGCGGGTATCGCACGCTGCCCCGATCACGGCGTGCCGCTCGAAGCGCAGACCGTGAGCCAGATGGTCGACCAGATCGTGAAGCTCCCCGATGGGCTCGCCGTCCTGCTGCTGGCGCCGATGGTGGTCGATCGCAAAGGCAGCCACGAAGAGATCTTCGACAGCCTGCGGGGCCAGGGCTTCGTGCGCGTGCGCATCGACGGCCGCGTGCACGAGCTCGACGCGCTGCCGAAGATCGATCCGAAGAAGAAACACACCATCGAGGCGGTGGTAGATAGATTGCGCATCCGGCCGGACCAGGCCACGCGCCTGGCCGAATCGCTCGAAACCGCGCTCAAGCTGGCCGGCGGCACCGTGCGCCTCGCGCCCTATGAAGCCGAGAAAACGCCGAAGGCCGCGGACGAAGTGCTGTTCTCCTCGCGCCAGGCCTGCCCGGTATGCGGTTACAGCGTGTCGGCGCTGGAACCGAAGATGTTTTCGTTCAACAGCCCGGCGGGCGCCTGCCCGACCTGCGACGGCATCGGGCTCAAGGATTTCTTCGATCCGCTGCGCGTGGTCGCCTATCCACACCTGTCGCTCGCCGGCGGCGCCATCAAGAGCTGGGACCGCAAGAACGCCTACTACTACGCGATGATCACGGCCATGGGAAAGCACTACAAGTTCGATCCCGAGACGCCGTGGTCGGACCTGCCGAAGAAGATCCAGCAGGTGATGCTGTACGGCAGTGGCGATACCGAGGTGGAATTCCGCTACGCCTATGGCAAGGGCCCGGTGGTCAGGAAGAAGCACAGCTTCGAAGGCATCATTCCCAACCTGGAGCGGCGCTACAAGGAAACCGATTCGTTGCCGGTGCGCGAGGAGCTCGCCAAGTACCTCGGCAGCCAACCCTGCCCGGATTGCCACGGCACGCGGCTGAACCGCACCGCGCGCAACGTGTTCGTGGGCTCGCACAGCCTGCCGGAGATCGCGCACCTGACCGTGGGTGACGCGAAGGCCATGTTCGGCTCGCTCGACGTCGCCGGCTGGCGCGCCGAGGTCGCCGGCAAGATCGTCAAGGAAGTCGGCGATCGCCTGAAGTTCCTGGTCGACGTGGGCCTGGACTATTTGACGCTCGATCGCAGTGCCGAGTCGCTGTCCGGCGGCGAGGCGCAACGCATCCGCCTCGCGAGCCAGGTCGGCTCGGGCCTCACCGGCGTCATGTACATCCTCGATGAACCGTCGATCGGCCTGCACCAGCGCGACAACCAGAGATTGCTAGGCACGCTCAAGCACCTGCGCGACCTCGGCAACACCGTGCTGGTGGTCGAACACGACGAGGAAGCGATCCGCGCCGCGGACAATGTGCTCGACATCGGCCCGGGCGCGGGAGTGCACGGCGGCGAGGTGGTGGCGCACGGCACACCCGGTGACATCATCAAGGACGCGCGCTCGCTCACCGGCCAGTACCTTTCCGGCCGCAAGAAGATCGCGCTGCCCACGCTGCGCACGCCGCGGGATCCGAAACGCACCATCCAGGTCAGCGGCGCACGCGGCAACAATCTCAAGAATGTCGACGCCGAGTTTCCGCTCGGCCTCTTCACTTGCGTGACCGGCGTCTCCGGATCCGGCAAATCGACACTGGTGAACGACACTCTGTTCACGCACGCCAATCACAAGCTCAACGGCACCGTGATGGACATGGCGCCCTGCGACGAGATCAAGGGCCTCGAAGAGATCGACCGCATCATCGACATCGACCAGAGCCCCATCGGACGCACGCCACGCTCCAACCCGGCCACCTACACCGGATTGTTCGGTCCGCTTCGTGAGCTGTTCGCGGAAGTTCCGGAAGCGCGCACGCGTGGTTACGACGCGGGACGTTTCAGCTTCAACGTCAAGGGCGGACGCTGCGAGGCCTGCCAGGGCGACGGCCTCATCAAGGTCGAGATGCACTTCCTGCCCGACGTCTACGTGCCCTGCGATGTCTGCAAGGGCCAGCGCTACAACCGCGAGACGCTCGAAATCCGCTGGCGCGGCAAGAACATCCACGAAGTGCTGCAGATGAACGTCGAGGAAGCGCTCCGGCTGTTCCAGAACGTCCCCGGCGTCGGCTCGCGGCTGCAAACGCTCATGGACGTCGGTCTGTCCTATCTACAGCTCGGCCAGAGCGCCACCACGCTTTCCGGCGGCGAAGCGCAGCGGGTCAAGCTGGCTCGGGAGCTCGCCAAGCGCGCCACCGGCCGCACGCTCTACATCCTCGACGAGCCGACCACCGGGCTGCATTTCCACGACGTCGCGCAGCTGCTCGACGTGTTGCACCGGCTGCGCGATGAGGGCAATACCATCGTGGTCATCGAGCACAATCTCGACGTGATCAAGACCGCCGACTGGATCATCGATCTCGGGCCCGAGGGCGGTGCCGGTGGGGGCCGCGTGCTCGTCGCGGGCACACCCGAAGCCGTCGCGAAGAACAAGGACTCGTACACAGCGAAGTACCTCGCGCCCCTGGTGGGCAACACCTGAACATCCGCGCCACACGCTCACGCGCTGCCGCAATATTAAGTTTGCGACAACCGGTGCCCAAGGGGCGTATCCGGCGCTAACCTCTCCGGCAGAAATAATCCGCCGCGACGCACGGTCCAATGGCTGGACCCGTAACCATCCGCCGTCGGGAGAGCGCCATGAAAATAGAAGACGCTGTCGGCCCCATCATCATGGGCGCCTTTGTCCTCGCACTCATCATCGAAGCGCTGTTGCCGCGCGAAACACAGCCCAAGATCCGCGGCTGGCGCTTCCTCGGCATCATCTTCTTCGTCGTAAGCAGCGCGATTGCCGTGGTGCTGCCGCTGCTCATCCCCGGCGAGTGGGTTACGAAGCACAGCCTGCTGCCGGGCATGAGACTCGGCGTGGCCGGCGGATTCGCCGTGGGCTTCGTGACCTGGAGCTTTCTCTACTACTGGTACCACCGCAGCGAGCATCGTTTCGATGTCATGTGGCGCGCGCTGCACCAGCTGCATCACAGCCCCAAGCGGGTCGATGTCATGGGTTTCGCCGTCGCGCATCCTTTCGACATCATTGCGCAGACCTTCCTGCAGGTCGGCCTGCTCATCGGCGTGCTGGGCCTGCATCCCGCGGCAGCCGCGCTGGTCGGACTCTATGGAGCCATCGCCGAGCTGATCCAGCACATGAACGTGCGCACCCCACGCTGGCTGGAATGGGTCATGCAGCGGCCCGAGGCGCATCAGCGGCACCATGAGTTCGGACAACATGCAGGGAACTACGGCGACTGGCCGGTCTGGGACAAGTTGTTAGGTACCTATCGTGCCCCGGCCGAAGGGCCCCTGCCCTATGGGTTCGCGGACCAGGCCACGCGCCGCATCGCAGCGATGCTGGTGTGTGTCGACGTGAACCGTGACGAAGCACCCATCGTCAGGCACGACTAGTACGGATGCGGGGCTGACATCCTGCCTGTAGGATTCACCCGACCGTAAGCGCTGGCGCGGGCTGCAGGCACGAATGTGGGATTCGCCTTACCCTGCATGCGATTTGCGGGGCTCCCTGGGGACGCGGATGGATCAAATGGCGACACGGCCGGCATTTCCGCCTTTTCCCCTAGACTCAGGCCGCATGCAATCTACCGACGGTGAACCGGTGATGGCAGATGTCGAAAGCGCGAAGTGCCTGATCGTCGACTGCCAGGAGGCCAGTCTCGCCGCGCTCGAGTCCACGCTGCGGTCGAGTGACCGGGAGATATTCCGCGCGACCAGCGCCGACGAGGCCATGGACCTGTCACACCAGCACGATTTCGCCTTCGTGTTGCTGGACGCGCAGCTTCCGACACTCGATGGCCATGCGCTGGCGGAGCTGATGCGGGGTGCCGAGCGCTCCAGCGCCACGCCGATCATCTTCATGACCAATGCGGGTCCGCACGATCCAATGCCGGTGTTCCGCGGCTTCGATTCGGCGGCGGTCGACGTCTTGTTCAAGCCCGTCAACGCGGAGCTGCTGCGGCACAAGGCCAAGCTGTTCTTCGAGCTGTACCGACAGAAGCGGGAGCTGGCCCGCGCGGTTCGCGCGCGCGAGGACGTGCTCGCCATCGTCTCGCACGACATGCGCACGCCGCTGTCCGTGGTGCACACCACCGCATCGATGCTGTTGAATCCCAAGTACCAGCTCACGCCGCAGCAGGTTCGCGAGCAATACGAGCGCATCAAGCGCAACGTGGACCTGATGAATCGCATGATCGGCGATCTCATGGACATGGCGAGTCTGCGGGCCGGCACGTTGTCCATCGACGTGAAGCCGATCGCCATCAACGACGTGCTGCGCGAAGCGGCCACCGTGCACGAGGTGCCGGCGCGCGACAAGGGAATCGCGCTGAGCTACGAGAGCAACGCGGATGTCATGTACGCCGAGGCCGACCGCGCGCGGCTGATGCAGCTGTTCCAGAACCTGATCGGCAACGCGGTGAAATTCTGCAAGGCCGGGGATCGCATCACGATCAGCAGCCACAGGCGCGGCAGCAGCGCCCTCATCGAGATCTCGGACACCGGGCCCGGCATCTCCGCCGAAGACCTGCCGCACATCTTCGATCCGTACTACTCGGCCAGCAAGAAGCACCAGAAGACGGGAACGGGACTCGGTCTGTATATCGGCAAGGGAATTGTCGACGCACACGGGGGTCAGATCCGCTGCGCATCCGAACCGGGTGTCGGGACGACGTTTACAGTCAGTCTGCCGATGACCGTGACGCCGGCGGCGGCGCAGGCTGCCCGCTGATCGTCAGCGTTGGCGCCGATGGACAGAAGCCCCCTGTAATGCCCCGGGGCCCATGAAAGTCCACAAGTGAGTCCCGGGTGTTCCCGACCACCGGCGCCAACTCGGGGTGAGTTGCACGGCGCGGGCAAAGGGTTCCCGCCTAGTAACCTTGCGCGGCGCCGTCCTTGCGGGACTCCGAGGCGCCGAAGTAAACGCCCTGTTCATTGCGCCGGATTGCCTGGTATCCGCCGAAGTCTCCATCGTTCTCCACCGTCACCTTGTGGCCGCGCGCTTCGAGGGCCTTGACGACGGCGGGTGAAAATCCCTGTTCCAGTACCACCTGCCCGCCATCGCGCATCACCTCACCGGTGGGCTCGCTCGAGCCGTCATGGCGCGCGCGTGGCGCGTCGCCCGCCTCCTGCAGGTTCATGCCGAAGTCGACCAGGTTGACCAGGATCTGAACGTGTCCCTGCGGCTGCATGGCACCGCCCATCACACCGAAGCTGAGCCACGGCTTGCCGTTGCGGGTCACGAACGCCGGGATGATGGTGTGGAACGGCCGCTTTCCCGGGGCATACACGTTCGGGTGGCCGTCCTGCAGCGAGAACAGCTCGCCGCGATCCTGCAGGCTGAACCCGCAACCGTCGGGCACCATGCCCGAACCCATGCCGCGGTAGTTGCTCTGGATGAGCGAAACCATGTTGCCGGCCGAATCGGCAACCGTCATGTAGATAGTGTCGCCGTGATCGACAGCTTGGTTGTCAACCGGGTACGTCAGCGCCGCCTTCTCCCCGATCAGCGCGCGACGCCGCGCCGCGTACTCCTTGGAGAGCAGCCGGCCGAGCGGAATCTTCGAGAATTCCGGGTCGCCGTAGTATCGCGCGCGATCCTCGAACGCCAGCTTCTTGGCCTCGATGAACACGTGCAGGTACTCGGCGCTGCCGAAGCCCATGGACTTGAGATCGTAGGGCTCCAGGATGTTCAGTATCTCGAGCGCCGCCACGCCCTGGGTGTTGGGTGGCAGCTCCCACACGTCGTAGCCACGATAGTTAGTCGACACCGGTTCGACCCATTCGGAGCGGTGCGCCGCCAGGTCGGAGGCGGTGAGATAGCCGCCGTTCGCGCGCATGTAGCGTTCGATGCGCTGCGCGATCTCGCCCTTGTAGAACGCGTCACGGCCGCCTTCCGCGATCGCGCTCAGGGTGTCGGCCAGCCGGGGATTGCGGAAGATGTCGCCCTTCGCCGGCGGCTTGCCTCCGGGCATGAAGGTCTCGGCGAAATTCGGGTATTTCGACAACACGCGCGCATTGGCGGCCCAGCCCTGCGCGATCACCTCGGTTACCGGAAATCCGTTGCGCGCGTACGAAATCGCGGGCTGCAACAGCTCCTTCATCGGCAGCCTGCCAAAACGCGAGTGCAGCTCGAACCAGCCATCGACCGCGCCGGGCACCGACACGGGCAGCGGACCAGTGCGTGGAATGGTGCTCACACCGAGCTTGCGCAGCTCGGCGCGCAGCTGCTCGAGCGTCAGCGAGCGGGGCGAACGGCCGCTGGCGTTGAGACCGTGAAGCTTGCCGGATTTCGCGTCCCAGACGATGGCGAACAGGTCACCACCCACACCGCTGCCGGTGGGTTCCATGAGTCCGATCGCGGCGTTCGCGGCGATCGCGGCATCCACGGCCGTGCCGCCGCGCTTGAGAATATCCAGTGCCACCTGGGTGGCGAGCGGCTGGCTCGTCGCGGCCATGCCCTGCGTGGCGATGACCTCGGAGCGCGTCGGCACCAGCGAACCACTCGGCCGCGGGCCGGCGATCGATCCTTCCATTGCCATGAGAAGGACTAGCGCGGCAAGGACGTCAAGCGGGCTTCTGCGCGCGCGACAGGCCGGATTCGAATACCTGGCGGACTTCACCATTGGTCACGCGCTCCTGGTAACGGCCCTGGGTGTAGTTAGCCACCACGCGGCGCCAGAACGCCACCGCGACCGGGTTGCGCAGGTACTCGGTGATCTCCCAGCGACCGGCAAAACGATTGAGGATGAGTTCGACCGCGAGCCGGCCGACACCACGACGACGCCAGGTCCGGCCGACGAAGAACTCGGCCATGCGGTAGTCGACCGCCGGGGGGCCAGGCATCGCGCCGCGCGCGACCATGGCGAAACCCACCGGTTCGTTGCCGCGCAGTATGACGAGTGGATTGACCGTGGAATCGGCGAACCAGCGATTGAGCTGGTCCGACTCGCTGTAGCCGATTTCGCCGAGCGAGGTCGCGCTGAACACACCCGTGTTCAGCGGGGACAGATCATCCAGATAATCGCGGTAGACGCTTTCGATCCACTCGCGATCGCGCGCCGTTCCGCGTGCATCCCTGACACTGACAGTCACGCAACCCCCAGAAAGACAAAGCCCGGGCAGACGTTGATACGTTCTGCCCGGGCCGTCATTGAGCCTGATGGCTCGAAGCGTAATCGCTAAACGATTACTGCTTCGGGGCTTCCGCCGGTGCGGCAGCCGGAGCGGCGGCATCAGCGGCCGGAGCAGCAGCGTCAGCGGCCGGAGCAGCAGCCGGAGCAGCAGCATCCGCCGCGGCGTCAGCAGCCGGCGCAGCAGCCGGAGCAGCGGCGTCAGCGGCCGGAGCGGCAGCGGCATCCGGAGCAGCAGCTTCCTGCTTGCTGCAGGCCATCAGCGCGAGAGCCGCGATCGAGGCGGCAAGAGCAACTTTCAATTTCATGTAGGGGTACCCCAAAATTTATCTAGTGGTGAGTGAGACCAAACAAACGTTTGTTACGCGATTCGCATCGCGGCGCGCGATTTTATCGAGTCCCAAATACATTTGAAACAACTACAAAAATTTGTCCGTGTCTTGCGACAAGCCGCGCCGAGCCCGCGAGTTCGCCTGGGGCGTGCAGAGCCCGGACATGCGATTCAGCCCGTGAAAACAGGGGGTTGTTGCACCGCAATAAACCAGCCGCCTGCGATGCGTGGCGCATAGAATCCGTCCATGAATTCACCCGCAATTAGACAAAACACAAACAGCTGGCCGCAGCTGTTCGCCGACCACCTGCATCAGGTCACCCAGCGCAGCGCCGCGGCACTGGCGAAGGCGGGATACGACTCGCTGCTGCTGCATGCCGGGACCCCGCCGCTGCTCTTCCTGGACGACCACCACCTGCCATTTCGCGTCCAGGCGCCGTTCAAGGTGTGGGCGCCGCTCAGCGATGCGCCGGATTCCTTCGTTTTCTTCAAGCCTGAAAGCAAGCCGCGGGTGCTGATTCACCAGCCAGTCGACTACTGGCACAAGTCACCCTCGCTGCCCGAAGCGTACTGGACTGCCGCATTCGACATCGTCAGTTGCGCCACACGCGAGGCCGCCCGGGCCGCCCTGCCGGCCGACCTGTCACGCACTGCCTTTGTCGGTGCGCCCTTCCCGGAGCTCCTGCAATGGGGTCCTGGGGCCATCAATCCCGAGCACCTCATCGCGCAGCTCGATTACGCCCGCGCCGCCAAGACGCCTTACGAAATCGCCTGCCTGAGGGAGGCGAATGTCCTCGGCGCGCGCGGACACCTGGCAGCCGAGCGCGCATTCCGCTCGGGCGCCAGCGAATTCGAGATCGCGCTCGAGTTCATGCGGGCCTGCGGCCTGCGCGAACAGGAGCTGCCGTACAACCCTATCGTCGCGCTGAACGAGGGCGGCGCGGTTCTGCACTACCAGTTCCAGGAGCGCCGCGCGCCCGCGAAATCGCATTCCCTGCTGATCGACGCCGGTGCCGAATTCGGCGGCTATGCCTCCGACATCACGCGCACGCACTCCTTCGCCGACCCGGAGTTCGCGGACATCGTGCGGCGCTTCGATGCCTTGCAACTGAAACTGTGCGCGCAAGTGCGCGTCGGGCTCGACTGGCGCGACTTTCACCAAGCCTCGTACCGCGCGATCAGCGAGTTCCTGCGCGACATCGGCGTGATCAACGTGAGCGCCGACCACGCCATCGACACCGCGCTCACCTCCGTGTTCTACCCGCACGGCATCGGACACCTGCTCGGCCTGCAGGTACACGACGTCGGCGGGCTGCAGCGGGATCCGGCCGGTGGCGTCATCGAGCGTCCCTACAACCACCCCTTCCTGCGCCTGACCCGCAAGCTGGAAGATGGCTTCGTGGTCACCGTGGAACCCGGCTTCTACTTCATCGACCAGTTGCTCGAGGAAGCGAAGCAGAAGCCGCTCGGCAGGATGATCGAATGGAGTCGAGTGGCACAGCTCAGGAAATTCGGCGGTGTACGCATCGAGGACGACGTCGTGGCGGTGCCCGGCGGGCACGAGAACCTCACCCGCCCGGCGTTCCAGGCGCCAGCATGATCCGGCGGCTCGCGGCGCTGGCGGCGCTCCTGACCTGCGCGGTCCCCGCTGCGTTTGCCCAGGCGGTCGAGAATCACAACGAGGACCTGGCCTCGATCGCACTGCTGTTCTCGGAAAAGGACGGGCCGCCGACTCCCGGAGCGGAATACCTCGACTACGGCAAGCTCGACTACTCGCTCGAGAGCCTGAAACACGTCAACGAATACCTGAAGAAAGCGCGCGAGATGAAAACCATCGACCGGGACTGGAAGAAAGTCACGCTGCGTGCGGGAGCCTATGTCGGCGAGGTGATCCGGCGCGGCAGCAGGAAATCGAAGCCGGTCTGGATCGATTTCGAAACCGCGAAGAAGCTCAGCCCGAAATTTTTCACCGGTGGCGAAGACGAACTCGGCCTTGTGTTCGTGCTCTACGACGGCAAGGACGGTTTCAGCTTCCCGATCGCCAAGGTGCAGAAATTCCTTGCAAACGGTCCCGAGGACGACGTGTATTCGTTCGCGAGCTACCTGCTGCGCGACGAAACCAACTAACCGGGATCGTCCAGGCCAACGGCAACTGCCATCTCGCGGATGCGCCGTTCATTTCGGCGGCTCCAGCAGCACCCGCCCCGCAAGGGCCGCGTAGAGGCCGCAGGCCACGGCCAGGCCAACCATGAGCAGGATGCCCGGCCCGCTCGCCACGGGAATGAATAGCACCGCCCCGATCGCGACCACCGCGGCGGCCAGCGCCGAGACGACGATCGCGGCCCGGGCGCGGCGGAACAGGAAGGCGCCGGTCACGATCGCCAGAACGCCTGCTGCGAGCCCGTATGGGCGTTGCTCGGGATGATAGGTGGTGAAACCGAAGGTCCAGAGCCAGGACAGGCCGAGCAGCACGCAGATCGTGGCCGCCGCCCGGAACATCCAGGTGTATCGAACGGCGGCCACGTAGTTAGCGTTTCGCGAGCAGGTCGCGGATTTCGCGCAGCAGGACTTCCTGGGCAGGTGGTGGCGGCGGCGGCGCAGCCGGATCCGGTTTCTTGAGCTTGTTGATGCCGCGGATGAGCATGAACAGGACGAACGCCAGGATCAGGAACTGGAAGCTGATCTGCAGGAAGTTGCCGTACTTCAGGATCACGTCCTTGCCGGCCGGATCCGTGCCGATGTGCAGCGCGAGGTCGGTGAAGTTCACGCCACCGATGATCATGCCCAGCGGCGGCATGATCACATCTTCGACCAGCGAGCCGACGATCTTGCCGAATGCCGCACCGATGATGACGCCGACCGCCATGTCGACGACGCTGCCCTTCATCGCGAATTCTTTGAATTCTTTGCCGAGACTCATGGCTCACCCCGGGTTGTTGTTGGAGTGCCGGGAGCTTACGGGAACGGGCACCCCAGCGGGAGACTCGCCGGGGAAGCGCTACGTACATCTCCCGGGTCACACGGTAACGCCGAGTTAGTTACTCCCCAATCACGAACCCCGGGCGTAGCCTCGCGGCGTCTGGATTTCCGAAGAGGTGTTGCATGACCCGAGCAATTCTCAGGGCAGCCATTTCCGCGGGACTGCTGCTCACCTGCCTGGCGCCCGCCAACAGCGCCGACCCGCCGAAGCCATCCCCACCGCCTCCCGAAGGAACCTTCGTCTCGATGAAGGTGGACGGCTGCGCCGACAAGTGCGCCGAGTTCGAGATCTACATTTTCGACACCGGGCGCGCGCTGTTCCGCCCGATCAACTCGAAGAATTCGACCAAGGCGCCCTTCAGCAAGAACGGAATGAGCAGCATCTACAAGCGCGTTGCGAAATACCTGGACGACACCAGCGCCTTCAATCCGCCGGTTGACTGCACCGACCGCAAGGCCGACAGGCCTGTTGCGGTGGTCGGTTCCTCAAATGGCGGCCAGTCACAGAAAGCCATCTGGTCGTCAGGCTGCGCGAACCAGCTCGAAAAGGCGCGCTCGCTGGTCAAGGTGTTCGTCAACCAGAGCGGCATGTGGCGCAACATCAACTCGGACAGCCGGTACTGGGAAAAGTACTGGGAGACCTGGGAAGACAAGAAATGAAACGGGCGCCGCTTCTTTCGAAGGCGGCGCCCGTTTCGTATCGACCGAAAGACCGAACTACTTCGAGCCTTTCTTCTTCTTGGCGGTGGTCTTTTTCTTCTTGACCGTGGTGCCGCCGGTTTTCTTGGCGGCCTTGTGCGCGGCGGCCTTCGCAGCCTTGGCTTCCTTGGCAGCCTTCTCGCGCACCTTCTTGGCCTCGGACTGCGCCTTCTTGTCTTCCTTCGACTTGGCGGCGACTTCCGGCTTGGCCTTGTCGGCCTTCTTCGCTTTCTTGTCTTCCGGCGCGGCCTCGACGGCCACCGGAGCCGAACGCTCCACCAGCTGCATCAGCGCCATCGGGGCGTTGTCGCCCGGACGCGGCTCCATGTGCAGGATGCGCGTGTAGCCACCCGGACGCGCCTTGAAGCGCGGGCCGATGGTGTCGAACAGCTTCGCCACGATCTCGGTGTCGCGCAGGCGCGAAAACGCGAGGCGGCGATTGTGGTCGCTGTCTTCCTTGCCGAGCGTGATCAACGGCTCGACGACGCGGCGCAGTTCCTTGGCCTTCGGCACCGTGGTGCGGATGGTTTCGTAGCGCAACAGCGAAACCGACAGGCTGCGCAGCAGCGCGTGGCGGTGCGGCGCATTGCGCGACAGCTGGCGACCGGAAAGGTGATGACGCATGACTATCTACTTCCTTAAATCATTCCGCGATCGGCATCGTGCTTCAGGCCGGCCGGCGGCCAGCCATCCAGGCGCATGCCCAGCATCAGACCGTGGCTCTGCAGCACTTCCTTGATCTCGGTGAGCGACTTCTTGCCGAGGTTCGGGGTGCGCAGCAGCTCGACTTCCGTACGCTGCACGAGGTCGCCGATGTAGTGGATGTTTTCCGCCTTCAAGCAGTTGGCCGAACGCACGGTGAGCTCGAGCTCGTCGACGGGCCGCAGCAGCAGCGGGTCGAACTGCATCTCGGACACCTTGGTGCTGGCCTCTTCCTCACCCTGCAGGTCCACGAACACCGACAGCTGATCCTTGAGGATCGCGCCGGCGCGGCGGATGGCTTCCTCGGCGTCGATGGTGCCATTGGTCTCGATGTCGATGACCAGCTTGTCGAGGTCGGTGCGCTGCTCGACGCGCGCGGCATCGACCATGTAGGTCACGCGACGCACCGGCGAGAACGAGGCATCGAGTTGCAGGCGGCCGATCGGGCGGCTCTGCTCTTCGAACGCAGCGCGGTTGGCAGCCGGGCGGTAGCCACGGCCACGCTCGACGCGCAGCGTCATGGTCAGTTCACCGGCCTTCGTGAGGTTGGCGAGCACCAGCTCCGGATTCACGACTTCGATGTCGTGGTCCGTGTGGATGTCGCCGGCCGTCACCGGGCCCGGGCCCTTCTTCGACAGGCGCAGCTCGGCGCTGTCACGGGTGTGC
>Ga0207675_100001333_pt1 | contig 24757 bp, 20 predicted proteins | sample KBSSwiS42_FD_184305 | JGI IMG/M metagenome (GOLD analysis project Ga0207675, IMG submission 184305) | Switchgrass rhizosphere microbial communities from Kellogg Biological Station, Michigan, USA - KBS Switchgrass S4-2 (SPAdes) (version 2) | ecosystem: Host-associated > Plants > Roots >...
CGCTTCCCGGCGTCGTCGTTCAGGCGCTCTCCCTCGAGACGGCACGCCAGGGCATCGCCCGCTCGCCGCCGCAATGGTTCCAACTCGCCACCCTCGCCGCCCTCGCCGCGCTTACGGCGGCCATGGGCCGATCGCTCGGCTGGCGCGCCTGTCTCGCCGGGGTCATCGCCATCCTCGCGTCGCAGACGGCCACCTTCGTGCTGGCGTACTCCTGGGCGCGGCTCTCGATCGAGTTCGCAGCGCCGGTGCTGGTGACGATCGCGGTCTTCCTGGCGGGCACGCTGCGCTCGCTCGACGAGCAGACGCTGCGGGCATTTGCCTACGCACTCGGCCTGCGCCGGCGGGACGCGCTGCTGCGAAGCATCGTCGATTCCTCCTCTGACGCCATCCTGTGCGTCGACGCGAGCGGTGTCGTCCGCATCGCCAACCCCGCCTCCTCGCGGCTGTTCGCCGGCGACGGCGCCGGGCTCCGCGAGTCGCAACTCGCGAGCCTGGTGCCAGCGCTGCGGGACCGGCCGCTCGCCGCGCTGGCGGGTTCGGTGATGGAGACGCCGGGTGTCACACGCACAGGGGCGGAGTTCCCGGTGGAGCTCACAGTCAGCCGCGTGGCCGACGCCGACGAGGAGCTCTACACGGTGATCGCGCGCGACGTCAGCGAGCGCATCGCGCAGCAGCGCGAGCTCGAGTATCGCGCGACGCACGACGCGCTCACCGCGCTGCCCAACCGGGCGGCGCTGGTCGCCGACATCGAGGCAGTCCTGCGCGACTGCAGCGATGCGGCACCAGCGGCGCTGCTCATGCTGGACCTGTGCCGCTTCAAGGAGGTCAACGATACGCTGGGGCACGACGCCGGTGACCGCATCCTCCGGGAAGTGACGCGCCGTTTCCTCGCGACCATCGGCGATCGCGGGGTCCTCGCGCGAATCGGCGGCGACGAGTTCACGGCGATGCTGCCACACTGCGATGGCGCCGCGGCCGCCGATGTCGCACGGTCGCTGGCGGCCGCGCTGCGTACACCGATCGATGCGCAGGGCGTGGCGATCGACATCGGCGTCAGCATCGGCATCGCGCGCGCCCCGCACGACGCGCGTGATGCCTGGACGCTTCTGCAACGCGCTGATGTTGCGATGTACGTGGCGAAGCGCGGCATGGCGACGAGCGAGCTCTACGACGAGGCCCGCGATGCAAACAGCGTGCGGCGGCTCGCCATGGTGGCGAGCCTGCGGTCAGCCATCGGGACGCCGGCACTGCACCTGAATTACCAGCCCAAGGTGAATCTGCGCAGCGGACGCGTCGAGAGCGTCGAGGCCCTGCTGCGCTGGCAGGACCCCACGATGGGCGCCATCGGCCCGGCGGAGTTCATGCCGCTCGCGGAGTCCACCGACCTGGTTCGGCCGCTCACCGAGTGGACGATCGTCGAGGCGCTGGCGCAGGCCACGCGCTGGCGCACCGCAGGGCTGCCGCTGCGCATCGCGGTCAACCTGTCGGCGCGGCTGCTCCAGGACGCGTCGTTTCCGCAACGGTTGCAGGTACTGCTCGCCGCCTGCGAGGAGCTCCCCGGCTCGCTCGAGCTGGAGGTAACCGAGAGCGCGATGATGGTCGATCTGCCGCGCGCACTGAGCATCATCCGCCAGATCGCGGAGCTCGGCGTGCCGATCGCGATCGACGACTACGGCACGGGCTTTTCCTCGCTCGGATACCTGCGCGACCTGCCGGTCCACGCGCTCAAGCTCGACAAGTCCTTCGTCACCGACGTGGAGTCACGGGTAGACAACCGGGTGATCGTCGCATCCACTGTCGCGATGGCGCACGCGCTCTCGCTGGAGGTGGTCGCGGAGGGCGTGGAGACGCAGTGGACGGCCGACTATCTCGCAAGGGCAGGCTGCGATCATGCGCAGGGCTACCTGTACAGCCCGGCGCTTCCGGCCGGGGAGTGCTTCGAGTGGGTCCGACGCTTCAATGCCGCCGCCGGCACGCTATCATCTCCCGTCATCGAGGTAGAGACCGCCGCGACGCGCAACGGCGCGGCCTGGACACGTAGTCCGGCACCGACAGGGGGAACAGATGGGGGCATTTAAGGAGCCGCACGGCGGCACGCTGAAGGAGCTCTATCTCACCGAGTCGGCCGCCGAGAAGGAAAAGGCCGCGGCGCGCGACTACCCCAACTGGAACCTGAGCGCGCGGCAGCTCTGCGACCTCGAGCTGTTGCTGAACGGCGCCTTCTCGCCGCTCGACGGGTATCTCAATCGCAGCGAATACGAGGCGGTGTTGAAGGACATGCGGCTGCCCTCGGGCGTCGTCTGGCCGATCCCGATCAACCTCGATGTGAGCCGCGACTTCGCCGCCGGGCTCAAGGATGGCGATCACATCGCGCTTCGCGATCCGGAGGGCGTTCTGATCGCCACCATGGAGGTCGGCGACCGCTGGGAACCCGACAAGACCGCCGAGGCGCAGAACGTCTTCGGCACCGAAGACGAGCATCACCCCGGGGTCTATTTCCTGAAGCATCGCGCCGGGCCGGTCTACGTGGGCGGCAAGCTGCGCGGCGTCGAGCCGCCGATGCATTACGACTTCAAGCTGCTGCGTGATTCGCCGGCGGAACTGCGCGGGCGGTTTCGGAAGCAGGGCTGGCGCAAGGTCGTCGCGTTCCAGACCCGTAACCCCATGCACCGCGCGCACCAGGAGCTCACCTTCCGCGCCGCGCGCGAGTGCGAAGCAAACCTGCTGCTGCACCCCGTGGTCGGCATGACGCGCCCGGGCGACATCGATCACTACACGCGCGTGCGCTGCTACGAGCACATGCTGGCGCACTACCCGGATCAGACGACCGCGTTGAGCCTGCTCAACCTTGCGATGCGCATGGCGGGGCCCAAGGAGGCGCTCTGGCACGCGATCATCCGCAAGAACTACGGGTGCACGCACCTGATCGTGGGCCGCGATCACGCCGGACCGGGCAACGCGCGGAACGGCGACGCCTACTACGACCCGTATGCCGCGCAGCGGCTGCTCCGCGAGTACGAGAAGGAGATCGAGGTCACGATGGTGCCCTTCCGAGAGATGGTGTACGTGGAGCAGAAGGCGCAGTTCCTGCCCGAGGACGAGATCACGCCGGGCATGACCCCGCTGCAGGTGTCGGGCACCGAGTTCCGGCGCCGGCTGCGCGAGGGACTCGAGATCCCGGAGTGGTTCTCCTACCCCGAAATCATCGCGGAGCTGCGCAAGGCGCATCCACCGAAGCACAAGCAGGGATTCACCGTCTTCTTCACCGGGCTGTCGGGCTCCGGGAAGTCGACGATCGCCAATGCGCTCCTCGTCAAGCTGCTGGAGATCGGGAGCCGGCGCGTGACCCTGCTCGACGGCGACATGGTGCGTAAGCACCTTTCCAGCGAGCTCGGCTTCTCGCGCGAGCACCGCGACATCAATATTCTCAGGATCGGCTACGTCGCCTCCGAGATCGCCAAGTACGGCGGCGTGGCGATCTGCGCGCCGATCGCACCCTACGCCGCGACGCGCCGGCAGGTGCGCGAGATGGTGGAAGAGTCCGGCGGGTTCGTCGAGATCCACGTCGCCACCCCGCTCGAAGTCTGCGAGACGCGCGATCGGAAGGGTCTCTATGCGAAGGCCCGCGCGGGGACGCTCAAGGAGTTCACCGGCATCAGCGATCCGTACGAGGAGCCGCAGAACCCGGAGATGCGCATCGACACGCGGAGCCTGTCGCCGGACCTGGCAGCGCACCGGATCCTCGTGAAGCTCGAGAGCCTCGGCTATATCCGCTGACGCGGCCTGCGCGCGTCCGGGCGAGGCAATGACGGACGCTGCGCTCATCCAGAACGACGCGGTCGTGGTCGGGCTGCTCGCCGCGACGCTCGGCGCGATTTTCTGGACGACGGAATCGCCGCATCCCTTCTGGCGACGCCTCTACCGCATCGTACCCGCGCTGCTCCTCTGCTACGCGATGCCCGCGCTCTACAACACCCTCGGCCTCATTGACGGCAGCACCTCGCAGATCTACCCGGTCGTGTCGCGCTACCTGCTTCCGGCGACGCTCGTGCTGCTGACGCTTGCCACCGACGTGAAGGGCATCCTGCGCTTGGGACCCAAGCTCCTCGCGGTGTTCCTGGCAGGCACTGCTGGCGTGATCATCGGCGGCCCGGTGGCGCTCGCGCTCTGGCAAGTGCTCACGCCCGAGGTAGTCGATGGCGATGTGTGGCGTGGGCTCGCCGGTGTTGCCGGGAGCTGGATCGGCGGCAGCGCGACCCAGGCGGCCTTGAAGGACATTTTCGTGATCGACGCCAACCTGTTCGGAACGATGGTAGCGGTCGACGTGATCATCGGGAACCTGTGGCTCGCGCTGCTGCTGTGGGTGGCCGCCAACCATGCGCGCCTCGACGCCCGCCTCGGCGCCGACACCGCGGTGCTCGCGACCCTTCACGAGCACGTGGCGGAGTTCGAAACCGTGCAACCGCGTGTGCCGCGGCTCGCCGACCTCATGTACATCATCGCGGTGGCTTTCGGAGCAATGGGCCTATCGCACGCATTGGCCGGGCCGCTGGCAGGTGCGTTTACCGGCATCGCCTGGGCCGAGCGAGCCTCCCTCGCGTCGGAGTTCTTCTGGATTATCCTGTTGGCGACAACCGCCGGTCTGGCGCTGTCGTTCACACGAGTCCGGCGCCTCGAACTCGTCGGGGCCTCGCGCGTGGGCTCCCTGCTGCTCTACGTGCTGATCGCCTCGATCGGCATGCAGATGAACCTGAGAGCGGTCGCGACAGATCCAGCGCTCTTCGGACTCGGGCTCACCTGGATCGTGATCCACGGCGCGGTGATCTATGCCGCCGCACGGTGGCTCCGCGCACCAATGTTCTGCCTCGCCGTCGGCAGCCAGGCGAACATCGGCGGGGCCGTGAGCACGCCGGTGGTCGCGGCGGCGTTTCATCCGGCGCTTGCTCCCGTGGGCGTGCTGCTCGCCCTGCTCGGCTTTGCGCTCGGAACCTACGGGGGCTGGTTAACAGGGCAGCTGATGCGGATGGTGGCGGGACAATAGCGGTCGAAACTCACCCTGACCCACCGCCCCGTGGTCCGGCCGAGGCGCCTTGCCAATCCCGGCCCTGGCCTGCATCATCTTGCTAACAAATGTTAGAGTTTGGAGCGGCGATGAGACGGTTTCCGGACACGCCCGAATACATCGGACTGAACACGCCGCTCGGCGAGGAGTACGAGATCGGCTCACTCGCCGTCGAGGGCCGCATCCCCCCGGACGTCGAGGGCGTCTTCTTCCGGGCCGTGCCTGACCCGGCCTTCCCGCCCTTCGTGGAGGACGGCGGCGCCATCCTCTCGGGCGATGGCATGGTGTCGGCCGTCCGGCTCACAGGGGGCACGGCGGGCTTTGCCATCCGATATGTTCAAACTGCGCGCCACCGGGTGGAGGTCGCGGCGGGGCGCGCGCTGTTCGGCAAGTACCGCAATCCATTCACCGATCAGCCTGACGCAAAGGGCGTAGACCGCACGGTCGCCAACACCACGCCTGTCTGGCACGCCGGGCGCCTGCTGATGACCAAGGAAGACGGTCGCCCGTACCGCATCGATCCGCGCTCGCTCGAGACCCTGGGTCGTTACGACTTCAGCGGCAGGCTCAGGTCCGAAACGATGACGGCGCACGTGCGAATCGACGCGGAGACGGGAGAGATGTTCTTCTTCGGCTACGAGGCCGACGGCCTGGCGTCGACGAAGGTCGCGTACTGCATCGCCGACAAGCAGGGCAATCTGATCCGCGAGCAGTGGTTCGACGCGCCGTACTGCGCGCTGATGCACGATTTCGTCGTCACGGAGCGTTATGCGCTGTTCCCGATCTACCCGACCACCTGCGATGCCGAGCGCGTGCGAGCGGGTGGCGACCACTGGGTGCACGAGATGGGCCGCGACAGCTGGGTAGGCGTGATGCCGCGCTGTGGCGATGTCGCGGAAATGCGCTGGTTCAGGGGACCGAAGGGCGTTTCCTGCTTCCACATGATGAACGCCTTCGACGACGACGCCGGCCGCATCCAGTTCGACCAGTGTCTGTCGAGCGTCAATGTCTTCCCGTTCATCCAGCGGGCCTCGGGTCTGAACGTGCCACCCGCCGAAGCCGGCAGTCGCCTTGCGCGCTGGACTATCGACCTGGAGAACGGAAGCGATGCCGTCACCGAGACGGTGATCGGACCGCCCGGGGATTTCCCGATTGTTCCCGCCGCGCGTCATGGCCGCCCGTACACGCACGCCTGGATGTTGACCATGAACCCGGACATGCGGGGCCCGCCGGTTCTGGGCGGACCGGTGGGTGCTATGTTCAACCTGCTGTTGCGGCTCGATTTCACCGGCAAGCCGCCGCAGGCGCTCGCGCTGCCGCCGGGCCAGTGCTTCAACGAGCCGGTCCACGTCCCGGCATCAAAGCATGGACACGACGGGTGGCTTGTCATGGTCGTGGACCATCAGACCGGGCCGTCGGACTTCAGCCACGCCGTGTGGATACTCGATGCGGGCAACGTGGGTGCCGGTCCGGTGGCCAGGGTCGCCATCCCGCGTCGACTGCGCCCGCAGGTGCACGGCTGGTGGGTGAGCGCCGCCGAGCTCGCCGCGGCGGCGTAAACCGTCGCGTATGACCAGGATCGCGATGACCGGGGCGGCCGGCCGCTACGGCCGCCTCGCCACAGAGAAGCTTATCGCGCAGGGGCGCGCTCGCGACCTGATCCTGATCACGCGCACGCCGGCCAGGCTCGCGGACTGTGCGCAGGCGGGCTGCGAGGTACGTTACGGTGATTTCGACCGGCCCGAATCCCTGCGGGCGGCCCTCCGTGGCGCCGACAAGCTCATGCTCATCTCGGGCACGCGGGTCGGGGCGCGCGTGCGTCAGCACCGCGCGGCAATCGACGCGGCCGAGGCGGCGGACGTCCGCCACATCATCTACACGAGCTTCGTAAACGTGGAGCCGGCGAACCCCGCGATCGTCGCCATCGATCACCGCGAGACGGAGAACCTGATCCGCGCGAGCGGCCTGGCCTTTACCTTCCTGCGCGACGCGCACTACGCGGATGCGATGATCCTCAATGCCGGTCCCGGCTTCATCGCCTCCGGCGTGTGGCTGACGAGCACCCAGGGCGGTCGCGAGGCGATGGTGTGGCGCGAGGACTGCGTCAATTGTGCCGTCGCGGTGCTGACGGAGAACGGTCACGAGAATAAGACCTATCCCGTGACCGGCCCCAATCGCGAGAGCTTTGCCGAGGTCGCGGCGATGCTCGCCGAGCTGACGGGTCGGCCGATCCGCCTGGTCGAGACCGACGACGCGGGAATGTATGCGCATTTCGACGCGCTCGGCATTCCACGCGAACCGGTCGACGACCAGACGGTCTCGGGCATCCCGTGGAATAGCGACGACATGGTGAGCTTCGAGCGCGCGATCCGCGAGGGCTTCCTCGATGTCTGCACCGACGACGTACAGCGGGTGACCGGCCGCCTGGCGCGCTCGGTGCGCGAGTTGATCCACGCCAACGCAGATATTCTGCGCAACGTCAAAGCATGAACCGCGCCGACTACGACCGCTCCCGCGCCGCGTTCCGGCGTCCCTTTCGACAGGATCCGCTACTCAGGTGGCCTGCCATCGCCCAGAATGCTCGAACGAGGGGACGACAATGAAGGACTTCAAAGACCAGATCGCGTTCATCACCGGGGGCGCCTCGGGTGCCGGATTCGGACAGGCGGAGGTGTTCGGCCGGGCGGGCGCGAAGATCGTGATCGCCGATGTGCGGCCCGAAGCCGTCGACGATGCGCTTACACGGTTGAGGGACCAGGGCATCACCGCACACGGCATCGTGCTGGACATCACCGATCGCGACGCCTATGAGCGTGCCGCCGACGAGGTCGAGGCGGTGTTCGGCGCGCCGCCCACGCTGCTGTTCAACACGGCTGGCGTCAACAGTTTCGGCCCGGTCGAGAACTCGACCTACGGTGATTTCGACTGGCTGATCGGCGTCAACCTCGGCGGCGTGATCAATGGCATGGTCACCTTCGTCAACCGGATGATCAGGGTTGGTAAGCCCGCGCACATCGTCACGGTCTCGTCGCTGGGCGGGCTGCAGGGCAGCGCGCTCGCGGCGCCCTATTCGGCGGCCAAGGCGGCAGTGATCAACCTGATGGAGAGTTATCACGGTTCGCTCGCCAAATATGGCATCGGCGTCTCGGTGGTGTGCCCGGCAAACATCAAGTCGAACATCGCCGAGGCGACGCGGATCCGCCCCGCACGCTTCGGCGAGAGCGGCTATGTCGCCAACGAGGAGACGATCGCCTCGCTGCACAGTATCCACATCCACGGCATGGAGCCGGTCGAGCTGGCCGAGCATGTCAAGCGCGCGATCGAAGCGGGGCAGCTCTACGTGATCCCCTATCCCGAGGCGAAGGAGATGCTGCGCAAGCATTTCGACGAGATCGTCGATGCGGTGCCGCCGCTGGAGGCGGATCCCGAGGGCGCGCGCAAGCGGACCGAGGCACTGCAGAGGTGGGCCGCCGACCGGGCTCGCGTGTTCACCAAGACCGATCCGGACGCGTAGCCGACGTTTGGAGAGATTTCAATGCTGACGCTGTACAGCTTCGGACCCGGCGCCAACTCGCTGAAGCCGCTGCTCGCGCTATACGAGAAGGGGCTTGCGTTCACGCCGCGCTTTCTGAATCCGGCGGTGTTCGAGCATCACGAGGATTGGTTCAAGAGGATCAATCCGCGCGGCCAGGTGCCGGCCCTCGATCATGACGGGCGGATCATCACCGAATCGACCGTGATCTGCGAATATCTCGAAGACGCCTTTCCGGACGCGCCTCGGCTGCGGCCGACCGATCCCTATGCCATCGCCCAGATGCGGATCTGGACCAAGTGGGTGGATGAATATTTCTGCTGGTGCGTCTCCACGATCGGCTGGGAGCGCGCGATCGGACCGATGGCGCGATCGATCGGCGACGAGGAGTTCGAGGAGAAGATGAAGCGCATCCCGATCCCCGAGCAGGTGACCAAGTGGCGGAACGCCCGCAAGGGCTTCCCGAAGGACCTGCTCGATGAGGAGATGCGCAAGGTGCGCGTGTCGATCGCGCGGCTCGAAGCGCGGCTTGCGGAGAGCGCGTGGCTTGCCGGTCCCGACTACACGCTCGCCGACATCTGCAATTTTGCGATCGCCAACGGCATGGACAAGGGGTTCCCCGACGTCGTGAATGCGGTGGACACACCGCACCTGATCGACTGGCTCGCGCGCATCAATGATCGGCGGGCGGCGAAGGAGATGTTCCTCAAGTCCCAGCGGGAATCGCTCGCGCCGCGCCCGAAGGCCTCCGCCTGAGCTCGGACCACCCTTGCCGAGAGAGCCGTATGGCCAACAGCAACCGGATCACGCTCTATGATCTGCAGCTTGCGTCGGGCTGCACGATCAGCCCCTTCGTTTGGCGCACGAAGTATGCGCTCGCGCACAAGGGCTTCGACATCGACATCGTGCCTGGCGGCTTTACCGGCATCCTCGAGCGGACCGGCGGGCATTCCGAACGGGTACCGGTGATCGTCGATGACGGCGAATGGGTGCTCGACAGCTGGGTCATCGCCGAATATCTCGACGAGAAATATCCCGACCGGCCGATGCTGTTCGAAGGGCCGGGCATGAAGGTGCTCACCAAATTCATCGATGGCTGGCTGTGGCGCACCGCGATCGGCCCCTGGTTCCGCTGCTACATCCTCGACTATCACGACCTGTCGCTGCCGCAGGACCAGGAATACGTCCGCTGGAGCCGCGAGCAATGGTTCCTGGGCGGGCAGAAGCTCGAGGAGGTGCAGGCCGGCCGCGAGGATCGACTGCCACTGGTGCCGCCCCAGCTCGAGCCGCTGCGCGAGCTGCTGCGCGACACCAGGTGGCTGGGCGGCGATACGCCCAACTACGCCGATTTTTCCGCGCTCGCCACGTTCCTGTGGACCGCGTCGGTCGCGAGGACGCCGCCGCTGACCGAGGACGATCCGCTGCGCGACTGGCTCGACCGCGGCTTCGACCTCTACGGTGGGCTCGGCCGCCACCCCGGGATGCACAGCCTGTTCGGACTGAAGCTGCGCGACGGCGATCCCGAACCGTTCGTGCGGGCAGGCGCGGGAGCGGCGGTCGCGCCGATCAATCGCGGCCCCGGCTCCACCAGAATGCCCGAGCGCGCGAACGGCTGAGGGTACGTCGAACCGCGCGCTCGTCAGGTGACCGCGAAATAGCGCACGAAGTTGCCATCCGGTCGCCGCTCGCCGATGCCGACGAAGACGTGGCGGGTCAGCCAGTCGTGCCTGCCCTTCGGTGTTTCGAAAGTGGGCTGCGCGCGCAGGTAGTAGTCCTCGTGCGGCACGGGCGGGCCACCCTCGAAGGCCCAGGCACGGAGCCGGGTCATCGCATCGGGGGCGCGCCCCCACAGGAAGCCGCGGTTCTGCATGTAGATCAGCGTGCCGTCGTCGACCTCGAGCAGGTAACGCGCGTCGAACACGGCCGTGTCATCGGCGCGGAAGTGCGCATAGTCGCCGCCGGAATGGGGCACCGCGCGGCCGCGGAGCCGCGGACCCTCGAACGTACCCTCATCCACCAGCACCGCCGAGCGAAAGCCGCCGTTGTGGACATCGGGGATGGTGAGCACACGGCTGAACTTGAGCCTGCACTCGAACGCGAACTCGAGGTGCGGGTGGTCGAGGGTGGAATACACGGGATCAGCTCCGCCTGCTGGCTTCACGCCATCTCCCAATAGAAAAGTCTCCCAAAACGCGTTTCCGCGCGCAGGCGGCTCCGCCGCTCCTCGAGCAGGGAGCGCACCTGTACGTAATCGCTCCAGGACGTCAGCCCAACCACCCTGCCGTCGGGGCGCAGGTTGCGAAGGTTGCGCCACAGGTTGACTTGCTCGTACGCGAGGTCGAGCACGCGCCCGGCGTAGGCGCTGCGCAATGCGCGGCTTTGCGGCAGGCGGCTGTCATAGACCAGCAGCGCACGCGGTGGCATTGCCATGGCACTGCTCGTTCCCGTTGCAAGCGTCGCAGCGGACACCAGCGTCCCCTGCAGCATCGCACGGCGCGTGATGCTCACGGCCCGGCTTTCCCGAGGTAGACCGCGATCGCATCGAGCTCGGCGTCCGTGACCTCGACCCGCGTCAGGCTCGGCATGGCCATCCGGCCGCGACGCACGATGATCTTCACGTAGTTCTGCGTGAGGTCCTGGCGGTTTTCCAGCAAACCGCTCTCCGGCGGTTCACCCAGTATCACGCGCTGCTTGGTCAGCAGGTTCGTGCCCATGCCGCCCGCGAGATGACAGGCGCCGCAGAGGTTCGAAAAGAGCGCGGCCCCCTCCTTGCCGCCGGCGAGCCGGTCACCTGCCGGCAGGGGTGCGCGCATCTGGTAGGGCGGCGGCCCGGGCAGTGGACCGGTGAGCGTGGGCGGCGGCGGAGCCGCCAATGCCGAGGCCATCGTCATTGCGGCGACGAAGCACACCTGCCTCACGTCGCATCCCGCCGCGCGGCCAGGTCGCGGTACGCCGCGGGCCACACGCCCTGCTTACCCGGTGCAAAGATGCCGTTCGGGTCGAGCGCGTCCTTCACTCTCTCATTGAGACGCCGCTGCGCGTGGTCGTTGAAATCGAACGTGGCGTTGACGGGGTCCATCCACCCGAGGTGCGTGCGGTACTCGGCGTAGCCCGCCTGCGCCGTCTGCGTGATCAGGGCGTTGAAGAGCTTGCGGATGCTGGCGAGCTGCTGCGCATTGTCGCGGTCATACATCAGCATGTTGATGTTGGTGGCGAAGCGCCCGCTGATCGTGAAGCTCGCATAGAAGTCGACGTCGTGCTCGGCGATGATCCTGCGGCTGCGGCGCAGCTGCCCCAGGACGTGTTGCGAACTGGCCGGCACAACAGGTGAAAAACCCATGTGCCCGCCGCGCCCGCCGATCCAGTCACCCATCTGCAGCGCCACCGCGGACGGAATGCCGAGGGTCGCGTCGTACTGGCTCGCGGGATAGCCCGTCTTCCATGTTTCTTCGAGTGGAGGCGCGGCGACGTGCTTTCCGAAGGCGCGCTTCAGCACGTCTGCCTTCGCGCGATTGATAGCCTCGTCGCCGTACAGGCGCACTTGAACCTGCCAGTACCCGAGCTCGTGTTCCTTGAGCAGCTCCTGCACACGGCTGTCCGGGATGGCACCTGGCTTGTCCCAGAAATCCCTGCGCTGCCCTTTGAGCACGATCTTGCCGAGCCAAGAGGGGACGAAGACGTTCTGGTCGATCACGCCGGCAAGCTTCAGCGGCGTGATCGTATCGACCACCCAGCCGATGTCCTCCTCGTTCGGGATGTCCCAGGTGAGCAGCAGCGAACTTTCGGGCGCAGGCTGCAGCCACACGCCCGCCTTGGTGACGACGCCGAGATTTGACTGGGTGAACATCTGTGTCCAGTCCGGGCCGTAGCTCAGGGGGAACAGGTGCCAGCTGTGATTGCCCTGCATGGCGCCCATGCCGGTGCGCACCAGGCCACCATCCGGAAGCACCACCTCGAGCCCGCAGAGGTTGCGCGCGTGCAGGCCATAGGGCGTGTAGCCGATACCGTGATCGAGCGCGTTGCCGACGACCGAGCCCCAGGCGTTGCCGGGTACGGACATCCAGAGCGGTGCTTTTTCGCGCTGCAGGTGCTCGTAAAGATCGAAGAAGCCGACGCCCGGCTCGAGCACGCAATAGCCCAGCGTGGTATCGAGCTCGAGGATGCGGTTCATGCGGCCGAGGTCGAGCACGATCGTTCCCGGCATGCGCGGCGCATTCGCACCGTACCCGAGGTTCTTGCCGCGCGAGGTCGGCCAGAGCGGGGTCTTGTACTCATTGGCGAGGCGGACGATGGCCTGCACCTCTTCCACGCTGCCCGGCGCGAGCGCTGCCGAAGCGGGCCACTCCTTTTCCGAGCCCGGTGCGTAGATGTCCGAGTAGGCATCGCGGTCCTCGTCGGTCGCCAGCACCCAGCCCTTACCGACCACGCCCTCGAACGCCTGCAGGGCCTGCCGGAACCTCGCCGCGGACAGACGTGGCGGCAGCGTCAATTCCACAGCTTCATCTCCGGCCCCGCCCGCAGCTGCCGCGTCCGTGGACGGCCCGTGTGAATTGCCCCCATGTCGCTCCTCTTCTACAGTGCCGGCCAAGCATCGCCTGCAAGGCGCAAGGATCCGTGCCAGTAGAGCGCACGAGTTTTGCGATTGCAAGATTCAAACAATTGTTAGTGTTCACGGTACGATCCCGGCAGCGCGGGCGGCCGATCTCATGCGGGAGTTCGGCGGTCGGGTAGGGAGCGAGGGCACGATGGCTGCACGTCGAGAGCGAACCCTGGGGAACCACGAGATCGAGCTGCTGGTGGCGATGCTGAAGTTCGCATCGCTGATCAGCCGCCCGATGCGCGATGGGGTAGCCGATCCGGCGGGCCTGAGCTCGAACGAGCTCCGTCTCCTGATGGCGCTCTCCGGCGAAGGCGAATCCGCCGGTCACCACCTCGCGGAATTGATGGGGATGCACGCCATGAACGTCAGCCGGGCACTGACGTCGCTGCAAGCGATGGGGCTCGTCGAGCAGGTGAAACAGCGCAGCAACCGCCGTCGCAAACCGTATCGAGTCAGCGCCCGCGGCGCCAAGGCGCACGTGGCGCTGGCCGCCAACATGGGAGAAGTGGCGCGCTTTCTGTTCGGCGCACTCACCGCGCAAGAGCGTGCGGGCCTTAGGAAGATCCTGGCGAAGCTCGACCGGCAGGTGCTCACCTGGCAGCCGCGCGAGCGGCGCCCGCACGTGCCGCGTGCCTGACGTCAGGTCTGCCCGGCGAGGACCGCGCCGAAGCGCGGGTGGGCGAAGTGCATTGGCACATCCTGCCGGTGCGGCCAGGTCTTGCGTGTCTGGTCCGGCGGAAGCAGCACGTCAGGTCCCAGCGGATTCTCCGGGAAAGTCTGCGTGGCCGGCTGCAGATGCGAGACCGTCTTCGACCAGCCCCGCTCGTAGTCCGCCTGCCACTGCATCATGTAGTCGAGGCGCTTGATCTTCCACACCCCGGCCTCGCGGACGTAGTCGTTCTCGTAGATACCGGCCTCGAAGAACTGCAGCGGCAGTCCTTCGGGCTTGTATTCCCGGCTCTCGTGGCTGCCGCCCATCAGCAGGCCGCGGAACCGTCCTTTCGCGGTCTGCCGGTCCGGCGCCACCGTGATGATCTCCTGCATCTCGAAGTGATCGAGCAGCAGGCCGTACACTGGACCGTTGACGCCCTGGGTGAAGTAGTTCTGGAACCAGGTTCCGTACAGGCGCCGGACGCCCTCGTGCCCGCGGTACTCTCCGGAGAGGAACACGACTGCGCCGTCCCGGGCGAAGAGCCGCACCACGTCCTCGGCGCGGTTGAAATCGATGTAATAGCCGTAGGCCCAGTGCAGACGGCGGATGGCGTTGACGTCCTCGAGCTCGCCGACGCGATGCTCGAGTGCTGCAAGCCGTGCCTCCAGTTCCGACATGGAGAGTCCCTCCGGTCGATTGCGTGTGACGTTAACAAGTGTTAGGTAGGGAAGCGAGAGGAACACAAGATGGACTGGAAGGGCAAGACCGCGCTGATCACGGGTGGCGTCTCCGGCATCGGCTTCGGGATTGCTCGCGCGTTTTGCGCTGCGGGAATCGACCTGGTCCTGACCTGGCGGAACGAAGCCCACCGAACCCGGGCGGAAGCGTGGTTCGCCGACGGCGGCCATCCGATGCCGCGCTTCTTCGAGCTTGACGTGACCGACCGCGCGGGCTGGACCGACGTGGCAGGCCGCGTCGGCCCCGTGCATATCCTGGTCAACAACGCCGGCGTCAGCGTCTTCGGCCCCACCGACGAGGCGAGCTACGCCGATTACGACTGGATCATGGGCGTGAACTTCGGCGGCGTGGTGAACGGTCTCGTGACCTTCGTCCCGCGCATCAAGGCGCAGGGACAGGGCGGGCACATCGTCAACGTCGCATCGATGGCGGCGTACCTGTCCGGGCCCCAGGCCGGCATCTACACGGCGAGCAAGTTTGCCGTGCGGGGCCTGACCGAGTGCCTGCGCGGGAACCTGGCGCCGTACGGCATCGGCGTGTCGCTCGTGTGTCCCGGGCTGACCCGGACCAATGCCTGGGACTCGGCGTTGAAGCGCCCGGCGGCGTTTGCGGCCTCGGGCTTCGCGCCGCCCGATCGCGTCGAGCTCGAGCGGTTCGGGACCGCGTTCGAGGCCGGGATGGACCCGCTCGAGGTGGGAGAAAAAGTGCTCGCCGGGATGAGCGAGAATCGCGCCGTGATCTTCACGCATCCGGAATATGCCGAGGATTTTGCGGAGATTTACCGGGCGTCGGTGGCCGCCTTGCCCGACGAGCCAGTGCCGGAAGCCCGCCAGCACATCGAGCGGCTGCGGCGCGAGGCGAATCGCGCCGCGGCGGCGGGCAAGCGCATCGGCCTCGACGACCTGACCTGAGCGTCGCAGCGGAGACTGATGATGACCCCGGAAGGCGTCAACGTGCGGCACGCCGACCGCGTCTGGATCGGCGGCGAGTGGGTCGGCGCGCAGTCTGGTCGGACCATCGATCTCGTCTGCCCCAATACCGAGGAAGTGATCGGCGCCGTCGCCGAAGCCGATGCCGAGGATATGGACGCGGCGGTGACGGCTGCGCGCGCAGCCTTTGACATCGGCCCCTGGAGCTCTCTCCCGCCACATGAGCGAATCGCGGTCCTGAAGCGCATGGCGCAGCACCTCCATGCGCGCACGGACGAGATCGCGCGCGCCTGGACGCTGCAGATGGGCGGGCTCGCGAGCTTTGCGGTGCCGATGACCGCGGGCTCCACCATGGCCTTCGAGCAGATCATCGCCGCCGCGGAGAAATTCCCGTTCGTCGAGACCCGGGCCTCGCCGGTCGTGAAGAGCGCAATCGTCGCGTACGAGCCCGTCGGCGTGGTCGCGGCGATCGCCCCCTGGAACGCCCCCTACGGAATCATGCTGAACAAGGTGGCCTATGCGCTCGCCGCCGGCTGCACGGTCATCATGAAGCCGTCCCCGGAGACCCCGCTCGAGGCCTATGTCATCGCCGAGGCGGCAGAGTCCGCAGGCGTGCCGGCAGGCGTGATCAACCTGGTGTGCGGCGACCGTGCGGCGAGCGATCACCTTGTCTGCAACCCGGGCGTCGACAAGGTCAGCTTCACCGGCTCGACCGCCGTGGGCAAGCGCATCGCGAGCGTCTGCGGCGGGCGCATCGCGCGCTGCACGTTGGAGCTCGGCGGCAAGTCGGCGGCGATCGTGCGCGACGACTTTCCGACCGAGGCCGCGGCCCGGCTCCTCACCGGGACCATCACGCTGATGAGCGGGCAGGTGTGCGCAATGCTGAGCCGCGCGATCGTGCCGCGGCGCCGGCACGACGAGCTGGCAGACGCCATTGCGCGCCGGATGAAGCAGGTCGTGATCGGTCATTCCGACGATCCCACGACACAGCTGGGACCGCTCGCGATGAAGCGCCAGCTCGAGCGCGTCGAGATGTACATCGAGGACGGCCGCCGCACGGCCGATCTCGTCACCGGCGGCCACCGACCCGAGCATCTGAGGCGCGGCTACTTCATCGAGCCCACGCTCTTCGCCAGCGTGAAGAACCAGAGCCGCATCTCGCAGGAAGAGATCTTCGGTCCCGTCCTGAGCCTGATCCCGGTCGAGGACGAGGAGGATGCGATCCGCGTTGCGAACGAGTCGAACTACGGCTTGAACGGCTCGGTACTGACCCACGACGCGCAGGCGGCGTACCGCATCGCGCGGCGCGTCCGCACAGGTGCGATCGGCCAGAACGGGCTGCGCCTGGACTTCGGACTCCCCTACGGAGGGTTCAAGCAATCCGGTCTCGGCCGCGAAGGCGGTATCGAGGGATTGATGGCTTACCTGGAGACCAAGACCATCCTGCTCGACGAGGCGCCGCAGGCGCTGTAAGTCGCGCGGCGCTCGAAACTGCGAGGGGACAACGATGAACCGCGCCGGACTGTACGAGGTGCTCGAGGCGTACTTGGCGGCGCTCGGTAGGCGCGATGCGCACGCGGTGCCGTGGGGCGATGGACCGCTCACCTCCGAGAACAACGTGATGCTCGCGGTCGGCGATGGCCTGTGGGGCACCATCGAGGGCATCGGCACCTACCGGCTCCGCTTCGCCGATAAGGCTACGGGTCAGGTCGGTTATTTCGGTACGGTGCTCGAGCCCTTCGAGGAATCCGCATATACCGTGCGCCTGAGGGTGAACGAGGCCGGCTGCATCCAGGAAGCCGAGACCATCGTGGTCCGCCAGTCCGATTCCGGCATCAAGTTCGAGAATCAGCGCTACTGGGACAAGCCCATCCTGAATGCCGATGCGCGCAGCCCCGTGCCGCGCGCCGAGATGGTCCGCCTCGCCAACGGCTATTTCGACACGCTGCAGTTGAACGACGGTACGATCCACACGCGCTTCCACGCCGATTGCAATCGCGTCGAGAATGGTGTGCAGACGACGCACAACCCGGCGTTTGCGAAGATCGTGCCGGTCGCGGCGCTCGGCTGCGAAGAGCAGTTCCGCACGGGCAACTACCGCTACGACGATCGCCTGCGCGCGCGCCGCTTCCCGCTGGTGGACGAGCAGCGTGGACTCGTGCTGGCGTTCGGGTTCATCGACCACAGCGGCCGGCTTGCGGAGTACCAGCTCACCGACGGGCGCACGGTGAAATCGCCGGTGCGACGGCCGCACAGCTTCTATCTTGCCGAGCTTTTCAAGATCGACAGCGGAATGATCTGTCAGATAGAAGCCAACTTCATCACCGTGCCCTACCACATGCCGAGCCCCTGGGACGGGCGATGAGGCTGGCGGTCGCCGCGCTTTCGCTCCTGCTAAGCAGCTGCGCACCGAACCCGTCCGGTTCGGCTTCGCGGGCGGCCACCGGTTCGCGCCCCAGCGCCGATGACTGGCCGACGACGGGCGGCGATCCCGGTAAGTCGCACCACTCGCAGCTCGCCAGCATCACCGCCGCAAACGTCGATGCGCTGGGTTTGGCCTGGAGCGCGGACCTGGGCACGAACCGCGTGCTCGAAGCGACCCCTGTGGTCATCGGCGGCGTGATGTACACGAGCGGCGTCGCCGGTCGCGTGTACGCGTTCGACGCCGCCACGGGCAAGGAGCTGTGGCGCTTCGAGCCGCAGGTGGACATGCAGGTCAACCGCACGGTGTGCTGCGATATGGCCAATCGCGGCGTCGCGGTGGCCCGCGGCAAGGTGTATGTCTCGGCGCTCGACGGCTGGATGTACGCGCTCGATGCCCGGACCGGCCAGGTCGCCTGGAAAAGCGACGCTGTCGTTGACCGCAATCGCGGCTATTCCTCGACGGGCGCACCCGAAGTGGCCGGCGACGTCGTCGTGATCGGCAACGCCGGCGCGGAATATGACGTTCGCGGCTACGTGAGCGCCTTCGACCTCGAGACGGGCGAACTCAAGTGGCGCTTCTGGATCGTGCCGCGTGATCCCAGGCTGGGTCCGCAGGATCATCCCGATCTCGTGCGCGCCATCGAGACGTGGGACCCGGACAGCCGCTGGGACGTCGGCGGGGGCGGCGCAGCGTGGGACGCGATCAACTACGACGCGGAAACCGGCCTGGTGCTGGTCGGGACCGGCAACGGCGGGCCGTACCACACCATCAAGCGCTCACCGAAGGGCGGCGACCAGCTCTACCTCGCGAGCATCGTCGCGCTGGACGCGAAGAGCGGCCGTCTGAAATGGTTTTATCAGCAGACCCCCGGCGACAACTGGGACTTCACCTCCACCCAGCCCATGATCCTCACGCGGATGGTGATCGACGGCGAGCAGCGCCCGGTGATCATTCACGCACCCAAGAACGGTTTCCTTTACGTCCTCGATCGGCGCGACGGGAAGCTGCTGCGCGCCAATGCCATCGTGCGCACCAACTGGGCGACATCGGTGGATCTGAGAACCGGGCGCCCGGCGATGGACCCCGCGGCATCCGACTACGGCCAGAGCCCGAAGATCGTGTTCCCGGCCACACCGGGCGCCCGCAACTGGCACCCTGCCAGCTTCGACCCGGAGAGTGGCCTCTATTACGCATCCGTCCTCGACATGGGCAATCTCATCTTCAGCACGCCCGGGGCGAAGCCCTTCGTTCGCAGGATGCTGAACAACGATGCGGCGCTGATCTTCAGCACGGATCTCGCGGCCGCCCTAACCACGCTGCCGCCGCCGCTTCAGGCGTCGGTAAAGGCGCTGCCCGCGTTCGAGGAAGTGAAGCGCAAGCCTTACGTGTCGGAACTGCGCGCCATCGATCCGCTGACCGGCCAGACCCGCTGGTCCGTGCCCACGCAGGGTTGGCAGGACCGCAGCGGGGTACTTACTACGGCCGGCGGACTCCTGTTCCAGGGCAGCATCGACGGGACGTTCCGCGTATTCGACAAGCGCGACGGCCGGCTGCTCAAGTCGATCGACACGGGCAGCTCCATACTTGCCGCACCCATGACCTACCGGGTGAACGGCGTGCAGTACGTCGCGGTGATGGCGGCATGGGGCGGCGGCGGCTTTCCCTACGTGCCGGGTTACTCTGCCGCGTACAAGCGCGGCAACCGGGGGCAAATCCTCGCGTTCAACCTGGGCGGGGGCGCCGTGCCCATTCCGCCCGAGCTGCCGTCGCTGGAGCCTGCGCCACCGCCACCCGCGCAGAAGCCGGGAATCACGGCGGAAACCCTCGAGCGCGGCAGGGGGCTGTTCTTCGGCAACTGCGTGCTGTGTCATTCGAATCAGCATCGCTCGATCACGCCGGACCTGCGCCGGATGCGGCCCGCGATACACGAAGCGTTTCACAGCATCGTGCTCGAGGGGGCACTGCTCCCGAACGGCATGCCCCGCTGGGACGATCTCTTGAGCGCGGCCGACGTGGATGCGATCCACGCGTACCTGATCGACCTGCAGGCCAGGACCCGTGCGGAGGAGCTCGCGAAGCAGGAGGCCGGCGTGCCGCTGGATGCACCCAGCCTCGCGATTCTGTCGAACTACTAGGAAGCATCTGGGCGACGAACCCAGGCATAGTCCGAACCGACGATGAGGGACTGCGTCGGCGAGGTTATGCTGCCCTCGCCCTCTCAAGGCGCATCATCCGAGAGTTTCAATGGCGACCATTTCGATCCGGCCGGCCGAGGACCCGATCACCGAGGACGACGCGTTCATCCGCCGCGCCGTCGCGTCGGCGAGCACGCCCGCGCTGATGATGTCGCTCATCCATGTGAGCGGCGATCGCAGTCTCCTGGACGGTGAGATCCGCCCGCGGACCGCGGTGCTGAACGAGATCCAGTCGGGCATGACGGATGCCGAGCGCGCGGCGATCGTCGACCTCGCGGTGAAGGTGCTCGGCGAGTATCGCGACCGCGGGTCGACGCTGCCCCCGCCCCCGTCTCATCAGACCGTGCTCGAGATGATGAGCTTCATGGTGGGCGAGCGCGTCTCCGACGAATACGTGCCGATGATGCTCGAGGAGCTCGCGCTGGACGGGACCGACCGGCGGTCGATTCACTGGGAAGCGCGCGACGCGATGCGCGGCCGCGCGGCGAAGCGGCGCGTGGTCGTCGTCGGCGCCGGGATGTCAGGCATCCTGGCTGCAATCCGGCTCCAGGAAGCCGGCATCCCCTATACCGTGATCGAGAAGAACGATGCGGTCGGCGGCACCTGGTTCGAGAACCGCTACCCGGGCTGCCGGGTCGACGTCGCGAGCCAGTTCTACTCGTATTCCTTCGACATGCGTCCCGACTGGAGCGAGTACTTTCCCCGACGCGAGGAGATCCACGACTATTTCGAGAGCTGCGTGGATCGTTTTGACATCCGCCCCCATATCCGCTTCCGGACCGAAGTCACACGCGCGGTCTGGGACGAGTCCGCGTCCAACTGGGTGCTCACGCTGCGCGACGCCGACGGCAGGACCTCGACGCTGCTTGCCGATGCGATCATCTCGGCGGTCGGACAGCTCAACCGTCCACGGCACCCGGACATCCCCGGACTCGACCGGTTCAAGGGGACGGTCGCGCACACCGGTGCGTGGCCACAGGACCTCGCCTGGCAGGGCAAGCGCATCGCCGTCATCGGCACCGGGGCGAGCGCCTTCCAGCTCGTGCCCGCGATTGCGCCGGAGGCGTCGCACGTGACGGTGTTCCAGCGCTCACCGGTATGGATGTTTCCGAACACGCACTACCACGAGGGGGTGAGCGCCGCGCACCAGTGGGTGCTCCGTCACGTACCGTATTACGCGCGCTGGCTGCGCTTCCTGCTGTTTTACCCCGGCTCTGACGCGATGCTGCCGGTCTGGACGGCGGACCCGACCTGGCCACACCCCGAGCGTGCGGTAAACGAGCGGAACGACCTGCAACGCGAGCACCTCACCGCCTGGATTGCGTCGCAGGTGGGCGACGACGCAGACCTCCTCGCGAAGGTCGTTCCCGACTACCCGGTCGGCGGCAAGCGAATCCTGCAGGACAACGGCAGCTGGCTCGCGGCGCTCAAGCGCCCCGACGTCGAGCTCGTCACGGAGAAGATCGCATCGATCGACGAGAAGGCGGTGATCGACGCATCCGGACGCCGTCACGAAGTCGACGTTATCGCGCTCGCGACCGGCTTTTACGCCGACCGCTTTCTCGCGCCGATGCAGATCATCGGGCGCGGCGGCGCTGACCTGCGCGAGCAGTGGGGCGATGAGCCTTCCGCGTATCTCGGCATCACGATACCGGGATTCCCGAACCTCTACTGCCTGTACGGGCCCGGGACAAACCTGGCACATGCGGGCAGCATCATCTTTCATTCCGAGTGCCAGGTCCGGTACGTACTGGGTTGCCTGCGCCAGAGTATCGAGCGCGGCGCACCACTCGCGTGCCGCACCGAGGCATATGAAACCTACACTACCCGACTGCGCGCGGCCCTCGCGCGGATGGTCTGGTCGCACCGAGGGGTGCACAACTGGTACCAGAACGCGCGCGGGGTGGTCGTGACGACCTCACCCTGGCGGCTGGTCGATTACTGGCGGTGGACGCGCGAGCCGGATCTTGCCGACTACGAGTCCCCGCCGACGCGACCTGCCAGCGCAGTGACCGTGCACGGCGCCCCGCCTCAGGTCTCGTAGGCCTCGGATACGTTGGGCGCGAACGGCTGCCAGCCTGCAGGTATCGACACGCTGGTTTCGTCCCAGAAGGCGCGCGCCGTCAGGATCCGGCCCGCGTCGTCGATCGAGAAATGATCGATGATCGACAGGTCGAGCGCCTGTCGCTTCGCCGGGATGCGCACCTGCATGGTGAACCGCAGGATGCCCTCGCTGCCACAGGCGCGGATCTCTTCGATTCGCGGCTCGAGCGTGCGACCGGCGTCCTGGTGCGCGAAGTCCCAGAACCGGTCGACGCCTTCGAGACCCTTGAATGGCGGCGTGCCGACCGGATCCCACCACTGCGCGTCGGGCGCAAACAGGCTCAGAAAGAGCTTCTTGTCGTTGGTGGCCCAGGCCTTGACGTAGTTTTCGATCGCTCGGCGGACCTGGTCTGGCGTGGCGGGCATGGCTGCTCCTGGAGGGTTGCGACAGGGTAGCATCCACGCCCATCGTGCAACCCTCCACACGGAGCAAACGCCCGGCGCGCCGCGCCGCCGCGAAATCCAGCGCGAAGCGTCGCACTGGAAACGGCACCGCGCTCGATGGGCTGCTGCTCGCGCTGTATCGAGGCGTGCGCGAGCCCGACGGCTGGCTGGACTTCCAGCGGCACCTGTCCCTGCAGCTGGCGACGATCAACTCGGTCCTGAGTCTGCGCTGGCCCGAGGGAACGCGGCCGGGGCTGCTGTACACCTTCAATGGCGACACGGCCCGGCTGCCGCCTGAGCTCCGCGCCTACGCCGCGATCGACCCGTTCGTGAACATCGCCGACGGTCGCGCCGTGCGGCTGCTCGATCTCGTCGACCCGGCGGAGTTCCGCGCCAGCACCTACTACCGGGAATGGCTGGTTCCGATCGACGTGGAATATGCGCTCGGGCTCGATGTGCGGGAGGCGGGGCGGTTCCACGCACGGCTGCGGCTGTGCCGCTCGAAATCCGCCGGGGAATTCACCGATGCCGATTGCCGGCTGGTGGAGTCACTCGCTCCGCATCTGCGCCTGGCCGTAGGTCTGTATTCCGATCTCGACGAGGCCCGGTCCGGGCGCGAGCTCTACGCCGATGCAATGGACAGCCTGACGCTCGCGACCATCGTGCTCGACGAGCACGGCCGCATGGTCCACTCGAACCGGCTCGCGGAGGAAGTGCTCGCGGAGCGGGACGGCATTTCCGCGAGCGACGACCGGATCGTGCTCGGCGGTCGCGAGGACGGCCATCGTTTCCGCGAGCTCGTCACCCGAGCGGTGGATCAGTTCTCGTCGAACCGCCCCGCGGTCGCGCAGGCGATGCGCGTGACGCGGCCGTCGGGCCGGCCGGCGTACGAGATCGTGGTACGACCGACCCCACAGGGTCTGCTTGCCGACGATCGTCGACTCGCCGCACGAGTCGCCGTGGTGATCGGCTCCGATGTCGGCGAGCGCGCGCCGGCCGAGCTGTCGGCGGAGGCGGTGCAGCAGTTCTTCGGGCTGACACGCAAGGAAGCCGCGCTCGCGTTGCGCCTCGCGGCGGGGCGCAGCCTTCTCGAAGCAGCGCGGGATCAGGGCATCAGTCTCAACACCGCGCGGGCACACCTGCGCGCGATCTTCGCCAAGACCGGCATCGATCGTCAGAGCCGGCTCGTGGGCGCGCTGCTCAAGAGCGCGGCCAGGGTGGCTCGCTGATGTCCCCGTTACTGCGCAGGCGCGATAACTCGGATGCTGGCCGGGTGGGGATGATCGAGCTCTTTTTCGATCTCGTGTTCGTGTTCGCCGTGACGCAGCTCTCTCATACGCTGGTTGCGGATCTGACGCTCACGGGGATGCTGCGCGTCACCCTGCTGCTGCTCGCGGTATGGTGGGTCTGGATCTACACCTCCTGGGTGACCAACTGGCTCGACCCCGAGCGCATCCCCGTCCGCGCCTGCCTGCTGGTGCTGCTGGTGGCGGGCCTGGTGATGTCGGCGTCGATCCCGCATGCGTTCGACGAGCTTGGCCTCTACTTCGCGGGCGCGTACGCCTTTATGCAGGTCGGTCGAACCCTGTTCTTCCTGTGGGCGGTGCGGGGCGGCCCGGCGACTCTGTTGCAGAACTTCCAGCGCATCCTGGTCTGGCTAGGCACGTCTGGCGCGCTCTGGATCGCCGGTGCGTGCTGCGAGGGTTGGTCGCGTTTCGGAATCTGGCTCGTCGCGCTTGCGATCGAGTTCGCGGGTCCATGGTGCTATTTCGCCGTGCCCGGGCTCGGCCGCTCGACCACCGCCGACTGGAACGTGCACGGCGGGCACATGGCTGAGCGCTGTGGGCTTTTCGTCATCATCGCGCTCGGCGAGTCGCTGCTCGTCACCGGCGCCACCTTCGCGGAGATGCCGTGGACGAACGACGCCTGGACGGTCTTCCTCGTGGCCGTGCTCGGCAGCATTCTGCTGTGGTGGATCTACTTCGACACCGGAGCGCAGCGGGGCGAACACCGGATCACGCATTCGAACGATCCCGGTCGGCTGGCGCGTCTCGGCTACACCTATCTGCACCTGCCGATCGTGGCCGGAATCATCCTCTGCGCGGTAGGCGACGAGATCATGCTGCTCCACCCGGGA
>Ga0207675_100001334_pt1 | contig 24755 bp, 21 predicted proteins | sample KBSSwiS42_FD_184305 | JGI IMG/M metagenome (GOLD analysis project Ga0207675, IMG submission 184305) | Switchgrass rhizosphere microbial communities from Kellogg Biological Station, Michigan, USA - KBS Switchgrass S4-2 (SPAdes) (version 2) | ecosystem: Host-associated > Plants > Roots >...
GCTCGGCTGGCGCGACATGCCATTGACCGCCGCCACCGCTTTTTTGAGCGTGCCCCTGGCATCCGGGTTGACCGCGGCGCCTTCGAAGCCCCAGTGGCAATCCGACAACTGGACGAAATAGAAATCGGTCCCGGCCGCCGCCGTCGCCGAGCCCGGCATGGACCCGGACACGATGACCACGCCGCCCAGCCCCGCCAATTTCATGAACTCGCGCCTGCTGAATCCTCTTCGTTCCATCGTCGCCTCGCTTCGTGAAGTGAATGGACCACCATGGGCCAGTGCGAAAGCGCTGCCCTTCTGAGGCGACAGACTCGTTGCGGGATGGTTTTATTCCCGATTTCCGGGCGAGAACGAAAAAGCTGGAATGAATCGCGCGGCGTCAATAAGTGCCGCAGGGCCGCTCCAAGGCACGGGCCCCTGGAGGGAACGGCGCGAAGCGACGCTCGGGGGATCCTACGAGCGCCGCGGAGGGTGAACGCGCCGCCGCTCGCCCGGCATCGGCGAACAGCCGGCTCGAGCTTCGGTCAGGCTTCCGGCTGCGGTTGCCCTTCCTTGGAGGGCTTTTCCGGCGCGGTGCTGATCGGCACCGGTTCGGCACCGGTTTTCTCGCTTGGCTTCTTGCAGAACACGATTTCGTTGAACCAGCTCACGAGCACCGCCGTGTACGCGCGATGCCACGTCTCGTTCGACAGTCCGTGATCGGCGCCTTCCATCAACCGGTACGTCAACGAGTGCGCGCCGACGAACGCCTCGCGGTAGTTGACGATGACCTGGTGCGGGATCACCGTGTCGTTCTCTGATTCCACGATGAGAACGTCCCCGGCATATTCCCTGCACACGCGCAACGCGTTGCTTTCATCCGGATTGACCGTCTGCAGCCGGTATTGCTCGAGGGCCTGTTCCCTGCGCAGCCGCAGCTTGGGCAGCCGCCACTCCGAGTCCTTGTAGAGCGCCGGCACGCGCAGCGCGAGCCATTTGACCGGTCGCAGCGCCGTCAGCAGCGCCGCCAGGTAGCCGCCATAGCTGCTGCCCACGACGGCGATCCGGTCCGAATCGACGTTGTGCTGCCCGGCGAGGAAATCGTAGGCGGCCAGGACGTCGCGCATGCTGTCCTCGCGCGAGACCGATTCGAATTGCGCTTGCGTCTGGGCGTGCCCGCGCATGTCGAAGGTCACGCACGCACAACCGAGTCCCGCCAGCTCGCGCGCCCGGGACACGTATTGCTGCTGGTCGCCGCCCCAGCCGTGGACGAACAGCACGCCGGGCAACAGCGTTCCTGGCGTGATCAGCGTGCCGAGGATGTGCTCGTCCTCGACCCGAATGTAGACCGGCTCATCGCGTGTCGTCATGGGATTTCAGTCCAGGCATATTTGGTCAGCGGTCCGACATGGGGATCGTCGCCGGAAAAATAGACGGCGGCGTTCGGCGGCAGCACCGGCGCTTCGCCGTAAACTTCGCGCGAAATCGCGCGTACCGCCCGCAGCGAAGCATCGGCGCGAAACGCTTCCAGCGCGCCGATTTCCGCGCCGCTCGCGCCGCCGGGGCGCCACGATTGCTCGAGCACGCCCGAGCGGCGATCGCCCGCGGCGTCGAAACCCTGCATCACGTCGTAGTTGCGGCGCGACGCAAAGAAGCCATCGAAGGAACGGATCGCCGCATCGTCGTAGGCATGTGCCTGCGCGATCGCAAGCCGGATGTCGTCCGGCAGCGCCAAGGCCAGCAACGCTTCGAAATCGCCCGGGACCACGACCAATTCCGATCCACCATAGATTTCCGCGCCGTGATTGTTCACCGTCAGGCGCTGCATCCCATAGTACGCGCAGACCGTGTCCGCCACGCGCACCTGGCCGACGCTGTACGTCGTCACGTCGACCAGGTTCTGCTCGACGACCGCGCCGAAGCGAGCCAGCTCTGCCGCGTCCATTTCGTCCAGCGCACGCGCAAGCTCTGCCGCGTCGTCCGCCGTGAATTGGCCCCTCCCGGCAATGCCGGTCGCCTTCTTGACGCGAACCGGTCCGGATTCGAGCAGTTTACGGCCAGCCAGCAACGCGTCGTCCTTGGCGAACACGCTGAAGCCGTCCAGCACGACGTCGGCGACGCGCCGGGGAAAGTCCGCGCACCAACCCGCGGGCGCGCGCGAGCCAACGGCGAGCAACGGATGCGTGATCGTCTTGGTGGCCATGAAAGGGCGGGGCACCACGCCACCGAAAAGGTCGTGCTCCCCGCGAATGCCAAGGCGCCCGGCCGCCTCGCTCGTCAACGCGTTGGCGGGAACGAAATAGGGCGGCGTGGCGTACCGGCGCCGCGGGTCGTATTCGCCTTCGTACGCGCAACCCATGAGCGCCGCCAGGCGCCGCGCGATTTCCTTGCGCGTCGACGCGTCGTGACCGTCGGGGCGACCCGTTGCGTCGACCGAATAGGTCACCACGGCACGGGGCGCAGTCGCCTTTGCCATCGGCAGATGGTGCCACGGCCGGGTGGCGGACGTGGCTTATGCGTGGGTTGCGCGAGCGTGGATCGTCCCGTGCGACTGACGGTCGTGCTTCAGGCTACGACCCGGAACCCGCAGTTCGACGCGGAGCTTCCCGGCGTGTTCGAGCTCCGCGCCGCAACGCGATAGCGATTGCAGTAGGAGTCGTGACAGAGGAACGAACCGCCGCGCAGCGAGCGCCGTCCTGTGAAGCGCACGAACTGCGGATTCACCGCAGCGGTCTCGGCGTGATAGGCGGGGCTGAACCAGTCGGCGCACCACTCCCAGACGTTGCCGCACAGGTTATAGAGGCCATAGCCGTTCGGCTCGTACGAGTGCGCCGGGGCTGGCGCCGGCAGCCAGCCGTCGGCGGGCGCGTTCGGGAACGCGCCCCGCCAGACGTTGCAGCGCGGCACATCGTCGCGATCGAGTGTGTCTCCCCACGGAAATGTTTTGCGATCGAGGCCGCCGCGCGCGGCGAACTCCCATTGCGCTTCGGTCGGCAAGCGTGTGCCGGCCCATGCGCAATACGCCTCGCAGTCGTTCCACGACACGTGCACCACCGGATGATCGAGCCGCGCGTAGATGTGCGTACCGGGTCCTTCCGGGCGCTGCCACGACGCGTCGTCGACGGGCAACCACCACGGAAGTCCCGCCGCGACCTGCCGCGCGTTCTGCCGCGCGCCCTCGGGCACCTGCAGGTAGAACACGAACGACGAGCCGAGGCGCTCGGCGTCGGTCACGTAGCGGCTGGCACGCACGAACTCCGCGAACTCGCGATTCGTGACCGTCGTGACCGCGATCGCGAAGTCGCCGACCACGACGCGACGGGCCGGACCTTCGCCGTCCCCGGGCACGGCGCAGGGAGCGTCGGAGCCCATCGTGAATTCCCCGCCCGCGATACGTACCATGCCACGCGTGGCCGTCGTGGCCGTCGCGGCCGGAATGGCCGTTGCCGATCGTTCTCGCGCCGCGTCCGGCTCTACGCGCGAGTGACGCGCGTCGGATATCGTCGCAGGAATGCAGCACGCTTTACCCATCGGGTTGCTCGATGCCCGGCGATCGGACTCTAAGGCTTCTCCCAGAACGCGCGCGTCACGCCTTGGCGCTTCATCAACGCGAGAATGCGTTCGCGCGGAATCACGGCGCAGCGTGCGGCCCACGCGTCGTACTGCCGCGCCATGTCGGCCACGCGCGCAGGCTGCAAGGCGGCGAGGTCGTGCAGCTCGGTGCGGTCGACCTGCATGTCGTAGAGCTCCCACGCCGCCGGGTAGTTGCGCACGAGCTTCCACTTGCCGATGCGCACGGCGGCGTTGCCTTCGTGTTCCCAGAACATCGGCGGCCGCTCGCTGTCATCGCGCTCGAATGCGGAGGCGAGCGACTGGCCTTCAAGCGCCTCGATCGGCACGCCTTCCCACGTGGTGGGGTAAGCGGTGCCCGTGATGTCCAGGATGGTCGCCATGATGTCGGGCAGGTAGCCGGGCGCGTGCCGAATGGCGCCCTTGTCGGCGATGCCGGCTGGCCAGTGCACGATCAACGGGGTCGAGATCCCGCCCTCGTGAATCCAGTGCTTGTAGAGGCGAAAGGGCGCGTTCGACAGATTGGCCCATGCCGTTCCGTAACTCTGGTAGGTGTTCTCGGGACCCGGCATCCGCCCGGGGTCGTTACCGAAATGCACCGGCTCGCCGGCCCGCGTATGCGACTTCGCGATCATCAGCTTGTTGACCAGCTCGTCAACGGTCACGTTCTCCGGAATATCCTCGGCGCAGGCGCCGTTGTCGGAAAGAAAGATGATTACGGTATTGTCGAGCTGGCCGGTCCGCGCGAGCGCGTCGACGATGCGCCCGATGCCCTGGTCCATCCGGTCGACCTGCGCGGCGTAGACCTCCATGCAGCGCAGCAGCCACTGCTTGTGCGCGGCGTCCGGCCACGGTGGCTGCGTCGGGTCGCGATCGCTGAGTTGCCACGCCTTGTCGAGAATTCCCCATGCGACCAGCTTGTCGAGCCGCTCGGCGCGCAGCTGATCCCAGCCCTTGTCGAAGCGCCCCTTGTATTTGGCAATGTCCTCGTCGTGCGCATGCAACGGCCAGTGCGGCGCCGTGTACGCGACGTACGTGAAGAACGGCGTCCCGGGCGTTTCTCGCTGGTGCTTGTCGATATACGCGACGGCTTGATCGCTGATCGCATCGGTGTAGAAGAACGCGCTGTTCGCACGGGCTTCATGCTCGACATTCTCGTTGCCGCGCGTCAGCGTGTTGGGATCATAGAAGCTGCCGGCACCGATGATCGTGCCGAAGAACTCGTCGAAGCCACGCTGCAGTGGCCACGTGTCCGTGGGTTTCGTCAGGCTGCTCGCGACATGCCACTTGCCGCTCATGTAGCTTTTGTAGCCGTTGCCCTTCAACGCCTGCGGAATGGTGATGCAACGATGGTTGAGGTTTCCCGCGTAGCCTTCCGGACCCGAGTCGTACGTCAATATGCCGACGCCCGTCTGATGCGGATGCAACCCGGTCAGCATCGATGCCCGCGACGGACTGCAGCGCGCCGTGTTGTAGAACTGCGAAAACCGCAGCCCGTTCGCCGCGAGCCGATCGAGATTGGGCGTGTCGATTTCGCCGCCGTAGCAGCCGATGTCGGAGTAGCCCATATCGTCGTTCAGGATGAGCACGATGTTCGGTTTGGTCATTGCCAATTCCTTCAATGAATCGTAGTCCTTTAGAGCCGCAGGCCGCTGTGCGGGTCGAACAGATGCGCCGCCTCGGGCGCGAAGCCGAGGAACACATCTTCGCCTTCCCGGACCGGCGGCAGCCGATCGCTCTTGAGCTTCAGCGGTCGCTCATCCGCCATGAAGCTCACGATGCTGCTGTCACCCAGGTCTTCGACGCGCTCGACCCGTGCCTTGAGCCCGCCCGCGTCGATGCGCAGATCGCCAGGTCGCACGCCGAGCATCACATCGCGTGGCGTGCTCGTCGCGACCGCGAGCGGCAAACGCCGGCCCGAGACCGTGACGGCATCGCCCTGCCACACCCCCGCCAGCAGGTTCATCGGCGGCGTGCCGATGAAGCCGGCGACGGCGATCGTCTGCGGCCTCGCGTAGATTTCGCGCGGCGTGCCGACCTGCACGATGCGGCCGTCCATGAAGACCGCGATGCGGTCGGCGAGCGTCATCGCTTCTTCCTGGTCATGCGTCACGTAAACCGTCGTCACCCCAAGCGAGCGCTGCAGCCGATGCAGCTCGAGGCGGGTTTCGAGCCGCAGCTTTGCATCGAGGTTGGACAGCGGCTCGTCGAGCAGGAACAGGCGCGGCTGCCGCACGATCGCGCGCGCCAGCGCGCAGCGCTGCTGCTGTCCGCCCGACAACTGGCCGGGCGTGCGCTGCAGCAGGTGGCCGATGCCGACCTTCGCCGCCGCCGCGGTCACGGCACGCTCGATCTCCGCGGCGTTCGTGCCCACCATCTTCAATGGAAAGCCGATGTTCTGCGCGACGGTCATGTGCGGATAGAGCGCGTAGCTCTGGAACACCATCGCGACGTCGCGCGCGCCGGGCTCCTGGGTCGTGACGTCGGTGCCATCCATCAGCACGCGGCCGGCGCTGACCGATTCGAGCCCGGCGAGAATGCGCAACGTAGTCGTCTTGCCCGAGCCCGAGGGGCCGAGCAGGACAAAGAATTCGCCCGGTTCGATTGCCAGATCGATGCCGTGCAGCACGGTCGTGACGCCGTGGCTTTTGACCACGCCCTCGACGCGCACGCGGCCAATCCCCGTCATCTGCGCCCTCCGCCTTTGACCGCGCCCACCGTCAGGCCTTTGACGATGTGGCGCTGCGCGAAGATACCGATCAGGATGACCGGCGCCATCGCGAGCATCGCGCCCGCGGCGAGCTTCGCCCACTGCGTCTGCTCGACGGAAATGAAATTGAACATTGCGACCGTCACCGGCCGCACGCGGTTGCCGCCGAGCACGACGGCGAACATGAACTCGTTCCACGCATTGAGGAACACGAAGATCGTCGTCACCGCCATGCCGCCGCGGACCTGCGGCAGGATGACGTACCAAAGCGCGCGCAGCCGCCCGGCGCGATCGAGCAACGCGGCTTCCTCCATCTCGAACGGGACATCCTCGAAGTACGACACCATCAGCCAGATCGCAAACGGCAGCGAGAAGGTGAGGTAGATGACGGTGAGGCCGGCATAGGTGTCGAGCGCGCCGATCTTCTGCAGGACAAGATAGTAGGGAATGATGAGACCGACGGGCGGCAGCATCTGGGTCGCGAGCACGTAGAAGCCCGACGCGCGCTTGGCGGGATAGCGGAGCCGCGCGAGCGCGTACGCCGCGGGAACGGCGATCAGCATCGTCAGCAGCGTCGCGGAGGTGGAGACCACGAAGCTCGACCAGAGGTTGGGGACGATCGACGATGCGCCGAATATCACTTCGCGGTAGTTGTCGAGCGTGGGCTTGAACAGCCAGACCGGCGGGTAGGCGAGCACGTCGCGCTCGGTCTTGAACGACGTCAACAGACCCCAGATCACCGGAAACGCCCACACGGCGAGGCCGGCGCCGGCAATCGCCGCCAGTGCGAGGCGCCGAAGCGTCGATCGGCCGTTCATGCGCGTGTCCGCCGCAGGCGGAACATCAGGTACGAGACTGCGAGCGTGATCGACATCAGCACCACGGCCAATGACGCGCCGTAACCAAGATTCAATTCGGTGAATGACGTGCGATAGGCGTAGAGGTTGAGAATCTCGGTCGCCGACCCCGGTCCGCCGCCGGTCGCGGCGAAGATCGCGGCAAACGCGGAGAGCGCCGTCATCATCCGCAGGATCACGACCATCACCACCGCCGGCCGGATCAGCGGCAGCGTGATATGGCGAAAGCGCTGCCAGGCGCCGGCGCGATCGAGCCGCGCGGCCTCGAAGACGTCGGGCGGCAACGTGGCGAGGGTGGCGAGCAGCACCAGAAACGCGAACGGCGTCCACTGCCAGGTGTGAATCGCAATGACCGAGATCAGCGCAAGCTGCGGATCGCCGAGCCAGTTGTGGCTGCCAAGACCAAGCGCACGCGTGACGAGATCGACGAGTCCGAAATCCGGGGCCAGGACCAGCGTGCGCCAAAAGAGGCCGACGACGACGGGCGCGAGCACGATCGGCAGGATCGCGGCGACGCGCAGGATGCCCTGGCCGCTGGGGATCTGCAGCACGAGGAGCGCGAGCGACAGCCCGATCACCACCTGCAGCACGACGGTCGACGCCGTGTAGATGCCCGTCAGCAGCAGCGAATTCCAGAAGCGCGGATCGCTGCCCATCTTCGCGTAGTTGTCGAGTCCGGCGAAGCCGGCGAGCCACGGCATCCCGAGATCGAGCCGCTGCAGGCTGTTCCACACGAGATAGACGAGCGGCGCCGTCGTCGTGAGCAGCAGCGCCACGAGGGCGGGGCCGAGCAGCATGAGCGCGAAGCGGCGCTCCTGCGCCTCGAGCGTCGGCGCAGGCCGGCGCGCTGCGACCATCTAAGCTTCAGCCTTTCAGGATCTGCGTGATGCGCGCTTGCGCCTCGTCGAGCGCTTCCTTCGGCTTCTTCTGACCGACGAGCGCCGACTGGATGGCCGTGGCCATGGTCTCGCCGATGGCGGGCCACTGCGGCACGCGCGGGCGCCAGTCGACATCGGTGTCCTGCTCGAGTGACTCGAGAGCCGCCGGGATGAAGTTGTCGCCTGCGTCCTTCATCGCCGCCGCGAATTCCGGTGCGCGCCATAACGACAGCCGGTTGACGCCGGAGCGCTTCGCGGGTCCCGCAAATTTCCACGACGTGCGTGCCTGCGTTTCTGCCGACGTCGCCCATTCGATGAAGAGCCACGTCGCTTTTTTCTGGCGATCGGACAGCGCCGCGTTGATCGGGAAGCCCCAATTCCAGATCGAGGTCACCCGTTTGCCATTCGGCCCCCTGGGCCAGCGCGCATAGGCGATCTTGCCGACCACCTTGGATTTTTCAGGGTTGGTGATGACGGCGGCCGACGAATGCGCATCGATGTACGTCGCGACGGTGCCTTGCGAGAATGCATCGGCGATGTCCGGCCAGTTCCAGTTGCGCACCGCGGGCGGCGCGTATTGCGTGAGAGTGTCGACATACCAGGTGAGTGCGCGCACCGCTTCCGGCGAGTTCACGACGATATTGCTGCTGGTTCCCCAGTTGCCTCCGAAGCCTCGGAACAGCGACGGATAGATGTACATGTTCTGGCCGGCGCCCGCGAAACCCCGAAGCGCCAGACCGTAGATGCGGTTTGCCGGATCGTTGAGCGCCTTGGCGTTGGCAGTCAATTGATCGTACGTGTCGGCAGGCTTGAGACTCTTGGCGTCGTACAGGTCCTTGCGGTAAACCTGCACCGTCACCTCGCCATCGTACGGAATGCCGTAGGGCTTGCCGTCGACCGAATCGGCGTCGCGCCAGGCCTTGATGATGTCGTCGTACTTGAACCACGCGGAATCGGTGAGCGTTGCGTCGTCCAGGTATTTGTCGAGCGGATCGACCCACTTGTTGGACACGTACAGCGGGTAATACATCGGATCCGCCGCGTGCGTGGCGTAGGTGGCCGTCTTCGATGACAGGTCGAGCAGCGCCTTTTGCCGGATCTGCCCCGGCGGCACTTTCTCGAAACGCAGCTTGATGCCGGTGAGCGCCTCGAACTGCGGCTGCAGCGAGATCAGGTTATCGAAGTAGCTTGCCGGGATCACCGCGACGGTGATCGACTCGCCTTCGACCTGCTTCCAGTTGACCTTGGCGGCCCGGTAGGGTGCCAGGTCGTCGGACTGCGCGAACGCCAAACCGGCGAACTGTGGCCCGAGCGCGCCGGCGACCCCAAGCGCGGCGCCGCGGGTGAGCACAGTGCGGCGGCCGGCGAGGGCTGGTTGACCTTCGGGAGAGCGCTTGGTCATGAACGTGGGCCTCCGGTGACACAGTTGAGGGGCGAGCGACCCGATCGAGTGAACACGGCCGTTCGGGTCTTCCTGTATTCGTTTACATGGATACTATCAGCCGCCAAGATGCGGCACAATAGCCCTTGAGATTGGCGTAAACGCCAGAACGCCGGCGCCGGTCCTGTAATCGAATTCAATCAACTATGTCGACCCCGAAAGCGCAGAGTCCCCCCACTGATCGCGAGAGCGACACCCGCAACGGCCATCGCTCGAGCGCGAAGGATGTCGCCCGCCTCGCGGGCGTTTCCACGGCGACGGTGTCGCGCGTGATCAACTCGCCCGAGCAGGTCGATGCGAAGACCCAGCGCGTGGTGCGCGACGCCGTCACCAAGCTACGCTATGTGCCGCACGGCGCGGCGCGCGCGCTGCGCAGCCGCCGAAGCCAGATGGTCGGCGCCGTGGTGCCCTCGTTCGCCTACGCGCTTTACGCGCGCACGACGAGTGCGATGCAGGCGGTGCTGGACCCGAAGGGCTATGCGCTGGTGCTGGCCGAGCACCACTACGACCTCGGCGCTGAGCTGCGCATCACCGAACAGCTGATCGGGCATGGCGTCGATGCGTTCGTCTTCGTCGGCGTCTACCACGATCCGGCGCTCTTCACGCTGCTCGAAAGCTACGGGCGCCCGTACGTGCTGACGTGGGGCGTCGATCCGATGCGGCGGCACCCCAGCATCGGCTTCGATAACCGCGCCGCGACGTTCGAGATGACGCGGCATCTCGTCGCGCTCGGGCATCGGCGGTTTGGCTTGCTGAGCGCGTCCACCGAAGGCAACGACCGCGCGCTCGAGCGCGGCGCCGGGATGCGCGCCGCGCTCGAACAGCATGGCCTTACGCTCGACAAGCGCTGCGTGCAATATGGAGCCATCGACCTCGCGTCCGCATCCGGCATGATGCGGCGACTGCTCGCGTTGAAGAGACGGCCGACGGCGGTGGTCTGCACCAACGACGTGTTCGCCGTCGGCGCCATGGTCGCTTGTCGCGAGCAGGGCGTGCGTATTCCCGACGACGTGTCGATCACCGGCGTCGACAACACCGATCTCGGCGCGACGCAGACGCCGTCCCTCACCAGCATCCGCACGCCGATCGTCGATATCGGCCGGGCCGCGGCGGAGCAGCTGATCGCGCGCCTCGAGCGCCGGCCGTTCGTGGCATTCCAGACGCTGCCCTTTGAGCTCATGAGCCGCGGCAGCACGGCGCCGCCGCCTGCAAGCACCGCGTAGTCGCCGCTTCAGTTCGGAGCGGAACCTCCCACCAGCCGCTGCATGAATTGCCCGAGCACGTCGGCGTTGACGTCCGACACCGCGAGCCAGTCCATTCCCGATCCCGCCGCGCGCGCGACACTGAACCCGCGCACGCTGCGCCCCGCCGGCGACGCGCCATGGAACGGCTCCGGCCGCACGAACACATCGATCGTGTGCTGCCGATAGCCGTACACCAGCACTGCCACCGGGTGGCCATCGAGGTAATCGAGCCGGCCTCCCAGCAGAGGAAATCCCGCGCTGGCGAGATCCGGCACCGGCGGCGAATAGTCGAGCCGCGATGACAGCCACGGCTTGACCGTATGCTGGTCGGCCGAGGCAACCTGGATCAGATGCTGGCCAAGCGTGGCACGCGAATGCGCGGCTACGGCCTCCAACCCCGGGTCCACGTTGCCGCGCGACTGCAGCACGGCGGTGCCCAGTATCCAGACGAGCACGGTAGCAAGACTGCCGGCGAAGGCACCGCCCGCGAGCCAGCGCCAGCGATCCGAGGTCTGCGGCACGCGCCGCTGTGCGACGGAAGTTTCCTCGGCAAGGACACCCAGGCGCGCGCGCAGTCCCGGCGGCGCCACGAAATAGGGAACCTCGGTGCGCAGCCGCTCCCGCAACGCCAGCACCGCCTCGTACTTCGCCTTGCAGTCGGCGCAGCCATCGAGATGCTTGCGGATCGAGTAACCGCGCAGCCGGTCGATTTCGCCGTCGGCGAACGCGGTGACCAGCGGTGTCGCTTCGTTGCAATTCATGCGCCGTCTCCTGTCGCGCGCCCGGCGATCGCGTGCAGCAGCGGCGAGCGCTGCAGCAAGCCTCGGGCGCGGGCGAGTCGCGACATCACGGTTCCGACGGGAATATCGAGAACGCGTGCAATATCCTTGTACGAAAGCTCTTCCATCTCACGCAGCACCAGCACTTCGCGATACGCGAGCGGCAGCGCGGCCACCGCCTCGGCCAGCGTTCGCGAGTCGGAGCTCCGCAACGCAGCCTGTTCCGGCCCGACGCTTACGTGATCGACCGCCGCATCGATGGCGCTGCCGTCGTCGCGTGCGATCTCCACGGGCCGGTTGCGGCGGCACCAGTCGTAGAACGCGTGGCGGACGATCGTCAGCAGCCATGCCCGCGCATCACCGCCGTGGACCGACCCGACGTACTTCAGCGCGCGGACGCACGCGTCCTGCACCACGTCCTCGGCATCATGCGTGTCGCGCGCCAGCCAGCGCGCCAGGTTGTACGCGGCGTCCAGGTGCGGCAGGACCAGGTCCTCGAATCGGCGGTGCTCGGACATGCGGGTGCGGGCGCTCCTGTCGTCTAGACCTGCGGGGGCGGCCATTTATTCCCGAGAACCGAAGTGCGCCGCCGAGACTGCAAAGCCGGATGCCGGCCAGGGCCCTTTTGTTTCATAAGGCTCGATTGCCCGCATTATGGTTTATTCTGTGGCATACACATTGTAAGGCTGAAGTGATCAACCGCGACCGCCGCGTGTTCAAACCCAACGCAGCATCGCCCGCTTTACGCCACCCCATCGTTCGCAGCCTTCGAATTCGATCGCATGTTTGCTGACCATCGCTCCAGACCGCATCCGACAACCTTCAAAAGCACGACCGCGCTTCCCGTCCCGTTGCTGTCGAGCAGGTACCGCAGCTGGAACGATATTGTCGTCGAGCTGCACCATTTCCGCGGTGTCGATGCGGTCGTGCCGGTGCGCGAGCACATCGTCGGTGTGCACATTTCTGGATCAGTCAAGCTGCTGCAATCGCGAAACGGCCGCTCATGCACGAGATACGTGCGCGCCGGCGACGTCACGATTACACCGTTTGGCTCACCCAAGCGGTTTCAGCATGCCGGTGAGAACATCGTAATCTTGCTGAAATTGGCGCCAGCATTGATCCTGAGCATCGCTGGCGAGGAATATGCGCTCGATCCGGGCCGATTCGAGATTCTGGAGAATTTCGGAACGCCTGATCCCAAGCTCGTTGCACTCGGCAAGCAACTTCTCGCCGGGCTCGAGCCTGAGGGCATGGCCGGACGGATGAATGTCGAGGCGCTTACGATTCATCTGGCCATCCATCTGTTGAGGCATTACTGCACGGCGTCGGCATCGCTCACGAAATCGCCGCCCAAGTTGCCGCCGCGCAAGCTGCAGCGGGCGCTCGAATACATCGACGCCAACCTCCGCGAAGACATCTCGCTTGCAGGCGTTGCGCAAGCGCTGGCAATGAGCCCCTGGCATTTTGCGCACGCATTCAGGCAAACGACCGGGCTTTCACCCCATCGGTTTGTTCTGGCGCGCAGGATCGAGCGAGCGAAATCGCTGCTCCGGGAGACGGACCTGCCTATTACGGAGATCGCGCATCGGATCGGCTGCGCCAGCCACAGTCACTTCTCGGTTCTCTTTCGACGCACGACCGGCCAGACGCCACGAGATTACCGGAAGTGATATCAGCTGCGTCTGGTACGCCGCGTTTGCACGGTAACGCAAGCTGCAGCGTCGCGCCTTGCGGCAACAAATCGCAAATTCGGAAAAGTTTTAGCAAGCCGATGAAAGCGATGGACGAAATGACCCGATAAAGTCGCTGGACCTCTCTCCATTTCGCCGGCGAACCGCACGACGATGCGTGACGTCGCTTGGCGTGATTACACGCTGCACAGACACGTGACGCCACCCCAGCTCCACAGACGCAGTGACCGCACGTCATTGCGCCGCTACCTCCTTTCGAAAGCCGTATGGATGCTCTTGCCCGCATTGTGCGTGCCGTCGCCGGCGTTCGCGGAAATCTTCAAGTGCACAGGAAAGAATGGGGCAGATCTCTATCAAAACTTCCCGTGCGGGATCGACTCGCTCGGCTCGCTGCCGTCGAATCCGTCGACAGCGAAGACGACATCGGTGCCCGGCGACCCGACTCTGCCATCCCAGAAGATCTCGCCCACCAACGTTGCATCGATTCCTAACCTGGCCAAGGCGGGCGTGCCTCGCATCGGCATGACGCCGGACGAGGTTAGAGGGATTTGGGGCGAGCCGGAGGACACCTTTGAGGACGAGCTCATTGGCGGTCGCGTCGAAGTCTGGCGCTACGGCAACAACAGGTCCGTGCAATTCAGCCGGAAACACCGCGTGTTGGCGGTACAACCTTGATGAGGGGTAATTCTTGCGTCAGGCGCATTTCTCGCGTCAGCAGGACGTCACGGAAGGAGGAGTAAATGTACGCGTCATTCCGTAAGAACGGCACAGCGCAGCTCTCCGCATTGTCGGCAGCCATTGCCCTCGCTTTGAGCTCCGGCAACGCGCTCGCGGGCGTCAGCCAGAGCGGCGAGGCGAAGAGCATGCACCGCGAAGGCCACGTCGACCTGCAGGGCCGTCCAGCCTATCAGCCGAACGTCATCGTCTACCCCGACAAGCGAACCATCGCCTTCGTTGGCACGCACGGCGGCAGCAAGCCCAATCCACTGAAGGGCGGCGCGATCGAACAGAACGGAACGATGATCGTCGATGTCACCGATCCCGCGAATCCGGTGGAGAAATTCCATATTCCGGTCCCGGTCGCAGGCGGCCAGGCGCAAATGGCACGGATGTGCCTCGGCTCGGATTTGCCCGGCGGCATTTCGGGCCACGTGTATCTGCTGCGCAATATCCAGGGAAGCACCGCCTCGGGCTATGAGGCCTGGGATGTGACCGACGTCGAAAACCCGAGTTTGGTGGGCGCGATGCGCAACCTTCGCAATACCCACAAGCTGTGGTGGGAATGCAAATCCGGTATCGCTTACATGCCGGGCAGCAAGGACCTGCCGATGGGGGATCCCAACCGGTGGCGCCAGGGCCAGTCGATGGTCATTGCCGATTGGAGCGATCCGACGACGCCGAAATACATTCGCACCTTCGGCTTGCCGGGCGGCCAACCGGGCGCGACCGGACCGGTTTCCACCTCGCTTCACGGTCCGATCTCCGCGTTCGAGCATCCCAATGCCGCTGGCAAGCTGGCGCGCGCCGCCACTGCGGACGACGTGATCGGCAACCGCGTGTACGCCGCCTGGGGTGTCGGGGACGACGGCGTGATGCAAATCCTGGACCGCAAGAAACTGTTGCCGGTGTCGCTCGGCGGAAGCTGGAACGGCGCCAATCCCGATACGCCGACGCCAGCGGAATTGGAAGCGCCGCAGGTCGGGATTCTCTACATGTCGCCGGATCAGGGGGGCCACACGTCGTTGCCGGTGTTCGGTTTACAGCCGGCGAGTTACGCGAAATTCACCGAGTTCAAGACGCGTGACGTCGTGCTGCTGGCCTCGGAGGCGACCGCGGACAAGTGCCAGGAAGCGCCGCACTGGAGCTTCATCGTCGATGTAACGGTCGAGAATTCGAAGACCGCGCCCCCCGGCACGCGCGCCGAGGTCAATCCCTGGCAGGGCCCGATGGTCCTGTCCACGATGTCGGTGGATCCGCGCGCCGGCGAGAAATATCCGCGCGGCAACTACTGCGATCGCGGCGCGCGGTTCGGCGTTCATTCGAGCGAGGAAAACTTCAACAATCCGTTCTACGGCAAATTGACCGTACTTGCGTACTTCACGGGAGGCGTGCGCGTCTGGGACATCCGCGAGCCGCAGAGCCCCGTCGAAGTGGCTTTCTATGTGCCGGAAGCGAACGCCAACACCATACAACCCGACGGCTACATGACAAACAATGTCGAAGTCGACAATCGCGGGTTCATTTACGCGGCCGATCGAAACGGCTCGGGGCTGGAAATTCTCAAGCTCATGCCGCCAGCGAGTCACATCGTTTTTCCACCGGGACCGCCAGCGAAGCCCTAGGTAACGGGAGTGGCCGGACGAGGCACGTCGTGACGACGTGCCTCGTTTGTTTCCCGTTGTTGCCCGCGACCCGACGTTTTTTCACATCGCGAGGAATGATGACACGACGTGCATTGGTGTTGACGTGTTTCGCGGGATCCATGCTGACGGTCGTGCCGGCCTGGTCGCACGACTGCCGGGTGTTGGGCAACGGTTACCTGACGGGGGAGTACGCAGGCGATTGTGACGAGCACACGGAGCGGGCTCAGGGGCAGGGCGAGGCGAGAGGCGCCGATACCTACGTCGGGTCGTTCGCGAAAGGCAAGCCCGACGGCAAAGGGACCTACACATGGGAGAACGGCGCGCGCCTCGACGGCAACTTCAAGGATGGCAAGGCCCATGGCACCGGCGTTTTCACCAGCGCCAATGGCGTACGCTACGATGGGCAATTCAACAACGGGAAACTGGAAGGATTGAAGGCGCCTGATTGCCCGACGACGCCGGGTCCCCTTACCTGCTGATCGCAGCCTAGCGCGTCGGTGGCGCCGTTGTTGTCACTCGGCGGCACTGTTCGCGGGCGATTTTGATTCAAGGATCGCAGCGATCAAAGGTTCGATCGCACCGGTCGTGGTCTAGCCGTATCATTGCGCCATGGCCACCGACATCGCAGCGCTGCGGCAATGGATCGGCAAGTCGGAGACGCGCAGCGACGTCGTGACGCCGACGCCGATCGCCGCGCTGGCCGCGACGCTCGACCGCACCGAGCCGTGGCCGCAACCCGGCGATCCGTTGCCGCCGATCTGGCATTGGCTCTACTTCCTGCCGATCTATCCGCTCGCGGCGTCCGGCGCCGATGGGCATCCCACCCGCGGCGAGTTCCTGCCGCCGGTCGCGCTGCCGCGCCGGATGTGGGCCGGCAGTCGTCTCGCGTTTCACCGGCCATTGCGCGTCGGCGCCGCGATTCAGCGCACTTCGCGAATCGCGGACGTGACGGCGAAGGAGGGGCGCGCGGGTCCGCTGGTGTTCGTGCGCGTGCGGCACGAGATTGCCGATGGCGAGGGTGTGGCCATCGTCGACGAGCACGACATCGTGTATCGCGGCAACCCGCGCCCGGGGGATGTTGCGGCGCCGCCGCCGCCGGCGCCGGGCAATCACGCGTTCGCGCGCGAGATCGATCCCGGCCCGGTGCTGCTGTTTCGCTACTCCGCGCTGACTTTCAACAGCCACCGGATCCACTACGATCGCAGCTACGTGACGAGCGTCGAGGGCTATCCGGGCCTGGTGGTGCACGGCCCGCTCATTGCGACGCTTTTGCTCGATCTGTTGCGCCGTGAGCGACCCGATGCCACGGTCGTGAACTTTGAATTTCGCGCGGTGAGCCCGTTGTTCGATGGCGAGCGATTCGCGGTATGCGGCAGTCCCGCCGACGATCGCCGCTCGATCCGCCTGTGGGCGAAGAATGCGCGGGGTGGCCTTGCGATGGACGGTACGGCGACGCTGGCTCCGGAGGGACTTCGATGAATACGCGACTCGAGTCGTCGACGCTTGCCCGGACCGGCATTGCCGCCGAGGAATGGACTGCGCGCGTGCAGCTCGCTGCCGCCTACCGGATCTTCAACCTGCTGGGTTGGACGGAGCTCATCTACAACCACATCTCGCTGCGCGTGCCGGGGCCGCAAACGCACTTCCTGATCAATCCGTTCGGACTGCACTACAGCGAGGTGACCGCGTCCAATCTGGTGAAAATCGACTTGCAGGGCAACATCATCGGCAACTCTGAGTGGCCGATCAATCCCGCCGGATTCACGCCGCACGCGACGATTCACGCCAACATCCCGCGCGCGCATTGCGTCATGCACACACACACGACCGCCGGACTCGCCGTGGCCTGCCTGGAAGACGGCTTGTCGCAGAGCAATTTCTACTCGGCACAGCTGCACGGCAAGCTCGCGTATCACGACTTCGAAGGCATTACCGTGCACGCCGATGAAGGTCCGCGTCTCCTGCGCAGCATCGGCGATCGGCAGGCGGTGATCCTCCGCAACCACGGGTTGCTGGCGTGGGGCGACAATCTGCCAAGCGCCTTTGCGATCCTGTGGCTGTTGCAACGCGCGTGCGAGATCCAGCTCGCCACGTTATCGATGGGCCGCCCCCGCGTGCTGTCGGAGGAGATCGCGCGCAAATGCACCGCCGACTCGCTGCAGTTCGACCCGAAGTACGGCGCGGGACAGAACGTGTTCGATGCGTTGACGCGGATGGTCGACCGGATCGATCCCGGTTACCGTAATTGACGGGTCTGCCGCGCGCAACGCCTGTTTGACCCCCACGCCGCGTCCGCGTCGTCGCTGCGTGCGTGCGGCGCGCTAAACTTCGACCGTGCGCCTCGCCTCCGCCTTGTCGCAATCCGTCGAATCCTCGCCGCTGCGTTACCCGCAGTTCCGGTGGTTTTATTTTGCGTCCATCGGCGTTGCCATGGGCTACACGATGCAGGCGACGATGGCGGGGTGGCTCATGGCCACGATGACGCCGTCGGCGCTGATGGTCGCGCTGGTGCAAACGGCGAGCACGGTGCCCTCGCTGGTGTTCGGGTTGATGGCGGGCGCGCTGTCCGACATCATCGAGCGGCGCCTGGTCATCATCGGCACGCAGATCATTTTCGTCACGGGCACGCTGGTGCTCGGCATTGCGACGTTGATGGGCTTGATCGTCCCGTCGGCATTGCTCGCGCTGACGTTCCTGATCGGCATCGGATTCACGTTTTACATGCCGGCGCAATCGGCCAGCATCAACGAGCTGGTCGGCCGGTCCGAAGTCCCGCAGGCCGTGGCGCTGGGGGCGGTGGCGATGAACGTCTCGCGTGCCGTAGGCCCCGCGATCGCGGGCGCCATCGCAGCGTGGGTAGGCTCCGGCAACGCGTTTCTGGTCAGCGCTGCGTTGTTCGTCGGCATGGTGTTCGTCGTACGGGGATGGAAGCGCCAGGAACAGGCGCTACCGGGCGTTCCGGAAAGGCTGCTCTCCGGCATCGGCAGCGGCATTCGCTTCGTCCGGCACTCGGCGCCGATGCGCGCGATCGTCATCCGCAACTTGAGCTTCGCGCTGTCGGCGAGCGCGTTGTGGGCGTTGCTGCCCGTCATCGCACGCGATCAGCTCGGGTTGGGCGCCGGCGGCTTCGGCCTGCTCTTCGGGAGCTTCGGCGCCGGCGCCGTGGCTGGTGCGCTCACCATTCCCCGGCTTCTGAAGGGTCATTCGCTGAACAAGGTGGTGGTCGGAGCGGCCCTGCTGTGGGTGATCGCGACGACGCTCGTTGCCGCGACTACGATTACGGCCGTGGCGGTGGTCGGCGCATGCGGCGCGGGCGCGGCCTGGGTAGGCGTGCTCGCCAGTCTTGGCGCAGGCGCACAGAGCGCGGCGCCGGCGTGGGTGCGCGCCCGCGCGGTGTCGATGAACTTCCTCGCGGTCCAGGCGAGCCTTGCGGCCGGCAGCGTCGTGTGGGGTGCCGTCGCATCGTGGGGCGGCACGCGCATCGCGCTGCTCGCGTCGGCCGCCACGCTGCTTCTGCTGCTCGCCATCGGCCGCCGCGTCCGCGTTCGCCTGGGCAAGGACCAGGACATCCTGCCGGGCGCGCAGTTGCCCGACCTCGGCCTCGCCGTGGAACCGCAACCCGACGACGGACCCGTGCTGATCCAGGTCGAGTACCGGATCGACAAGGACAACCGCGAAGCGTTCTTGCGGGTGATGCGCAAGATCGGACCCACGCGGCGCCGCAACGGCGCGACCAGCTGGCGCGTCTTCCGCGATCTTTCCGAAGAAGGATCGTTCGTCGAACGCTACATCATCGACTCGTGGGCGGAGTACGTGCGTCTGCGCTCGCGCATGACGATTGCGGATCGGCAGCTGCAGGAAGAGGTCGCGCGCTTCCAGCGTCCCGGAACGCCGATTCGCGTCTCGCGCCTGCTGGGCGTCGATCTGCCCGACGCGGGTGAGCCGCGCACGCATGCAGCGCCCAGGCATTGATGCGGCGAATGGTCCGTGCCCGCATCGGCGAATACGCCGGACGGCGTCTTTCTCATTCACGGCCTGGGCGGAACCCAGTACGACCTGGGCTCGATGCACAAGCGCCCCAAATCGTGACGCTATCGGCCGGTGATCCGTACAGGCTCTGAATTTCGCGCTTGCCGTCGCGCATCCGCACGTGAATGAGTCCGATCGTCACGCCGCGACCTTGCTCCATTTTAGGGCGGCGCAGACCAACCTGCCGGTGCTGCGATAATGGCGCTTTCGCGTCGCCGTGCCGACGGCGCGCGCCGTACGGTCCACCCTCACGCAAAGCGATTCCATGCGAATTTTCAATTTCAGCGCCGGACCCGCCGTGCTTCCGGAAGAGGTCCTGCGCACCGCCGCGGCCGAGATGCTCGACTGGCACGGCAGCGGCATGTCCGTGATGGAGATGAGCCATCGCGGCAAGGAATTCATCAGTATTGCCGACCAGGCGGAAGCGGATTTGCGCACGTTGCTCGCGATTCCCGACAACTACAAGGTGCTGTTCCTGCAGGGCGGTGCGATCGGCGAGAACGCCATCGTGCCGATGAACCTGTTCCACGGCCGCACCGTCGCTGACTATGTGCATACGGGCGAATGGTCGAAGAAGTCGATCAAGGAGGCGAAGAAATACGGTACGGTGAACGTCGCCGCGTCGTCCGAGGACAAGGCGTTCACCTACGTTCCCGACCGCGCGACGTGGCAGCTGACCAAGGATGCCGCCTACGTCCACATCTGCAGCAACGAGACGATCGGCGGCGTCGAATACCAGTGGACGCCCGATACGGGCGACGTGCCGCTGGTCGCCGACATGTCATCGCACATCCTGTCGCGGGTGATCGAGGTATCCAGGTATGGGGTCATCTATGGCGGCGCGCAGAAGAACATCGGACCCGCGGGGCTGACGATCGTCATCGTCCGCGATGATTTGCTCGATCGCGCGCTGCCGATCACGCCGTCGGCCTTTCACTGGAAGGAACAGGCGGAGAGCGACTCGATGCTCAATACGCCGCCGACCTACGCGATCTACATTGCCGGGCTCGTGTTCCGGTGGCTGATGGCGCAAGGCGGCGTGCCGGCGATCGAGCAGAAGAACATCGCGAAAGCTGCGCTCCTCTACGACTGCCTCGACGCCAGCAAGTTCTACGCAAGCCCGGTGCGCAAGCAGGACCGCTCGCGGATGAACGTGCCGTTCAAGCTGCCCGATGCCGTCCTCGACGAGCCGTTCCTCAAGGGCGCCAGGGAACATGGAATGGTGCAGCTGAAAGGCCACCGCGCTGTCGGCGGGATGCGCGCGTCGATCTACAACGCGATGCCGATCGCCGGCGTCGAGACGCTGGTCGCCTACATGAAGGAATTCGAGCGGACGCACGGATGAGCGCTCCGCCCAAATACCAGGTGCTGACGCTCAACCAGATTGCGAGCCACGGCCTGCACCGGTTTCCGAATACGCGTTACGCGGTTGGCAAGTCCTGCGAGCATCCCGATGCGATTCTCGTGCGTTCGCACGACATGCACGCGATGGAGATTCCGGCGAGCGTGAAAGCGATCGGCCGCGCGGGTGCGGGCACCAACAACATTCCGGTGGCGGCCATGTCGCGGCGCGGCATCCCGGTGTTCAACGCGCCCGGCGCGAACGCCAACGCGGTGAAGGAGCTGGTGCTGGCGGCGTTGCTGATGAGCGCGCGCAACGTGTTGCCCGCGCTCGCTTACGTCACGAGCCTCGATCCCGCGGCGCCCGATCTCGAGGCGCGGGTCGAGGAGGGCAAGAAGCAATTCGCCGGCGTCGAATTGCCGCACCGGACGCTCGGCATCATCGGCCTGGGCGCGATCGGCAGCCTGGTCGCCGATATCGCGATCAAGCTCGGGATGAAGGTCATCGGCTTCGATCCGGAAATCACGGTCGACGCCGCGTGGCGGCTGCCCGCAAGCGTCCGCCGCGCGCACAGCATCGAGGAGCTGCTCAAGCAATCCGACTTCGTGACGCTGCACGTGCCGCTGCTGGCAGTGACGCGCAACCTGCTCGACGCCAATCGCTTCGCGGCCATGAAGCCGGGCGCGGTGCTGCTCAACTTCGCGCGCGACGGCATCGTCAACGAAGACGCGGTCGCCGCGGCACTGCAGTCGCAGCGCCTCAAGTCCTACCTGTGCGATTTTCCGAGTGCGCGGCTCCTGCGCGAGCCGCATGTCGTGGCGTTGCCGCATCTGGGCGCCTCGACGGCCGAGGCCGAGGAGAACTGCGCGATCATGGTCGTCGATCAGGTGCGCGAGTATCTGGAAAATGGCGCCATCGCCAACGCCGTCAACTTTCCGAGCGTCGAAATGCCGCGCGAATCGCCCTACCGCGTGGCCATCGCCAACGCGAATGTCCCGAACATGCTCGGGCAGATCTCGACGACGATGGCGCACGCGGGTCTCAACATCCACAACATGGTGAACAAGTCGCGCGGCGAGATGGCGTACACGCTGGTCGACGTCGACAGTCCGGTGGAGGATTCCGTCATCGCCGCGCTGGCGGCAATCGAGGGCGTGCTGTCGGTGCGGGCGATTCCGGCGGAGAGCAGCTCCTGACGGCGCCGCCGGGCGTTTCGCGAAAAGTGTCGTTGGTCGTCGCACCAGGCGCCCCAGCGTAATGGTTTGTCTTGTCCTCCTGCCTCGCCGCGTGCTATTGGTGATCGCACCGGCTTGGATCGTCGAGCCATGTTGGTTGGCGTGAGAGTGCTCACGGGGGGACGACCATGCAGCAAATTTCGGCGGGCCGCCGGTCCGCGCGTTGCGCGCGCGACTTCCGATCGCTCGCGATCGCCGCAGGAGTAGGCGGCATCCTCGTCGCGGGGAGCGCCGGCGCCGGGCTCGGCACCGCGATTGAGTACTACAACCCGGCACTGCGCCACTACTTCATCACCGCCTACCCGGAAGAGGCGGCGGCGCTCGACGCCGGCACCAACGTCAAAGGCTGGACGCGAACCGGCGGCCAGTTCACGGTATTCACCGATCCCGCGCCGGGACTGTCCGCGGTGTGCCGCTTCTTCGGCACGCCGGGCAAGGGGATCAACTCCCATTTCTACACGGCCGACGCAACCGAATGCGCGAAGGTGAAGACGCTCCCGCCGTGGACGTTCGAGGCGATCGCCTTCTACATCCCGACGCCGGTCAGCGGCAACTGCGGCGGCAACTATCCGGTGTATCGCAGCTACTACACCGACAACATCGCGGACGCGAATCACCGGTTCACGGTGGATCTGACGGCGCACACGCGGATGACCAAGCGAGGCGACATCCTGGAAGGCCTGGTGATGTGCGCGCCGGTGACGAGCGAGGAGCTGGAGGCGGACGTGGTGCGGCTGCTGGAGCAGGCATCGCTCGGGCCGACCGAGGCGCTGGTCAAGGAAGTTGCAGGCAAAGGGGTCGGGCCATGGATCGACGCGCAACTGGCGATGAATGTCACCAGATACACGAATATTCCACACTGGGAACCGCCAGCGAACAACGACGATTGTGTCGATGACAAAACGCCTCCGATAACCCCACAAAAATTCTGCCATACCAATAATGGGGACCCTGTACCTGTCGCGTGGGAATTCTTTCGGCAGTCCAGGACAGCGCCGGACCAGCTGCGCCTTCGCATGGCGCATGTCTGGCATCAGATCTTCGTGATTGGCGGCCCGAACCAGACCTATGCGAATGCCGGATACCAGCAGCGCCTGCGAGACAACGCATTCGGTACGTTTGAAAACCTGTTGTTGAAATACGCGCTGTCACCGCAGCTCGGCTACTTTCAGACGTGGGTCAAAAACGTTCCGGAGTTCAATGGCATCCGGCCGAACGAGAATTTCGCGCGCGAGCTGATGCAGCTCTTCACGGTCGGCGTCAACGAACTGAACGACGATGGCACGCCGAAGCTGGACGGGAAGGGGCATTTGATTCCGACCTATGGGCAAAGCGATATCGAGACGCTCGCCCGAGTCCTCACCGGGTTCACGTATCCGACGCATCCCGGCCAAATGCCATCCTTCTGGGGTAACGAGTGGTACTTCATCGGCGACATGATTCCGTTCGATGACAGGCACGACCAGGGGGCCAAGAGCCTGTTCAACGGACGCGTGCAGTTCGCCGCGGGGATGGGTGCCATGGCGGAGGTGCGCGCGGCTATCCGCGCCGTGGTCGACCACGCGAATACACCGCCCTTCATCAGCCGCCAGCTCATTCAGAAAACGGTGACCAGTTCGCCGTCGCCGGCCTACGTCGCCCGTGTGGCAGCGGTGTTCAAGAACAACGGCGCGGGCGTGCGTGGCGACCTCGCGGCCGTCACGCGCGCGATCCTGCTCGACCCGGAGGCGCGCGGCGCGCGCAAGATCGATCCCGAATACGGGCGCATGCGCGAGCCCGCGCTGTTTTGGACCGCGATGATCCGCGCGTTGGACGTCACGACCGATGGCGTAATGCCGGAGTCCACGGGCTGGGAGAGCGGGCAGACCCTGTTCCGGCCGGCCACCGTGTTCAATTACTACCCGGCCGACTATACGCTGGCGGGAGGCGACATTCCCGGCCCCGAGTTCGGGATCTACACGTCGGCCGAGTTCCTCAATCGGGCCAACCAGATCAACGACCTCCTCTACAACGTCGACCAGCCGTGGTCGCAGCACGAGCTCTATGGGTGGGGGCCGCGACCCTACGTCCCGAACGCGACGGGAACGCCAAGTCCCGCATTGACGGCATTCCTGCCGGATGCGGCGGACGCCGACAAGCTGGTCGAACGGCTGAACCGGCTATTGCTGCATGGGACGATGAGCGATGCCGCGCGCAAGACGGTGGTTACCGCGGTGAACAAGCTCAAGTTAACGGACACGCTGCGTCGGGTGAAGCTGGCGGTCAACCTGATGCTGGTATCGATCGACTACCAGGTGCAGAAATGAGGCGCACCATGAACTCTCCGCGGCTCGACCTCTCGTCTCCCCAGCGGCGACGGATTCTGAAGTTCGCCGCGGCCGCCGGGCTGCTTGCGGCCATCGATCGCAGCGTCGCGCTCGCACAAACGGCGTCCGACTATAGGGCGCTGGTCTGCATCTACCTGCAGGGCGGCAACGATGGAGAGAACACGCTGATCCGCAGCGATGCTGCCGGGTACCAGAGCTACGCATCCGTTCGCACACCCGAATCCGGCATCAACATCGCCCAGGCGCAGTTGCACCCGATCCAGCCGGCGCGCGGCGGGCCGCCCTTCGGCTTTCATCCTGCATGCGCGCC
>Ga0207675_100001335_pt1 | contig 24751 bp, 29 predicted proteins | sample KBSSwiS42_FD_184305 | JGI IMG/M metagenome (GOLD analysis project Ga0207675, IMG submission 184305) | Switchgrass rhizosphere microbial communities from Kellogg Biological Station, Michigan, USA - KBS Switchgrass S4-2 (SPAdes) (version 2) | ecosystem: Host-associated > Plants > Roots >...
CCCGCTTTCCCGAGATATGCCGCAGCGGTAAGGCCGTTGTGGCCGCCGCCAATGACAACCGCGTCGTATTTCATCGAGAGGTTCGACGCGCCGATTCTGTCATAGCGCGTCGTAGAGACGGACCTTTAGGTCCGCCTCGCGCGAGCGAGCGCCCTATAATTTCGAACCATGCCAGTCGGCACGGCCGTTCATGCGCGGACGTTCGCGCTTGCCGAAACGTTGAACTTTCGCGAGTGGTCCGGCTACTACGCCGTGAGCGCGTACGAGACGCACCACGAGCACGAATACAACGCGATCCGCAACGCAGCCGCCCTCATCGACGTCTCGCCGCTGTTCAAGTACCTCGTCAAAGGGCGCGATGCAGCAAAACTCGTCGATCGCGTCATCACGCGCGATGTCACCAGCCTCGCGGTCGGACAGGTGTATTACACACCCTGGTGCGACGAGCGTGGCAAGGTGATCGACGACGGGACCGTGACGCGTCTGAGCGAGGACACGTTCCGCTGGACGGCGGCCGATCCGAGCCTTCGCTGGTTTACTCAAAACGCGACAGGCCTCGACGTCGCTCTCGAAGATGTGTCGGAACAGATTGCGGCGCTCGCTCTTCAGGGACCAACATCGGCCCGCCTGCTCGATGCGGTCGCTGACGCGGATATCGGGAACCTGAAATATTTTCGAATGACACACGGGTCGATCGCCAACGTTCCGGTAGACATCTCGCGGACGGGGTACACGGGAGATCTCGGCTACGAGATCTGGATTCCGTGGGATCGCGCCATCGCGGTGTGGGATGCGCTGATGCGCGGCGGCCGGCCGTTCGACATTCGTCCAGCGGGCATGCTCGCGCTCGATGTTGCCCGTGTCGAGGCCGGACTCCTGCTCATCGACGTCGATTTCAATAGCAGCAAGAAGGCGCTGATAGACGACCAGACGTACACACCGTTCGAGATGGGGCTCGGCCGGTTGGTGCAGCTGGAGAAGACGCCGTTTGTGGGTCGAGGACCTCTGATCGCCGAGCATCGCCGTGGTCACAAGAAACAGATCGTTGGACTCGAGATCGACTGGACCGCAGTCGAGGCCCTGTACGATGCGCGAGGCATGCCGCCGCAGATGTCGTCGAGCACGTCGCGGGTTGCCGTCCCGGTTTACAAGGGTGGCAGTCAGGTCGGGCGGGCGACCACGACAACGTGGTCGCCCGTGCTCAAGAAGCTGATTGCGCTTGCGACGATCTCCGCCCCGTATTTCGCCGAAGGGACGTCGCTCGAATTCGAGGTGACTGTCGAAGCGGTGCGTCACCGCGTGCCGTCGAAGATCGTGAAGACGCCGTTCTTCAACCCGAAGCGGAAGACCGCAACTGTCGGGTCCTAAATCTTGGTTGCGCTGAGCGTTCCGCCTTCGATCGCCTTCCCGTTTACGCGGCCCGTGTGTTTGGTCGACCCGGCGGTGAACGTGATCTGATCGCCAACGACCTTTCCGTTGATCGGCGTCGATCCCAGTGTCCCTGTAATCATCTGGAACTTCTGGACGATGTTCAGCTCACCCTGAGGCGTCTTCCATCGGCCTTCTGCTTTCGCCGGCACGATCCACAACAGCGCCTTGCACCAACTCGTGCACCCTTCGGGCCCAATCGAGGCTGTTTCGTCGGGTTGCCAATCCTCCATGTCGAACGTGTTCGAGACGATACGTGTTCCGGGTTTCAGGTTGAGCAGCGTCGGCCGCAGCTTCATGTTGATGCTCGGCAGAAGGAACATGGTGATCACGGTCGGCTTCGAGAGGTCGGTCTGGAATAAGTCGGCTTGAACGAACGATGCTTTGCCCGTCACGCCCTGCGTCTGCGCATTGGCGCGCGACAGGGTCACCATGTCGGGGTTGTATTCGACGCCGATGGCCGTCGCACCACGCTTGGCGGCCATGATGACCGTGCGACCATCGCCCGAACCGAGATCCATGACCAGGTCTCGCGGTGTGACCTTCGCCATATCGAGCATCTTCTGGACGAGCTGGTCGGGCGACGGCACCCACACCACGTCCTTGCCGGCCTGCCCGACAGTTGGTTCGAACGTCTTGGTTGGCGTCTGTGTCTGCGCCGACAGCGCGACCGCAAAGGCAATGATGCAAACGGACGTGAGCGCTCGCTTGGGAAACTGATGTGTCTTCATAGGCGCACTCCTTGGGCGCGTATTGATCTGGCGTTAACGCGTTCCTACTCGATACGTGACGCGGTCCAGTTCGAACCCTGTATGGTGTTGCCGGTCACGCGACCTGTATATGACGCCGAAGCCGCCATGAAGCTAATCTGATCTCCCGAGACCTTCCCCGTGATCGGTGTCGTTCCCAATGTTCCGGTGATCTTCTGGAACGACTGCGTGATCCGCAAATTGCCTTGCGCCGTCTTCCAGTTCCCCTGGACCTTGGCTGGGACGATCCACAGCAGCGCCGTGCACCAGCTCGTGCAGCCGTCGGGACCGATGACCTTTCGTTCATCCGGCTCCCACTCGGCCATGTCGAAGGTGTTCGAGACGATGCGCGTGCCTGGCTTCAAGTCAAGCAGCGACGGTCGCAGCTTCAGATTGATGGTCGGCAGCAGGAACATCGTGATCACCGACGCCTTGGACAGATCCACCGTAAACAGGTCCGCCTGCACGAACGACGCTTTCTCGGTGACACGTTCGCTGACAGCGTTGCTCTTCGACAGTTCCACCATCTCCGGGTTGTACTCCACACCCATCGCGATGGCGCCGCGTTTCGCTGCGGTAATGACGGTGCGACCGTCGCCGCTCCCGAGATCCATCACCAGATCCTGCGGCGTGACTTTGGCCATGTCGAGCATGGTGTCGACCAGCTCCTGGGGCGTCGGCACCCAGACGACATCCTTGCCGGCCTGGCCTACGACTGGTTTGTAGGTGTCGGTGGCCTGCGCGTGGAGCAGTGCGGCGACAGCAACGGCGATTGGTAACGCGAGCAATGTTCGCTTCGTCACGAGCAGTTGTTTCATGGGCACCCTCATGGGGGACGTATTCTAGCCTGAGCACTCACACACGACATCACTGCACAACTGGGAGGGACTATAGGTACCCGGTCGGCAGGAATGGACGAGACGGGTACGACTCATTTGCCGCCAATAACGGCGTAGCCCTGAATCTCGATCTTTGCGTTCGGGTCCGCCAGCGCCGTCACCGTGATGAGCGCGCTGCCCGGGAAGTTGTCGCCGAATATTTCTCGGCGAATCTCCGTCAGGCGATCGCCATATCGAACATCGGTGATGAACACAGTCATCTGGACCATGTTACTGAGCTTGCCTCCCGCCTTCTGGAGCGTCGCGTCGATGAGCTTGAAAATCTGCCGCACTTGGCCTTCGAAGTCGCCGGCCAGTGACTTGCCGGTGTCGTCGACGGTGGCGATCTGTCCACCGAGCCACACGGTCTTCCCACCCTCGGTAATCACGGCGAGCGAGTAGCCGCGTTGCTGCGGACGCTCGCCCTTGATGTACGTCTGCGCCCACAGCGCAGGAGAGAAATCGCAAAGTACTGCGGCGGTAGCGATACCGATTGACATTTGTCGGAATGCCGTCGAGGTCATCTTCGCCTCCTGGGCGTGAATTCTTGTACGCTCGTCGGATCATGCGCAAGCTTGTTTCCAGTGGTAGCCCTTACGAACCGAAAGTGGGGATCTCGCGAGCGGTGCGAGCCGGCAGCGTGGTCACGGTCTCCGGCACGGCGCCGCTAGGTCCGGATGGTAAAACGGTCGGGAAAGGCGATGCCGCATTGCAGGCGCGCCGGTGCCTGCAGATCATCGCCGCGGCGCTCGAGGCGGCGGGAGCGTCGCTGCGCCATGTCGTCCGGACACGAACGCTGCTGACCCGAATCGACGACTGGCAGGCGGTCGCCGCGGTTCACGGTGAGGTCTTCGGCGACATTCGCCCGGCCAACACCATCATGCAAATCACGCGGTTCATCGATCCGGACTGGCTGGTGGAATTGGAAGCCGATGCGGTGATCGACGATGCGACGGACGGCAATATCTAGGAAGACGCTCCAGCGAACATCGCGCTAATATCCCCGCGGAGGTACAACGATGGCCCTTCGGGTGACAGGAAGTGCGGGCATGCTTCTGCTCGCCATCTGGCTGATCCTCGCAGGTATTGGCGCGATGGCTCCGTTGCCTATTCCGGGCATCGTCACAGGAGTCATCGCGCTGCTCGCAGGGATCCTGATTCTCATCGGCCGTTAAGCGGCGTACGTCGTCGCTCGCGGCGGTGACTACTCGCGCGCCGCCTCGCAGAAGTGTTCGTTGGTTTCTGCCGCGAGTCCGAGCACAGTTGTTGGCGCACCAGGAACCGGGGCCGGAAACGTCAGCGCAGCCAGCTTGCCCGTCGAGACCAACGCGTGCAATTCAGCGAGCAGGCCGGTTGAAATGCCGCATGCGGCGTCGAAGTTCTGCGGTTCCTGGTCCAGGGCGGCGACTTCCTGTTGCAGCTTGGCCGCCAGTGAGCGCACCTGGCCGCACGCCAGGCTCGAATCGGACAGGGAAGCGTTAATCCAGTTCGCAAGGACATGAAGCGCTGGAAGTGGACGCGTCGTTTCGCCGATGTCGACGGTGCAGCTCACCGCCGTGGTTGACAGCGTGGCGGTCGCCGACGGTCCACCTGCGGCAAGTGCGGATGCGCTCGCGCTGGGACTCAGCGATGGCGCTGTCGGCGTCGAGTTCCCGCAACCACTGCTCCACAGCGCAGCTGTTGCGGCGATTACGAATAGTCCGGTTCGGCTCATTTTCATTCCTCCTGATGGGTTCGCAGCGGCCAATGACATGCGGCAGTTGTTCTCGCCTCGCGAAGCAAACTCCGCTCCGTGCCCGCGCGGTCAAGAAAAATGACGGCACCAAATTGCATCGGTCGCGCTATTGTCTACTGCAGGACGAAGCGTCCTGGAAGAGTGGAGAATGATGAGCGCTCATAAACCGAGATTGATCTGATGACGAGGCTCCTGGTTCTCTTCGCGTTCGTGTACGTCGCGGCCGCATCGATCGCGATGTACGCGCAACAGCCGCAGCGTGACGGTCCCCGGTTCGACGGGATGCGCCTTGTGCGTCCCGCCGATTACCGCGAGTGGCCCTTCCTCGGCTCGGGCCTGGGGCTGACCTACATGGAAGCCAATGCGGCCAACACGGCGCCGCCGTTCACGAATGTGTTCGTCAATCCCGCCTCGTACCGTAGCTTCGTCGAGACCGGCACCTGGCCCAATCAGACGGTGTTCGTCCTCGAGTCGCGGCGCTCGGAGACCAACGCCGCGCCGAACGTTGGCGGAAGATTCCAGGGCGAAATGCTGGGGCTCGAGGCTGAAGTCAAAGACACGAGATTTCCCGACGGTTGGGCGTTCTTCAATTTCGGCCGGGCGCCGGCGCTCGACTCCGCCGCCGCCCCGCTGACGGGCGACGCGGTTCGCTCGTGTGTCGAGTGTCACACGCAGCACACCGCCGTCGAGCGCACGTTCGTTCAGTTCTATCCGACGCTGCTGGAGGTTGCGCGCCGCAAAGGCACGCTGAAACCATCGTTTCGCTGAAGCCGCAGGCTGCTTCGTTCGAAAACTCAGGTAATGAAATTCGTTGCGGCCGTCGGCGTCCTGCTGATCGGAACGGCAACATCCGCATCCGCGCAAGCCTCGTCGGCAGAGGAGGGGCGGCGGGTGTGGGGATATGTTTTTGCCGCGCCTGGGGTCGGCGGGACACCGACCTCCGAACAATTCTTCCACTGGGGCGGAGGCGTCGAATGGCGCGTCCGTCCGCGCATCGGCCTCGCTGCCGATATGGGCGCTCTGCACTTTGCCGCTTCGCCCGCCTATCCGCTGTTCATGCTGTCGATCGACGGGGCGTATCACTTCCGCGATTCGGGCGCACACGCGCTCGTCCCGTTTGTCACTGCCGGGTATTCAGGGGCATCGAATGTCTCCGGCCTCGACATGCCGTGGGCCAACGCCGGCGTGGGCGTCAATTACTGGTTGAGAAACGCGAAGGGCTTCCGGGCGGAGGCCCGTTACCAGGTCACGCGCCACGGTTCCGGCTGCTACGGCCCAACCTCGTGCGTGAACTGGGTCCTCGAGTCGCGCCTCGGCTTCAACTTCTGATCCGCGAGTGGCACGATACGATGCTCACCTGAGCATTGCGTGCGATGGCGGAGGATACGTGGACGCAGACTTCGAAATCTCGACAGACCCGGCACGGCTCGATATCGACGTCATTCACAATTTCCTCGTTACGTCTTACTGGGCCAAAGGTCGGCGCCGCAGCGTCGTCGAGCGGTCGATCAGAAACTCGCTGTGCTTCGGTGTGTATCTCGCCGGGCGGCAGGTCGCGTTCGCCCGCGTCGTCTCTGACCGGGCGGTGTTTGCGTATCTGATGGACGTGTTCGTCCTTCCGGAGTTTCGAGGTCGTGGGATTTCAAAAGCGTTGATGCGCTCGGTGCTTGGACATCCCGACCTCCAGAACCTTCGAGTATTTCTGCTCGCCACGCGAGACGCCCACAGGCTCTACGCGCAGTTCGGATTCCGTTCGCTGGCCTATCCCGAACGCTGGATGGCAATTCAGGATCCAGAGTCCGACACGCGAGCCGTCTGACGATCGTGCTACATTCGCGCACGTTCATCCGGCGACCTCCCGCGGACGTGTCAATCCTGGAGGAACTCAGTGCCAGACCAATCGCCTCGAGCCCAGCTTTCGCGCCGACAATTGCTCAAACGCGCCGGCCTGGTCGGTGCTGCCGCGATTGCGACGCCGATCGGAACGCTTGTGCCGTCACCGAGTGTGGCGCAGTCTCCTGCACAGGCTCAGGGCGCGATCGGGCGTGGCCAGGCACTCGAAACGCTGACTGCCGCAGAGGCCGAGACGCTCGAGGTGATCACCGCGCGGCTCATTCCGAGCGACGCGAATGGTCCCGGCGCGCTGGAGGCGCAGGCGGCGCGGTACATCGATCGAGCGCTCGGCGGCGCCCTCGCGTCGTCACACGACGCCTACCGCAGCGGCCTTGCGGCGGTCGATGCGTACGCGCGAACGACGAAAGGGGCGGCGTTCGCACGGCTCTCCGCGGCTGATCAGGATGCCGTCCTGAGAGCCATGGAGGCCAACGTGGCCTCCGGCTTCGTGCCCGACGCGTCAACCTTCTTCAACCTCGTACGAGCGCACACGATCCAGGGCACGTTCTGCGATCCGTATTACGGCGGAAACGCCGATTTCGTTGGCTGGGACTTGATTGGCTATCCGGGCGTACGACTCGCGGTCACGCCGAACGAACAGCGGCTGGATCCGCGGCTGACGCCGACCCACAGATCGGCGTACGAGCACGCGATGTTCTCGAGAAAGAGACCGGCGAGGGCGAGCCTCGAAGATGAGATGTTGCGATGGCGACGAACCTGACGAAGACCGACATCGTCATTGTCGGTCTCGGCGCAGTCGGCGGCGTTGCTGCACTTCCTCTTGCGCGGTCTGGTCTACGCGTCGTCGGTCTCGAGGCGGGCGGATGGCTGAACCCTGACGATTTCGCTCCCGACGAGTTGCGGAACAACGTGCGAGGCTGGCCGCAAGCGGTCCAGAAAGCGAATCGCGAAATACCGACGCATCGGCCAAGCGCGTCGTCGCCGTACTCGCCCAGGCCTGCCATCCACCCGATGATGAACGCGGTCGGAGGTACATCGCTTCACTACTGGGCGCAAAGCTGGCGTCTGAATCCGTGGGACTTCAAGGTCGTCACCGAGACGACCCGACGGTACGGCGGTCGTCGGATTCCGCGCGGTTCAACCGTCGAAGACTGGCCATTCGGTCTCGAGGAACTCGAGCCGTACTACGAGCTCGTCGAAAACGAGATCGGCGTGTCGGGTAAAGCCGGCAACCTGAACGGAACGATCGATCCACGAGGCAACGTGTTCGAGGGTCCGCGGAAGCATGAGTACCCGATGCCGGCGTTGAGAGGCACGGGCTTCACGGACATGATGGCGGGTGCGGCGCGGACGCTCGGGTGGCATCCGTTCCCCGGCCCGGCCGCCATCAATTCGCGAACGTATCAGAACCGCGTGGGCTGCGCGTACCACGGCTACTGCAATCGAGGCGGCTGCCACGTCAAGGCAAAGGGATCGACGGCGGTGACCACGATTCCCAAGGCACAAGACACAGGGCGCCTCGAGGTGGTAACCCAGGCCACGACGACCGCGATCAACGTCGACGCGAACGGCCGCGTGAGTGGTGTCACGTATCTCAAGGACGGGACGGAATATTTTCAGCCGGCTGATGTCGTGCTGCTCGCGGCGTATGTGTACGAGAACGTGCGCATCCTGCTCCTGTCGAAATCAAGGGCGTTTCCGAACGGCCTCTCGAACAGTCACGGCCAGGTGGGCCGGCACTACTTCAGTCACAACCAGGGCGCCGCGGTGACCGCGCTCTTTCCGCGCGACATCAACAATTGGTACGGACTGCCGGCGCAGGGCGTAGCGGTGGACAACTGGGCCGATGACAACTTCGATCACTCGCCGCTGGACTTCATCGGCGGCGGGAATCTCTGGGTGTATTCCGACCGCCGACCGATTGGCGCCGCCAACATGACGACGTTTGGAAGAGCGCCGCGATGGGGATCGGAGTGGAAGGCCTTCATCAGGCGAAACGCCGACCGCTGGAATACGGCGTATCTCCAGAAAACCACGCTGCCGTACGAAGACAACTACCTGGACCTCGACCCGTCGATCAAAGACCCGCTTGGATTTCCGGTATGCCGGATCACGGCCGACTACCAAGACAACGAACGGAAAGTGGCGGCGTTCATCCAGGACAAGATGGCGCAGTGGTTCATGGCGGCGGGCGCCGTGGCCACGGAGAAGGCCCCGATCGGGACGATGGGTCCCACCACGCATGCCTACGGTGGGACACGGATGGGCGACAATCCGGAAACCAACGTCGTCAACCGCTGGGGCTTCTCGCATGAGGTTCCAAACCTTGGGATTCTGGGCGCGTCGGTGATGGGGACGAGCGGCGCGCGTAACCCCACGCTCACGGCGCAGGCGCTGGCATGGCGAACGGCGGATCACCTGGCGAAGAATTGGAAAACGATCGCAGACTAACAGCCGCGATGCAGGCAGGGAGCCTTCCGTGAAGACACATATGTTCGTCGTTGTGTTCTGTGCTTCGGTGCTGATGGCAGCCGCGCGACCGGCGGCGGCGCAGGAGATCGAGACCATCCTCGTCAACGGCAAGATCCTGACGGTCGATCCGCAATCCTCGATTCGCAGTGCGCTCGCGATACGGGAAGGGCGCATCGCCGCGCTCGGGACCGACGCAGACGTTCGCCGGCTCGCGGGCCCGAGGACACGCACAATCGATCTGCAGGGACGAACCGTCATTCCCGGCCTGATCGACTCGCACATGCACGCCACGCGGGCCGCGTTGAGCTTCAGTACCGAGGTGAACTGGATCGGCGCGTCATCGCTCGCGGACGCGTTGAACCGCCTGCGCGACGCTTCGATGAAAGCGAAGCCGGGGACGTGGCTCATCGTTGCCACGCCGCCAGCGACGCTCGACACGTTCAAGGAACGCCGGCGTCCTACGCAGGCCGAGCTCGTGGCGGCTGCGCCCAACCATCCCGTGTACGTCCAGCTTGCCTACGGATGGGCGATGTTGACGCCGCTCGCGTTGAAGGCGTTGAACATCAACAGCGACGCGGATTTGCCGAAGGGGAATTCGCTCGAGCGAGGAACGGACGGCAAGTTGACCGGAGCGATCACCGGCAATCTGGTCGAGCTGTTCGATCGGTTGCCCAAGCCAACCTTCGACGAGCAGGTGGCGGGAACGAAGGCCTTCTTCCGCGAGCTCAATCGACTCGGCGTCACGGGTGTCGTCGATCCGGGAGGGAACAATGTCACGCCGCGCGAATATCAGGCGCTGTTCAAGGTATGGAACGACCGGCAACTCACCGTTCGTGTCGCGTACAGCCTGTGCGGCATGACCGACGGTGCCGAGTTCACCGAATACCAGAATTACCTCGCCATGATGCCTCAGGGCTTCGGCGATGACATGCTGCACTTCAACGGCATCGGTGAACGCATTACCTGGAAGATGAACGGCATCAACGGCATCCCTCCTGAAGCGGACAAGACGAAGTATTACGAGATCGTCCGGTGGGCCGCGCAGCGTGGCCTGACGGTGACGATGCACTGGAACACGGAAGCGAACGTCGATCAGCTCCTCGGCATCTGGGAACGCGTCAACAAGGAGTTTCCGATCGCGTCACTGCGGTGGACCATCGCCCACCTCAACGACGCATCGCCGAAGACGCTGCAGCGCATGAAGGCGCTCGGCGTCGGATGGACCGTGCAGGACGCGATGTACAACACCGGCGCGGACGTGTTGAAGCGCGACTCGGTCGAGAAGGTCGGCCGCCAGCCACCCGTCGTGACCGGCAACAAGATCGGCGTACCGATCGGCGCCGGCACCGACGCCCACCGTGTGTCGACGTACAACCCGTTCACCGTTCTTCAGTGGTTCCTCGATGGCAAGAATGCGAGCGGGACGGCTCTCCGCAGCACGGCGGAAACTCCCAGTCGCAACGACGCACTCCGCTTCTATACGTCCGGAAGTGCGTGGGTCTCGCATGACGAGGACGTGCGTGGGTCGCTCGAGGTAGGCAAGCTGGCCGATCTCGCGGTGCTCTCGAAGGACTACACGACGGTCGCCGTCGATCAGATCGGCGGCATCGAATCGGTGCTGACGATGGTCAGTGGCAAGGTGGTATACGCCGCGGGACCGTTCGCGACGCTGGAACCGGCCCGCGGAACAGCGACGAAGTGAAGAGGAGGACTCGTGAGCATTCGTTTATCGTTCATCGCAGCGTTAGCAATTCATCTCCTCGTTACGACCCCACTCCTGCAGGCGGAAGTACTGGACAAGTCGAAGAAAGTCGGCGCGAAGACGGTGCAATACAAAGTCGTTCTGCCGAATGGATACGACCCGGCGAAAGCGTATCCGGCCATTCTCGCGTTCGGCGGGGGACCGCAAACGATGAACACCATCGAAGGTATCCTCACGCGGAATTTTCGAGCCGAAGCTGAGAAGCGCGGCTACATCGTGATTGCGCCAGCGGCACCTGGCGGCGACCTGTTTTTCGAAGATGGCGCGCGGATTTTTCCCGATTTCCTGAAGGCGATACTCGCCGACTACAAGATCGAAGACGGCAAGTTTCACATCGCTGGTCCGTCAAACGGAGGAATCGCCGCGTTCCACGTCGCGGCCGCCAACCCTCAGTACTTCCTCTCGGTGACCGCATTCCCTGGATACATGTGGCAGCCGAGCACCGCGAAGCTGCAGGCGATCTCGAACATGTGCGTCTTCATGTACGTCGGTGAGCTCGACGAGTACATGTGGCACGGCGAGATGAAGCAGGAGGCCGAGTACCTCAGCTCCAAGGGGACTGTCGCCCGTTATTCTGTCGAAAAGGGACAGCCTCACCGTCTCGATACGCTTGCCGGTGCGAATGCGGGTCGTCTCTTCGACGGATTCGAGGAGGCGAAGAGGGGCTGCAAATCTGCATCAACGGCTCGGCGGTAGAACCGCTCGCGACTGAGGAAACCCGATTCATGAAAGTTGGCGTCATCGCAGAGAACCCGATGAGCAAACGTTGCCTGTCGGCGACGCTGATGCTGCTGATCGGCGCCGCGTGCGCGCCGTCGCAATCGCGCGTCGGAGATCCGGAAGCGGAAGTGAGAGCCGTGTGGACCGCCCAGGTCGAGGCATGGAATCGCGGCGACCTCGATGCCTTCATGGCCGGCTACTGGAACTCACCCGATCTGGTTTTCTTCTCGAATAAGACCGAGACGCGCGGATGGCAGCAAACGCTGGAGCGGTATCGCCAAAGCTACAAGGCCGAAGGGCGGCAGATGGGCACGCTCGACTTTCCGCAGCTGGAATTCAAGGCGTTGGGTCCGGAGGTCGTGCTGGCCCGCGGACAGTGGCGGTTGAAGATGCCCGACGGCAAGGAATCGACCGGGATGACGTCGGTGACTTTTCAAAAGCTGCTCGAGGGATGGCGCATCGTTCACGATCATTCGTCATCGTGAAGTCGTACGAACGCATCATGAGGTCTCCGGCACTTCTGACGTTAGCGGTACTATCAGCGATCGTGATGCGCGTTGACTCACACGCGCAGCCTCGTGACGCGCAGGGACTGCTCGGCAGGATCGATCATCTGGTGTACGCGACACCTGACTTGACCGCGGGTGTCCAGCAGATCGAGACATTGCTGGGAGTACACGCAACGCCGGGCGGGCAGCATCCAGGCGAGGGCACTCGCAATGCGCTTCTCGCACTCGGACCAACGTCGTACCTCGAGATCATCGGGCCGGATCCCGAGCAACCGCGCCCGGTCGCTCCTCGGAAATTTAGAATCGACGATCTGAACGAGCCGCGGCTCGTCACGTGGGCTGCGAAGGGCATTAACCTGACGCAGCTCGTCGCCGATGCGCGCCGTCACGGTGTACCCATCGGCGACGTGATACCTGGAAGTCGGCGCACGCCGGGCGGCGTACTTCTGTCCTGGCATATCAGCAACCAGCGGGCGATGGTTGCTGACGGGCTTGCGCCGTTCTTCATTGACTGGGGAGACACACCCCATCCCGCTGCGAGCGCGGCCGCGGGCGCAACGCTCATCTCCTTTCGCGCCGAGCATCCTGATCCGGAAATGGTCCGGCGAATGCTCGGTGAGCTAGGAATCGAATTGCCGGTGACGAAAGGCGCGAAACCTGCCCTTGTCGCAACGATCGCCGGTACTCGCGGACGTGTAGATCTTCGCTGACCGTTTTGCGCTAAGCTTCGCCCAATCCTTTTGGACATCCGGATTGGAGGCGCACATGAAACGGGCTCTGAATCCGAGACTGGGTGCGGTGATCGTAGCGAGCGCGCTGGTGATCTCGCTCAAGCTCGTTGCCGCGCAGCAGGGCGGCGGTGGCTCCGTCGCGATTGACGCCGACGACATCGGCGGCGTGGTCACGAGCGCGAAAGGTCCGGAAGCCGGCGTCTGGGTCATCGCCGAAACCACGGAACTGCCGACGAAGTTCGCCAGGATGGTCGTCACCGACGATCAGGGACGCTATGTCGTTCCGGATCTGCCGCAGGCGACCTATCAAGTGTTCGTCCGCGGGTATGGGCTGGTCGATTCAGCGCGCGTCACGGCCAAACCCGGACAGCGCCTGGATCTCAAAGGTGTCGTCGCGCCTGACGGACGAGCGGCCGCGCAGGTCTACCCAGCGAACTACTGGCTGAGCCTGCTGGAAATTCCAAAGGGAGAACATTCCGCCCAGGAATTCGCGCTCGAGACGAAGGCGTGCTACTCGTGCCATCAGGTCGGCACGAAGGCGACTCGTGAGATTCCCAAGGGGTCATTGGCCTCGACGCTTGAAGCCTGGGATCGCCATACGGCGATGGGGCCCAACGGGGCAAACATGAGCAACGTCTTCAAAGGGCTCGGTGAGCAGCGCAAGGCGTTTGCCGATTGGACGGATCGAATCGCAGCCGGCGCCTATCCCGAAGCCCCACCTCGTCCCGTGGGCGTCGAACGGAACTTGGTGATCTCGATGTGGGACTGGGGGCTGCCGACGAGCCGCCGCAGCGATGCGGCCGCCACCGACGAGCGCAATCCAACGTACAACGCGAACGGGTTGGTGTACGGGCCGTACCAGAGCTCCGACATCCTGGCGGTGCTCGATCCGCGCACGAACACCACCAGCGAGATCAAGATTCCGTCGAACGGCCCCGTGCTCGATGCGAATACGCCGGCGTCTCCCTACTGGGGGACCGAGAAGATCTGGCAGCGGCAGGCCGATCCACGCAGCGTCGCGATGGATGCGAAAGGACATGTGTGGGTGACCGCGCGGATCCGCGCGCCGAAGGATCAGCCGGCATACTGCAAGGACCCGGCGAACAAGTTTGCGAAGTACTTCCCGATGGAAGGGCCGAGCGCGCGGCAGATCGAATTGCTTGATCCGAAGACGAAGACGTTCACGATGGTCGACAGCTGCTTTGCCGCGGACCATAACATGTTCGACGAACACGACGACCTGGTCTTCGGCCAGGACGACGCTGTCGGTTGGCTCGACACCGTTGCGTTCGACAAGACGCACGACGCGGGCGCGTCGCAGGGATGGTGTCCGGGCGTCGTCGACACCAACGGCGACGGCAAGATCTCTACCGGCTGGACCGAGCCAAATCAGCCGATCGATCCAAAGAAGGATCACCGCATCGAATTTGGATGCTACGCGATCGGGATCAGCCCGACCGACGGCAGCATCTGGTGCTCGGGCATCGGTCACGAGGACCAGACGCTGGTTCGGCTCGAACGGGGCGCCAATCCGCCGCTGTCGTGCAAGGCCGAGGTCTACATACCGCCACCGTCGAAAGCCGCGTTGAAATACTCAGGAGGCGTCGCGATCGACAGCAACGGCGTTGTCTACCAGAACTGGCGCGGTGTCCACGAGATCCTCAGCTTCGATCGCCGGAAGTGCAAGGTGCTCAATGGTCCGACAGCAACTGGACAGCAGTGCCCCGAGGGCTGGACCGTGTACACCAAGCCGGGCCCGTCGTTCAAAGGAGCGCCGCCATCGCGTGAGACCAGCACCGACATGCTGTATCTCACCAACATCGATCACCACGATGCACTCGGTCTCGGGAAGGATGTCCTGCTAGGGGGCGACGTCAACGCCGATTCGTTCTTCGTGCTGCAGCCGCAGAACGGCCAGATGAAGACACTCACGTTGCGCGTGCCGTATCCGCTGGGATTCCATGCGCGACACATCGACGGGCGCATCGACGATCCAAAGGCCGGATGGAAGGGGCGCGGCATGTGGACGAGCTACTCGATGTACACGCCATGGCATCAGGAAGGCGGCAAGGGATCGCGGCCGAAGGTGGTCAAGCTGCAGATGCGGCCGAATCCTTTGGCGAAATAACAGGTCTCACCCATGATGCGAATCACGTTCATCGCCCTGTGCGCAGGGCTGTTGGTCGTGCCTGCGTTTGTCGGTGCGCAGTCGTCGCCGAAGGTGCACGAACTGAAGGCGTCGCCTGCCACCGTGCATCGCGGCTTTTTTGACGCGTCGCTGAAGCCGGTCCTCACCATCGACTCGGGTGACATCGTTCGACTCGAGACGGCAACCGGCAACCCGCGATACTTCGAGAAGCTCGGCGTGCCGAAGGAGAAGATTCCGGCCGAACTCTACGCGGTGTACCAAGGAGTCGACAACGACGGGCGAGGCGACCACACGCTGAACGGTCCTATCGCGGTTCGTGGCGCCGAACCAGGCGACTCGCTTGAAATCCGCATCCGATCGGTCGACGTACGCCTGCCGATCGCAGGTCAGGGGTTCGTACCGAATCGCGGCCAGCTTCCGGAGGACTTCCCTTACGCGAAGGATCACGTCGTCTGGATCGACGTCGCTCGCAAGATGGTGCTGTTCGCGCCGGGCATCGAAATTCCGGCGAGGCCGTTCTGGGGTGTGATGGGCGTCGCACCGCCCGCAAGCATGGGGCGGGTGCCGAGTGGACCGCCTGCCGTATTCGGTGGAAACCTGGACAACCCCGAGCTGGTGACGGGTAGCACGTTGTATCTGCCGGTGCATGTCGCGGGAGCGTTGCTATCGATCGGCGACGGGCACGCCGTCCAGGGGCGCGGGGAAGTCAGCCTCTCAGCGGTCGAGACGTCGCTGAAGGGAGAGGTACAGGTCCTCCTACACAAGCAGCAACATCTGCGATGGCCGCGTGCCGAAACGCCGACGCACTACATAACCATGGGCCTTCACACCGATCTCGACGAAGCGGCGAAGATCGCGACCCGCGAGATGCTCGATTGGATCGTGGCCATGAAGCATCTCTCCCGTGACGACGCATACCTCCTGGCAAGCGCCGCGATGGATCTGTCCGTGACGCAGGTGGTGGACGGGACGAAGGGCGTTCACGCGATGCTGCCAAAGGCCATCTTCAAGAAGTAGCACTCTGAGGTCTACCATGCTGAGTCGCCGCGCTTTTATCTCTGGAGCCGCCGCGATCGGGGTACGCGCCGCGACCGCCGGTGCACAGACGCGTACCTATGACCTGATTATCAGAGGCGGCCGTGTCATCGATCCTGCGAGTCGCGTGGACGCGGTTCGCGATATTGCGATCGCAGGCGGACGCATCGCCGCGGTTGCTGCCAACGTTGCCGGAGACGCGCCCGATACGCTCGATGCGCGCGGCAAGCTCGTTGTTCCTGGGCTCCTCGACATTCACACGCACGTCGGCCGATACGCTGACGGACCGCAACTCGTGCTGCAGGACGGCGTGACGGGATGGATCGATGCCGGCAGCCAGGGCGCCGACCATGTCGCTGATACGGTTGCCGTCGCGCGCTCGTCGCCGCAGCAGGGGCGCGTCCTGATCAACATCGGCCGTGCCGGCATCCTGCCCGACGGCGACACGATGGACCTTGCCCGCGCGGACGTCGGGGCGGCACGCGAGGCGATCGCGAAAAACCGAGACTTCATCGTCGGTGTGAAGGCGCGGCTTTCGCGCGATGTCGCTGGCGCGAACGATTACGAGGTGCTGCGGCGCGCTCAGGAGGTCGCTTCGTCGTTCGGCCTTCCCGTCATGATCCACATGGGGCAGACGATCACGCCGCTGGCGAAATTGTTCCCGTTGCTCAAGCGCGGCGACGTCGTGACCCACATGCTGGCTCCGCCGCCGAACAGCATCGTCGACGACAGCGGCAGGATTGAGCCGGCGGTGCTCGCGGCGCGGCAGCGCGGCGTCTGGTTCGACGTGGGGAACGGACAGACCGGACACATCAGGTGGGACACCGTCGAGAAGATCGTGAAAGCACGCTTCTGGCCCGATACGTTCTCTACCGACTGGAACACCAACAGCCGGCAGACGGGCGTCATCGATCTGCCCAACTGCATGTCGAAGCTCCTCGGCTACGGCATGACCGTTCCAGAGGCGGTGGCGCGCGTGACCGCCAATGCCTCACGGACGTTCCCGGTGTTCAAGGATCGCGGGACGCTCAAAGTTGGTGCGCCGGCTGACATTGCGGTGCTTGAACTTCGGGAAGGCACCTTCGAATTCCTCGACAACTACAAGGGGACCATCACAGGCCGCCAGCGCTTCTTTCCGAGCGCCACCGTGCTCGCGGGCAAACGCATCACGCGAACCTAGTTCGGATTCATCAAGGAGGTAATTCGTGCGCCTCGTAACCGCTCTGCTCATTGGTGTCGCTCTCGCCGCATCGCCAGCTCTTGCACGCGCTCAGAAGTCGGCGGCGCCGGCACCAGGTTTTGAGTACCTCGGGACGATGCAGGTTCAGACCGGCACGCGAACGGTCGTCGAGAACGGACCGCAGGGCACCCGGACCATCGTCCAGATCGTCAGCGGGCGTTTCGAAGGTCCACGCCTCAAGGCCGCGGTGCAGATCCCTGCCGGCGACTGGATTACCAATCGTGCCGACGGCAGCTACCGGCTCGACGTGAGGCTCACGTTGAAGACAGACGACGGCGCACTGATCCTCGTGACATACAACGGCATCGGCCAGACGACGCCTGCCGGCGCCTCGCTCAGAGCGGCGCCGCTGTTCGAGACCGGCGATCAGCGGTACGCATGGCTCACGAAGCTGCAGGCGATTGCGGTCGGCGAGCGTGTCGGAACCGACGTCAAGTACGACGTGTACGCATTGAAATAGGCAGACAGCGGCAAACAAGGAGACGAGGCCTTCATCGATCGCCAATGAACAATCGGCGCGTCGATGCGCGCACGGTTCGTGCACTTCTCGCCAGCGTCACGACAGGCGTGGTCATCTACCTGATCGTGATCCGCGGCGCGTTACCTTTACTGACGCGGCGCCTGACTTCCGAACAGATCGACTGGCTGCGCGGCGCGTTCAATGCCCACCCGTGGGTCGTGCTCGGTAGCATCACAATGATTGCGGCGATCCTGGCGTTGCCCGTGCTGGTGGCATTCAGGATTGTGTACGGTCCAATGAAAGGCCATTGGCGGCGACGTCCCTTATGAAGTCCCCGTTCACCAGACGTTCGTGATGGCCATTCAGTACCTGCCGTCGATCGCCATCGAAGGGCATCAGTCGTCTGCCTCGGGCGGACCCGATCACCCGATGCGCATCGCGACGCGTCGAGCCGCCGGTCTCGACCCCGGCGGGTGGACTCGGGAATTGAGTAAGGAGGTAGGGGAGTTCTTCGACACGCTTTCGAACGAGTGGCACACGAGGACGTCCCCGCAACGGACTGCCGTTGTCCTGGATGCGCTCGAACGTGGACTTGGACGTCCAGGCTCGCGGAGTGGCGTCGTGGTGGAGGTCGGCAGTGGCATCGGTACGTATTCGGGTCTGCTCGCGGAACGGTTTGCGACCGTTCTTGCCATCGACCTGTCTCTGGCGATGCTGCGACTGGCGCCGCTTGCGACGGCCCATCGAATACAGGCGGATGGCGCGATGCTGCCAGTGCGCGATTCGTCCGCCGCGGCAGTGGTCCTGATCAATGCCTTCCTCTTCCCAGCCGAAGTCGATCGCATCCTGGCACGCGACGGTGCACTGGTATGGGTCAACAGCAGCGGCGCGCAGACGCCGATATTTCTGGCTGCAGAGGATTTGCTATCGGCGCTTCTTCCTGGCAATTGGACCGGCACGGCGAGCCAGGCTGGTGAAGGTACCTGGTGCGTGCTTAGGAAAATCCCAAATCCCAAATCCCAAGACCCAAATCCCAACCGCCATCGTTCTTGATTTGGGTTTTGGGGTTTGGGACTTGGGATTTCCCAGAGGTGGCTATGCCGGCTATTGACGACGCCCTTCAACAGGATCGAGACCGGCTGCGTGACGAGATCGAGCGAGCGATTCAGCAGGTGCGCCGGTCGGGCCGCCGCTACCGGCGCGCGAGCATGATGCTGCTCCTCACTGGCCTGCTCTGCGGCACTGTGTCAACGGCGCTTGCCAGCGATGCGTTCCGTGGCGGGCGTTTATCGGCACGGACCGCTGAAGCGACCACCGGGAGGACCCCCGCCGCGCTCGCGCCGGGGTGGCGCAACGTCTGCGGCATCATCGCCGTGCTCACGCTCGCGGGAACGCTGGCGACGGGGACGAACTCGGTCTTGAAGCTTTCCGAACACCAGGCTCGAACAACCGCGTGTCTTGGCGCGCTGGCCGGCCTGCAGGCAGGGTTGTTCGAAGAGGGCGGAGTCCGGCAGACCGTGCTGGAGAAGACGAAGGCGTCGCTCGCCACCGTCCGTCTCGCCTACGACGAGTACTTCCCGTAGTCGTTCGGGTCGTTCGGGTCGTTCGAATCGTTCGGGTCGTTCGCGCGTGCGCGGGGTAGAATCCGCGCCGTCAGGAGGCGTTCAATGGCCGAACCCGAACAGAGTTACAAGAACCATATCCGCTTGTTCCCACCGTTTCATTTCTTTGTGCTGCCTGTTTTTCTGATCAACGTCATCGTCACGGGCTGGCTTCTCTACCGGACTCCATCGCGACTCGGCGTGTGGCAGCTTGTGGTCGCTCTTGCGCTCTTGATGGCGGCGCTCACGGCGAGGGTGATGGCGCTCGCTGTCCAGGATCGAGTCATCCGCCTGGAGATGCGGCTTCGGATGCGCGAATGGCTGCCGCCGGATCTGCAAGCGCGAATCCCATCGATTACGCGCGAGCAATGCGTCGCGCTGCGGTTTGCCAGCGACGCCGAACTGTCTGGCCTCGTACGCAAAATCGTCGCAGGCGAGCTGAAGGCGCCGGCGGATATCAAAAAACAGATTACGCACTGGCAGGCCGATTACCTTCGCGCCTGACGCGCGGTCGGGCCGGCCCACCTTTTCAGCCGGCCCATCGTGTTGTCCGCACCGACCGTCTGGGTTAACGTGTGGCAACTTTCAGAGGACAAGCACCTATGCGCACGCTGCTGCTCGCCTTCACCGTTATGGCTTTCGCCTCCGTCGCAGCTTCGACCTACGCTCAGACGCCGGCGGTTCCCGATCCGCTCGCGATCGGCGGGAAGGACACTGCGTGGTTCATGGATCGAGTCGGACGGCCGGATACCGACAGCGAGCCACAGGCGCCGTTCAAGATCATGGGCAACGTCTATTACATCGGCGCCAACAACATCGCGTCGATCCTCGTTGCCACTCCCCAGGGACACATCCTCATCGACACGGGCACGCAGAAGATGGCCGCCGTCGTCTTTCCCAACATGGTCAAGCTGGGGTTCAAGCCCGCAGACATCAAGCTGATGCTGATCTCACACGCACATTACGACCACATGGAGACGATGGAGACCATTCGTCGCATTACGGGGGCAACCGTGGCGGCATTGGAGGCGGAGGTTCCCGCGCTGGTGAGCGGTCACGATCTTTCGTCGAATGAAACATGGGGTCAGGAGCCGCTCCAGGTTGGCCGCGTGCTCAAGAGCGGCGACGACATCACGCTTGGAGGATCGACGATCAAGGTGATCTGGACGCCAGGTCATACGCTCGGCGCAGCGGCGTACTTCATCACAACCCAGGAAAATGGCCGGACCTACCAGATCGTGTTTGGTGGGCCGCCGGGACCGATTACTGGCGATCCACGGTACGACACGCGCCCCGAGGACGCGTTCAATTCATATAAAGCCCTGCGCGCGATGAATCCCGACATTCTGATCACGGGCCATCCGCAGAACCTTCTGAAAGGCAAGCTGGATGCACTGTGGGCCAACAAGCGTCCCAGTCCGCTCGCGCTGTCGCCCGGCCAGTGGATGAAGATGATCGAGGATTCCGAAGCCGCCTTCAAAAAGCGACTCGCTGAAGCCAACGTTCCCACGCGGTGACTTCGCGGCGCGGGAACCAATGTTCCGCGTGAAACTGTTCATCACCGTCGTTGCCATCGTGGCGTGCTCGAGCGGGGGCTTCGGGTGCGCGGCGCATCCGTCTCAGCCCAGTCGCCCTCTTGGGCAGCCGTTCGACCTGAAGGCCGGTACGTCGGTGCTGGCGGATGACTTGAGGCTGACCTTCGATCGCGTAAGAGAGGATTCGCGCTGTCCGCTCGACGCCATCTGCGTACGAGCTGGGGAAGCGATTGTCGTCTTGACGCTCTCGCAGTCGGCCGGTGCGCAAGCCGAGCGCGAATTGCGAACGACGCCGGCACTGTCGGAAGCCTCATATCTCTCGTACGTGATCACGCTCGTCGCCCTGGCGCCGTATCCCAGATCCACGCAACAGATCCGTCCCGAGGACTACGTCGCGACGCTGACTGTCGAGCGGCGCTGATGACTCTCGTACGGAGCCTCCGGAAATGGGATCTCGTGGCGCTGGTGATCAACTCGGTCGTCGGCGCCGGAATTTTCGGCCTGCCATCGCAGGTCTTCGCCCTCGCCGGAACGTACAGCCTGGCGGCGTACGCGACGGCGGCGCTGGCGATAGGCCTTATCGTGATCTGCTTCGCGGAAGTCAGCAGCCGCTTTGGCGCGACCGGCGGACCCTATTTGTACACCCGCGTCGCATTCGGACCGCTCATCGGATTTCAAGTCGGCTGGCTGATGTGGATCGCACGGGTCACCGGATTCGCGTCGCTGATCAACCTTTTCGTGACGTACCTGGCATTGTTCGTTCCAGGAACGGGCACGGGCGCCCCGCGGACGCTGATCATCGCGTTCATCGTCGCCATTCTGTCGAGCATCAACATCGTCGGAGTTCGGGCGAGCGCGGCGGTGACCAATGTGCTGACGGCGGGAAAACTGATTCCACTGTTTCTGCTCGCGGGGGTTGGACTGTTCTTCGTGGATCCACAGCGATACTCACTCGCCGTCGCGCCGGCGTACGAATCGTTCTCGAAGGCGACGCTGCTTCTCGTCTTCGCCTACATGGGTTTCGAAGGTGCTGTGATTCCATCCGGTGAAATGCGTGATCCGCAGCGGCACCTGCCGTTTTCACTCATCGCCGGGATGGCGGTTGTTGCCGTGCTCTACATGGGCGTGCAGGCGGTGTGCATCGGGACGGTTCCTGAACTCGCGCGCAGCGAACGGCCGCTGTCGGATGCGGCATTGCAGATCGTCGGTCCCGCAGGAGCTGTACTGATGTCGGCAGCCGCCCTTGTATCGATCGGCGGCATTCTGAACGCGATTCTCTTCGCGACGTCGCGCCTGCTGTTCGCGATGGCAGACAACGGAGAGCTCCCTCGCCTGATCTCGCAGACGCACCGACGGTATCGAACACCGACCGCCGCTATCATCGTGACCGCTGCCGTCGCCGCGGTCGTGGCGGCATTCAGCACGTTCATCTCGGCTCTGACGATCAGCACGATCGTGAGGCTGGTCGCCTACATTGCGACGTGTGTGGCGCTTCCGGCGCTCCGACGCAGGAACGACGTGCCGGCCCCGGCGTTCCGGACGCCCGCCGGATGGCTGGTCTCGACGGGCGCTGTCGCACTCGGTGTGTGGCTGCTGTCCAACACCGCGTGGGCCGAACTGCGCCTCGGCGCGATCGCGGTGATGCTCGGAATGGCCATCTATCTTGCGTGCACTCGACGGACGCGCCCCGCCCCACCGCCGGTGCTATCATCGCGCCCCTCGTGATTCAGATCGGAGATTCAGCGATGACACGAATGCTTCCGTTCGCAGCCGCGATCGTGATCTTCGGCGCCGCCCTGTCGTCGGCGCAGGTGCAGCCGCCGCCGGCGCCCTGGCGTGGGGCGGGGCCTGCGCCATGCGTCGGATCCGATGGCGGCGTGTACAAGTGCGCTCCACCTGCCCGCACGATCGCGATTCGTGCCGGACGCCTGTTCGACAGTACGACCGGTCAGATGCTGACGCGGCGCGTCGTCGTCATCACCGGGGATCGCATTACCGAGGTCGGCGCCGAAGGGACGGTGAAGATTCCCGCCGGTGCGCAGGTGATCGATCTCAGTCAGGCCACCGTGCTGCCGGGTCTGATCGACGCGCACACCCACATGTTCAACACGCGGGGCCCGAAGGGCACGGCCGAGGCCTCGATGCTCATCGCGGTTCAGAACGCGCAGGCGGATCTCCGCGCCGGCTTCACGTCCGCACGCGACATGAGCTCGCACGGCAACGGCTACGCCGATGTCCAGATCCGGGATGCGATCAACGAAGGTCGCTTCGAGGGCCCGCGGTATCAGGTGTCCACGCTCGGCATCGTCTGGGGGGCGACGCCGCCGGATCCGAAGAAGCCCGACAATCCGCTCGCCAGCACCGTCGTACGGTCGGTTGAAGAAGCGCGTGCGGCGGTGCGCGAACAGATCGCGCACGGCGCCGACTGGATCAAGTTATTTCCAACGGGCGCGTATTCGTTCGATGCCGCGGGCAAGGCGCACTATGTGTTGATGTATCCGATGCCGGTCCTGCAGGCGCTCATCGACGAGACGCACCGGCTTGGGAAAAAGGCGGCGTGCCATGTGCTCGGCGGCGAAGGACAGCGCAATTCCATCATCGCGGGCTGCGACACGATCGAGCACGCCTTCGACCTCGATCAGGAGCAGGCCAACATGATGGTGGCCAAGGGCCTCTACTACGATCCGACGCTGCAGCGGTACATCGAACCGTACATGGATGACGTCGACGCGAAGAACACGGCCGGCAAGTACCGGATGATCCCGATCTTCGAAAAAGCCGTGTCGATGGCGGCCGCGACCAAAGGTTTGAAGATCATGATGGGCAGCGGCGCTGATGGGTCGACGTATCCGCACGGGTCGCAGGCGCTCGACTTCGAGATGCTTGTACGTCACGGCGGGCTGACGCCAGTGCGCGCGATCCAGAGTGGGACCATCGTCAATGCCGAAGTGCTGGGATGGAAGAACCAGATCGGGTCAATCGAGAAGGGGAAATACGCGGATCTGATTGCGGTATCCGGCGACCCGCTGGCCGATATCACCGAACTGCAGCGCGTCCGGTTCGTGATGAAGGGCGGCAGGGTTATCCGCAACGAGCTCGACGCTCGCTGAAGGCGCTCGACGCTGCGGCACAGGATCTGCGGTACGATCCGGCAGTGACGGCAGGAGTACCTATGATTCAGGATCCCAGAGCCTCCGTCGGCGATCCCCTTTCAGAACTCGAGCGGGCCTTCATGGCTGAGTTCCTTCAGGACCGCGGCCATACGCTCGATACGGTCCGCATGTTGCCACCAGCCGAAGCGCACGCGCTGCTCCAGCAGGCCTCGGTCTACGCATCGTGCCGGTTGACCGAGGTCGAGTCGCGGGCGCATTTCGTCGAAGACATGCATCGGCGACCTCGTGACTCGTGATCGGCGATCGTGAGTGCGACGATCACACGTCAGAAATCGCCAATATTTCCCACCCGACGCGGGAGCCCATATACCTGACGGCCCCGCCTTGCTTATGATCTGCACTCGCGAAACAGGAGGCGTCCGATGAAGCTCGCAGCAATCGTCGTCATCGCTATTGCCACGATGGTGGTCACCCTTGCCGCTGCCAAAGGCGTTCCGAGCATGGTTACCTACATTCCGCACGACAAGGTGAACACGACGATGGCCAAAGGCGGCCAGATCATTGGGGAGAACGGATTGATCGTGCTCGCGCAGCGCCGTGGGGCCGGCGAAGTCGAGGTCCACGAGAACACGAATCATGTGTTCATCATCGTCGAGGGCGAAGCCACATTCGTCACCGGCGGGACGATGGTTGAGCCGAAGAACACGGCGCCGGGTCAGACGCGCGCGAAGAGCGTCAACGGCGGACAGACGTATCACCTCACCAAAGGCGACGTCATCA
>Ga0207675_100001336_pt1 | contig 24721 bp, 22 predicted proteins | sample KBSSwiS42_FD_184305 | JGI IMG/M metagenome (GOLD analysis project Ga0207675, IMG submission 184305) | Switchgrass rhizosphere microbial communities from Kellogg Biological Station, Michigan, USA - KBS Switchgrass S4-2 (SPAdes) (version 2) | ecosystem: Host-associated > Plants > Roots >...
CGCAATGGTTTCTCGAACTCTTCTCTCACCAGGGGAACTACGCCTATGAATTCCATTGTCCGCCGCTGGCAGGAGCTTACGGTGCGGAATGTGGCTTGTCTCGTGGTCGGCATCGTCGCCGGCGGATGCGCGAGCGAACCGCGTCCGGTGGTCGTCGGCCAGCCGCTCGCGTTGCCCACTCTCAATGACTATTGCGCGGCCGCGCAGAAAGAAATCGCCGCGTCGCGCGTGCCCGCGCGCAACGTCGTCATGACCGACTACCAGGCCTTCTCGCGCGCCTCGCCCCAGATCAAGCCGCTGGAAACCATGCAGTTCGTCGGCTACGCCGATGACAAGCACCAGCACGCGCGCATGATCTCCTGCAAATTGCACAGCGCCGAGCGGATCCGCGCCGAATATGGCGCCACCGCGGCTGGCGAAGCCACGACCTGCGCGCGGCTCAATCGCCGCACGCTGGACGCTGTCATGTCGACGCTCACCGAGCGGCAGAAAAAGAAGATGCCGTTCAAGGGACCGGTTCCGGTCATGTTGCTGCCCGATGAACAGGCCGCGAGCGACGCCGACTGGCTCGAAGCCTTCACCATGGTCGACACGGACGCCGGCGGCACACTGCGCATTCGCGCCAAGAGCCTGGGGCTCGCCAACGGCAACGTGAAGGTGAGCTCGCGCGCCGCCAACAACATGCGGCAATACTGCCACCTGATCGCGCCGGACTACCTGAAGCGCATCCTCACCGGCGAAGTGCAGTTGCCGAAGGGCGAGTTCCCGGACGCCGGGCAGACCGCGCGCCGCTAGGAAGCCCCTCGGGCACGGGCAACGGCTGCTAAGCTCGCAGCCGTGTCCACCGCCGCTCTCCAGTATTCGCGCACCGAAGAGCTGATCCACGCGCTGACCGCGGGGCTGGGCATCGTGGCCTGCGCGATCGCGATTCCCTGGCTGGCGTGGGTGTCCTTCGCGGACGCGCGGCGGCTGGCGACCGCGCTGGTGTTCGGCATCACCGCCCTCGGGATGTTCGTGACGTCGGTGATCTATCACTGGGCTCGCGATCCGGACCTGAAGACGCGGCTGCGCAAGCTCGACCATTCCGCCATCTATCTACTCATCGCCGGCACGTACACGCCGCTGACGCTGGTGGCCATGGGGCGGCCGTGGGGATGGGTGTTGTTCGGCGTCGCCTGGACAGTGGCGGTGCTCGGCGTACTGGCAAAGACCACGCTCGGCTTCCGCTTCCCCAAGTTGTCGTTGGCCCTGTACCTCATCATGGGCTGGGCATCTGTCATCGCCATCAAACCCATCGTCGCCGCGCTCACTCCGAGCGAATTCGCCTGGCTGGCCGCCGGCGGAGTGGTGTACACCGCCGGTGTGCCGTTCTACGCGTGGAAGACCCGCCGGTACACGCACGCGCTCTGGCACTTGTTCGTCCTCGGCGGTGTCGCCTGCCACTTTGCCCTCGTGCTGAGCATCGTGACGCCGCGGGCCAGCTGACTATTTCTTGCGGCGCGCCGCCTTCTGCTTCGCGGCCGTTCTCTTCACGACCTTCTTGTTCGCGGATTTCTTCGCAGACTTTTTCGCGATTTTCCGGGCAACCGTCTTCTTCCTGGGCGCCTGCTTCTTCGGCACCTGCTTCTTCGGCACCTGCTTCTTCGCCACTTTCTTCTTCGCCGGGGTCGCGACGGCCGCGCTCTCATCGCCGCGCAGCTGCTCGATGATGGCCGGGTTCTCGAGCGTCGAGAGATCCTGGTCCTGCGCGATGTCCTCGTTGCGCGCGATGGCGCGGAGCAGGCGGCGCATGATCTTGCCCGAGCGTGTCTTCGGCAGATTGTCGGCGAAGCGGATGTCGTCCGGGCGCGCGATGGCGCCCAACTGCTCGGTCACCCAGTCGCGCAGCACGGCCGTGAACTTCGCGGCCTTGTCGCCGGCGGGACGCTCGCCGCGCAACACCACGTACGCGAACACCGATTCTCCCTTGATCTCGTGCGGCCGGCCCACGACCGCCGCCTCGGCGACCTTCGGATGCGCCACCAGCGCGGATTCGATCTCCATGGTACCGAGCCGGTGTCCCGCGACGTTCAGCACGTCGTCGATGCGGCCCATGATCCAGAAGTACCCGTCCTTGTCGCGGTGGGCGCTGTCGCCGGCCACGTAGAAACGGTTCTGGAAGGTTTCCCAGTAGGTGCGCAGGTAGCGCTCGTTGTCGCCCCAGATGGTGCGCAACATCGACGGCCAGGGCTTGCGGATCACGAGGTAGCCACCGGCTTCGGCGCCTTTCACTTCCTCGCCGCGGGCATCAACGACCGTCGCATCGATGCCGGGCAGCGGCTCGGTGCAGGAGCCGGGCTTGGTGGCGGTGTTGCCGGGCAGCGGCGAGATCATGATGGCGCCCGTCTCGGTCTGCCACCAGGTGTCGACCACCGGACAGCGGCCGCGACCGATGTGTTCGTGATACCACATCCATGCCTCGGGATTGATCGGCTCGCCGACCGAGCCTAACAATCTGAGCTTCGACAGGTCGTAGCGCGCGGGAATGTCGTCGCCGAGCTTCATCAGCGCGCGGATCGCGGTGGGCGCGGTGTAGAAGATCGTGACGCCCTGCTTCTCGATGATCTGCCAGAATCGTCCCGGGTGCGGCGTGGTCGGCCCGCCCTCATAAATCACCACGGACGCTCCCGCGGCCAGCGGGCCGTAGGCCACGTAGCTGTGGCCGGTGACCCAGCCGATGTCGGCCGTGCACCAGAACACGTCGTCATCATTGATGTCGAATACCCACTTGGTCGTGAGCTTGGCGCCGAGCAGGAAACCCGCGCTCGAATGCTGGATTCCCTTGGGCTTGCCGGTGGACCCCGAGGTGTACAGCAGGAACAGCGGGTGTTCGGAATTGACCCACACCGGTTCACAGACCGGGCTCTGCCCTTCCATGACGTCGTGCCACCAGGTGTCGCGCACCTCTTTCATGGGCACGTCGTGGGCGGTGCGCTTGAGCACGATGACGTTGCGGATGCTGCGACAGCCTTGTGAGAGCGCCTTGTCCGCGGCTTCCTTGAGCTCGATGATCTTGCCCGCGCGCCAGCCGCCGTCGGCGGTGATCAGAAGCGTGGCCGAGGCGTCCTCGATGCGGTCCTTGAGAGACAAGGCAGAGAAACCGCCGAACACCACCGAGTGGATGGCGCCGATGCGCGCGCAGGCGTGCATCGCGACGATGGCTTCGACCGTGAGCGGCATGTAGATGACGACGCGGTCGCCGGACTTCACGCCCATCGCCCGGAGTCCGTTCGCGAAGCGGCAAACGTCGGCGTGCAGCTCGCGGTATGAGACGTGGCGGACGTCGCCCGGCTCGCCTACGAAGGTGAGCGCAGTCTTGTGACCACGCTCCTCGAGATGCACGTCGAGGCAATTCCAGGAGACGTTGAGCTCGCCGTCGACGAACCAGCGGTAGTTCGGCGCCTTCGATTCATCCAGGGTGACGCTGAACGGCTTGTGCCAGCGCAGTTCGGACTGCGCCTGGCGCGCCCAGAAACCCTTGTGATTCGAGGCGGCTTCCGCCCGCAATGCAGCGACGTCCGCGGGCTTGAGGCGTGCACGGGCGGTGAATTCGGCGGAAGGGGGAAAACGTCGTTCCTCGACGAGAACGGATTCGATGTTTTTTTGCGTCACGGCGCGCGAGTGTAAACCGAAACGCGACTTCGGCAGTCTCAATCAAAGTTACAAATGCCGGGGAGACAACTTATGCATTCCAGCTACTGGATGGCGCTGCTGATCCTGGGTTCCACGACGACCCTGGCCCACGGCCATGATTGCAAATTCCGCGCGGACCGCGCCGCGGGCGTGGACGCCAAGGGCGTGGAAAAGGTCGTGGTCAGAGCCGGTGCCGGCGAGCTGAAGGTCGTGGGGCGCACGAACGCCGTGCGTATCGAGGCCCGCGGCGTGGCCTGCGCCGATTCGCAGAAGCTGCTGGACGCCTCGCAGATCAGCGCGCGACGCGAGGGAAACATCGTCTACATAGAGACGCAGTTGCCGCAGGACGACGACGCCACCATCGATCTTGGGGTTGCGCTGCCGGCCAACCTGCCCGTGGAAGCCACGGACTCCAGCGGTGACGCGGCGTTCGAGGACCTGAATGCGCTCAAGCTGGAGGACAGCTCCGGCGACCTCACCATCCGGCGTATCGCGAGCGCCCTCGACGTCAACGACAGCTCGGGCGACCTGACCATCACGGACGCCGGCAGCGTCCGCGTCAACGACAGCTCGGGCGAAATCGAAATCGCGGAGGTGCGCGGCGATGTCGGGATTCCGAGCGACAGCTCCGGCGACATCCACATTGCGCACGTCGGCGGAAGCGTCAACATCGAATCCGACAGCTCCGGCGGCATTCGCATCGAAGAGGTGAAGGGCAGCGTCCGCATCGGCTCCGACAGCTCGGGCGACATCTACGCCGGGCGCGTCGGCGGCGACTTCACCGTGGAAGCCGACAGCTCGGGCAGCATCGAACACGAGTCGATCGGCGGCCAGGTGAAAGTGCCGTCCCGTCCCGAGTAATCAGGCGCGAGTAGTCAGGCGCGAAGGATCAGGCGGCCGCGGGCAGCGGCAGCAGTGCCAGGCGTTCGGCCTGCCGGCGCAGCATCGGACCGAAGTTGTGCCGGTCGAAGAACTCCGTGAGCGCGGAGACGTCGGGCGGACGGCGCCTCAGCTCCGCGTGCGTGATCTCGAGCGGCATATCGCAGGCGATTTCCGTGAGACGCCGGGCCAGGAATGCCGCTTCGCGGTGTTCGACGAGTTTCGCGGCGAGCTTGCCCGCGCCGCGCACCGGTATGGCCGGGATCTTGTCGAGGTTGTCGTAGATCTCCTCGAGCGAGGCGAACTCCTTCATCAGCGCCGCGGCGGTTTTCGGGCCCACACCCGGCACGCCCTTGATGTTGTCGACGCTGTCACCCATGAGCGCGAGGAAATCCGCGAATCGCTCGGGCGCGACGCCGAAGCGCTCCTCGATCTGGTGATAGCGGTAGTGCGCATTGTCGGTGTAATCCCAGTAGACGTCGGGCTCGCGGATCAGCTGCGCGAAATCCTTGTCGCGGGTGACCAGCGTCGCGGGAATACCCGCGCGCCGGCAGCGCGCCATCAGCGAGCCGACGATATCGTCGGCTTCGTAGGCCGCGTGACTGAAAGCCGCGATTCCCGCGTGCGTGCAGAATTCGCGGCAGCGCGCGAACTGCAGCTTGAGATCCTCGGGCGGCGGGTCGCGGTTCGCCTTGTAGGCCGGATAGATCTGGTTGCGGAACGAGGTGGTGAGGCTTTCATCGAATGCCACCGCGATGTACTGCGGCTTGGCTCGCTCCACCAGATCGCCCAGGAAGCGTGCGAAACCGAAGGTCGCGTGCGCGGGATGGCCGTCGCGGTCCGTCATGTCCGGCGGCATCGAGTAATAGGCGCGGAAAACGTAAACCGACGCGTCGATGAGATAAATCACGCGCGGATCGTATATGAAATGGAAATGGGGACATTCCTGATTTCGACTGTCACATGACGGGCGAAATCAGGAATGTCCCCATTACGCCACCTGGCCGATGCCTCCGGCGGTGACCGTTTCCACCACGGCGACCTGGCGCCGTTCGGCGCGCTGCAGCGCTGCATCCACCATCATCGCGAACAGCTCGGCGGTGTCGTGCAGGCTCTGCGTCGCGAGTCCGAGATCGCGCGGGCGGCGGACGATCTGGCGGCAGCAGTTGGCGACCTGGCTGTCCCGAGCCAGGTCGACTTCCGCCCCCCTCACCAGTGCGCGCAGCGACTTGTCGTTGACGCCGCTGCGCCGACACGACTCTGCCCACAACGGGTACACCAGCCGGGGCATGCGTTCGAAGAACCACAGGTAGCCAACCAGTCCAACCGTCGCCCGCTCGACCAGTTGGTAGTGCGCGTATGCCGCCATCGCGATGGTTTGCGGCAGTGGCGTCAAGGAAACGCTGTCGAGAGAATTGAGTCCCAGCGCGCGCAGATCCTCGAGAAACGATCTGCCCTGGTCGAAAGCCAGCGCCGGCACCGCCAGCAATTCCTGCCAGGCACTCCAGTCTTCCGGCGGCACGATCTCCGCGGCCACTTCGCGCAGCCGCGAATGCACGTTGATGACGTGATTCACTTCGAGGAGCAGCTGCCGGTGAGTCGTCGCCGTCACGTCGCTGCCGCGGAACCATTCCAGCGTCTTCGAGAGCGCCGAAGTCCGCGTCAACATGTCGAACTCGAGCGAAAAAACGTCGGCGCTGTTCATCCGTGGCCTGTGGTCGTGGCGCAGCAAAAACGGCTTGTCTATGTAGTGTCACGACTTCAGGGTTTCTCTCACCTCGCGCTGTCATAACGACAAACTTTTTCCAATCAAAGACTTACTACAAACCCTGCCTACATTCTCTCTTTGCCATTGCGACCCGGCGCATGTGCCTGTAAACATTGGCCCCGCACGAGGGGAATGCAGATGGGATGAGCGCTCGCGCCGGCGCCGCGGACAACAAGAAGAACGACCTGCGCATAAGGGCGATACGGATCCTTTTTTCTTTCGCGGTAGCGAGCCTCGCCGGTTGCGGTGGCGGCTACCAGACGGAACCGTTGGTCGAATATTCGACCGAGGTGGTGGTCACCGGCGCCGCACCGCACAAGCTCACCCGGTACCTCGCGCGCGGCGCCTGGCTGGTCGAGGTCCGGGAACGGGACATCGACCTGCGCGTCGGGATCGACGCGGGCGCGACGCACACCGAGCTCGCCGATGCCTTCATGCGCCACGGGCTGCATCGCGCTGTAGTTAGACTGGACGCCACGACGCGCGTCGACCTCGTGCTGGGCAGCGTCGACGTGCGCGGCTGGAAGGGAGCCGCCGCGGTGCGCATCCTGCGCTGGCCGGCCCGCGCACCGGGCACGCCGCCCGACCACCGCCTGCTCGGCTTCGAGTCGCTCGGCCAGGGCAGCGAGCTCGTTGCTCGCAACACGCCGCAATCCTGGCGCGCGGCACTCGAACCGCTGCGCGCCGCCGAGCGGCATTTCGAGCTGGCGCGCGACCTGCAGTCATGGGCCGAAACCGAATACCAGCGCGCCTGGGTAGAGCTCGGGCTGCTGTTCGAATACGACGCGGCTCGGGCCACGGCTCAATCCGCTCTCGCGCATTTCCGCGCCGCCGGCGACGAAAACGGCGCGCAACGCACCGAGGTGCTGCTCGCGCTGGGCGAATTCGGCAGCGCCGGCCGCATGGGTCCCGAGGTGTCGCGCGCACGGCAACGCGCCCTGCTGGACGGCGCGGCGCAGCGCGCCGTCGAGGCGCAGATCTATTTCGAGACCCACGACATGCCGAGCGATTCGCTGCGCGCGCTTGGCGCGGCGCAGATGCGCAACCAGGTGCTCGGCCGCATCGAGAACAGCGCGCCCGTGTTCGAAGACATCCGCCGCAGGGCCCAGGCGCGCGGCGACCACTATTTCGAGGCGTCCGCGACGCAGAGCCTCGGCTACATCGCGCAGCGCCAGGGCGACGTGGTGCGCGCGGTGGCGCTCTACGAGAACGTGCTGCCGCTCGTCGATCCGGAGCGCAATCCGGAGCTGTACGCCAGCCTGATCAGCAACCTCGGTTTCGCACTCATCGCGCTCGGCGAGTTCGATCGCGCGCTGGTGCTGCATACCCAGGCGCTCGGAATGTTCTCGGCGCAGGGAAACTCCAGCCAGACTGCGCGCGAGCTGGTGGCGCTCGCGGCGATCCAGTTCCGCAGCGGCGACCTCGAGCGCTCGCTGGCGTCCGTCGAGGGCGCCCTGCCGCTGTTCGACAGCGCCCAGGACCAGCTGGGCCTGGCATCCGCCTTGCGCCTCGCCGGCAACGCGGCCGCGCAGCTCGGCCGGCACACCGACGCGCTCCGCTACCTGCGCGCGGCGGAACACACCGACGCCAATGGCATCAACGTCGACCGGACCCGCGTGCTCATTGCAGGTGAACTCGGCACGCTCGGCTGGCTCGGCGGCGCCGAGGAACTGATCGCTCGCGTGTTGCCCACCACCAACCAGTCGACGCGCGCCGATGCGCTGATGGAGCGCGCGCTGCTGCGCCAGCGTCAGCATCGCGACACCGAGGCGCTCGCCGACCTGCGCGAAGCCGACGCGATCTATGCGCGCCTCAGGCTGGACTTCAGGCGCATCGATTCCAGTTCGGCACTGGCCATGGCGCTGCTCGACGCGGGCGATGTGCACGGCGCAAGCGAGGCCGCTGACGTCGCGGTCGGCATGGAGCGTCGCATTCGCATCAAGGCCGCCAATCCGGAAACGCGCGCGCGTTTCCTGTCCGCGAGTTACGCGCCATACGAGGCGCGCATCGAAGCGGACTTCGCCGAGGCTCCGCAGGGAACGGCCGCGGCATGGCGCGCTTTCCGTACCGCGGAGACCATCCGCGCACGTTCACTCAGCGACCGGCTGGCGCATGCCGCGCGCGGCGCACGGGCGCGCCCCGATGGAGTCGTCGAGCGACTGCGTGGCGCGCTCACCGCGTTGCAGCTCGAGCTCGAGGCGAGCGGACGTCAGGGAGCCGGCGCGGCCGATGCTCTGCTCGAACTGCGCCGGCGCGTCGACGAGACCCAGGCGCAACTCGGGTCGCGCCAGCTGTCGCAGGACGGCGTGGACGCATCCGCAGAACCGAGGCTGCCCGAGTCTCTCGCCGCGGTGCAGGACGCGATACCGGCCGACACCGCAGTACTGGCGTATTTCGTCGGCGACCGCCGCTCGCATGCCTGGCTGCTGACCCGGACCGAGCTGCGTCACGCGGCGCTGCCCGGCCGGCAGGCTCTGGCGGAGACCGTCTCCGACTTCATCGACCGGCAGCGCGGCGAACTCGCGATGCCGCTCGACGGCCGATTCGCGTCGCTCACGGGCGGACTGCTCAACGGGCTGCGCGCGAGCAGGCTCCTGGTGATACCCGACGGACCGCTCAACGGCCTGCCTTTCGCGGCGCTGCCGTACGGTCGCACCGCGACGAGCGTACTGCTCGTCGATCGATTCGAGATCACGATGGCGCCGTCGCTGGCGCTGGTGTTGCGTCCGCAGGCGCCGCGCACCACGCCGAACATGCGCGTCGCCATCGTCTCGGACCCGGTGTACACGCCGGACGACCGGCGGCTGAGCGCCGCGGCGGGCAACGCCTCACGCTTTCGCGGCCGCGACGAAACTTCGGAAGGACTCGCGCGCCTGCCGTATTCCGCGATCGAAGCACGCGCGGTGAAACGCGCGTTCGCCAGCGCGCACATCATCGAGCTGACGGGCTTCGACGCGACCGCGCACCGGGTTGCCGAATTGCCGACGCGGGACCTGAATGTGCTGCACTTCGCAACGCACGCGGTAGTCAGGCGCGACGCCCCCGAACTGTCCGCGCTGTTCCTCAGCGAATACGCCGCCGACGGCTCACCGGTGCCCGCCGACCGGCTGACGGTCGACGACATCACCCGCAGCGGCCTGCGTGCCGACGTCGTGGTGTTGTCGGGCTGCGCCACCGGCGACGGACCGGAGCTGCGCGGCGAGGGTGTGCTGGGCCTGACGTACGGGTTCCTTGCCAACGGCTCGAATGCCGTGATCTCCACGTTGTGGCCGGTCGAAGACGCGCTGACCGCGCGCTTCATGGAACAGTTTTATGCTGCCTATCGTCTTACAGGGAGGGTGCCGGAGGCGTTGCGAATCGCGCAGCTGCGCACCCGCGACACCGACGGGGCGATGGTGTGGTCGAGCTTCGTGGTGCGCGCCAGCGCTTTCCCCTGACGCCGCCGGAACGGCGCCCGGCTAACTAACTACTCCGTACACCGCGAGGGACGCGAGCCGGACGCCCGCAGAGCGCCCGTCGCGCGCAAAACACTTCACCCATTCGATATAGGTGTCACGAGTCCGCGATTTCTCTCACCTGTTCGCGTGTTTTTCGAAAATTCTTTTTCGCGAGCGCTTACTACAAACCCTGCCTACTAATTAGTCTGTTCGTTGCGCACAATGTCCACCGCTGTAAACAATGCCCCACCGAGTGGGGGTCGCTGGCATGTCCGTGCGCGTTCGCGTCGTCACTCATATCAAAAGCAGTTTGCGAACGCACGCCCTCGCCGTTTCGTGCGCTGCAATACTGTTGGCGCTCGCCGGCTGCACTGCATCGAACAACGATCCACGCGCCGTTTTCGGTTCAGATCTCGCGATCGACGGACCACAGGTCTCGCTGAGCCGCGCGCTCGACGCGGGCGTCTATCTTGTCGAGGTCCGGGAACGGGACATCGATGTGCGGCTGGTGGTGGACGCGCCTGGCTCGCACTCCGAGGCCGAAGACGACGTGCCACGCCATGGGGTGCTGTACAAGATAGTTAGTCTGCGGAGCGCCGGTGAGCTGCGCGTGACGGCGCGCAACGCGGATCACAGCACCAAGAAGGGTTCCGTGCAGCTGCGCATCGCCCGCTGGCAACGTTTGCCGGACGCGCCGCCGGGCGAGCTCGAACTGGGATACGCGGCACTGGCGTCGGCCGGCGAACTCACCGCGCAGAGGATTCCAGCGGCCGGGCCGAAGACGGTGGACAAGCTGTACGAGGCCGTCACGCATTTCGACGCCGCCGACGCGGCGGCGCAGCGCGCCCAAGCGCAATACACGCTGGCGAATCTGCTCTACCTGGGCCGCGACGAATTCGCCGACGCGATCCGCGCCGCCGATGCCGCGGCCGATGGATTTCGCGACCTCCACGACGAACTCGGCTTGCAGAACAGCTCGACGCTGCGGGCGGCCGCCCAGCTCGACTTGGCGAAGGCCATGGACCCGAGCAAGCAGCGCGCCGAGCAGAGCGCAATGTACGACGATGCCGAGCGCCGCCTGCAGGAGGCCGCACGCTTCTTCACCGAGAACAAACAGCAGATCCGCGCGGAATATGCCGTCAACATGCGCAGCGTTCGTGCGATATACCTCGGAGACTACGAGGCCGCGGGCAAGTTGTCCGCGCAGGCCGTAGCGATGGCGCGCGCCAACCAGGACCGCCGTGAGCAGGCGATCGCGCTGAGCAATCTCGCATGGGTGCACAACCGCCGCGGATACATGGCGCAGGCCGCGGCGGAATACGAGGGCCTGCTGTCGATGCTGGAGCGCGACAAGCAGCCATACCAGTACGCCATCGTGCTCGGAAACTATGGTTTCTGCCTGATTGCGCTCGGCGATTTCGACCGTGCGCTCGCCCTGCACAACGAGGCGCTGAAGCTCTACACCGCGCGGGGCAAGGAAGCCGAGCGCGCAGTCGAACTCGCGGCATTGGGTGGCCTTCATTTCCGCATCGGCGACACCGAGCGCGCACTCGAGATCCTGCGCGCCGCCATCGTTGCGCAGGAACGCGTCGGCGATGGCATCAATCAGGCCAGCTCGCTGCGCGTGGCCGGGATGGCGGCTTCGACATTGGGCAGGCACGAGGAGGCACTGGGTTTCCTGCGCAAGTCCGTGCAGATCGACGCGAATCCGCAGGGCAATGCCCGCACCCGGGTGCTGATCGCCGGCGAGTTGCGCAACCTGGGCGACACCCGTGGCGCCGATGCGGAACTGGCAAAGGCGCTGGAATCGCCCAACCCGCTGGTGCACGCCAACGCGCTCGAGGAGCGCGGGAAACTGAACGCCGCACGGGGAAAGACCGCTGCGGCGATCGCCGACCTGCGCGCGGCAGATCGCGAATACGTCGCCCTCGGTTACGAATTCAATCGCATCGAGACCAACTCCGCCCTGTCACGCGCGCTGCTTGCGACGCACGACGTCGCAGCGGCTTCAGCCGCCGCCGACGAGGCGGTGTCGATCGCCTCACGTATTCGCGTGAAGTCTGCCTACCCGGAGTGGCGCGCGCATTTCCTGTCCGCGCAGTACGCCCCCTACGAAGCCAGGATCGCCGCAGATCTCGCCGGTGGCGACGACCCGGTGTGGCGCGCTTTCCGTACCTCGGAGCAGGTGCGCGCACGATCGCTCGCAGACCAGTTGGCGCATGGACCCGGCCGCGCGGAATCGGACAAGAATTCGGACGAGCTGCGTGCCCGCCTCACGTCGCTGCAGGTGCGGCTCGAGACACGCACGCAGAAACTGGGCGCCGATGACCCCGGCACCGTCGAGCTGCGCAGGTCGGTCGAAGAGGCACGGGCTCAGATTGACGCCAGTCGCGCCGCCATCGCGGCGCGTGAAAGCGAGCTGCCTGCGTCGCTGGACAAAGTTCAGCAGGCGCTTCCCGCATTCACGGCGGTGCTCGCCTACTTTGTCGGCGACAACGAGTCGCACGCCTGGCTTCTGACACGCGGTCACCTGCGTCACGAAAAGCTCCCGGGAGCGGCGGAACTGCGCAAGCAGATCGCCTCGGCCATCGGCGGCCCGAACGGCGGCGTCCCCTCGGAGCAGGCGATGCGCGGGCTCTCGCAAACGCTGCTGGGCAAGCTCCTGGACGGCGTCGCGGAGTCGCGCATGCTGGTGATCCCGGACGGCCCGCTCAACGGCGTCCCGTTCGCGGCGTTGCGCGTCGGCCCATCCACCGACCTCATGGTCGATCGCTTCGTTATCGGCTACGCACCATCGTTGAGCCTGGCCATGCGCGGCAGCCGCGACGCGCGCAATCGTCACTCACGCGTGGCCATCGTTTCCGATCCCGTCTACGCCGCGGACGACCGGCGGCTGCGGCTCGCGATGGGAACGAAGGGCGGGACTTACCGCGGTCCGCTCGAAACGTCACCGCACAACCTGACACGTCTGCCTTACTCGGCCATGGAAGCGCGCGCGGTCCTGCGCGCATTGGGCAGCGAGAACGCGATCGTGCTCGATGGCTTCGAGGCGAGTCCTGCCAGCGTGCTGGCATTGCCCTCGCGCGATCTTGGCATCCTGCATTTCGCCACTCACGCGCAGGCTCGCAGCGATTCACCTGAACAATCCGCGCTCTACCTCAGCGAATTCGGCGCGGACGGCAGCTCCGTGCCGAACAGCCGGGTCACCGTCGGCGAGATCGCACGCACCGGCCTGCGCGCCGACGTCGTGGTCCTTTCCGGGTGCGCCACCGGTGACGGCAGTGAGCTGCGCGGCGAAGGCGTACTGGGCCTCACCTATGGCTTCCTCGCCAACGGCTCGCATGCCGTGGTGGCGTCACTGTGGCCGATCGAGGACGCCTCGACGGCGCGGTTCATGAGCGAGTTCTACGGCGCGTATCGCGCGAGCGCGCAGCCGGCCGAGGCGCTGCGCCGCGCACAACTTCGTACGCGTGGCGCCGTGTCGCCCGCGGTCTGGTCGAGTTTCGTGGTCCGGGCAAACGGGTTTCCGTGAGCCTCGGGGGTTGGTAGTTATGTTTTCAAGGAGAAGTTCCTCATGTTTTTCAGGCAAGTCTCTTCTGGCGTCAGGACGCGCAGTATTGCGGTGGGAGCCGCGCTGCTGTTGGGCGCCGCGCTGGTGGGCGCCACAAACGGCGTCGATGACGCACTCGCGGGCTGGTTAGGCCGCGAGATCACCATCCAGTCGTCGACCATCGACGATCAGATCCCGGTGGGCGGCAAGCTCACCTTCATCTACGACTCGACGGATAACGTCGTACGCGTCTGCACCCGGCAGAGCCCGGGACAACGCAAGCCGTGGCGCAACGATCTCGCGGAACCCTGCTCGGTGACGCTGACGTTCACGCGCGGTACGCGTTATTGCACGCTCGATGACGTGAAGGCCGGAAACGGCGACGTACTTTCGAGCTGCCATCGCATGCGCAGCAAGGAAGTCGCGCTGAAGCCGGCGACATCGGACGGCACCGAGTTGAACGACCTGCTGGTGTTCCTCGTGCAGGGGCAGGACGGCAAGCACGTGATCTCCATGCTCATCGACACGCCTTCGAGGGTCACCGGCGGCGGACAGGTGGTGGGCGGGGACTGAGGATCTTGCTTGTATACGCCGCGTCGGTCGCGAGCGCTGCTGCCGTTGGTGACGGCAGCGGCGCTCGGCATCACGGTCGCCTTCGGCGGGGTTCCGCAGATATGCGCTCCCGGCGGTTGGCAGGCTGAGCGCGCGCGCGCGCCGCAGGAAGTCGACGAGTACCTGCGGACGCTCGGTGCGGCGCCATTCGATGTGCGCGCAGCCTGCGCGCGCTGGGCTTGAAGGAATACGCGCAGGCAACAGACGGGCGCGCCGGCGGCTGCCACGCCGCCGGCGCGCATGATTCTCTTTCCGGCACCCGACCTCAGCGTCCGTCAGCTGGCGGTGTGGCTGGCCCACACTCCTCAGGTGCGCACCGTCGATCGTGCCCGCGACTTCGTGGTTGCGGAATTCGACAGCCACACATCCAGCACGCGTCTGCTCGAGGTTCTGGACGCGCGCCAGGTCGACTATTTCGAGCCCGATTGCGATGGTCCGGATTTCCTGATGACCTCCGGCGGACCGCTCACCGTTCTCGACGACAGCAATGAATGCTGGCGGCGCCAGGCGCGCACGACTTTTCCCAACGACCCCTGCATGGATCAGCTGTGGGGACACGCCAAGATCGGCTGGGACTCGACGGTTGCCGCACGATCGCTGCCGCGACTCGTCGCCGTGCTCGACTCCGGCATCGACGCGCATCATGCGGACCTCGCGCGCAACGTGGTGCTGAATCTCGATCCCAGGGAGCCGCGGCATTCCCAGGGCAGCTACCTGAACTTGCGCTGCGCGACCAGCGGCGTGTGTTATCCGCACGGTACCGAGATGGCGGGGACCATCGGCGGCCGCATGGACAACGGGGTGGGAGTGGTCGGCGTCGCGCCCAACAGCAGGCTGGTCCCCATCGTCATCAGCCAGGTCGATCGCGGACTGCTGGCCCGGCTTTCAACGATCGCCGAAGGCATCGATGCGGCGGCGCAGGCCAACGTCGACGTCATAAACATAAGCGCCAAGTGGCCGGTGGACAGCCGGGCGATTTCCAGCGCGATCCTGCGCGCCGTGGATCGCGAAGCGCTCGGCAAGCGGCTGATCGTCACCGGCTACACGGCGACCCTGGAACGCGACGATTCGGTACGGGAGTACTACCCCTCGCGTTATCGCTGTCTGCCCGGGGTCGTAGCGGCGGTCCCGACCGACATGCGCGGCCACGAACTGTTCAATCCTAAGGGAGTTCCGGATGCGACGGACGGCAGAATTCAGGCACCCGGCGTGGACATCATTGTGACAACCACAGAGAATTCCGAGCAAGGTTACGCCCTGTCTGAATCTGCCGGTCCTTCGAGCGCGGCCGCGTACGTTTCCGGAGCCGTAGCCCTCGTCTGGGGCAGCCCACCGCTCGACCAGTGCGGTGCCCAGGAAATAAAACAGCTGCTGTTCTGCAGGAGCAAGAGCAGCGATTCATCACGGTATCCATGGATCAATGTCGATTTCCTTCGTGAACTTGGCCGGATCGACGCAGGCGCGGATTGCCGCGCCGCCATGGAAGCGCTCGGCTGCAACTAACTACTTCCGCGCCGGGGGCACCCGGTGAGCGGCAACTCCGCCGAACAGATCGAGCGCATCGTATCCGCGGCGCTGGCCGGCGATCGCCGCGCCGAATCGCAGATGCTGGTCGCGCTGCGTCCCGGAGTGCTCGCGGTACTGCGTTTTGGGGCATTTCATCGCTGGGTCGACGCCGAGGACCTGACGCAGGAAACGCTGCAGGTGGTGGTCGAGCGGGTTCGCGCGGGCACCATCGACGATCCGCGCAAGGTGTTCGCGTTCGCCGCGGCCACCGCGCGCAACCTGGCGCTCAACGCGGCGCGCAAGATGCTGCGCCAGCAGACCGTCGTGGATTCCCAACTGGTCGACGAGATCGCGCAGAACCTCGAGATGGAGCCCAACGAACTCTCGGACTCGGACGACCGCCATCTCGCCCAGTCCGTCATGGCACTGCTGGACGAGCTGCCCACCGCCCGCGACCGGCAGGTGCTGATCCGGTTCTATCTAGACGGGTCCGACAAACAATCCCTGTGCGAGGAATTCGGCCTTTCCCCTAAGCACTTTGACCGGGTTTTGATGCGGGCCCGCAGCCGGCTGCGCACTATCATCGAACGGCGGGCCCCTCACCTGGCCCTTTTTCCAAGGATTACCTCGATTTTGTTGCCCTTCGCGCTTTCTTTCACGTTTTTGGTGAGAGATTTTGGCTGGTGGTGACACAACTCAACCATGAACTCTCTTGATCGCCATTCGCTGGAAGAACAGACGCGCCTGGTCTCGCGTTATGTCGCGGGTGACCTGTCGCGTTCGGAACGCGCCGAATTCGAGGCCTGGCTCGTGGCTTCGCCCGAGCTCGCCGCCGAGGTCGAGATGGAACGCCGTTTGCGGCGCGGCATCGCGAGCGCGGCACGGCGCGGCTGGCTGAAGCGCAACGCCCAAGCGCCACGGCCCGCCGCCGTCGACCAGCGCTGGCGTTACGCCATCGCCGCGAGCGTCGTGGTGTCGCTCGTGACCGTCGGCGTCACCGTGGTCATGCCGGACCGCGGATCGCCGGATGCCCCGGATCGCGTGGCGAGCGTGAGCGTGCTGCCGCACCTGGGGCCGCCACGCACGGTGCGTCTCGGTTCGGTGCGCGGATTCGGAACTTCACCCGATGTGCTGATCACACGCGGCGACATGCCTCGCGAGCTCACCATCGAGCCTGACGTGATGGTGCTCACCTGCGAAGACGGTTCCATCGATATCGAGTGCGCCGGCGGCTCCGCGCCGCGCACCCCGCAATATCCCGAATACGAAATGGACGTCGTGAACCGCCACGGTTCGACGCTGTCATGGCGCTCCGCGCGGCAGCTGGCAACGCCTGGCACCCTGCTCTCGTTTGTCGTGCCGGATCCGCAGAAGCTCGAAGCCGGCGATTACGACATGCTGGTGCGCGGACATTCGTCGGATCACGAAGAAGTCGTAGCGCGGTTCTGGCTGCGCGTGACGGATCAATAAGCATCGGATCAAGAGGCACTAGCCCCCGCGCGCGGCGTTGATTCGTCGTGCTCGGTCAGATGCTCGCGCGCCACGGCGCGTGCCACTAGCTCAGGTACTTCTTGATCCGCGCGTGCAGCGGTGAGTGGCGCGGGAAGTGCGCGCGCAGGTATTCCATCTGGTCGGCGAGAACTCGCCTGCCCTTGAGGAAGATGTACTCCGCATAGGTCGGAGTGAACGGCACCGCGATGAGCTGCATCTTCGCCTGTTCGGGTGTGCGCGACGCCTTGAGGTTGTTGCAGCGGCGACAGGCCGCGACCACGTTCGTCCACACGTCACGGCCGCCCTGCGAGAACGGGCGGATGTGATCGCGCGAGAGCTCCTTCACCGGAAAGCGCTGCGCGCAGTAGAGGCAGAAGTGCGCATCGCGGCGGAACAGCGTCTGGTTGTTCAGCGGCGGCACGTAGTCGTGACGCGTGTTGCCCGGATTTCCGGTATGCCCGACGGTGGCGACAATGGAGTTCACTTCGAGCACCGTGCGAAAACCGGTGAGCGCGCTCACGCCACCATAAAGCTTGAACAGCGGGCTGCCGCAGGTGTACGCCACCTGTTCCTGGTGATACAGCCGCGCCGCTTCCTTGTAGTCGATCCACTCGAGCGGCATGCCGGAAACGTCAGTTCGCAGGACGAGTTGGGAGAGCGCGCGTGGCGAGTAGCCCGCGACGAGGCGCAGATCGGAAAGGTCTCCGCGATCTGCTTTTTCCAGATCGATGCCCAACATGGGCATGTAAGATAAGCCACTCCTGTGCGAGAATTCAACGCCGCAAGGCATTCATTTGACACGGGAAAAAAAGGCCTTTGGCACACTGGCCACAGGTCCTGCGGCAAAGAACGGGGAGTCCAGACAAATGCCCATCACCATCGGCGCGCTGAAGGAAAGCGCGCCCGGCGAAACTCGCGTCAGTCTCGTACCCGAAGTCGTGGACAAGTTCACGGCGGCGGGGGCACGTGTCGTGCTGGAGTCGGGAGCTGGCACACGTGCCCAGTTCCCGGATGCCCTCTACAAGAAGGGGGAATGGGCTGGTAGTTCGACGGCCGTTTTGTCGCAAGCCGACGTCCTGCTCACGGTGGCTCCGCTCAATCTCGAGCAGATCGCGCAGCTCAAACCCGGCACCGTGGTCGTGGGGTTCCTGCAGGCCCATACCCGCCACGCCGAGGTCAAAGCGCTGCGTGACCGGAAGGTCACCAGCTTTGCGGTGGAACTGATTCCGCGCATTTCACGTGCTCAGTCCATGGACGGTCTTTCCTCGCAGGCGGCACTGGCCGGCTACAAGGCCGTCCTGATCGCGGCCAACAATCTCGAAAAGTTCATGCCCATGCTGACCACGGCGGCGGGCACCATCCGCCCGGCCCAGGCGCTGATCATCGGTGCCGGTGTCGCGGGCCTCCAGGCCATCGCCACGGCACGCCGGTTGGGTGCCGTCGTCGAAGCGTATGACGTTCGCAGCGCGACCCGCGAACAGGTGAAATCACTCGGCGCCAAGTTCGTCGAAACCGGCGTCAGTGCCGACGGCGCCGGCGGCTACGCGCGCGAGCTCACCCCGGAGGAAAAGGCCAAGCAGCAGGAGGCCCTGGATTTGCGCATCGCGGCGGCCGACGCGGTCATTTCCACCGCCTCGGTGCCGGGCCGCAAAGCGCCGGTGATCATTTCGAAGGCCGCCGTCGAACGCATGCGTGCCGGCTCCGTGATCGTGGACATCGCGGCGGAACAGGGCGGCAATTGCGAGCTCACCCAGGCCGGCGAAACCGTCATCACCGCCAATGGCGTCAAGGTGATCGGCCCGGTGAACCTGCCCGGCACCCTCGCCTACAACGCCAGCGAGATGTACGCGCGCAATCTCTTCAATTTCCTCAAGCCCGCCATCGACAAAGCGGGCGATCTCAAGATCGACTGGAACGACGAAGTCTTCGCCGGTGCCGTCCTCACGCACGACGGCGCCATCAAACACGAGGCCTCACGCAAGGCCATCGAGGGTTAGGACATGACGGGCATAGTCGCGCTGTACATCTTCATGCTGGCCGCGTTCACCGGCTACGAAATCATCGCCAAGGTGCCGGTCATCCTGCACACGCCGCTGATGTCGGGATCCAACTTCGTGCACGGCATCGTGCTCGTCGGCGCCATGGTGGCGCTCGGCGGCGCCACCACTCCGCTGGAAAAGGCCATCGGTTTCGTCGGCGTGTTGCTCGCCGCCGGCAACGCGGTGGGTGGCTACGTGGTGACCGAACGCATGCTGGAGATGTTCAAGTCCTCCGGAGCGAAGAAAACCGGAGGCGGTCACTGATGGAAGCGGTAGTGAACGCGCCGGGGATTTTCTCCGCCCGGCTGCTGATCGACGTCAGTTACTTCCTGACCGCCGTGCTGTTCATCATGGGCCTGAAGCGCATGAGCTCGCCCGTAACCGCGCGCAGCGGCATCCTCTGGGCCGGCGCCGGCATGGCCGTGGCTACCCTGGTCACGTTCTGGCATCCGGACATTCCGGACACCTCGAACCTGTGGCTGATCATCGCGGCCATCTTCATCGGCTCGTTGATCGCCTGGTGGAGCGGCAAGAAGGTCGCCATGACCAACATGCCGCAGATGATCGCGCTCTATAACGGCATGGGTGGCGGCGCGGCCGCCGCCATCGCCGCGGTGGAGCTGTACCGCGCGGCCTTCGCCCACGCGGCTGGCCAGACGCCGCAGCACAACAGCATGTTCATGTCGCTGGCCGTCATCGGCGGCATCATCGGCGCGATCTCGTTCAGCGGCAGCCTGATCGCCTGGGCCAAGCTGCAGGGCGTGCTGAACAAGACCGTACGTTTCGGCGGACAGAAGTTCGTGAACGGTCTGCTGTTCCTGGGCTCGCTGGCGGTGGGTGTCATCGTCGTCCTGCACCATGGTGCTGATCCGTTGCACGTCTCGCTGATCTTCGGGCTGGCGCTGCTGTTCGGTGTCGCCATGACGCTGCCCATCGGCGGCGCCGACATGCCCGTGGTCATCTCGCTCTACAACGCGCTCACCGGGCTCGCCGTGGCCTTCGAAGGCTTCGTGATGCAGAACGCCGCGATGATCATCGCCGGCACGGTGGTCGGCTCGGCCGGCACGCTGCTCACGCAGCTCATGGCCAAGGCCATGAACCGCTCGTTGGCAAACGTGCTGTTCTCTGACTTCGGTTCGGGCGGCGGCGCTTCCACCACCGAGGTGAAGGGTTCGATGAAGCCCATCGAGGCTTCGGACGTCGGCGTCATGATGGCCTTCGCCTCGAAGGTCATCGTGGTACCCGGCTACGGCATGGCCGTCGCGCAGGCCCAGCACAAGGTGTGGGAAATGTGCCAACTGCTCATCGATCGCGGCGTCACGGTGAAGTTCGCCATTCACCCGGTCGCGGGGCGTATGCCCGGCCACATGAACGTGCTGCTCGCCGAGGCCGGCGTTCCGTACGACCTGATCGCCGATCTCGACGAGATCAACGCGGAGTTCGAAACCGCGGACGTGGCGCTGATCATCGGCGCCAACGACGTGGTGAACCCGGTGGCGCGCACCGACAAGAGCAGCCCGATCTACGGCATGCCAATCCTGAACGCCGACAAGGCCAAGAACGTCATCGTGATCAAGCGTGGCCAGGGCGCGGGTTTCTCGGGCATCGAGAACGCGCTGTTCTTCCTCGACAACACGCGCATGTTGTACGGCGACGGGCAGAAGGCCGCGGCGGAGCTGGTGAACGCCATCAAAGCCGTCGGCTGACGAGTCTCTGGGGCGCAGCTCCTGACTAAGCCCGGTGCTTGGCGAAGGCCATCCTGTCGAGCACGCCCAGCAACACGGCCGACACGACGAAAGTCAGGTGGATGATCACGTACCACATGATCTGGTCGTTCGTGTACAGGTCTTCGCCGGTCTTCGCATCCTTGCCACTGACCTGCATGAAGATGCGCAGCAGGTGAATCGACGAAATCGCCACGATACTCGCGGCCACCTTCAGCTTGAGCGTTGCGGCGTCGAGCTTGCCCAGCCAGCTGAGTGAGTCCGAGCCCTTGGCGTCGATGGTGGACACGAAATTCTCGTAACCCGAGAACATCACCATGATGATCAGGCTGCCCACCAGCACGATGTCGATCATGGCCAGCACGGTGAGCACCAGGTCGGCTTCCTGCATGTCCAGCAGGCCGTGAAAAACTTCGAAGGCGGCCTGGAAGAACTTGATGCCCAGTGCGATCAGCGCCAGCGACAGGCCGAGGAACAACGGCGCCATGATCCAGCGCGCCGCGAACAAGGCTTTTTCGAACACGATTTCGGTCTTGGACGTCACTGGCACGCTCCGGGAATGACGAGGCGCGCCCATTGTAGCCAAACGGAATCGCTTGGTAGGCTGCCCCCTCACCACCGAAAGGAATCACATGATCACCCGTCGCGATCTCGTGACCGCCGTCATCGCGGCCGGCATCACCTTGGCCTGCGTCTCGATGGCCGCACAGGAACCGGGCAAGCTGCTCGACTCCACCGCCTGGAGATGGCAGGACCTGCAGGCGAAGAAGACCGACGTGGGCGAGCGGCGCGAGGTCGTGCAGCAGCCGACGCGTACGCTCGACGAGCTCGAGATGCACATCACGACGCTCAACCCGCACACCGCGTCGCACAAGCCGCACACCCATCCCAACGAGGAGATGGTCATCGTGCGCGAAGGCACGCTGCAGGCGCACGTCAACGGCAAGGAGGTCGTGGTCGGCCCTGGTTCGGTGCTGTTCTTCGCCTCGATGCAGCCGCACGCGGTGCAGAACATCGGCGCCGCGCCGGCGACCTACTACGTGATCAACTGGGCGAGCCCGGGCTCGAAGAAGAAGCAGATCCCGAAGCCGCCGTCGGGCCCCAGCGCGCAGTAGTTAGCCGCGGGTTCTTTGACGGCGGCGTTCCAGCCACCTCTGGCGCTGCTCCGGCGTGGCGTTCTGCCAGCGTTCGCGCATCTGGCGGCGCTGCTCGGGCGTGAGCTTCTTGAAATTGCGATAACCCTCGCGCACTCGCGCCTGCTGTTCCGGGCTGAGCTCGCGGTAGCGGTGCCAGCGTTGCCGCGCAAGCTGCTTCTGCTCGGGCGAGAGCTGCTGCCAGCGCGAGAACCGCTGGCGCGCGCGATCGCGCTGTTCCGGCGACATCGTCAGCCAGCGGCGCGTGCCCTTCACCAGTCGCTGCTGCTGCTCGGGGGCAAGCGTGTCCCAGCGATCGCCATACTTTCCCAGCACCTTCTGCTCGTCGGCGCTGAGCGAGCTCCATTCGACGGGAGTCGGCGCAGCGGCGGCGGGCGCATCCTCGGCGCGCGCGCGGCCGGCCAGCGCCAGGTGCAGGCTCACCGCGAACAGTGCCGCCAGCGCGGCGCGGCGGCTCGCGACGGGGCGGGTCGTATCACTCATTTTTCGCATCCTTCGGCGGCGGCTGCTTGGGCGGCGTCGCGGCCGCGATCCGGTCGATGTCGGCGTGGGCCAGGAAATCCGAGAAATTGTCGTCGCGCGAGTCGTCGTTGACCTCGTCGATGCCGCCGAGGAACTCGAGCAGATCCTCGTCGGGCGGCGGCGGCGCTTTTTTTTTCGGATCGCTCACGATTCCAGTTCGTCCGCGGCCCACTCGTAGAACTCGAGGTCTTCGCCGTCCTCGACGAAATCCGGCGCATCGGCGTCGGCCAGCAACTCCAGGTCCTCGATGCTGTTCGATGCCATCGGCACCGTCGTTTCATGGACTGGCCGACCCATCCACATCACCACGGCGAGTGCGGCCGCGGCGGTCGCGCCCGCGGGGACCAGGAAGCGGAAGCCCTGGCGCGCCGGGCGCTGGGCACCCGCGAGTGCGGCATGGCGCGCCTGGTTGAGACGCGACAGCGTGCGGCCGTCGAGGCGTGAGGTGCTCTCCTCGAGCACTTCGCGCGTGCGGTTTTCGAACGGCGTGTTTTCCTTCGATTCCTGGCTCATAGATCCGACCTTAAAATACTTCACCGAGCCGCGCGCGTAACGTCTCCAGCGCGCGGAAATAATGCGTCTTGACGCTGCCTTCCGAACATCCCATGGCGTTCGCCGTCTCGGCGACGTCGAGCCCCTCGAAATTTCGCAGCAGGAACGCCTGCTGCTGGCGCGCCGGCAGTTCTGCGACGGCGGTTTCCAGCACGCCGATGGCCTCGTCGAGCTCGAGCCGCCTCGCGGGTGTCGGCTCGGCGCTCGGCGCCTGCGCGATCGGATCGAATTCCTCGTCGTCATCCAAATCCCGCGCCGGCAGCCAGGCCATGATGCGGCCGCGCACCGTGCGCCGGCGCTGCATGTCGCGAATGCGGTTCGAGAGGATGCGGTAGAACAGCGGCCGCCACTCATCGGCATTGCGCGACGCGTAGGACTGCACGAGTTTCATCATCGAGTCCTGCACAGCGTCGAGCGCGTCGTCGTCGTTGCGCAGGCCGAGCTGCGCGATCTTGAAGGCACGCTTCTCGACACTGGCGAGGAACTGCTCGAGGGCGCGGCTCGTCATCAAATCGTGGTCCCGACTCCGCTCGGCCCCGAAACCAGAGACGATTTCGGGCGTGTTATAAACGCCGGCGAGCGTAGCAAACGCGTTCATGTGCGGTGTAACGCGCTGCGTGACCACGCGTTGACGGGGCCTGCGGATGTATGGCGTTTCTGTGAATCAGGAACTTACGAACACTCTCGCACGCTGGATGTCACGTGCATGTCATAAGGCTGGCGCGCGAAAACCCCTAATCCCATAAGTTCTTGTTTTGATTGGCGGCGCCCGGATGTGCTCACGATTCGATCAGTCGAACGAGAAACTGCAAAAACACGGCATTTTTGTAGGCAACGGCCGACGCCATCCACAGACTTATCCACACGCACTGTGGAAAACCCCGAAGGCTTCCTCTTGACGCGTTCGTTTGTGCGCGTCGCGCTCGATACGCCGGTGCGACGACTGTTCGATTACCTGCCGGCGCGCGAGCACGCGCCCGTTCAACCCGGCGTGCGCGTGCGCGTGCCGTTCGGACGCCAGCGCCTGGTCGGCGTGGTGCATTCGCTCACCGACACATCCGACGTCGCTGCCGAAAAGCTCAAGCCCCTGCTCGAGGTCATCGACACGCAGCCGGTGATGGACGCCAGCGTCCTGGAGCTCATCGAGTTCGCGGCGAATTACTACCACCATGGCATTGGCGAAGTAATGGGCAGCGCCTTGCCCAAGCTGGCGCGGAATGGCGCGCCGGCGCGGGCCGCCGTCGAGCGCTGGTTCGCCACCGAGGCCGGGCTCGCGGCGCTCGCCGCCGGCGAGCTCAATCGGGCGAAGCGCCAGCGTGCACTGCTCGAGACCCTGCGCGACGAACCCGGTATCGCGAGCGATACGCTTGCCGCTCGCGAAGACGATTGGCGCGCGGCCATGCGCGCACTGGTGGCGCGCAGCCACGCGAGTTCGGCGGAGGTGCCCGACGAGCCGCCCGCGACAGTCACCGAACTCCTGCGCAACACGGGACCAGCGCTCAGCGAGGAGCAGGCGGCAGCGGTGCGCGCCATCGACGCCGCCGCGGGAAGCTTCACGCCCTTCCTGCTATACGGCATCACCGGCAGCGGCAAGACAGAGGTCTACCTGCACGCCGTCGAGCACGCGTTGCGTCGTGGACGGCGCGCGCTCGTGCTGGTGCCGGAAATCGGCCTCACGCCGCAACTCGTCGGTCGGCTGCGCGACAGATTCGCGGTGCCAGTGGCGGTGCTGCATTCCGGGCTCAACGACGGCGAACGCCTCGCCGCCTGGCGTGAATGCGTGAGTGGCTCGGCGCGCATCGTGCTCGGTACCCG
>Ga0207675_100001337_pt1 | contig 24715 bp, 15 predicted proteins | sample KBSSwiS42_FD_184305 | JGI IMG/M metagenome (GOLD analysis project Ga0207675, IMG submission 184305) | Switchgrass rhizosphere microbial communities from Kellogg Biological Station, Michigan, USA - KBS Switchgrass S4-2 (SPAdes) (version 2) | ecosystem: Host-associated > Plants > Roots >...
CCCTAAAGAAGGATTTAGCCCTGATCTGCTGATTAAGCAATTGTGCTAACAGCAACGAAACCACCAATTGCAGCGGAATATGCAGCAGCAAAAATTTGAGTGTATTCCCTATCGCCTTCCAGAATAGCCTGTCGTGCACCAGGCGGGTATAATTAGCAGTGCCGATGAACTGCATTGGCGCGATAATATTCCATTTATGAAATGTAAGAAAGAAACAAAATATTACAGGAAATAACACAAACACTATCACAAAAATGAGGTATGGCGACACCAGCAAATAAGGAAGTATTTTTTTGCGTTGGAATAGTGATTTCCTTTTCCGCCTGATTTGTATGATTGGACTTATGGTCATTGTGCTATGTACTGCGCTTTTTGAGTTGCCTCGACAGCTGTTTTTAAAGATTGAATGGCGTTACTGCTGTCAATAACGCAAATATGTTTGTGATCCTTGATCCAAAGCCATTGGTCCGCGATCATATCCCCGAGCATTCGCTGATAGCTATTTTCCTTTTCCAAAATACTGCCGGCTTCAATTGTCACGTGATCATCAAAAACCAATTCAGAAAAACGTCCCAAGGCTTTTTGCGGCCCCTGGAATTCATTATGGCTGACAATTTTAAAATCGCCAACCAGTTGCCGAAGACCTTCCAATTGGTGTTTATTCAAAAGTCCATGCAACCGCATCTTAACCGGTATCCAACCAAACAACGTTAACTCACCCCTCTCGAATTGCAGACGTAATTCCTGCCTATCCAAAATTTCAGGTTGATCAAACCCATGATAAAAATTTACGATGGCGCCGTCATAAAGTATTGTTGCCTGCACGCGGTCAACGATCTTCATCTCCATTCCCGTACGTCGTAGTTGCAGGGCATTTAACACTGTTCCTTTGCCAAGCCACCCGGAAAACATGTCAAAAAAGTGTACCCCGTGTTCAATGAATATGCCACCACTCTTTGATTCATCCCAAAACCAATGACCGGGCCCAAGGTTTTCATCACTGGCATAATTCTCAAAAAAGCCATGCAAAAAGTTTCCTAACAATTTCTCTTTAATGATGCTCGTTACAATACCGAACATCCGGTTATACCGCTGCATCAGGTTAACTACATACAGCAGTTGAAGCGATTGTGCCAGTGCAGATAATTCTTCTGCTTCACACAGTTTTAAAGCAGCCGGCTTTTCACATATTACATGCTTACCCGCCAGTAGAGCCTTTTTCGATTGCTGATAGTGTAAATAAGGAGGTGTCGCGATATAAACAAGATCAATATGCGCATCCAACAAAAATGTTGGTAAATCCTTATGCATTGTTGCACCAAATTGATCTGCCATCAGAACCGCTTTATGTTGATCAGTATCCGTAACGGCGACGACACGAATACCAGCCACATTTAAAAACGCCTTTGCCGCAAAACCTGCAAATCCGCCTGCACCTATGATTCCTATATTTAGCTGCATTCTTACTATTGTTATTGGAAACCTAAATCTTCTAACCTATCTCACATCAGAAAAAATTTAAGATGGAACCACATAGGACATAGAACACATAAGACAACACATAGCTGTTAGAAGAAACAGAGACTTTTGTGGGTGCTTTGATGGTTTCCAGTCTATTTCGCCTTCTGTCATGCCGGGCTAGCCCCGGCATCTTTCTCTCACAACCATGCAGATGCAGTTCAGAACGGCCTCAAAAACCTATGTGACCCCTATTGTGTCCTATGTCCTATGTGGTTCAAAAAAATTAAGCGCCTACGCTCAATTATTTTGTGAAAGCAATACGTTTACGGCTGTCTCAGCATCGTGAATCGCCTTTTCAGGTGTTTTTTTTCCGTATACTACGCAGGCTTCATATTCCTGTGAAATTATATCCAATACTTCTACAATTACTTCAGAATTATCATCGCCTTTTACAAATGGCAGCTGTTTTACAAAAGGCACGAGCATCGGGTTAGCTTTTAAAAAAGCACTATAGTAAGCATCCGTCAATAAATTTTTTCGGCGTGGAAACTGGCCTGTTATCTGTAACAACGAAAGATCTCCTTCTTTGTCAATCAGGGTTTTTATAAATTCCCACGCACGTTGCGGATCCCTGCTCGTGTTGAAAATCACGATATTTTTGGGATCGGCATAGGTGTATACCGGCCCTTCATGATCGTCTGGAACAATCTCTTCATAGTAATCATACTGGAAAGAAAGATTTGGAATGTTGTTAAGATGGGGAATTTCCCATGGTCCTGTCCATTTCGTCGCAATTGCCTGCGATACAAAAATGTCTTCAGAAGCTGTTGCAGATTCCCTTGAAAAATAGTCATCGTTGTACAAGCTTTGCAAAAAACGGAAAACACCAATAGCGTACTGGTTATTAAAAGCTGCTTTGTTATCCACGATCAAATGGCCACCTCTTGAAGCAGCAAGGTATAAAGGATAAAAATTGAAGCGCATTTCATACCATATTGGCTTTACAGCCGTATAGCCAAAGCGTTTTTTTACCGAACTATTTTTAGTGTTATTCTTTATAACGGCTGCAGCATTTCGGTAAGCACTGTATGTTCTTGGCAATTCTGTAATTCCATTAGCTGCAAAAATATTTTTGTTATAAATAGTCATGATTGGGTTTACCTTCCAGGGCACCTGGTAAATATGACCATCTGGTGAAGTGATCTCTCTGATGACAGCACTGTCGCACCGTTCCTTCATAAATTCCGTAAATCCTTTCAAGGTATCCAATGGAACCAGCACCCCCGCCTTTGCATACATCTCTACATTACCCTGCCACATATTGGCATAGATATCCGGGGTTGTTTTTCCTACCACGGCGGCAAGAATGACTTCTTCACTTGATTGTCCTTCAGGTATAGGCTGCATGTGCACAGGCATCAAAGGAAGATTTTGATTCCATTCGTCTTTTATCTTGTTGCACAGTTTTATTTCCTGGCTATTATTGGAGCACCAGAAAACCAGTTCTTTATTTGTTTCTTTTCCTCTTTTACATGAACTGATGAGAAAAAAAACAAACAGGAAAGACCAATATTGTAAACGCAGAAACATTTGAATTCAGACAATTAATCCATATAATCCGGGCGGGATAAAAAAACCCCTACAGGTTTGGAATTTACTGCAGGGGTTTCTTATTGATTTAATTAACCCTTTGTTATCAAAGCGTATTTTGATTAATAAAAATAGACTGCACCTGCGGCCCGTCTAACGCAATATTATAAAACATTACATCATCCATATCTCCTGTAAAAAATCCTCCCCATGCTACCTGGAAATCTCCATCGACGGTAAGATATGTGCTCGTAGGCAGGTCTTGTCCGATCACAAAATCAATTGGACTGGGAAGTGTAAGGGCATTCCCAGGAACTGGGCCTGACGAAGCTGCATCCCATGTTTTAACTAAATCGCCATCTATGTAAAACTTCATCTCACCCGATTTGAAAGTAACTACTATATGTCTCCATGTATTTTCAGCTATAGCAATTCCTGCATCATCACGGTCATAAATAGTAGTATCTCCTGCTGGTTTTATAGCTTTTACTGTGTAGAAAGGCAAATGACCGGATTGCAACTGAAATTTATATCCGTTCCAACGGTTCAGGGCAACAAATGTATACGTATCAGTATTCACGGTTCTGCCTGTTGATGACCATTTCGCCCAAAGGCTTATTGTCATTTCCGGGGGGTTAAGTGAAGCCTTATAGGGCACATTTAAATTTCCACCTTTATCAAAATGATACGCCATGGCGGTCCGTGTAAAACGATCGGCTGTAAGCGTGGGAGTACCTGCACCAAAAAAGGCATGGCCAACAGTTACTACCCCGTCATTATCATTACCTGATGAGTCATCGGCATTGCCATTCATTTTCCAATAGCCAATTAAATTCGCCGCCGCGATTTCATTTATCTTATTACTTTGATAGGCAGTAGTGGCAGCCTGTAACTGTGCATTTGCATTGGTAACTGCTGTTTGGGTAGCATTTGGATCTGCCAGAACGGCTTTTGCCTGGTCTAAAACTGCCCCATAGGTCGTTTTTGAACCAACTACATATTGGCCCGGTTTTGTGCCTTCAACCGTACCGTCATATAACGCCTGTGAACTGGTTACCGTAGCCTGTAAGTCAGTTTTATCAGCCGGTGGTGGCGGATTATCCTCTTTATCACTGCATGCAGTTAAAATTGTGCCAAGCAGCAAGGTCCAGATTAAGGAGGCTTTTATAAATTTAAATCGCAAGATTGTTTGTGTCATGATAATGTTATTTAAAATGTTTAAGAAAAAGTGAACTGTATTCAATTATTATGGAAAATGCAACGCCTTATTTCTATCCCTTTCAATTTGAGGAATAGGAAAATATTTATGTTTCGTGTAATCAAAATTTGGTTTATCACTCAAGGCCTGGGTTGCATAATCCTTCCCCCACCGTATCATATCGAAGTAGCGGTGAAATTCAAACCCTAATTCAACCCGTCTCTCATGTTGTATAGCCTTACGCACGTCTAATTGATTCGCTGAGTTAATATCAGGCAGGAGATCGGCTGGAATGATCGGATAACCAATCAGCAAAGAATCATACAACCAACTGTCCCTTGCCCTCTTTCTAACACGATTAAGAGGTGTTAATGCTTCCGTCGTATGGCCCGACTCATTCAAAGCTTCCGCATACCATAATAAGACATCGGCATACCTGATGGCCGCATAATTAATATTCCCATCGCTTTTATTAGTGACTTCCGAAAGTGGCTGTTGATGCTTCCGTGTGAGGTACCCGGTCGGCGACCAGGATTTATCAAATTTCCTGTTGTTAAACCAGGGCATGCTGTCGCGGCCAATGGTATAATCCAGCCGCGGATCAACAACGGCTGCTGCCGTTTTCTCAAATTCATCTACAAAATTCTGGGTAGGCGCATTAAAGAAATATCCACTTTCAATCTGCGGAGCGAAATATTGATTTAATTCATTACCGAGCTTTGGATCCTGCCCGGTTAAATGTTGTATTTCAAAAACTGATTCTTTATTATTCTTAAAGCTGGCACTAAAATTTTGCCGGTAGATAGGTAATAAATCATAAACATTGCTATTCACAAGCGGGGCTGCGGTACTGGCCGCTTTATCCCATTTACCCTGGAACAAATAGGCTTTTGCCAGTAATGCCGTAGCTGCACCGGAAGTGACCCGGCCAATATCCGGACCACTATAGCCCACCGGAAGATGAGTTGCAGCATCCGAAAGATCTGGTTCAATTACCGTTTCAAAAATTTGCTGTACAGGAGACTGCGGGATTTGTAACTCATCCGGATTCAAGGGTACCAATACTATGGGGACGTCTCCAAATATATTAACGAGCTCAAAATAATACCAGGCACGTAAAAATTTAGCTTCTGCCAGGATTCTTTTTTGCAAATCCACGTCCATTTCTATTAGTGGCACTTTATTCAACACCAGGTTACAGCGCGTAATTCCATCATATAAGAGCGCCCATATACTGGCCAGGTTTCCATTAGTGGGATTGATGTTGAACTGGTCAATAAATTCTATATCTGCCTGGTCTCCGGGATTACCGCCTTTCGCGGCATCATCAGATGCCACATCTCCAAATACCCACAACCTGTTATTATTAGAAGTTGTAAAGCCAAGAGGCTGGTAAGCCGCATTAATGGCTAACACCGCGTGTGCCTGTGTTTTATAAAATTCACTTTCAGGATATTGTCCCACAACCTCCTTAGTAATAAATTTTTTGCATGCCGTTATGCTTAAAACAAACAATAGAATTAATAACGTACTGGCAATATCTCTTTTCATGCGCAATCATTTAACATCAAAAAACCAAACTTCACCTTCCAGTCTTTCGCCTTAGGCACTACCGGGGGTTAAAAGTTCAAATTCAGACCAAAAACATAACTCTTCGCACTGGGATAAGTTCCCCAATCAATTCCTGCACCCACATCCCCACCATAAGCATCCCTTTTTACATTATCACTAATGTGCATTTCCGGATCAAGCCCAGTATAATTTGTCCATGTCCATAGATTTTGTCCTGATACATAAAATCTCAAACTTTTTATGCGAAGCCTGCTGACTACTTTCTCAGGAATCGTGTATCCTACCTGGAGGTTTTTTAAACGAACATAAGATCCATCTTCAAGAAAGCGGCTGGAAGGATATTTATTATTCGAAGCACCGTTGTAAGAAACTCTTGGCATGTCATCACTTGTTCCCTCACCGCGCCAGCGTTGATCATATACACGTTGTGTGATATTAAAAGGACGATAGAATCCTTCAATATCCATATTTACCTGTGAATAAATTTTATTACCCGTTTGTCCCTGGAAGAAAACAGATAAATCAAAATTGCTATATTCAAAATTGCCAGTTGCGCCAAACGTATATTTTGGAATGGCGCTGCCGAGGAAGTCCCTGTCGTATTCATCAATTACGCCGTCAGGTTTGCCATCGGGACCGCTCTTATCTTTAAATTTTACATCCCCGGGTTTTATATTACTACCCTGGTAAGCACTGGCGAAGATATCTGCTGCACTCTGAAAGATGCCCTCTTGCTCTAACAGGAAGAATGATCCAATCGGGTGGCCGACCGTAGTTAGCGTTGCATTGTAGTTATTGTCGATTCTTCCTCCGGCTATCGGCTGGCCGGAACTTAAAGAGATAACTTTATTTGCAATGGTCGAAAAGTTTAAACCGATATCATACTTAAACGAGTGATCATTATTCTTAAAATTAAGTTCTACTTCCAGGCCCTTATTCTCTACTTTCCCCGCATTCAAATAAGGGGCTTTTGCACTTCCTCCAATTAATGGCAGAGGTATGGGAATTAACATGTCTGAGGTAGTTTTAATAAAATAATCAACCGTCAGACTCATTTTATCCTTCCATACGCCTACATCAATCCCTACATCTGCCTGGGTTGAAGATTCCCATTTTAATTTTGGATTCCCAAGTGTTGCAATAGTGGATCCGGGGTTACTTACCGGCGGTTGACCAATCGGGTAATTATAAAGGTTTCCAATAATTGAAGTAAATCCATAATCAGGTATTTCCTGGTTGCCCAGTTGTCCGTAACTGCCTCTAAGTTTTAATTTAGAAATGGCAGGCAAATGATCCTTCACCCATTTTTCATTATGCGCATTCCAGCCGGCAGAACCGGACAAGAATGTTCCATATTGATTTTCCGGTCCGAAGCGGGAAGATCCATCCCGCCGTACATTTACCGATAACAGGTACAGGTTATGATATGAATAATTTGCATTTGCAAAAAGGGAAAACAATGCTGATTCAATCTGGCTTTCAAAAGCAGTAGTAGAACCTATTAAACCATTTCCATTACCTATGTACCTGAACCTGGGTGACTGGTTCGCGAAATCGCGGTCCGTACCTCCATGCATCTTATTTTTATTGCTGATGGCTTCTGTGCCTGCAAGCGCTGATACATTATGAATAGAATTAAATGTCTTATTGTAAGAAAGGGTATTATTCCAAACAAAGTTCATATTGGTCGAGGTACCGACGGTTAGCCTGCTTGGATTATTTATACGGAGGTTTGTTCCATAATTTTCATCGAAACGTTTGCCATCAGTTATAATCGCGTCAAGACCTAAATCAGATTTAAATCTTATATTTTTAGTGATCTTATATTCGGCGTATAAATTTGTAAATACCCGGTACTGAATTTCTTTATTATCTGTTTTATCTGCCAAAGCAACCGGGTTATATCCATCTCCAAAAAAACCAGGATCTGCAGGCAGGTCGGAATAAATGCCGGTGCTGTCATAAACGGGTATCGGGGGAGTCCGGAATAACGCGTAGCGAACCACGCTTCCCCCGTTTCCACCGTATCCATCACCAGAACTGCCTACACTGTTTTTTTTCGAATAGGAAATATTGATATTATTGGCAATGCTAAGCTTGTCATTAAGCGCAATATTCAGTTTGGATAAAAATGAATATCGCTCATATGTGGAATTAATAATGATCCCATCCTGTTTAAAATAATTTCCTGAAATGTAATAGAGTATTTTTTCATTACCACCCCTTACCGACAATTGATGACTACTAATCTTACCATTTTGAAAAATCGCATCCAGCCAATCCGTATTTGCCATGTTGATGCCGGCGGGAATTTTAGGCCGTATCAATGCCGGATTGGTAACCCCGGCATTATCGTTATCAGCAGCTTCATTATATGCTTCGACATATTCTGCTGTATTGGCCATTTTGGTAAGTGTCCCCGGCGATTGAAAACCACCATAACCTGAATAATTAAATTGAGGCTGGCCTTTTTTGCCGCTTTTTGTGGTAATAAGCACTACACCATTAGCAGCACGTGAACCATATATAGCCGCTGAAGATGCATCTTTCAAAACAACTATGGATTCAATATCATTAACGGAAACAAAATTGATACCGTCCTTGGTTGGGATGCCGTCTACAATAAAAAGGGGGTTGTTATCATTTATGGTACCTACTCCTCTTATTCTTACCACAACACCATCACCCGGCTGGCCGGTGTTTTGAGTTATTCTTACACCCGGCACTTTTCCCGCTAATGCCTGGTCAGCACTTAGCACAGGTAATTTAGAAATACCTTCTACGTTTACGACAGATAAGGACCCGGAAAGATCACCGCGCCGGCGGGTTTGATAGCCTACTACCACTACCTCATCTAACTCATTACTAGCCTCCTCCATAGTTATCAGCAACCCGGATTGCCCGCTAACATTTACTTCCTGCGGTTTATAACCAACGTATGTGATGATCAGCACAGCACTATCGGCGACATCAAAAGAAAAATTACCGTCTTTATCAGTTTGAACAACTAAGTTGCCACCTTTAACAGATACGGTGACACCGATGAGTGGAATACCTGCAGTGTTTTTCACTATGCCTTTAACCGGGAGGGTTGCTTTAATTATCTGCGCTCTTTCGCTCCCGTCACCTGAAACCAGGATAATCTTCTCCTTTTGAGTAAACTCGAGCCGGGTTTGTTTTGAAATGGTATTTAACAGGTCTTTCAGAAGGTATTGACCCGCTACAAGAGTTACTTTTTTTGAAAGATTGAGGTCATTTTCATCATAGGCAAATAAAAAGGAAGTTTGTTTTTCAATAATCTTAAATAGCTGGAGCAGGCTTTCGCTATTGTTACTTATCATAACATACACTTCATCGGTTTTGTCTTCCTTCCCATTTGCAATCGCAGCGGTATTAATTAATACCCAACAAACCGTCAATACGGCCCTCGCATACCGGTAAAATCTGAAAGTATAAAAGCGCATAACAGGTTTATTTATTTAACAGCTTCGGCATTTTTTATTAGAAATGTATCCCCCACTACCTCGAGATTTAATTTCTTAACCAGGCAAATATTTTCTATTACCTCTTTTGCCGTGGTAGTATAGAACTCCCCGGTAAACCGCCAATTTTTCTTGCTGCTTTGATTTAAAACAGTAACTCCATATAAAGCTTTAATCCTTTTGGCAATTTCTTCAAAGCTGCTTTGCTCAAATACCAGGTGATTATTCAATGAATCTTCTTCGTTACTCTGTTTCCATATCTCTTTAAATAATGCTTGTTTATGCATAACATATACGGCTCGTTGATTTGGTTCAAGTACAATCAACTGCGGCGATGAACCAGAAGAGATGGCTTCTACCTGTAGTTTTCCGGTAAATAGTTCAACAGAGATGACAGAGTCGCCGGCCTGTTTTTTCACGTTGAAGTCCGTACCCAAAACCGTTGCAATAATATTATCCTGGTAAACTTTAAATGGATGTCCGGCGTCTTTTGTAACCTGGAACCTTGCTTCTCCATGCAGGTAAACTCTTCTTTCATTGTCTTTGAATTGAGCTGGATACTTTAAAACACTATTCAAAGCAAGCGTTACCACGGTACCATCATCCAGCGTAAAAACCAGTGACTTGTTATCGCCGTTTTGTTTTATTGTTAATGCATTTGTTTTTACCAAAGAACGTTGAGAAAAAAAATATCCTCCAATGATCAAAACCAGCAGGAGTGGCAGCCCTATAGCAGTTGCCCTTCTTACTTTTATACTTCTGTCTTTACGGGGTTTGTCCGAATTGAAGAGTTGAAAAATCGGAGATTTGTCTCTTTTCACAGTTGAGCCTTCAACATTAATGGCATCTTTGATGTCTTCCAATTCTTCTTTGTACTCATCGTCAGGCAGGTTGACAGAAAGCATGTTGAGCATGTTCTTTGCTGCTATTACCATCGCCTCTTTTTCCGGGTGAGCCAGGACCCATTTTTTCCAAAATAACTGGTCGGTGGTATCAAGGCAAAAGTGATAATTAGTAAAGGATTCGTCTGCCACAAAATCTTCAACCTGGTAATTCTCGGGGTTCTTTGTATCCATAATTTTATTTCCGGCCAATGCTAAAGAGCTTTCTCATACACTTGTGTAACTATTCTTTGAATTTTACCGGTTTTAAGGAAAAGTATTTCCTTTTATCGTTATGAATGGGGAATAAAGACGGGATGAAAAAATTTCAATGATAGACCGGTGGGAAAAGCACGATCATATTTTCACGTAAATGCCGGATGCCTTCATATATCAAATTATAAACAGTCCGTGGTGCCAGGGAGGTTTTTGCGGCTATTTCTGCATAACTGAGATTGTCGAAGAATTTCAACCGGATAATTTCTAATTGTTTTTTAGTAAGTTTTTTAAGCGCATCCCTGAGCTGATCCTTTTTTTCTTCTGATTGTTGAAATGCAATGAGCAAGTCCACGTAACTCGATTGGTTCAAAGTGGCATCCTGCGTCACTACGAGAACCTTTGCTTTTGCAAGCCGGGATAATGCATGGCCAATTTTTCTACGAAGCCAGGTAAACAGGTAAGAACGAATATTACCGACCTCGTTATTCAGGGTGATTCGTGTTTTCCATATTTCAAGAAATAATTCCTGGATACAGTCTTTGGTCAACTCCTTATCACCTGTAATACTTAAGCCGTAAGAAAAAAGTGACTGGTAATGATTTTGATAAATTGTCAGAAACGCATTCTGGTCGCCTCCCACCATGCATAGCCAATAGTTTATTTTCATAATAGGGAAGCATTATATAAAGAGCAATACGATGATGATATCCGAACTTATCCGCCAAGGTAGGTCATTATAATGAACTTTGAGAAGATATTTAGATGGTGCAAAAAATAGACAATAAAAAATGAAATTTCCCAAACACAAAAAAATATGGCTTTTTCCCTGAGTTGGGTTCATGAAAAGCTCATATTGATCATTGGATAAGACATGAAAGCATTTTTCCAAATCCTTATCCATGATTGTCCCATATAGCAATCAACCTATTGGCCAGCTCTAGTTTTCTTACTCATAAAATAGTCGATCTTTCCGAGCATATCGTTCATTTCAAAAGGCTTTGAAATGAAATCATCGGCCCCGGCAGCGACGCAGGACTCCTTTGCATTGGGGTGAGCCGAAAACATCAGTATCGGTATTGAGGAAATTTTTTCATCCTGTTTAAGTCGACGGCATACATCCGTCCCGTCGATGCCTGATAAAAGCATATCCATTATGATAAGGTCAGGATAGCTTTCTGATAAAACATTGCGTGCTTCTTTCTCATTCCTGGCTTCTATTGCCGCATACCCTTTGAACTCCAGCATCATTTTTATCATGGCACAAAGATCCGGGTCGTCATCCAGGATTAATATCAGCTTTCGATCATCCATCAATCAATTTGACAAAATCGGTAATGTAAATGTAAAGACAGATCCCTTACCTTTCTCACTCTGAACCTTCATTTGTCCCCCGTGTTTTTGAACAAATTCGTAAGCGATAAAAAGACCGATTCCAAATCCTGGATAGGTCTGCTCTTCTCTCCCTTTTGCCCTGTAAAACCGCTCAAAAATCTTACTTTGCTCCTCCTCTTCGATCCCGATACCATAGTCTTTTACACTAAAAGCAATTTCCTCGTTAATAGTGCGGTGAATACGCACATCAATTTTGTTGCTATTAGGTGAATACTTTATGGCATTTGTGAGAAAGTTGATCATCACCTGCCCTATCCGGTCTTTATCGGCAAGCACATATCCCCTGAAATCATGAAGCAGGTTTATGGCATGAGTCGTGTTCGTGTATAAAATATCTTCTATGGTCTCGATTGCCAGTTCATTCAAACTAAATCTATCCTTTTTTAGCCTCAGGGTTCCCGTTTCAATGTTGCTAAGGTCCAGCAATTCAGATATTAATCTTGTGAGCCTCGTGATTTGTTTGTCGACGCTGATCAAAGATGACCGGACAAGCAGTGGCGACAGATTTTGCCCTTCTGTTTTCTGGTCAAAGGCGTTCAGTAACAACTGCACGTATCCTTTAATAGATGTGATCGGAGTTTTCAATTCATGGCTGGCCATTGCAATGAAATTATTCTTTTGAACATCCTTCAATTCCTGGTTGTGCAGCAAATCAATGGACAATTGCAGCTCATAATTTTTCTCCTTCAGTTCCCTCGTCCGTTCTGCCACGAGGTTTTCCAGTTGACTTTCGTTTTCCACGAGCTTTTCGTGGATCAAAACCTTTTGAGTGGTTTCGGTGCATGTAACAAATACACCCGAGATCGTTTCATCGTCACCATACACCGCGCTATAGCTGAATGTCCACCAGACATCTTCAATTTTACCATTGCGGAAGATAGGCACGAGCTGGTCTTCAAACCAAACGGGTTCCCCGGTCGTCATCACCTTTTCGATTAAGGGACCAATGAAACCCCATATTTCCGGCCATACTTCTTTTCCTTTTTTCCCAACCGCAGGATGTTTTCCGTGTTCACCGAGGCTTGGCCTATAGGCATCATTGTAAAAACAAATAAGATCTTTTCCCCAGAATAAAAACATCGGAAATGCGGAATGCAATAGTATCCCTAAAGTCATTTGAAGGCTCTTTGGCCACTGATCAATTCGACCAATTGATGTTCTCGACCAGTCATATTCCCTGGTGAGCCGGCCCATTTCGCCACCGCCCGACAAAAATCCTCCCCGGATGATATCAACTTTGATTTTGGAAGATGAATTCATAAAATGATTAGTACAGATACGAACCTAAATATTGAATTTACGACTTTTGGCAAAACCTCAATCAAATGTTCCGATGGAACCCGTAGTCATTTTCTTTTAATGATTCGATGAACAGTATTTTCCGAAAAGGTAATTATTCATTTTATAAAAGTATATTTCCTCTTGACTAAAGTTGCCGGCTAGTCTATGTTTACATCAGAAGTTGATTGATATAACTTATCAATCCATCCAATATCCTGAAAAGCTTATCCAATTTCTGTAAAACCAATTACTGCTAACCCCGAATCCAATATCAGTCAACTTCTACTTTTTGATTTTTCCAGCATCTTAAGAAATATATGTCGCTTGATTTTACCGATGGTGGCGGAACGTAAGACCTGCTTTAATTCGTGGCAAAAACTGGTACTTTTTTCATTTTTTTAGCCAGTTTTGGTTTATCTATAGCCTTGTCAAATATCAATAATCTATTTATTTCCAACAAGTGAATATGTTTTCCCTTTGACAGCTTTAAAAGTCACTACACAACCGGCAGAGGATTTCGTTGAATGAATATTCAATCCTGGCACCGTTACCGGATCATTAGTCCGGACAATACATTTCCCACCCTGTCTTGCAAACAAGGTTGCCCGGGTCAATTTGCTGTTGCTCCAGTTTATATTCACCACGTAACCACCCCTGGCAACTAAGCCCTTTATATCGCCCTCCTTCCATGCATCCGGCAAAGCAGGCAACAAATAAATTTCTCCACCCTGGCTTTGCAACAGCATTTCCATTAAACCCGCCGCTCCTGCAAAATTTCCATCAATCTGGAATGGCGGATGCGCGTCAAACATGTTGGGATATGCGCCTCCACCACGATTGTACGCAGTATTGTTTTCCTTAGTCAGTCTCAGCAAATTTCTGTACAATGCATAGGCCCTGTTACCATCCAGCAGTCGTGCCCAAAAGTTGACTTTCCATGCCAGGCTCCATCCTGTCCCTTCATCTCCTCTTATTTCCAGCGTACGACGAGCTGCTTTGGCAAGTTCAGGAGTTTTCACCGGTGAAATTAAATTTGCCGGATGAAGCGCATACAAATGAGAAACGTGCCGGTGATGCGGATCGACTTCTTCAAAATCTTTATACCATTCCTGTAATTGCCCCTTGCTGCCGACGGCAAAAGGATAAAGTTTTTTGCCCGCGTTAATTATCGAGTCACGAAAACGCGCATCGATTTTCAAAATTCGGGAAGCATCAGCCACGTTTTCAAACAAATCACGGATAATCCCCATGTCCATTGTCGTGGCAACGGAAAGCCCCGTGGTTTTTTTGTCCCCAAAGTAGAAATCATTTTCCGGTGAAGTGGAAGGTGCCGTGACCAGGTGGCCACTGCTATCGGCCACCAGCCAGTCCAGCGTGAATATGGCAGCCGTTTTCATCAATGGATAAGCTGTCTGTTTCAAAAAATTTTTGTCGCCAGTGTATAAATAATGTTCCCACAAATGACGGCTGAGCCAGTTTGCACCCATGGACCAGTTTGCCCATTTTGGATCACCTTTGCCAAGATCACCCACGGGATTAGATAATGCCCATATATCGGAATTATGATGTGCTACCCATCCGTTCGCATTGTAAAATTCCTTTGCTGTTCTCTTCCCGGTTACAGATATATTTTTTATAAGGCCTGCGAGTGGCTTCACCATTTCACTTAAATTTCCCGCTTCTGCCGGCCAGTAATTCATTTGAAGGTTAATGTTGATGGTATAGTTGGAACTCCACGGTGCCCGAAGCTCTTTATTCCAAATGCCTTGCAGGTTTGCAGGCACGTTTGCCGTGCGGGAACTGCTGATCAGCAGGTAACGTCCATATTGGAAATACAATGTCTCAAGCCCGGGATCCTTCCCTCCTTTGCTGTATAAATCCATTCGTTCGTCGGTCGGCAGGTTGCCTTTGGTTTCCTTATCGCCATTTAATCGCAATGAAACCCGATTAAAATACTTATGAAAGTCGGTGCGGTGCGCCGACAATAATTGAGCGTAGGTTTTGGTAAGAGCTTTATTCAAATGGTTCTTTGCGATAGCTTTTTCATCCTTCCCTTCTTTATCAGGACATTTATCAAACCCGTTAAAGCTGGTTGCGGCTGAGAGATACAATATTACTTCGGATGCGTTGTTTATGTGTATCCCATCGTTGCTCGTGTTTATTTTCCCATCCTTACTAACTGCCTTTATCACCACGGCGAAGCGCATACCCCTGCATCGGTCGGGATCACCATAAATGACCGGGTCTTTGTTTTCATTATAATAGCTAGGATCAACATGAGCCGGCGCTTTCCCGCTCAGAATAATTGCGCCATTGCTGTCCGTATCGAGTCGGCTTCGAAGCATGCTTCGGGCTGTGACCACAATATTCAACTGTCTTGTCTTGCTTGCCGACAATCGAACCACAATTACCTGGTCCGGTGCCGACGCAAAAATTTCTCGTTTGTATTCGGTGCCATCAATAGTAAATTTTGATACTGACATCCCGTCTTCAATGTTGAGATCGCGGTAATAAGCGGAAGGGTGGGCTTCTTCAAAATTTTGCCTGATGACTAAATCACCGAGCGGCATAAAACTTTCAGAATACAATCCCTGCATTTTCTTGACAAGAGCGTTAGCGCTGTCATATTCTCCTCTGAAAAGGGCATCTCTTACTTTCGGCAAATATTGAGGCGATTGCGGATTTACATTTTGCCTTACCGGGCCGCCACTCCAGAGCGTTGCTTCATTTAATTGTACCAGCTCTTCATTCACGCCTCCAAATATCATCGCGCCCAGTCTGCCATTGCCAACCGGCAATGCCTCGGTCCATACCGTTGCCGGTTTATTGTACCAAAGCTTCAGGTTCTGCTGAGCCTTTACAAAACCTGCAACCAAGAGGAACCCAATCGAAAAAAATTTTCTCACATTAGCGCAATTACGATTCAGTAAAATTCAAATTACTTTATTTACCAAAATACGGAATATAATGCAGCGAGAATTCCGCAGATAATTACTGATCCGGTAACGAATCCGGGTGAGACTTTAAACAGTGACCTATCCATAACAATTGAATGAACGTCTTCGTCGCTTTTTGGTTTTGCGAGGCTGATGACGATCATGATAATCGCCACCGTTACAAACGTGATGGTCATCCTGTCCAAAAACGGGTAGTCGGGAAACATACCAGTTGTCCATGAAGGTAAGAACTTCAATACCGTTGAAATTGGTATCGTCAGCAATGCACCTGCCAGGGCGGCTGATGCCGTGGTGCGTTTCCAAAACATGCCAAGCAGGAAAATCGCCAGTACTCCCGGTGAAAAAAAGCCTACATATTCCTGGATAAACTGGTAGGCCTGGTCCAGAGATTTTAATGCAGGAGTAACAATTGCGGCAATGGTCATTGAAATAATGACTGCCCAGCGGCCCACACTAACCACTTTTTTCTCCGAGGCTTCTTTATTGAAATATTTTTTATAGATGTCAAGCGAAAAAATGGTGGAGATACTATTTGACTTACCTGCAAGGGACGCGACAATAGCTGCGGTAAGAGCGGCAAAGGCAACTCCTTTTAATCCCGCAGGCAATAAATTCATGAGTGTGGGATAGGCGTGATCCGGTTTTAAAGAGCCATTTACATCTACCATTTCTTTTTCAAACATTCCATTACTGTGAAGTACATACATCGTAATCCCCGGCAACACGGCAATTAACGGTATGAGCAATTTCAGGAATGCCGCAAACAAGATTCCGCTTCTTGCGGTCTTCAGATCGGCTCCCAGGGCACGCTGTACGATGTATTGATTGCATCCCCAATACGCAAGGTTGTTGACGAGCATGCCTCCAATCAATACCGAAATTCCCGGCAGTTCTTTATAATGCGGGCTCGATTTGTCGAGGACCATGTGAAAGTGTTCAGGAGCTTCTTTGCGCAGCACACCTAATCCCTTTAAAATATCACCATCAAATCCAAATTTATCAGCCAGCAGTGACAATGCCAGGTACGTCGTAACCAATCCACCAATTATCAATACGAAAACCTGGATCACGTCCGTATATCCAATCACCTTCATTCCACCCAGGGTCACAATGATGGAAAAGACGCTCAATCCTACAATCGCCGCCTCAAAAGTCACGGTGGAGATTGATGAAATGGCCAGTGCCCCTAAATAAATGATTGAAGTAAGGTTTACAAAAACATATACTAATAGCCAAAACACCGCCATGATCGTGCTTACTTTATCGTTATACCGCTGCGCCAGGAATTGAGGCATGGTATAGATCTTATTTTTCAGGTACAGCGGGATGATGAAAACAGCAACGATAACCAACGTGGCGGCAGCCATCCATTCGTAACTGGAGATAGCGAGCCCGATCGCGAAACCTGAACCGCTCATGCCGATAAAATGCTCCGCAGAAATATTTGAAGCGATTAACGACGCCCCAATTGCCCACCATGTCAGGGAGCCTTCTGCGAGAAAGAAATCTTTGGAACTTGTCGTCGCTGCCTTTTTTCTTTTGTATATATAGTAACCATAAGCGGATACTGCAATAAAATATATAAAGAAAACAATGTAGTCGGCGGTCTGCAGTTTGTTCATTGGCAATTATTGTCCCGAAGTTATGGTTTGCTGCATAAAACACGTAGTATGGATTTTTTTCATGACGAAAAATACTGCATCATTCAATTGGAGCTCCCGGTAACCATGGCCTGGTATGGTAATATCCACTGTAGAAAAATTTACCCCTGCAATTTGCTATCAGTGTCTCAATTTAAACTGTCAATCCCAGCGATTCCTTTTTCGCTTGCGTTACGCGGCCTGGTCATTCCGGTAGTGAGAAGTGTGCCGGAGGCCCGATATTTGTTCAGGGATCACGGATTCATCTAAAACATGTCTGCAGATTCTGTCAATAAATATTGTATCTTAAATGTTGTGCTGGTGTCGGGCAAGCATGTTTAAATAATCGTTATGAAGCAAATATGCGTATACTTTGCGATTGCCATTGGTTTTGCAGTTAATTGTATGGCCCAACCCGTCCGCGATTCCGTAGCATCAGCGGCGTCAGTTTTTAAAACAAATAACGGAAGAGTTTTTTGGATGGGTGCCAATTACCGTAAGGAATGGAATATGCCCGTTAAGGCACCGGTATTGGACATGGCAAATGAAAAAGGTGGATTAAAGCCTGTAAAGCTTGGCGGCGGTAAACAAACACGGTCCCTGCATGTTGAAGACGCCAGCGGAGAAGAATATAAGCTACGTTCCATAAAAAAATTTATCACTTCAAAAACATTGCCTGCCGACCTTAAAAGCGAAGCTGCAGAAGATATAGTGGCCGACGGCGTCTCCGCATCATATCCTTATGCAGCCCTGTCGGTGCCCGCATTGTCGAAAGCCGCCGGCGTTCCTTATTTGCCTGCCAAACTTGTTTATATACCGGACGCCCCTGAATTGGGTGAGCATCGCAAAGATTTCAGGAACCTGATTGCTTATGTTGAATATAAACATCCTGAGTCTGTAACAAAGACGTACGATACCGAAGAAGTTGTGAAAGACATGAAGCACGATCACGCTAATAGCATTGACCAGCAAGCTCTGCTTCGTGCACGAATACTGGACATGTATGTTATGGACTTTGATCGTCATGAAGGACAATGGGATTGGGGGGCAGTGGATAAAGAAAAAGGAAAGGAGTATTTCCCGATACCCAAGGACAGGGACCAGGCATTTTATATCAACCAGGGCGTAGTGCCTCATATGGTGCAATGGGCGTGGCTCGTGCCGCAGCTGGAAGGACTAAAGCCAAAAACAAAAAATATCAAGCGCTTCAACTTTGCTGCCCGCAATTTTGATCGGTTCTTTTTAAGTGGCATGAGTGAAAATGACTGGAAGGTTGCCGCCGAAAAGTTTGTTGCGCAAATGACCGACACGACGATCGAACAGGCGCTGGCAGCCCAGCCACATGAAATCAGGAATATTTCGGCTGACAAGATTGTCAGGACCCTCAAAGAGCGCCGTAAATACATCGTCTCCGATGTGATGGAATATTATCGGTTTATCGCTGAGATTGTTGATGTCTATGGAAGTGATAAATCAGAATTGTTTGAAATAACCCGAAACGATGACGGTTCCGTGCTGCTTCGAATATCGGCTATTGAGGCAGAAGCTGGTCAGCAGGCAAAACTGTATGAACGGCTTTTTGATCCTAAAGTAACAGAGGAACTCCGGATATACGGTTTTGGAGGTGAAGATCGGTTTGTCGTAAACGGTAATGATGATAAGATAAAGATCCGGATGATCGGTGGAAAAGGCGTTGACAATTTTGAAAATAAAGGATCAAGTGAAGGCGTGATCTTATACGATAGCCTGAGGGAAAACAACAACGTATCCGGTGGATTTAAAAATAAGATGTCAAACCATCCGAACGCTAATTCATACGACCTGCTGTATTATAAATACAACCAGGTAATACCCTTTATTTCTATAGGCTACAACCTCGATGATGGGGTATTTTTCGGCGGATATATGAAAATCATTCAACATGGTTTCAGGAAATCGCCTTATCGAAACAGCCATACGTTCACCATTAATCGTGCTATAGCCACAAAATCGTTCAACTTTCGATACAATGCAGATTTTATTGGCGCTCTCGGTTATAAGACGGACCTCTTGTTTGAAGCCGATTTTAAATCTCCGCACATCACCAATTTTTTTGGATACGGAGCGAACTCGGTCTACGACAAAACGAAGCCTGGTAAATTCAGGTATTACTGGACTCGCTATCGGCAGGGAGATTTTACATTGCAGCTCCGTAAAAATTTTTCAAGCAAAGTCATTATGCTCCTGGGTCCTACTTTTCAACTTTATAAAATGGACTCCACGGATGAGAAAAACAGTGACCGCAATATTGTCCTGTCACCCCCTGATGGTATAAACGAGGCTACTGTGTTTGCGGGCCAGTCCTATATTGGAGCGCGGTTTTCACTCATTGCTGATACACGGGACCATCCCGTCTTGCCAAATAAAGGAATTTTCTGGAACCTTAACATCCGTCACCTGGCGGGCACTAACAAAGCCAGTTATGATGTTACGCAACTCAATACCGATTTTATTTTTTACCTGAGTCTTATTCGTAAAACGGCGGTGCTTGTGAATCGAACGGGCTACGGTCACAATTTTGGTGACTTTGAATTTTACCAGGCACAATATCTCGGTAACGAAGATAACCTGCGTGGCTACCACAAGTACAGATTTGCAGGTCATACTAAACTTTATAATAATACCGAACTCCGCGTACGGCTCGCAAATTTCAAAACCTATCTGTTTCCTGGTTCGCTTGGCATACTTGGTTATTTTGACACAGGAAGGATCTGGGCCGATAACGATGACAGCAAAAAATGGCTGAGCGGCTATGGACCTGGACTTTGGATTTCTCCGCTAAGCAGGCTTGTTTTCACTGCCACTTACGCAATGTCGAAAGAAACCAATTTGATACTGGTGGGGCTAGGCTGGAAGTTTTAATTAATCGGGCCTTTCATCGATCACAGAAAATACAGTGGAAAATATTTCGCTGGGGGTTTAGTTGCGCAAACGAAATCACTTTTAGGCGAATTGTCAATTAAAAGATTGCCAACGGTGCAATGCTTCGTACGTTATTGACCAGGACAAAGTAAATCTTGCGTGCAGTAAAATAAATTTCAACTCTAAATCTTACCTTCAGCCTCCAATTTTTTACAGGTTTGCCGGAACATTCATAATTACGTGTAGGTTTTCGGCCAGCGTTTTACACTTATGAATAAAAAAGGTTTAGCGGCTGTATTAGTAAGCACGACTCTCGTTTTTGCCTGCAACATGCAGCAGACTGCTTTTGATAAAGATCTCTCATTTTTGAAAAAATACGACAGCGTCGTCGTTCTCTCGAGCGGAAGCTCAAAAGTCGTTGTGTCTCCCAAATACCAGGCGAAAGTATTCACATCTACAGCGGGTGATGGTTCGAGTTTTGGGTGGATAAATTATGATGTTTTTACTGCAGATCCCGATCCGCACATGAACGCGTTTGGTGGCGAAAACAGGATTTGGCTTGGACCGGAAGGTGGTCCATTCTCCTTATTTTTTCCAGAAGGGTTCGTCATGGACTTTTCTAATTGGAAGATTCCAGCAGCATTTGATACGGAGCCGTGGGAAACAGTCTCAGCATCTGACACTGCCGTTGAGTTAAAAAAAGCTATGACCCTTAAGAACTATTCCGGGTCGGAACTGGCGATTACGGTCGGGCGAAAGGTCAGGGTACTTGATCAAGCTACAATCAAACAGTGGTTGAATACAACTTATGACAAGGGTGTAAATGCTGTGGGCTATTACACTGAAAACATCCTGACCAACTCGGGCGGCAAAGAATGGAATGATAGTACAGGTATGCCCTGCATCTGGATCCTGGATATGTTTCCTCCGTCAGCTAATACAACGATTATTATACCCTTCAAAAACGACAGCATCGCAAAACCGGCCAACACTAACTATTTTGGTGAAATCCCTTCAGATCGCATAAAATATGCAGACGATGTTCTTTTCTTCCGGGCGGATGGAAAACACCGGAGCAAACTGGGCATACCAGTTCATGCAGCCAAAAAAATTGCCGGCAGTTATGACGCTGATAAAAGGATATTAACTATTACAGTTTTCGACATTGATCCAAATGCGAAGTATTTAAACCAGGTATGGGATTCCCAAAAACCTCCGTTTGGGGGAGATGCCGTAAATGCATATAATGATGGGCCGCTGGAAAACGGAAAACAGCTTGGACCTTTTTATGAGCTCGAATCGGCTTCTCCCGCTGCTGTGCTCGCACCGGGCCAGGCGCTGACTCATCGACACAGTGTTTTTCATTTTACAGGCGCTGAAGAAACAATAGATACGATCTGCAAACAAACACTCGGCGTTTCATTGCAAGAAGTTAAGAATGCGTTTAAGTAGTAAGTAACGGGTTGTCATTGCGAGGGAAGCGAGGCAATTAGCAACAGACAATGAAATAATTTATAGGGATGAATAAGATCAATAAGGACAAAATGACTTTGATTAAGTTTTGCATGATGGCTGCTATTGTTTTGGGATTAGGGGCATGTCAGCAGGAAGCGGAAAACACGTCAAAGGAAGAATGGGTCCCGCTTTTCAATGGAAAGGATTTGTCTGGTTGGGATATAAAAATAGCCGGCCAACCGTTGAACGATAATTATAAGAATACCTTCAGAGTGCTGGACAGCATGCTTCGTGTGGTTTATGACGATTATGAAAAATTTGATGGCAGGTTTGCGCATATTTATACGCAATCGGCTTACTCCTATTATAAATTGAGATTCCAGTATCGCTTTATGGGCAAACATTTGCCGGATGCTCCGGTATGGGGAGACAGAAATAGCGGCGTCATGGTACATTCGCAATCTGCTAAGAGTTTAGAGCTAAAACAGGATTTCCCGGTTTCCCTAGAAATGCAATTGCTGGCGGACACGGGAAAAAATGACCGGCCTACAGGCAACATCTGTACGCCCGGTACCCAGGTTCATATTTCAGACAGCCTGAGCCTTGACCATTGCGTTAACTCCAGTTCAAAATTTTATAATGTCGGTGACTGGGTAAGCGGGATCGTTGAAGTTTATGGTGATTCATTGGTGCGACATATAATAGAGGGTGATACAGTATTAACCTATACCAAGCCAATTATCGGAGGCGGTTTTGTCGGAGGCGGTTTTGGCTGGTCCTTCGGTCATATTACAGACAGCCTGGTATGGATAAATAAAGCCAATACACCGTTAACTGAAGGCTACATCGCGTTACAGGCAGAAAGCCAGCCTGTGGATTTCCGAAAAATTGAAATCCTGAACCTGGTTGGATGTATGGACCCGAATGCAAAAAATTACAAGCCTTATTATGTAAAAGGCGATAAAAGTAAGTGCAAATATTAAAGCCACATTAGAGTCACATTAGAGCCACGTCTGCAACTAGGTTTCCTTTTGTTACCTGTTTTCGGAGTTTTTGCAAGATTCAACTAATGGTTATTGCTTATCCAGTGGTGGAATTACTAAAATAATAAAGGACAAATGCGTCGCATATCAAAGAACCTTTATATAATTTTCGACCGAATCCACCGCCATGAAAAATGCGGCCACCATTTTCGTTGGTTTCCTTGTTTCCGCCTATTGCTATGCCCAAAGCATTTCTTTTTCAGTAATTAATTCATGTGGCGGGACATTTAACTCTAACTATCAATTTGAATGGAGCATCGGTGAAATGTCGCTGGTGAACCAAATGCAATCCGGTGATCAGGTAATTGTTTCAAATGGATTTCTTCAGCCCTATATTTTGTTTCCCGCAACTTTTTTTCTTCAGGAACAATTTGATGCGAGCGAGATCAAAATTTTACCTAATCCTGCAACCAGTTTTGTTGAAATAAACTTTTTCACCAAACAGAAAGGGCAGGTGACATTCGGCTTTTACGATATGCTCGGCAGGAAAGTTTACGCCCAGCAAATAATTTCCAGTGGAGTAGATCTTATACATCGTGTTCCGTTGACAAATTTGCCAGGTGGATCTTATGTGCTTCACATCATTCTTGATGCCGATCCTGGATACATATCAAAAAAAGGTTCCTATAAAATTTTAAAAATTGAAAATTAGTTTCAAAATTTTGGTTAAAATCCAAAACATCCTCATGAGAAAGATCTTCCTCTTCTTATTGATCGCGTGCTCTGCGATCCTTAAGGCACAAGTTCCTAACCAAATCAATTACCAGGGTATTGCAAGAAATGCGCTTGGAAATGTTTTACCGGTTCAGAAAATTTCAATCCGTTTGTCAATACATGAAGAGAACGCAACGGGAATAGTAATATACAGGGAGGTAAGAAATGTGACCACAAGTAAGTTAGGCATGTTTAGTATTGCAATTGGAAGTGCGGGAGCTGTAGATGTAACAGGCACCATCGCCGGCATCAACTGGAGCTTAGGAGCAAAATTCTTACAAGTAGAAATTGATCCTCATGGAGGATCGAACTTTATTGATCTTGGCTCAGGCCAATTACTTTCAGTACCCTATGCACTGTTCGCCGGAAATTCTGCAACCAGTTCGCCGACGGGTTCAGCCGGTGGGGATCTTACGGGTAATTATCCAAATCCGGATATCAACGCCAATGCTGTTACAAGTTCAAAACTTGCGGATAATTCTGTTACTACTTCGAAAATTGCGGACGCATCAGTTACTTCGGCAAAACTAGCGGCGGGAGTTATTCCATCAACATTACCTCCAACCGGATCAGCGGGCGGTGATCTTACAGGCACCTATCCAAATCCAACTATTACAAATGGAGTCATTACCAATGCCAAACTTGCAAATAATTCTGTTACTACTTCGAAAATTGCGGACGCATCAGTTACTTCCGTAAAACTAGCGGCGGGAGTTATTCCATCAACATTACCCCCAACCGGATCAGCGGGCGGTGATCTTACAGGTACCTATCCAAATCCAATCATTACAAATGGAGTCATTACCAATGCCAAACTTGCAAATAATTCTGTTACTACTTTGAAGATCGCCGATGCTTCAATTACTTTCGCAAAACTTGCTCCTGGTGTTATTCCGGCAACAATACCTCCAGGCGGACCGGCGGGTGGT
>Ga0207675_100001339_pt1 | contig 24702 bp, 23 predicted proteins | sample KBSSwiS42_FD_184305 | JGI IMG/M metagenome (GOLD analysis project Ga0207675, IMG submission 184305) | Switchgrass rhizosphere microbial communities from Kellogg Biological Station, Michigan, USA - KBS Switchgrass S4-2 (SPAdes) (version 2) | ecosystem: Host-associated > Plants > Roots >...
CCGTCGCGTCCAGCACGATCATCAGAACGCCCGCGCAGAGCACGTATAGGGCGATCCAGCGGTTTGGGGTCGTCGGCGCGTTCGAAGTACTCATGTCAGTTGAGACAGGTCCAGGCCGGGGAACTCATCGGCGCCTACGTTACGCAAGCTGTTCGAGACGTTTCGCGAGCCGCTCCATTCCGCGTTCGCGCGCGGCTTTGGCGGCGCCGGCGTAGTTCGTCGGCGTGTCCTGCGGGCGCTCCACGTCGATGTCCTGCAACGTGGCGATCTCCTTGAAGGCGCGTAGCTCGTCGCCCTGCGTGCACAGCGCGGCGCGCACGGTCTTCTTCGTTTCGCGCACGCCCTGGTCGATCGCGGCCTCGAGCGAGCCGTGGCGCTGGAGCAGCTCGGCCGCCGTCTTCTCGCCGATGCCCTTCGCGCCCGGAATGCCGTCGGAGGGGTCGCCGCGCAGCGCTATGAAGTCGGGCACGAGCTCGGGCGGGACGCCGTAGCGGCGCTTCACCTCGGCCGCGTCCACCAGCTCGGCGCCCTGCTTGCCGCCGGTCCGGACGTAGAGCACCTGGACCTGGTCGCCGGCACACTGGAACATGTCGCGGTCGCCGGTCATCACGAGCGTGTCCCCGCCCCCGTCGGTCTCGCGGTTGGCGTAGGAGCCGAGCAGGTCGTCGGCCTCGAACGAGTCGCTGTCGGCGACGATCCAGTCGAATGCCTCGAAGAACGGGCGCGCGTCGAGGAACTGCGGGGCAAGCAGGTCCGGCACGTCGGGGCGCTCGGCGTGGTAGCCGTCGAACAGCTCCACGCGGTAGTCGGCGGCGTCGGGGCCGAAGCAGAGCACCACCGCACGCGGCGAGTGCTCCTCGATCTCGCGCAGGATCAGGTTGGCCGTCCCGAGCAGCGCGTTCACCGGCTGGCCGTCAGCTCCCTTGATGGTGTCGGGCAGCGCGTAGAAGGCCCGGAACAGCATCGACGGGGCGTCCACGACGAGTAGGGGGGCGGTCACGCGGGCAAACCTAGCCTGTGGCGGACGAGGAACGAGGTGACGCCACTCCCTTCCTTCCGGAACGGCTCTCGCTGAAGGCGCTGCGCGAGTCCGCCGCCGGATGCCGCGGCTGCCACCTGTGGCGCCCCGCGACCCAGACGGTCTTCGGCGACGGCAAGAAGTCCTCGCGGCTGATGCTGGTGGGCGAGCAGCCGGGGGACAGGGAGGACCTCGCGGGGAGGCCGTTCGTGGGACCCGCGAGCCGGGAGCTCGACCGCGGGCTCGAGGCCGCCGGCATCGAGCGCGCGGAGACGTACCTGACCAACGTGGTCAAGCACTTCAGCTTTCAGGAACGCGGCCGGCGTCGCATCCACCAGACGCCGAAGCGATTCGAGGTCGAGGCCTGCAAGCCCTGGCTCGAGGCGGAGCTCGCGGTGGTGAAGCCGGACGCGCTGGTGCTCCTGGGCGCGATCGCGGCCAAGGCGCTGCTCGGGAGCTCGTTCAAGGTCACGGAGCACCGAGGCGAGCTGCTCGACTCCGACCTGGCCCCGATCGTGTCGGCGACCGTCCATCCGTCGTCGATCCTGCGCCAGCCCGACGAGGCGAGCCGAGTGCGAGAGCGCAAGGCGTTCGCGCGCGACATGCGCGTCGTTGCCGACGCGCTCAGCGCCTCGGTGTAACCGCTCCCGGCCGGCGGTGTTATTAACCGACGGTCAACAAGGAGAGCTAACGCATGTCCGAGATGTCCCGCACCGATGCACCACGCACCAAGAAGTTCCTCCTGGCGGTTCCCGAGGCTCGGGTCCTCGACTGGATCGCGCGCCGCCTCCCGCGGGCGCTGAAGCCGGACCACCTCACCGCGCTCGGCGTGCTGGCGTCGATCGGCATCGCGGCCGCATACGTGCTCTCGAACGGCGACGAGGTCTGGCTCTGGGCGGCGAGCGCGCTGCTGGTGGTCCACTGGCTGGGCGATTCCCTGGACGGCACGCTGGCGCGCGTGCGGAAGGCCGAGCGCCCGCGCTACGGCTATTACCTGGACCACCTGGTCGACGCCTTCGCCACCGCTGCGATCGGAATCGGCCTCGGGCTGTCGCCCCACATGCTGCTGGCGGTCGGCCTGGCGATCGTGATCGCCTACCTGATCCTGTCCATCAACACCTACCTGGAGACGCAGGCCTTCGGCACCTTCACGCTCGGCTACGGCCGCCTGGGGCCCACGGAGGCGCGCCTGCTGCTGGTGGGCGTGAACACGCTGCTCGCACTCGGCCTGATCGGCGACGGAGTCCTGGACGTGCTCGGCATCGCCCTCGCCGCAGCGATGCTCCTCGCCCTGCTGGCCCGAGCCGGCCGGAACCTGAAGCGGCTGGCGGAGCTGGAGCCGGCGTCGCGCTAGCCTGGGCGGGCGAGCCCGGCTCCTTCACCGCAGCTGTTCGCCTGACCCAGCTCGCGGCTGAATGGCTCGGCTAACCCGCCCGCAGCGCCCGCGACCGCTCGGCCACGGGCTGCAGGAAGTCCGGCAGCGGCCGTACCAGGCCGCGGCCGGTCTCGCGTTCCCAGATCTGCTCCAGCTGGGCGAGGTGCTCGTCCATGACCTCGTCGATCAGGGCGAAGTCGGCGGCGCGGATGGCGGCGAGGGTGCGCTCGTGGATGGCGATCACCCAGTCGGGCACGAGCGGCGCGTGCACGGCCATGTCGCGCGCGATCTCGAGCCTGCGGAAGAGGCTGCGCATCAGCTGGACCACCGTCGAGTTGCGGGTGGCCCGCGCCATTGCGAGGTGGAACTTCAGGTCCAGCTGGAGGAAGAGGTCCTCGTTCTTCAGGAAGTCGTCCTCGGCCGCCAGCTCGCGCTTGCGCTCGATCAGCGCCGCCATCGCCGCGAAGTCCTCTTCGCTCGCGTGCACGGCGGCCAGCTGGGCCACGCGCGGCTCCAGCAGACGGCGCGCCTCGAGCACGCCGGCCACCTCGCTCACGCGTATGGCCTGCCGGCTCCGGAGCAGGTCGCGCGGGATGAGCTCCGAGGCCACGAAGATCCCGCCCGACTGGCCGCGGCGCACCTCGAGCACGCCGGCCTCGACGAGCGTCTTGACGGCCTCGCGTAGCGTGGGGCGGCTGATGCGCATGATCCCCGCGAGCTCGCGCTCGGAGGGGAGGCGGTCGCCCACGTGCAGGTCGCCGGACTTGATCCGCTCGGCGATCTGCTCGACGGCCTCCTCGAAGGTACGGCGCGATGAGACGGGCTCGAACGAGCTCTCCAAACCAACCTCAGGATATCCGGCGGTGACCACGCCGCTACCTGCCTCGCGCCGCCTCCACGCGCTGCAGCGCCTGCCACTCGGCCACGTCGATCGGGGGGATGCCGTCGGCATCGGCCGTCTCGAGCGCCGAGTCGAGGCGCGCCATCGCGCCCGCGATCAGATCGGCCTCGGACGCGCCGTGCTCTCCGTACCACTCCATCGAGACGTGAATCAGGCCGCCGCAGTTGGCGAGGAAGTCCGGCACGTAGACGATGTCGCGCTCCATGAGCGTTCGCGCGACGCTGCGATCCGCAAGCGGGTTGTTGGCCGCACCGGCCACCACTCGGCAGTCGAGCGACTGCGCGATCGCGTCGTCGATCAGGCCGCCCGCGGCGCAGGGCGCCAGCACGTCGAGCTCCATGGCGAGAATCGCCTCGGCTGAGGGCGCCACCTCAACGCCGTAGTCCGTCGACATGCACTGACAGCGGTCAGCATCGAGGTCGCACCCGATCACCTCGGCGCCGGCCTGCGCCAGCTTGGCCGCGAGCGCCGAGCCCACCTTGCCGAGCCCGACGACGCCGACCCGGCGCCCGTCGAAGTCGCCCGAGCCCGTCGCCGCCGTGAGGCCGCGGCGCATCGCATGGAAGACGGTCTCCGCGGTTACGGGGGAGGGGTCGCCACCGCCTCCGTTCGACACCGACTGCCCCACCACGAAGCGCGTGAACTTCGCCATGTGGTCCATGTCGGCCGTCGTGGTGCCGATGTCCTCGGCTGTGATGTAGGCGCCGTCGAGGCCGTCGATCACGCGCGCCGCGGCCTCGAGCCGTGCGGTGCGCATGTGCTCGAGCCCGTCGTCGATCATCACGGCCTTGCCGCCGCCCAGGTCGAGGCCCGCCGCCGACGCCTTGAGGGTCATCGTGCGCGCCAGGCACATCACGTCCGCGAGCGCCTCGTGCAGCCCGCCCGGGTAGCGCTTCAGGCGCATGCCGCCCAGGGCGGGCCCGATGACCGTCGAGTGCACCGCCACGATGAACCTGAGCCCCGTCTCCTTGTCCTGTCGAATGACGATCTGCTCGTGATCGTCATCCGCCATTGGGATGCTGATGCGTGGTTCGTGGCGTGTGGCAATGGTCATCGTGATTTACCTTATACCCCGGAGTTCGGTCGACAACGCGATTCTGAAGATCGCTTCCGTCTGCCACCAATGGTAAGGTACGTTTCCCAATCGCGGGCGGAGGGAAGGGAACAGCTGGGATGTCGATCGCGATTCGCAAGCGCGCCAGGCCCGAGGGAGAGGCTCCTGACGGGTCGCGCTTCCGCCGTGCCGGTGACGACGGCGGCAGCCGCCGCGGCGGCAGGCTTCGGGACATCTCCCTCGACGACAAGTACGTCCTCGAGGAGGGCCGGATATTCCTGACGGGCCTCCAGGGCCTCGTCCGACTCCCGCTCGACCAGCACCGCGCAGACCTCCGCCGCGGCCTCATGACCGGCACGATGATCTCGGGCTACCAGGGTTCGCCGCTCGGCGGCCTGGACAAGGAGCTCGCCCGCAACCGCGAGCTTGTCGAGGGCCACCACGTGCGGCACGTGCCCGGCCTGAACGAAGAGCTCGGCGCCACCTCCGCCTGGGGCAGCCAGCTGGCCGGCCAGCTCCCGGGCTCCAAGTACGACGGCGTGCTGGCCATGTGGTACGGCAAGGCCCCCGGGCTCGACCGCGCGGCCGACTCGCTCCGCCACGGCAACTTCGTCGGCGTCTCGCGCACCGGCGGCGCGCTCGCCGTCGTGGGCGACGACCCCGGCTGCAAGTCGTCCACGATCCCGAGCGCGTCCGAGTCGCAGCTCGCCAGCCTTCAGATGCCGGTCTTCTACCCCGGCAACGTCCAGGAGGTCCTGGACCTCGGGCTCCACGCGCTCGCCTGCTCGCGCGCCTCGGGGCTGTGGGCCGGCTTCAAGATCGTCACGAGCGTCGCCGACGCCGTCGGCACCGCCGCGGTGGCGCCCGACCGCGTCCTGCCCGTCATGCCGGCGGTCGAGTGGAACGGCAGGCCCTACGAGCACGTGCCGAACGGCAACCTGCTCGCGCCCGCCTCGCTCGAGATGGAGCGCACGCTCCTCGGCCCGCGCACGGACCTGGCGCTCGCGTACGCACGCGAGAACGGCGTGAACAGGGTCGAGGGGGCGCGCGGCGACGCCTGGCTCGGCATCGTCGCCGCGGGCAAGCCCTACTACGACCTGATGCACGCGCTGCGGGCGCTCGGCCTGGACGGGCCCGGCCTCGAGCGCGCCGGCATCCGCATCCTGAAGCTGGGGATGATCTGGCCGGTCGAGCCCGAGATCGCGCGCGAGTTCGCTGACGGCCTCGACGAGGTGCTCGTTGCCGAGGAGAAGGGCCCGTTCGTCGAGACGCTCCTCAAGGAGGCCCTCTACGGGGTCGCGAACGCGCCGCGCATCCTCGGGAAGCGGGACGAGCAGGGCGCGCCGCTTCTCCCGCGCGAGCTTGACCTCGACGCCGACCTGATCGCCCGCGCGATCGCCGGACGCCTCGCCGCCCGCGGGGTCCGGATGGACTCGGTGGAGGCGCGCCTGGCGAAGCTGGCCGAGATCCACGGGCGTCCCGCGGACCTGCCGATGGCGCAGCGCACGCCCTTCTTCTGCTCCGGCTGCCCGCACAACAGCTCGGTGCAGGCGCCGGACGGCACGCTCGTGGGCGCCGGGATCGGCTGCCACACGATGATCCTGCTGAACCCTGAGGGCAAGGGCGAGATCACCGGCATCACGCAGATGGGCGGTGAGGGCGCGCAGTGGATCGGCATGGCGCCCTTCACCGAGGACACGCACCTGGTGCAGAACCTCGGCGACGGCACCTTCCACCACTCGGGCTCGCTTGCGATCCGCGCGGCGGCGGCGGCAGGGGTGAACATCACCTACAAGCTGCTCTACAACGACCACGTGGCCATGACGGGCGGCCAGGCCATCGAGGGTCAGTTGAGCGTGCCGGACCTCACGCGCTGGCTCGAGCTCGAGGGCGTGCGCCGGATCATCGTCACGGCGGAGGACACGAGCCGCTACAAGGGCGTCGAGCTCGCTCAGATCGCCGAGCTCCGCGACCGCGACCAGCTGCTCGCCGCGCAGCAGGAGCTGGCGCAGGTCGAGGGCGTGACAGTGCTGATCCACGACCAGGAGTGCGCTGCCGAGCTGCGCCGCAAGCGCAAGCGCGGCAAGGCCGCCGAGCCCAAGGAGCGCGTCTGGATCAACGAGCGCGTCTGCGAGGGCTGCGGCGACTGCGGCCACAAGTCCAGCTGCCTGTCGGTGATCCCGGTGGAGACCGAGTTCGGCCGCAAGACGCAGATTCACCAGGCCTCCTGCAACAAGGACTTCTCCTGCCTGGAGGGCGACTGCCCCTCTTTCCTCACGGTGGTCCCCGGCAAGAAGGCGAAGCACGAGACGCCGCCGCTCCAGGTGGAGCTGCCCGAGCCGCAGCGGCTCGTCGGCGCCGACGACTTCGGCGTGCGGATGATGGGCATCGGCGGCACCGGCGTGGTGACCGTCAACCAGGTGCTCGGCATGGCCGCGCTGATCGACGGGATGCACGTGTCGGGCCTCGACCAGACGGGCCTCTCGCAGAAGGGCGGACCGGTGATCTCCGACCTCCGCATCACGACCGAGCCGGTGCCCGCGGCGAGCAAGGCGCCCGCCGGCAGCATCGACCTCTACCTGGGCTTCGACCTCCTGGGCGCCGCGAGCCCGAAGAACCTCCTCACCGCCGACCGCGAGCGCACCGTCGCCGTCGTGTCCACGAGCGCGGTCCCAACGGGACGGATGGTCATCGACACGGAGGAGCGCTTCCCGGAGCTTGCCGGCCAGCTCGACAAGATCGACGCCGCCACGCGCAGCGAGCACAACCTCTATCTCGATGCCCAGCGCCTCTCCGAGCGCCTCTTCGGCGACCACATGATGACCAACACGCTGGCGCTCGGCGCGGCCTACCAGCGCGGCCTGCTCCCGGTGTCCGGCGAGGCGCTCGAGCGGGCGATCGAGCTGAACGGCGCCGCCGTGGAGAAGAACCTCGCCGCGCTGCGGTGGGGACGCGCGGTCGTGGCGGCGCCCGACGCGGTCGAGGCGGCCACGAGCGCGCCGGAGACCGTCGAGGCCGTGCGCGAGCTCTCGGACCTCGACCAGTACCTCGTCGGGCTGGCCGTGAACGGCGACCGCGGCGAGCTGCGACGGCTGGCCGAGGTGCGCGTGCCGGAGCTAATCGCCTACCAGGACGCCGACTGGGCGCGCCAGTGGGCTGAGGCCGTGCGGCGCGTCCACGTGGCCGAGCAGGAGCGCACGCCCGGACACTCGGAGCTGGCCGAGGCGGTGGCGCGCCAGCTCCACAAGCTGATGTCGTACAAGGACGAGTACGAGGTGGCGCGCCTTCACCTCGACGCCGTCGAGCGCGCGAAGCTGAACGCCGAGTTCGGCGAGGACGCGAAGGTCTACTTCATGCTCCACCCGCCCCTGCTGCGAGCGATGGGGATGAAGCGAAAGCTGAAGCTCGGCCGCTGGTTCATGCCGGCGTTCAGGGTGCTCTACAGGATGCGCCGCCTGCGCGGCCGCCGGTTGGATCCCTTCGGCCACGCCGAGGTTCGGCGCGTCGAGCGCGCCCTCATCGGCGAGTACCTGGACCTGGTCGACGAGGCGCTCGAGCGGCTCACGCCGGACAACCACGCGACCGCCCTCGAGCTCCTGGAGCTGCCCGACGTGATCCGCGGCTACGAGGAGATCAAGCTCCGCAACGTCGTCATGTTCCGCAAGCGCGCGGGCGCCATCCTGAAGCGCCTGTGCGCCGGGAAGCCGGCTCCCGAGATCGTCAAGTTCGGCTAGGGCGCCGAGAGCGCCACCGCATCGCCGTCAAGGTTGCTCGGGTTGTAGCTGACCCCCATCGCACTCAGGACCGTCGGCATCACGTCGACGAGCCGCAGCGCGTGGTTCGAGTCCTTCGACCCCACGCCGGCTCCGTAGAACACCATCGGTATGCGCTGTACCAGCTCGTTCGCTCCGCCGTGGTCGCCCATGACGCCGTAGGTGGTGTCCGTGCTGGTCAGGCCCACCACATCAGGCCCGTTCGGCGCGGCCATGGTGTCCACGAGCTCCTGGGCGTGCAGCCCGAACCAGTCGCGCTCCGCACGGTTCATCTGCTTCGTGCCGATGAGCCGGTAGCTGTTCTGGGCCGCGTTGAGGTGGTAGCTCGCGACGACGTCCGGCATGTCCAGCACGGCCTCGGCCGCCTCGCGCTTCTTGTCGAGCGAGGTGTCCTTGAGCCAGACCGCTATCTGCGTGTCCTGGTACGAGAACGCGAGGTTGCCGCCCAGCGCCTGCTCCAGCCCTTCGACGGCGGGGCTCGGCTGGTCGTAGTGCTCGTCCGAGTCGGTGCCGAGGTACCAGTTGCAGTCCGAGCGGATACCCGTCACCTGTCCGGCCGGGGGCGGGGTGCGCGGTGTGCACAGCGGGTTGGTGACTCCCGGCGCCAGCACGCCGTGGAAGCGTTTGCCCGTCTGAGCGGCGTGGTCCGCCGTGATCACGATCAGCGTCTCGTCGAGCTGGCCCTTGGCCTCCAGGGCGTCGACGATCCGTCCGACCTGGATGTCCGCGTTCTTGGCGACGAAGGGAAGGTGGCGCATCTCCGCGTCCGACCCGGGCGCCGCGCCCCCCTCGCCCTTGTCCTCAGGGCCCCACATGTGGCCGAGCTTGTCGATACCGCCCAGGCTGACCATCATGCCGTGCCAGTTCGGATCGTTGTTGATCTCCTCGATCGCTGCGTTCGCGGACCAGTTGTCACCGCCGATGTGCGCCGGGTCGCGGCCGGGCACGAAGCGGTTTCCGTCGAGCGGGTAGATGTTCGCCGGCGACAGGCTGCCCGTTCCATAAGCCCCGGCCGTCTGGTCGGTCCACCAGCGGTTGGCGCAGCCGCCTGTGATCGTGTCGATCCATGCCGGAGGCGCGCCGTTGCCGCTCTCGGGCTGACGCCACTGCTCGTTCGTGCAGACGCGGCGACTGCCGCGGATCTGGAGGATGATGTCCTCAGGGTCGGTGCCGTTGCCATCGGCAGCGGCACTGGTATGACCGCTCGTGCACGCAGACGTCCGCTTTTGCGTGAACGTCGCGAAGCTCGAGCTCTCGCCGAACTTCGAGTCGAGGTAGTCCTGAATCTTGGGATAGTTCCCGTGCTCGATCAGCGACTTGAACTCGGCGCACGACATGCTCGACGTGATGTAGTAGTTCCCAGCCGTGCCGAGCACAGCGTCGGTGTCCCGGTACACCTCATTGGTCCATCCCATGTGCTTCGGGAGCTGGCCACTCGTGATCACGTTGTGGCTGATCACGGTCTCTGCGGCCATGTGCCCGACGTACGCGTTCGGGAAGTTCTCGCCGTCGCGCTGGAGCTTCTGGACGTTCTTCATCCCGTAGCGGGTGATCGTGTCCGGCCGCGCCTGATCGAGGACGATGATCAGGACTCGCGAAGGCTGTACCGCGAGGGCGGACGGGGCGAGCACCGCCGCTGTCACGAGACATGCTGCGAGCGCCTTCAGGAACGACTTGGGACGCGACACGGGCGAGACTCCCCTCGTTACAACTTTTTTACAAGGGGTCTTCCTACCTGATATATCAAGGCGAAGTCAATGCTTGGGGCACAGATCGTCACCGCTCGGTGACATCGCGTTAGCACCAGGGCGCACCCTCGTTCATAGCGTCGCCGGCCATGACGAAACGACGCATTCGCACCAAGCTGGCGCTTGGCGCGGTGCTGGGATTGGCTACCGCGGGGACCGCCCTGGCCGCCACCGGCACCGGACCGAGCACAACCACCGACCCATACGTAATCCCCGTCGCCGACGGCGTCGACGTGACCTCGCTGCTGACCGTCAAGACCCCCACCGACGCCGGCGAGGCGTCGAACGGCTACGACATGGTCGGCATCCCTGACGGCCTCGGGGCGACCCTCGGCTCCACCAGCGACAACTTCACGCTGTTCATGAACCACGAGCTCACGGCGCCCAGCGGCGTCACCCGTGAGCACGGAGCGACCGGCGCGTTCGTCTCGAAGTGGAGCATCAACGCCGACACGCTCGAGGTCGAGGAGGGAGCGGACCTGATCCAGAAGAACGTTCGCTTCTGGGACTACGCCGCGCACGAGTACACCACCGACGCGGCCGCGGCCGGCCAGGACCCGCGGTTCGCGCGCTTCTGCTCCGGATTCCTGTCGCTCCCCGGGCAGCTCTACAACGACGAGACCGACAACGGCTACGACGGACAGATCTACTTCGCCAACGAGGAGAACGGCGACGGCGGCCGCGACTTTGGCGTCACGACGGACGGGCGCGCCCAGCAGCTGCCGCGGCTCGGCCTGTTCGCGTGGGAGAACTCGCTCGTCGGCCTGAACAGGGGCGACGTGACCTATCTGCAGGGCCAGGAGGACGCGGGCCCGGCGGCGGGGCAGCTGCACGTCTACGTGGGCGAGAAGCAGGACCACGGCAATGCCTTCGACCGTGCCGGATTGACGAACGGCGATCAGTTCGTGGTCGACCTGCACAACGAGAAGGTCTCCACCGACGCCGAGTTCCGCGCGACCTACGGCAAGAACCACCCGGCGCCGTTCGACCTCGGCTCCAACGAGAGGGTCGACTGGGATCAGACGGGCGCGGACCAGAACGCGGACGCGGCGGCAAGCGGGCTCGGCCTCAACCGCATCGAGGACGGAGCCTTCGACCCCAGCCATCCGGAGGACTTCTACTTCGTGACGACCGAGGGCGGGAAGGACGCGACCGCCGCTCGTGACGGCGGCGGCCTCTGGCGGCTCAGCTACCGCAACGTGGAGAAGCCCTGGAAGGGCGGCACGCTGACGCTGCTGCTCGACGGGTCGGAGGCTCCCTTCCTGAGCAAGCCCGACAACCTGGGCTTCGACAGGCAGGGGCATCTCCTGATCCAGGAGGACCCGGGGAACAACCCGCACGTGGCACGCATCGTCGCCTACGACGTGAAGAGCGGCCGGCGGGCGGTGCTCGCGACGTTCGACCCGGCTCTGTTCACGCCGGGTGCGCCCGGCTTCATCACGCAGGACGAGGAGTCGAGCGGCATCATCGACGCGTCGCGCTTCCTCGACCCGCGGACGTTCCTGTTCGACGCCCAGGTGCACAAGGCGCACCCGGACGCGGACAAGGTCGAGATGGGCCAGCTCCTGGCCATCCACGTGGGCGACTGGGACGAGGTGTTTCCCGACTGACCGTCGCTAGCGTCAACCGCATGGACACCTTCACGATCGGCGGTGACCTAGAGGTTCACCGGCTCGGTTTCGGCGCCATGCGGATCACGGGGGACGGAATCTGGGGTCCCCCGGACGACCCGGAGGAGGCCAAGCGCCTCCTCCGGCGCGTCGTCGAGGCGGGCGTCGACCTGATCGACACGGCCGACTCGTACGGGCCGGAGGTGAGCGAGAACCTGATCGCCGAGGCTCTCCACCCGTATCCGGAGAGGCTCGTGATCGCCACCAAGGGCGGTCTGCGGCGCACGGGGCCGAGCCAGTGGCCGCGCGACGCGCGGCCAGAGCGCCTCAAGGAGTGCTGCGAGGGGAGCCTGCGCCGGCTGAAGCTCGACCGGATCGAGCTCTACCAGCTTCACTCGCCCGACAACCGCGTGCCGCTGGAGGAGTCGATGGGGGCTTTGAAGGAGCTGCAAGACGAGGGCAAGATCCGGCACGTCGGCGTGTCGAACGTGTCCGCGGAGCAGCTCGAGCGGGCGCGCGCGGTCGTCGAGGTGGTCTCCGTTCAGAATCGGTACAACCTCGAGGATCGGCGCTCGGATGACCTGCTCGACGCTTGCGAGGCAGCGAACATCGGCTTCATTCCGTGGTTCCCGCTCGCGACCGGTCGCCTCGCCGAGCCGGGCGGGCCGCTCGACCGCATCGCCCGCGCGCACGAGGCCACGCCCGCGCAGATCGCGCTCGCGTGGCTGCTCGCGCGCTCGCCAGTGATGCTGCCGATCCCCGGCACGTCGTCGATCGCGCATTTCGAGGAGAACCTGGCGGCGGCGGAGGTCGACCTCTCACCCGACGAGGTCGCCGAGATTGGAAGCTATGCCCGGGGGTAAGTGCTTCGCCATGCCAGCGAACTTCGCACCGACCAGCCTGGACCACGTGGCCCTCTGGGTCGACGAGCGGGCGCCGCTCGCCGACCTCCTCTGCGAGCACCTCGGCATGCACAGGATCGAGGAGACCGACGACTTCACGCTCGTTGGCATCGACGCGAAGCTCGGGAAGCTGACGCTGTTCGACGCGGATGGCCCGCGGCAGCGGGGCGCTCTCCAGCGCGTGGTCCTCAGGGTCAACGACCTCGGCTCGGTGGTGGAGTCGCTTCCGTTCGAGGTCGTGCGGCGCGACGACGGCATCGCGGCGTTCGAGGCGCCCGCGGGCCTGCCGCTCGGGCTGGTGGAGGCAGAGGGGCGCGACTTCGACCTGGACCACGTCGTGCTCGGGCTGGTCGATCCCGAGGCGGCGGGCCAGTGCCTCCTGGACATGGGCTTCGAGCGGCGCCCGGACGGCACCGCCGGCGTGGGCGACCGGTACGTTCGCATCGTCCGCGGGAGCGCGGCGGACGGCGGGCGCCCGCTCCTGAACCACCTGGCGCTGCTCGTGGACGACGCGCATGGGGTCAAGGACGGGGCGGAGGGGAACGGCTTCGAGGTGGACGACGTCAAGGACGCGCCGAACACGTTCGCGGTCTTCCTCCGCGGCCCCGAGGGCGTGCGGATCGAGTACGTCGAGCACAAGCCCGGCTTCGCGCTCGTCTGACGCGCGCACTCACGAGGCACGGATGCCCGACGTCGTCGTAGCCGGGGCCGGCATGGCCGGGCTGGCCGCAGCCGCTGAGGCGCGCCGGCTCGGCGCGACCGCGCTCGTGCTGGAGAAGCTTCGTCGCCCGGGCGGTTCGATGCTGCTGTCGAGCGGCGTGATCTGGCGCCACCGCGACCTCGGGACCTTCCGCGCGGAGTGCCCCGACGGCGACGAGCGCCTCCAGCGGCTCCTCTTCGAGCGCCTCGACGAGGACCTCCGCTGGCTCGAGTCACTGGGAGCGCCGGTCGTGGAACGGGACACCGGCAATCCGGTGACGACCGGGACACGGTTCGACCCGGCGGGCATGACCGAGGCGCTCGTCGAGGCGGCAGGAGGGCTCCGGGGCATCGCCGGCGCGTCCGGCACGGTCCAGCTCGACGATCCGCTCGGCGAGGCGCGTGCCAGCGTCCCGCTCATCCTGTCGACCGGCGGCTTCGCCGCCAGCCGCGACCTGCTTCGCGCGCACGTGAGCCGGGAGGCCGATCACGCCTTCCTGCGGGCGGCGCCAGGGAGCACGGGGGACGGGCTCCGCATCGGGCTCGAGGCCGGCGGCCGCACGAGCGCGGGGCTCGACCAGGTCTACGCGCGCGCGATGCCGGCGCCTCCGGCGCGCATCGGCGAGCGCGATCTCGTGCGGCTCGCGCAGCTCTACGCGCGCTACGCGCAGGTGAACAACGAGCGCGCGGAGCGCTACGAGCCGCGCACGTGGTCCGAGATCGACGTCGCCCAGTGGCAGCTCGTGCAGCCGCGCGCGCGGGCGTGGTTCACGGTCGCCGCGGAGCGGCTCGGGGAGAGGGTGCGCGCGCGGACGGTTGCCGAGATGATCGACGCTGCCGAGGCGGCCGGCGCGCCCGTCCGTCGCAGCGAAGAGGATGTGACGGTGGAGACCGTGGCCGGAGTCACGACCACACTCGGCGGCCTCGCGATCGACGAGCACGCGCGCGTGGCGGACAACGTCTTCGCCTGCGGCGCCGACGCGGGCGGAATCGCGACGGGCGGTTACGCGAGCGGCCTTGCCGCCGCGCTCGTATTCGGGCGCATAGCGGCCCGCGCGGCACTTGGTGAGAGCCCTTGAGCGAGGGCGGCGCACCGCCTCAGCACCGGTTCGGGCAGAGCGACCCGTTCACGGTCGGGCTCGAGGAGGAGCTGCTGCTCGTCGACCGGGACACGCTTGCGCTCGCCCATGTCGCCGATCGCGTGCTCGAGGCGGTCGAGCTGCCGCGGGAGCGCGTCGATCACGAGGCCTTCCTGGCCGAGGTCGAGGTGCGCTCGATGCCGACCGGGTCGGTGCGCGACGCGATCGCACAGGTGTTCGAGGGCCGCAGGGCCGTGCTCGCGACCGGCGCGACGATCATGTCGTCCGGCCTTCACCCGAGCGCGGTGCTCTTCGACGCCCCGCTGGTCGACTCCGAGCGCTACGAGCGAGTCGAGCGCCAGATGCGCGGCCTGATCAAGCGCACCCCGGAGTGCGCGCTTCACGTGCATGTCGGCGTGCCCGATCCCGAGGCGGCCGTCGCCGCGATGAACGGGCTGCGCGAGGCGCTGCCGCTGCTGCACGGCCTGGGCGCCAACTCGCCGTTCTGGTTCGGCACCGACTCGGGCATGGCGAGCTCCCGCGCCGCGGTGATCCGCGCCTATCCCGGACGCGGCATCCCGCCTGTGCTCGGCTCGTGGGAGGAATATTTGGAGGCGCTCGACGCCGTGCGCGCCGGCGGCGGCCCGACCGACCACACGATGGTGTGGTGGGACGCCCGGCCGCAGCCGCGGCTCGGCACCGTCGAGCTGCGCGAGGTGGACGCCCAGACGAGCCTCGACTCGGCGGGCGCGATAGCCGCGCTCGCGCGCGCCATCGTGCGCCGCGCGGTGGAGGCGCCGCCGCGCGACCCCGCGCCCGAGCAGGCGCTCCATTGGTCGAGCTTCCGGGCCGCCCGCGACGGCCTCGATGCCGAGATCTACCAGGGCGGGCGCCCGGTCCCGCTGCGCGTGGCGGCGGGACTCGTGCTGTCCGGCCTGGGCCGGGACGATCCCGAGCTCGAGGGTGTGGAGCGCATCGTGCGCGAGGGCAACGGAGCGGACAGGCAGCGCGCCATGCATGAGCGCGGCGGCATGCCCGGCCTGCTCCGCTACCTCGCAGAGGCCACCCAGTGGCCTCTGCGATGACAATTGCGTACTACGCTGCGTCGCGCAGTGCGGACACGGCGTCGTCCTGCGCCAGCCGGCGCAGGGCGCGGTCCTCGAGCTGGCGGACGCGCTCGCTCGAGAGTCCGAGCCGGCGGCCCGTCTCGCGGAGGGCCTGTGGCTGCTCCTGGTCGAGACCGAAGCGCAGCGTGATGACGTTGCGCTCCGCCTCGGGAAGCGTGTCCACGGCCTCCCTGAGGCGCTCGTCCTCGATGCCGGCCACAACCTCCTCCTCGACCGACGGCCCGTCGCCCGCGATCAGGTCGCCGAGGGCGGTGTCCCCGTCCTCGCCGACGCCCTGGTCCAGGCTCGTCGGGCCGCGATCGGCGCGGCGGATGTCCGCGACCTCGTCGAGCGGCAGCTCGACGAATGCGGCGATCTCCTCCTCCGTGGGCGAGCGACCCAGCTCGACGGCGAGCTTGCGCTCGGCGTCCTGGATCTTCCGCGCCCGCGCGACGATGTGGACCGGCAGGCGGACGGTGCGTCCCGAGTTCGCGAGACCGCGGCCGATCGCCTGGCGAATCCAGAGCGTGCCATAGGTGGAGAACTTGAATCCCTTGCGCCAGTCGAACTTCTCGACCGCGCGGATCAGACCCAGCATGCCCTCCTGGATGAGGTCACCCAGGGGCAGGCCCTGGCCCTGGTACTTACGCGCGACCGAGATCACCAGACGCAGGTTGGCGTTGATCATCCGCTCCTTGGCCGCGAGGTCGCCGCGCTCGATGCGCTTCGCGAGCTCGACCTCCTCGGCAGCGGTGAGCAGCGGATGCCGGCGCGCCTCGTTGAAGAAGAGCTGTAGGGAATCCTCGAGCTCCGGCGCGGACCGGTGCGTCTCCGGCGTTTCCGCCGGACGGATCAGCTGATCAGTGGTCGTCTTAACTCCTTCGAATTCGATAGTTTGAAACCTGTCTAAGAGTATAGACACCGTTGCAAGCCCGGCGTTACGCGAGAATCCGCGCAAATTCCGGCTGAAAACGGCGCCGGAAACGCCCTTTCGGCAGGTGATACGGCCCTTGTGGATACCCGGATCACCCTGAGGCCAACAGGTCGTCCGCGTCGTGTCCACCAACCTACGACTCTGCCCTTGGTGCGGCGGCGTTGGCCGGGTAGCCTTTGGGTAGAACCGCGGCATGCAGGCAACCGCTCCTGACCGTGACCAGCTCCGCAGCCTGGCCGAACTGCGACTAGATCGTCCAGTAGTCCTGAGCCTGTACCTCAACCTGGACCCCTCGCAGTTCGCCACCCCGCCTGCGCGCAAGACGGCCGTCCGATCGCTCGTCGACGAGGCCGAACGGCGCTTGCGCGAGGGCAATGGGCTCTCGCACGACGACAAGAAGGCCCTCCAGGCGTCGCTCCAGCGCGCGGCGAGCTTCCTGGAGAACGACCTTCCGAGCGACGGGGCTCACGGAGTCGCTCTGTTCGCGAGTGAGTCGACGGACCTCTTCGAGGCGATGAAGCTCCCGAGGAGCGTGCCCAACCGGGTGGCGATCGGACGCTCGCCTCTGGTCGGGCCGCTCGCGCGGCTCGCGCGGCGGGAGCGCTGGTGCGTCGCGCTCGTGAACCGCCGCAACGCGCGCATCCTCCGCGGCTCGCCCGACGGCCTGCGGGAGGTCGAGCAGATCCACGACGACGTCTCGGGCCAGCACGACCAGGGCGGGTGGTCCCAGGCGCGCTACCAGCGCGGGATCGAGAAGGAGAAGGACGACCACCTCAGGGATACGGGCGAGGCGCTCATGCGGCACTTCAAGCGCCAGCCCTTCGAGAAGCTGATCGTCGGCGGCCCGCGCGAGGTGGTGACCGACTTCGAGCAGAAGCTCCACCACTACCTCCGCGATCGGCTCGCGGGCCGGATCGAGGTCGACGTGGAGCGCTCGAACGCCGACCAGGTGCTGGACGCTGCGCGGCCGCTGATCGAGAAGCTCGAGCACAGCCGCGAGCGCGAGGCGCTCGAGAAGCTCGGCGAGCGTGGTGCGTGCGGCCTCGACGACGTTCTGCCGCCGCTGAACGAGCGCCGCGTCGAGCTTCTGATCCTCGACGAGCAGTTCGGCGGGGTCACCGGAGTGCAGTGCCTCGTGTGCGGCTGGCTCGGCCTCGAGGGCGAGACCTGCCCGGCCGACGGCTCACCGCTCGTCCAGCTCGACGACCTCACCGAGGCGATGATCGAGCTGTCCGTGCAGCAGTCGGCCGACCTGCTCGCCGTGCACTACGAGCGCAGCACGCTCGAGACCCACGGCGGCGCGGCGGCTCTGCTCAGGTTCTAAGCGCTCCGGTCCGGGAACGGGACGAGAGACCCGATTCGAAAGGACCCGCAATGAAGAAGCTGCTGTTCGGTGCAGCCGCGGCCGGGCTGATCGCCTGGCTGGTGAAGAACAAGGAGACCGCCAAGAGCTACGTGGACCGTTACGGCGGCCAGCTGAAGTCCGCGGCGCCCGGTGTCGGGCGCGAGCCCGCGGACCAGCGCCTGAACGACCCGGCGCTCGTGCGCAAGGTCGAGAGCGAGGTGTTCCGCGACGACGCGATCCCGAAGGGAAGCCTGTCGGTCAACGCGGAGTACGGAGTGGTCTACTTCCGCGGCGAGGTTCCGAGCCGCGAGGTGATGGACCAGCTGACGGAGCGTGCGCGCGAGGTGGACGGCGTGCGCGCGGTGGAGAACCTCACGCACCTGCCCGGGGAGCCGGCGCAAACGGCCTAGCCGCTCCTGCGTAGTCTGGACTGCGTGCCCGACGCCGCAATTCAGACCGAGGGACTGGTCAGGGAGTTCAAGAAGGGCCCGCGCGCGGTCGACGGGATCGACCTGCGCGTGGAGCCCGGCGAGGTGTACGGCTTCCTCGGGCCGAACGGCGCGGGGAAGTCGACCACCGTCCACATGCTCACCACGCTCCTCCCGCCGACGGCGGGGCGCGCGTGGGTGGCCGGCCACGACATCGTGCACGAGGGCGCGGCGGTGCGCGCCGCAATCGGCGCGGCGCTCCAGGAGGCCGCGCTCGACCCGTTCCTGACCGGACGGGAGCATCTGAGGCTGCAGACGGGGCTGCACGGCATGACGGGCGCCGAGGCGAGGGAACGCTCGACGGAGCTGCTCGAACGCGTGGGACTCGCGCAGGCAGCCGACCGCCGCGTGCGCGGCTACTCCGGCGGCATGAAGCGCCGCCTCGACCTCGCTCTGGCGCTCGTCCACCGGCCGCGCATCCTGTTCCTCGACGAGCCCACCACCGGCCTCGATGTTCAGAGCCGCAGCGCGCTCTGGGAGGAGGTGCAGCGGCTGGCCGGCGACCGGGGGGTGACCGTCTTCCTCACCACTCAGTATCTGGAGGAGGCAGACGTCCTCGCTGACCGCGTCGGGATCATCGACCGCGGCCACATCGTCGCCGAGGGCACACCCGAGGAGCTGAAGGCCGAGATCGGGAGGCCGAGCGTCGAGGCGACCCCACGCGACCCGGGCAGGCTCGCGCACACCAAGGAGGTGCTCGCGCGCTTCGGCGAGGCGGTCACCGGCTCGCCAAAGGGCGCGGCGGTGCGGCTCGCGGGCGGGGACGCGCAGCTTGCAGAGGTGGTGCGCGCGCTCGACTCCGAGGGCATCGAGATCGAGGAGCTCCAGCTCCATGCCCCGACGCTCGACGACGTCTTCCTCGCCAAGACCGGCCGCTCGCTGGAGGGCGAGGGGGAGGCCGAGCCCGAGGCCGTCGTCGCGTGAGCGACGTCGCGCTGCTGGCGCGGCGCTCCGTCGTCCGCACGCTGCGGCAGCCGGCGATGGTCGTCCCGTCGCTCTTCTTCCCGTTGCTGCTCCTCTCGATCAACAGCAGCGGCCTCGCCACGGCCACCAACCTGCCCGGCTTCCCGACGAGCTCGTATTTCCAGTTCGCGCTCGCGATCCCGTTCGTGCAGGGCGCTCTCTTCTCGGCGAACAGCGCCGGGACGAACATCGCCGGGGACATCGAGACCGGCTTCCTCAACCGGCTCTCGCTCACGCCGCTTCGGCGGGTCTCGCTGATGCTCGGTCAGCTCACGGGCATCGTGGCCCTCGGCCTGATCCAGGCGGTGACGTTCTTGCTGGTTGGGGTCGCTTTCGGCTCGGGGATCGCGTCGGGTCCTGCGGGAGCCGTGGTGATCGTGCTGCTGTCGCTCACGATCTCGCTCGCCTTCGGCGGCATCGGCGCGTTCGTCGCGCTCCGAACCGGCACCGGCGAGGCGGTGCAGGCGGCCTTCCCGCTCTTCTTCGCCGCGCTGTTCCTGTCGTCGATGTCGCTGCCGCGCAACCTGATCGAGAACGACTGGTACCAGACGGTGGCGACCTGGAACCCGGTCTCCTACATGATCGAGGGCATCCGCTCGCTGGTGATCGTGGGCTGGGACCCGGAGGCAATTGCGCTCGGCTTCGCGTGCGCGGGAGGGATCGCCGCGATCTTCATCGCCGCGGCGGGCGCCGCGCTCCGGACGCGGATGGTGCGCACGTGAGCCGCGGCTCGTTCTTCTCCGTCGCGCGTGCCGTCGCCTGGCGGAACATCCACAACTGGGCCACGAACCCGGCGCTGTTGATTCCCGGGCTGCTGTTCCCCATGTTCTTCTTCACCGCCTTCGCGGGCGGCCTGTCGCGGATCGACAGCGTCCCCGGCTTCGACTACTCGGCGGGCTACACGACCTTCGTCTACGGGTTCGTCCTGCTCCAGGCTGCGACCTTCGGAGGCATCTTCAGCGCCTTCGCGATCGCGCGCGACTTCGAGTCGGGCTTCTCGCGGAGGCTTATGCTCGGCGCGTCGCACCGCGGCGGGATCGTGGGGGGCTACTGGATCGCCGCGCTCACCCGCGCGACGACGAACATCGCGGTGATCACGGTCGTGGCCCTCCTCGTCGGTCTCCAGATTCACGGCAACGGCATCGACCTGGTGGGCCTGTACTCGCTCGCGTTCCTCATGAACGCCTTCGCGCTGCTGTTCGGGACGGGAGTCGCGATGCGGCTGCGCACCATGCAGGCCGGGCCGGCGATCCAGGTGCCGGCCTTCCTGCTGCTCTTCATCGCGCCGGTATGGGTCCCGTACGACCTGCTCACCGGCTGGGTGCATGCCGCCGCGACCGCGAACCCGGTGACGCTCGTGCTCGAGGCGGGGCGGGGGTTCCTCGCGGGGGAGCCGACCAAGGTGCTGCCGGCGTTCGCCGTGGTGGCGCTGTTCGTGAGCATCTCGCTGCTGTGGGCACGCGGCGGCCTCCGGAGCGCGGAGAGGGTGGCGTAGGCCGTGGCCGACGCTCTGGGCGCAGACCAAGCGGAGGCTTTAGCCTCCGAGGGTATGGCTGACGAGATCCGTGAGGTCGTGGACGGCGACGGCTACGCCGTCGCCAACGTCGAGGCGCTCGGCGAGGGCCCCGGCTTCCGCAAGCTCCGCCGCGAGCTGGGCGTCACTGCGTTCGGCGTCAACGCGATCGAGCTCCCGCCGGGGTTCGAGACCGGCCGCCACTTCCACGACGAGCAGGAGGAGCTCTACTTCGTCCACCGCGGGCGCATCCAGATCCGCCTGAACGACGACACAGAGCACGTGCTCGGCCCGGGCGGCCTCGCGCGGGTGGACGCCGCGACCGTGAGGCAGATCAAGAACGTCGGCGACGAGCCCGCGCTCTACCTGATCGCAGGCGGCAAGGACGGCTACGTGGGCCGCGACGGCCGCCTGCCGGAGGGCGAGACGAGCCGCTTCGGCTCGGCGGGCGACCCGGGCTGAGTTGCTCGGCAGCCTGGCCATCGGCGCGGCCGTCCTTGCCGGCTGCCCGGTCTTCCCCGCCGAGAACCACTGGAACCTGCGCGTCGACAGGCTCCCGGTGCTCGCGAACTCGGACGCGATCGTGCGCTCGATCGGCGCGGGCGAGCACATGCACGCCGACTTCGGCTCGGGCCGCTACCAGGGCGCGCCGATCGGGATTCCGTATGTGACGGTCCCGCGACGCCAGCGGCGCGTTCCGGTGTCCTTCCGGTACGCCGCCGAGTCGGACCGCGGGCGCTATCCGATCCCCCGGCGCGTCCCGGTCGAGGGCGGCCGTGCCTCCGACGGAGACAGGCATGTGATCGTCGTGGACCGGTCGCGCTGCAGGCTCTACGAGCTCTTCGACGCCCACCCGCTGAATGGCGGAGCCAGGTGGCGCGCCGGCTCGGGCGCGATCTTCAACCTGCGCTCGAACCGCCTCCGCCCGCGCGGCTGGACGTCCGCCGACGCCGCCGGGCTCCCGATCCTGCCCGGGCTCGCCCGCTATCAGGAGATGCGCCGCGGGCGGATCGACCACGCGCTTCGCTTCACCGCCTCGGAGACGCGGCGCGCCTTCGTCTATCCCGCGCGCCACTTCGCCTCCGACCTGACCGACCCGGACCTGCCGGCGATGGGACAGCGGCTGCGGCTCAAGGCCGGCTTCGACATCTCGCGCTTCCCGCGCCAGTCGCGGATCGTGCTGCGGGCGCTCAAGCGCTACGGGATGATCCTCGCCGACAACGGCTCGTCCTGGTACGTCAGCGGCGCTCCCGCCCGCGGCTGGGACAACGACGACCTGCATTCGCTCCACGATGTGCCCGGCGGCGCGTTCGAGGTCGTCGACACCTCCCGTTTGCCGCGGCCATGAGGCCCGTCCGCGTCGGCTGCTCGGGGTGGCAGTACGACGACTGGCGGGGGGTGCTGTACCCGGACGGCCTGGCCAAGGGCCGCTGGCTCGAGCGCTACTCGCAGGTCTTCGAGACCGTCGAGGTCAACTCGACCTTCTACAGGCTCGCCTCGGCCGACGCGGTCAAGCGCTGGGTCGAGGAGACGCCGCCCGAGTTCGTGTTCGCCGCCAAGGCGAGCCGCTACATGACCCACGTGAAGCGCCTTCAGAACCTCGGCGAGGGCATCGGGCGCTACTACGACGGCATCGAGCCACTGGTCGAGTCCCGGAAGCTCGGGCCGATCGTCTGGCAGTTCCCGGCGAACTTCGAGCGTGACGACGAACGGTTCGGCCGCGCGCTCCCGCTGCTGCCGCCGGGGCGCCATTGCTTCGAGTTCCGGCACGAGAGCTGGTTCACGGACTCGGTCTACAAGCAGCTGCGCGCCCACAATGCGGCGCTCGTGATCGCCGACAGCCCGCGCTGGCCGTTCCAGGCGCGCGTGCTGACCGCCGACTGGACGCTCGTCCGTCTGCACCACGGCCACCGCGGCCGCGACGGCAACTACTCGGAGACGGAGATCACCGAGTGGGCCCAGCGGATCGCAGGCTGGAGCGAGCAGGCGGAGGCGTTCGTGTATTTCAACAACGACCGCAGGGGCTACGCGGTCCGCAACGCGCTGTCGCTCACGCGGCGGCTGCAGCGGCTTCGAGACGCGTGAGCGCGCGGCGCAGGAGCCGTGACACGTGCATCTGCGAGTAGCCGATCCGCTCGCCGATCTCCCGCTGCGTCAGGTCGTCGACGAAGCGCAGCTGAACCACCCGCTGCTCGACGGCCGGCAGGTCGCGCCACGTGCTGGCGATCGCCTCCCGGTCCTCGACGAGCTCGAAGGACGAGTCGTCGTCGCCGAGCAGGTCCACCAGCGCCGCCGACTCGCCGTCCTCGCGCATCGTGGGCGCGTCGAGCGATGCGGCCTCGTAGCTCGCGGATGCCTCATGGGCCTCGAGCACCTGCTCGACAGAGCAGCCGAGATGCGCCGCCACCTCCCGAACCTTGGGCGAGCGGCCCAGCTCCTTCGACAGCGTCTCCGTCGCGCGGCTGACCGCGAGCGTGCGCTCCTGAAGGTCGCGCGGCACGTGCAGCGACCAGCCCTTGTCGCGGAAGTGGCGTTTCAGCTCGCCGAGGATGGTCGGCGCGGCGTAGCTGGTGAACTTCGTCCCGCGTCCCGGCTCGAAGCGGTCGATCGCCTTGATCAGCCCGAGGCTGGCGACCTGCACGAGGTCGTCGAGCGGCTCGTCCGTGTACGTGTAGCGAAGGGCGAGGTCACGCGCCAGCGGCAGAAAGCGCTCGCAGAGCTCCTCGCGGGCCGCGAGGTCGCCCTCGTCGTGGTAGCGGACCAGAAGCCGGCGTTCAGTTTCCCGTGCGTCCGTTCCGTGGCATGGCACCCGGCGCTCTGTCCGCAGAGCGCGCGGAGCGGCCAGTGTGGCAACGCTCATGATGAACCTCTCGTCGTGTTTGACGTGAGGTCCGCTTCGCGACCGCTGTGCGCGACTGCGCTTCGTCCCCCTTGTAGGGCTCGGGCGCCGATCTGGACCAGTGGTTCCGATCGACCACCCAATCTGGAGGTTCTCCGTTTTCCGGGGTAACTAAACCCGCCCGGCTAGCCGCCGTCGGCCTCGTACCTGCGCCGGCCGGCTCGCCGGACCAGGCCGCGCCGCCGCGCCTCCGCGAGCGCCGCGCGCAGTCGGCCCGGGCCCCAGAACCTGGTCTCGAGCTCACGCCGGATCTCGGTCGGACCCAGCGGGCCCTTCTCCTCGAGGAGCTTCACGATCGCGTCGACCTCTCGCTCGAGGTCGACGTCCTCGCCCGTGACGGACGTGACCATCTGCGGGGCCCACACGGAGCGTCTAGGCACGCGCGGCCTCCTCGGAGGAGAGCGGCTCGGCCACGTCCTCGAGCGTCTCCTGCTCCGCGTCCACGCCGAGCACGACCTCCACGATCGCGGCGATCGCCATGAGCGCGGCCGCGATGAGGTACCCGATGAAGAGCTGGTCGCGGTCCCCGGACTCGATCAGCTTGCCGAACAGGCCCGGGCCCACGGCGCCGCCGAGGCCGGTCGAGATCGCGAAGAAGAACGCGATCGCCATCGCGCGGATCTCGATCGGGAACGTCTCGCTGATCGTCAGGTAGCCGGCGGAGGCGGCGGCCGACGCGAAGAAGAAGGTCGCGCACAGGATCGCCACGAAGACGCCGACCGAGACCGAGTCGTTCTTGAACAGGACGCCGGCGGCCACGAGGCCGACCGCCGAGATGAAGTAGGTCGCCGCGATCATCGGCCGCCTGCCGATGGTGTCGAAGAAGCGGCCGAGCAGGAGAGCGCCGAGGAAGTTCGCGATCGCGAACGGCACGAGGTAGAGCGGCGCCGTCTCCGAGGAGACCCCGTAGAAGGTCGCGAGTCCGGCCGTGAAGGTGAAGACCGTGGCGTTGTAGATGAACGCCTGCGTGGACATCAGCGTGAAGCCGAGCGCCGAGCGACGCGGGTAGCGGCCGAACATGGTCTTCGCGATCTCGCCAAAGCCGGTGCTCTTCCGCGGCTGGAGCTCGATCTCGTCGCGGGCCTCGGGCAGCTCGTCGCGGCCGGTCGCTTCCTTCACGTGGTCCTCGATCTCGCCGACGATCCGCTCGGCCTCGTCGTTGCGGCCGTGGAGCGCGAGCCAGCGCGGGCTCTCGGGCACGTTGCGGCGCACGAGCAGAATGCCGAGCGCCAGGACCGCCCCCAACCCGAACGTGAGTCGCCAGCCGACGTTCGCGTCGAGCAGGTCCGGATTCA
>Ga0207675_100001340_pt1 | contig 24692 bp, 20 predicted proteins | sample KBSSwiS42_FD_184305 | JGI IMG/M metagenome (GOLD analysis project Ga0207675, IMG submission 184305) | Switchgrass rhizosphere microbial communities from Kellogg Biological Station, Michigan, USA - KBS Switchgrass S4-2 (SPAdes) (version 2) | ecosystem: Host-associated > Plants > Roots >...
AAGCTTCACCCGCCCGAAGCGAAGGCACGCATTGCTCGCGCTCGCAAGACCCGCGCCAATCTCGAACAGGAACTCAAGGTATGCAGACGAGAGATCGCCCACGCCCGTGAGCGCCTCGCCGAGGCGACGCTGCAACAAACTGCCACCTCTGAGATGCTGCGCCTCATCTCGAACTCGCCGCTTCAGTCGGTGCTGGATGCGGTGGCCGAACATGCCGCGCGCCTGTGCGACGCGAACAATGCGGAGATCTTCCGCCTGGAGGACAACCTTCTTCGGTTGGCAGCTTCATACGGGGAAATTCCAGTGGCTATCTATGCCTACCAGGGCGTTCCCGTAAACCGAGACACGGTGACCGGACGAGCCGCATGCGATCGTCGGACCATTCATGTCCATGATCTCGCCGCAGAGGAAAGCGAGTACCCGGTGGGCAGCAGTAACGCAAGACGCGAGGGCCACCGGACCACGCTTGCGACGTCGTTGTTGCGCGAGGGTACCCCCGTTGGAATAATTCTAGTACGGCGAATGGAGGTCCGACCGTTCTCTGACAAACAGATCGCGCTTCTCGAGACCTTCGCCGACCAGGCGGTGATCGCAATCGAAAACGCCCGCCTGTACAATGATCTCCAGGAGCGGGAGGCAAGAATCCGGCGCCTGGTCGACTCGAACGTCATCGGCATCTTTATCGGGGATTCGCGGGGGCGGATCATCGAAGCCAATGATGCCTTTCTCGAGATGCTGGGCTACGGACATGATGACGTTATCTCCGGTCGGATGCGCTGGACGAAACTGACGCCCACTGAGTGGGCTCCCGCCGACGGGGATGCGTTGGCCCAGCTCAGCGGGACCGGAACCTGCAGGCCTTACGAGAAGGAGTATTACCGCAAAGACGGCAGCCGCGTCCCAGTTCTGGTCGGTGGCGCATTTTTCGAGAGAACGACAGACGAGGGGGTTGTCTTTGTCATCGACATGCGCGACCGCAAGCGCGCCGAGGAAGCATTGCGGGAAAGCGAAGCGAAGTTCAGCGACTATGCTGCAACCGCTTCCGATTGGCTGTGGGAAATCGGTCCGGACTACAAATTCACGCTGTTGACCGAGAATGCGTTTCGTTCGGACCCGGCGCATCGAATCGGCACGGTCTGTTGGGATCACGCTCTCGACCTTGAAACGGAACCCGAGAAGTGGCGGCTTGTTTGGGCAACCCTCGATTCACGCAAGCCATTCCACAACTTCGTATATTGCTCCGTGGACGGCACCGGCTCTCCAATGTACGTGAAGGTTAGCGGCAAGCCAGTGTTTGACGCCAATGGAGAATTCCGCGGTTATCGCGGCACCGGCACCGATGTGACAGCGATCATACGTGCGCAACAAGCAGAGGCATCGTTGCGGACAGTAGAGGTAGAAGCTCGCGAAAGCGAGCAGCGATACCGCAAGGCGCAACTGGAGCTCGCGCACGCCAACCGCGTAGCAACGATGGGCCAGTTGACGGCCTCGATCACCCATGAAGTGAACCAGCCGATCACAGCGGCAGTCACGTACGCGTTGGCCGCTCGGCGTTTCCTAAGCGCTGAGCCGCCGAATTTTCGCGAGGTGGATGACGCGCTCGCTCTTATTGTCAAGGAGGGGAATCGCGCAGGCGAGGTCGTCGGGCGAATCCGCGCACTCATTAGGAAGGCACCCGCCCGAAAGGACGCCGTCGCGATCAACGATGCCATCCTCGAGGTTATTGCTCTCACCCGTACGGAGGCCGCAAACAATAGCGTCTCGGTGCGGACGCAGTTAGCGGAGGGCTTGCCGCGTGTCCAGGGAGATCGGGTCCAGCTGGAACAGGTACTACTTAACCTGGTCATCAATGCCATCGAAGCAATGCGCGACGTCGGCGAAAAGGAGCGAGAATTGCTCATCAGCAGCCGTAACGAGCCGGATGGCGTGTCAGTCGAGGTGCGAGATTCGGGTCCAGGCTTCGCACTGGCGGATCTTGACCGCGTGTTCGAGGCTTTCTACACCACGAAACCGGGCGGTTTGGGGCTTGGGCTGTCGATCTGCCGGTCGATTATAGAAGCGCATGACGGACGATTGTGGGCGAGCCCTAACGTGCCACGTGGCGCTATCTTTGGCTTCACTGCGCCGGCTCATCCGGCCGCCGCATCGTGAGTGGAATGCCGCTTCGGATCGAAGACATGGCAGACGTCCAGTCTAGCGGGCACCCCGATCATCGGTCGGCACGTACTCGGACCGTGCTCTCACGAATTTTTTGCGGTAAGATTGTCTGACGCAATGTATCCAGAGCGAAAGAGTTAGCCATAGGGGCCGCTACGGCGCCCGGTCGATGCGCAAAACCCGCAGGCAGAAAATGACTGTCGACGTTGATGAAGGCAGGAAGGTTGAAGAACAGTCCAGCTTCTTGGCACAGCTGCAAGCCACTCTAAATGTGATTCCGGCGTATGCTTGGTGCGCAGCTCCGTCCGGCGGCCTCACCTTCGTGAATAAACGGACTGCGGATTACCTTGGTCTTCCGAAAGATCATCCCCTACGGTTCGGCATCGACATTGGCGCACAGTGGGACGCCCATATCCCGTTGTTGCATCCCGACGACCACGAAAAATCACGGGAATCCTGGTCAACCTGTCTGCGCACGGGCGAGTCCGCTGAGGAGAGTTTTCGAGTTCGTAACGCGCAAGGAGGCTACCGCTGGTTCCGCAGTCGCGTCGAACCGCTCCGGGCGAGCGATGGAACCCTGCTGCAGTGGGTCGGGGTGAACGTGGATATCGACGAGCTCAAATGCGCAGAGGAAGGATTGCGGAAAAGCGAATACAAGCTCCGTCAACTCATCGAAACGGTACCAGGCCTCATCTGGTCAACGGCGCCCGACGGCGAACCAACCCAACTCAATCAGCGCATATTGGACTATAGCGGCATGCAATTTGAGGACTATTTGCATGGTGGTTGGGAGGCACTCATTCACCCGGACGACTTTCCAGAAACTGCACGTGCTTTCTATCACGCAATTCAGACCGGAACTTCGTACCAGGTTGTGCATCGCCTGCGCCGGGCGGACGGCGAGTTTCGTTGGTACCATGTTCGTGGTGAACCTCTGCGCGATCCGCAGGGACGCATCATCCAGTGGTATGGCCTGTCTGTTGATGTCGATGAAGCCAAGAAGGCCGAAGACCGGCTACGCCGCAGCGAAGCCTATCTAGCGGAAGCACAGAGGCTAAGCCACACTGGTTCTGCGGTCTACAACGAGACGGAAATTCCTTATTGGTCCGACGAGGCTGCCCGCCTCTTTGGGTTCGATCCGCTGCAAGGTATTCCGAGCCGCGAAGCGGTGTGGCAACGGATCCATCCAGACGACCTAGACAGGGTGAACGAAAACATCGAGCACGGAGTGCGCGAAAAGAGAAGCTTTGCGAACGAGTTCAGAATCATACTGCCCGATGGAATGGTCAAACACATTGAAGCAACTAACAAACCTGTGTTCTCGGCAAGTGGAGAGCTTCTCGAGATTGTAGCCACGGGCCTCGACGTGACGGAGCGCAAGCGGGCCGAGCAAACCTTGCGGGAGAGTGAGGCGAAGTTCCGCGACTACGCCGAAACCGCCTCCGATTGGTTTTGGGAGATCGGTCCGGACCACAAATTCACGCTGCTGACCGAAAATGCGTTTGGTGCACCCGCGGCCGACCTGCTCGGCACGGCGTGGTGGGATCACGCTCTCGACCTTGAAACCGAGCCCGAGAAGTGGCGGCTTGTCTGGGCAACTCTCGATTCACGCAAACCGTTCCGTGATTTCGTATATTGCTCCGTGGACGGCCGCGGCTCTCCAATGTACGTGAAGGTTAGCGGCAAGCCAGTGTTTGACGCCAACGGAGAATTCCGCGGTTATCGCGGCACCGGCACCGATGTGACAGCATTGCGGACAGTAGAGGCAGAAGCTCGCGAAAGCGAGCGGCGATACCGTGAGGTGCAGTTGGAGCTCGCGCATGCCAACCGGGTCGCGACGACGGGCCAGTTGACAGCCTCGATCACCCATGAAGTGAACCAGCCGATCACAGCGGCAGTCACGTACGCGTTAGCCGCTAGACGTTTCCTAAGCGCTGAGCCACCGAACCTTCGCGAGGTGGATGACGCGCTCTCTCTTATTGTCAGGGAAGGGAATCGGGCAGGCGAGGTCGTCGGGCGAATCCGCGCACTCATTAAGAAGGCGCCCGCACGAAAAGACGCCGTAGAGATCAACGATGCCATCCTCGAGGTTATTGCTCTCACCCGTGCGGAGGCCGCAAACAATAGCGTTTCGGTGCGGACACAGTTAGCGGAGGGCTTGCCGCGTGTCCAGGGAGATCGGGTCCAACTGCAACAGGTACTACTTAACTTGATCATCAATGCCATCGAAGCGATGCGCGACGTCGGCGAAGACGAGCGAGAACTGCTCATCGGCACCCGTAACGAGCCGGATGGCGTGTCAGTCGAGGTGCGAGATTCAGGTCCAGGCTTCGCGCCGGCGGCTCTTGAGCGCGTGTTCGAGGCTTTCTACACCACGAAACCGAGCGGTTTGGGGCTGGGGCTGTCGATCTGCCGGTCGATTATCGAAGCGCATAACGGACGATTGTGGGCGAGCCCTAACGTACCACGTGGCGCTATCTTTGGCTTCATTGCGCCGGCTTATCCGGCCGCCGCATCGTGAGTGGAGTGCCGTTTCGGATCGAAGACAGGGCAGACGTCGAGCTTAGCAGGCACCCTGATCATCGGGGGTGAGACGCATCGGACCACTACGGCGGATGCAGGCTGAGTGTCTGCGCTAGGCAACGCGACCCGGGTTATGCGGTTTTGTTGGCGTCAGCTGCAATTGGTCGGCCATGCGCGCTAAGTCAGGCAAGGACCTTGCCCGCATCTTACGCATTACTTGGCCACGATGAACTTTTACCGTGATTTCGCTTACGCCGAGATCGGCCGCGATCTGCTTGTTTAACCGCCCGGTCACCACGAACGCCATGACCTCGCGCTCTCGCGGCGTCAACGTTTCGAAACGAACTTTCAGCTCTGCCATAGCCCGTTCCTGCTCAAGCCGCGCTCGATCACGAGCATGACCGAGCTGGATCGCTTCAAGCAAATCCTGCTCTCGGAATGGCTTTGTCAGGAATTCGATCGCGCCACCCTTCATCGCCTGCACCGACATTGGAATGTCACCATGTCCGGTAATGAAGATGATTGGCAGCTGCCTTTTGGCACCTGCTAGTTCGCGCTGCAGTTCGAGTCCGCTTTGGCCGGGAAGCCGCACGTCAAGCACCAGGCAAGCGGGTCCTTCTGGCCGATCCGCCGCGAGAAATTCGCTCACCGAACCGAGTAGGCTGACCCTAAAGCCCGCCGATTGAAGCAGCTTGCCTAGTGAGTCCCGCACTCCCGGATCATCGTCGATGACCATCACTGTTGGCGGTTGCTCTACCACATGTTCCTCGTTGACATGCGCATTAGCTTTGCCCGTTCACCATGGAGCATAGCGAGATTATCGCGTGGGCGATAGAGGGGACGACCAGCCCAATTCGGTTCCGCGGATCGCAGCCATCGGCGAACTGGCTGGTTGAAGTCGGCCAGTGTTCTGCGTCAGACGCCAGCTGCCCACCAAAGTCGGCCCGACTAAACTGGCAGCCCAACCTTTGTATAGTGCGTACACTTCTATTTGGTAATCGACCTTTCCGCCGGATCAATTGTGAGTGCCAATGTGTGCCGTTATGGTCAGGCTCTCCTCCCTCGAGGCCGATCACTTCCTGCGGCCTCGCTTGCCCCTCCAGCGCGGTCTAAGCTGGAGGAGCTCTTGTGAGCTAACAGGGGTCAGGGTCATACGAGGGTCGATGCCCGTGGCGCAGATCGCTCCATGGACGACAAGATTTCTGGCCACCGAAGTCAATCGTTGAGTTCCTATACATTTGTACAATCGAAGCACGTAGCGGTTGCGCCTAGGCTAGATAAGAAAGAGTCGTCGCGGACGATATCCGTTGCTCCGTGGAAACTGCTCGCGGTTACCGGTCTTGCCAAGTGCCAAATAGCCAACCGATAGTTGCCATAGTCGATGACGACCAAGCGGTTGGAAACGCAATCGAAGTTCTGATGCGTTCGATAGGGTTGGTCGCCCAGGCATTTTCGTCGGGGGAGGAGTTCTTGCGCTCACCCGAACTGAGCCGTACCGGCTGCCTGGTTGTCGACTTCGACATGCCCAAGATGAGTGGCCTTGATCTGCACAACAATTTGTCTCGAATGGGCAAAGAGATTCCCACCGTATTGATAACTGCCTATCCGAGCGATGATATTCGTGCCCGCGCACTTCGAGCTGGGGTCATCTGCTATCTGCCCAAGCCGTTCGATGAGGGTAGTCTCCTGAATTGTATTCAGACCGCTCTAGATCGCGCAAAGGGAAATAGAGGCGCGCCTTAGCTTGCCCATGTTGCGCCAACGGCCACCAGGCCCGCGACACGTCGCCTCCGCTGGCCATCCGCGATGCAATTCAATCACATCGGCATCGCAGGGGGCGCGAACATAAGACCTGTCCGCTATCTGCTGACTGATCTTTGTGCAATCGGCTCCAGCAGCTGGACGCGCAGCGTAGGACAGGCGTGGCCTTCGTGCTCGTCATAGTGGTCGCAGCAGCGCGGGGCTTGGCTCAACCCTCTGCGTTGAGGGTGATTGTGCTATACCAAGGTTGGTTCGTCCTTTCCAAAGGTGTGGGAGAGGCTACGAGCTTCGTTGTGGCCAACTTTACGCGCGCACAATTGCGGCGCTTGCTGACCGACGGTAGGCATACTTGGGAAATCCTTCATTTTGGCTGACACATGTCTGGCGCCCCTATTCATAGGAAGCTTAGGTTCGGTCCTTTCGAACTTTCGATTGGCGAGAGGGTACTCCGGCGCGACGGACAGGCGCTTCCCCTCGGGGATCGGGCGCTGGATATTTTGATCTACCTTGCCGACCGCCCGAGTGAGGTGATCGCGAAGCAGGAGCTGATTGATCGCGTCTGGTCAGACGTCACCGTGGAGGAGGGGAGCCTCCGGGTCCACGTGGCCGCGATCCGCAAAGCGCTTGGCGACGGCCAATTTGGCAACCGATACATCGCAAACATCAAGGGACGGGGCTATTCGTTCGTCGGCACCGTGGTCCCTCTCGGTGGCGGAACGGATAGCAGGAACGCCAAGTTCCGGCACCAAGGCAGGCTCCCCGTGCGACCGATCATGACGGTCGGGCGCGAAACGGTCGTCAGCGAGGTTAGCGACAAGCTTCGAAATGAGCGGTTCGTGACACTGGTCGGCCCCGGCGGCATTGGCAAGACGACGATTGCCTTGGCTGTTGGCCGCGCCGTTGCCGAGGAGTTTGGCGGGGAAGTCTATCTCGTAGACTTGGAAAGCCTTACCGATCCGCGGCATGTTGCGGGGGCTGTCGCGACATCCCTGGGACTTGCACTCAAATCGAAAGACCCCGGCTTGGAGCTGGTCGACCTCGTTCGTTCGCGAAAGCTTCTTATCATTCTCGATAGCTGTGAGCATGTGATCGAGGCGGTCGCATTGCTTGCCGAGCAACTCTACCAGGAAACGGAGCAGATCTATCTTCTGACCACGAGTCGCGAATTGCTGAAAGTAGAGGGCGAGCATTGTTACCGGGTGCTTCCCCTTGATTTTCCACCAGACGGCCCAGAGCAAACGGCAAATGCCGTGCTTCGATATCCGGCAGTGCAGTTGTTTGTACGGCGCGTGGCGGCGAGGGCGGGAAGCGTCGTGCTCACCGACGAGGAGGCGCCGTTTGTCGCGGAAATGTGCCGAAAGCTGGATGGTATGCCGTTGGCAATTGAGTTGGCAGCGGGTCAGGTGGCCGCACTCGGCCTCAAGAACACCGTTTCCCGCCTGGTGTCTCGGCCGGAATTGCTGAAACTAAGCCATCGGACGGCAGTTCCCAGACATCGGACCCTCAAGGCGACATTGGATTGGAGCTATGATCTGCTGTCTGACGCAGAGAGGATTGTCTTTCGACGCATTGCTCCTTTCGTCGGCCATTTCACCCTGGAGGGGGCGCGGTATGTCGCAGGCAAACTCGGCGAAGACACCGGGGAAATTTTTGACGCGATCGCCGGCCTGGTCGAGAAGTCGTTGATCGTAGCTCGGCTTGACGACGGTCAGCAACGGTACCGACTGCTTGACACGACGCGGGCATACGCACTCGGAAAATTGGAGGAGCATGACGAGCTCGATGTGATCTCCGGCCGACACGCGAAATACGTTGCGGAAGTTCTAGAATCACAGAGGGAGATGATGCCGACCTTGCCGAGAGCGAGGAGGACCGCAGCCTATTCCGACCAATTGAGCAGCATCCGTGCGGCGCTCGAATGGAGCTTTGGGCAACACGGTGACGACGAAATAGCGACGCGACTGGCCGCGGCTTCAGCACAGGTGTTTCTGGAGCTATCACTACTCATCGAATGCCAAGCGTGGGCGGAACAGGCGATAGCGCGCCTTGGAACTCGAAATCAAAACTCTCGCCGGGCAATGGAAATCTACGCATCGTTATCGTCGGTATTGATGCATACTGAAGGCAACGATCAACAAGTTCGAGCGTCTTTCTCGCGCGCGCTTGAGATTGCGACCAATCAGGGAGACCTTGCCTATGAGCTGAGGCTTCTAAGCGGACTCTTTATGTATTCGCATTGGACCATGGATATTCGTGGTGCGACCGACATCGCCGCCCGGAGCAAGAAATTAGCGCTGAAGACACGGGATCCCGATGACATGGCGCTGGCAGAATCGATGTTGGCCGCCTCCAATCATCTGCTGGGAAATCACATCATCGCACAACAACATTGCGAGTCCGGTCTCCGCTACTCGCAGTCCGGTCCGCGCTTTAGACCCGGACAGCACTTGTTTCATTACACTAGCTTCTTACTCGTCGGCATGGCACGTTCTCTGCTGTATAGAGGCTTGCTCGATCGATCACTGGAGTATGCGAAGCTCGCCATAGAGGAAGGTGAAAACTCGGGGCATCCGGCCACATTTTGCCGATCCCTGGCTCTGATCGTTCCTATCTTTCTGACCATGGTGGACACTAGACGGTCGGATCAGTACATCGCCGAATTGAGCGATCTCTCGGCAGCGCACTCCTTGAAACCATACTCCGCGATAGCGACTGGTCTGCGAGGTCAATGGGTGCTCCTTCAAAACAATCTCCTTGACGCAATTTCATTGCTGAAGAGGGCTTTGGAGGAGCTTCACGCTCAGCGTCAGGAAATGCTGAGTATGGATTTCGCCTGCGATCTGGCCGCGGCTCTCATGAAGGTTGGTGGGCACGAGCAGGCGCTGAGGCTGATCCTGAACGCAATCGATGTCCAGCAGCGCGTCGGAAAATTTCTGCACATGCCCGCCTTGTTCAGGATGAAAGGGCTCATCTTGGCATCCCGATCGGACGAGGATTATTTCGAAGCGGAAGGAAGCCTGCTGTCCGCAATCGACTGGGCGAAACGCCAGTCCGCCACCCTGTTTGAAGTGAAGGCTGCGACGGACCTTGCCGAGCTATTGCTGAAACAGAGGCGCGTGCCGGATGCCTACAAGCATCTCAGCGCGGCCCTTGATCGAATGCCAGCCGGAATAGTATCCCCCGATCACACGCGCGCCCTGCAAATCCTCAACCAGCTACAATCCAGCACCAGGGCCGTCGGCTAAAGCGGACACCTTCGAGTACCGTGCGCTGTCTGCGCAGTCGGGTTCAAATCCTCGCATTCCGATACAAGCCCAAGCCTGCAGTTGGGCGCATGTTGTGGCAGGAATGGTCACAGCAAGGTCTGAATGCAATGGGCAAGCTAGTCGCGGACATCATTGTTGAAACCTTGCAAAGTGCAGGTGTCAAGCATTGTTACGGCGTGGTGGGCGACACGCTTAATCTGATCGCCCGCTCACTCGAAAAAAGCGAAATTGAGTGGGTGTCGGTGAGACATGAAGAAGCAGGAGCGTTTGCCGCGCAGGCCGAGGCGCAGGTAGCAGATCGCTTGACGGCAGTTGCCGGGAGCTGCGGTCCCGGTAGTCTGCATTTCATCAACGGGATATTCGAGGCCAATCGCAATCGTGCGCCCGTCATCCTGATCGCAAGTCAAATCATTCGCGACGAATTGGGCTTCGATTTCATCCAGGAGGTCGACTTCAAGCAGGTCTACAGGGACTGCAGCGTCTTCTGCGACATGATCCATACGCCGGAGCAGGCGCGCCGGAAGACCGTGATTGCCTGCCAAACGGCCCTGGCGAAACGCGGTGTTGCCGTTCTGATCGTGCCGGCGGATATCTCCGCCTCAGTCGTGGATGATAATATCCCTTACGCGGTGCATGTCGCCAGGCCGGTCACGCGGCCGAGCGACGCCGATCTCGCCGAGATCGCAGAAATTCTCAACAAAAGCGAAAATGTCGTGCTGTACGGCGGGTCGGGCTGCCAGGGAGCGCATCAGGAGATTCTCTCCGTTGCCAACAAGCTGAAGGCGCCAATCGCGCACACGTCGCGGGCAAAAGACTTCCTTGAGTTTGATAATCCTTACAACATCGGAATGACCGGTATGCTCGGCAATGAGGCCGGCTACCATGCCTTGCTGGACTGCGATGCATTGTTGATGCTGGGCGCAGACTTTGCCTGGCGGCAATTTTACCCAGACAAGGCAAAGATCGTGCAGGTCGATATTGACCCGACCCATCTGGGACGACGTCATCCGATCACGAAGGGCGTTGTCGGCGATGTGAAGGCGACGATGGCGTCGTTGCTGCCGATGCTGGTTGAGCGCACCGACGCCTCGTTCCGAAGCGCATACGTTAAGCGCTACGCGAAGTATCGGGAGTCGGAACGGGCTAAAGTCGCTGTCGGCCACGATGGCAGCATTCCCGGAACCTATCTGACACAGGTGATCAGCCGCCACGCGGCAAAAGATGCGTTGTTCACAGCCGACGACGGCACCCCGGCCGCCTGGGCCTATCGCCATATCGAGGCGAACGGTCAGCGCCGCATTTTCGCGAGCCTGCTTCATGGAACGATGGCCAACGGCATGCCGTCAGCCATCGGACTCCAAAAAGCAGAACCCGGCCGACAGGTGGTGTGCATGGCAGGCGACGGTGGAATTTCGATGCTGTTCGGAGACCTGATGACGGTCGTTCAACAGGAACTGCCAATCAAGATTGCCGTCTATGACAACGGCAAGCTTGGCTTTGTGGAAATCGAGCAAAAGGCCGAGGGGATGCTCGATACCTTCACGAAGTTGAAGAACCCCAACTTTGCAGGGGTTGCACGCGCGTTAGGTCTCTGGGGCGAGACGGTTTCGGCCGCCGACCAGCTGGAGACCGCGGTCAAGGACTGGCTGGCGCAACCAGGGCCAGCACTTCTGCACGTGCACGTCAACCCGATGCAGCTCGTCATGCCGCCATTCATGCAGGTAGAGCCGACGATCGGAATGGCGCTCTATTCGGCTCGCGCCATCCTGCACGGCCGTGGAGGGGACGTCTGGGAAATGGTGAGGGAGAATTTTCTCTAGTTGAAGGCGCGATGAGGCAGTGCTTCACCCCCAATCGATTTGCCGCGCAGCATGAGTGTGGTCAAGCATCGCTGCCATGGGCGGACCGCGATTGCTCAACGCGCGGGAGCTGTCGGCTGTGCCCATAGCCCGATATCTTATTGTCGTCGGAAGCGCACTTGTGGTTCTTCTGCTGATAGCCGGCTGGTCTTTGCCGGAGTTCCCAGAGAGTTTTCCTGATCGGCCGGAAATCATTGAAAGGGCGGCCATCCGGATCAGATCAGAGCGCAAGTGGCCGGAGAAGATCGTCCTGGACACTACTCAGCTGACGATCCCAGCACCGTCCATCGAGGTGGCGCCGGCCGAACAGTTAGTCGCGCGCCTGCCCGATGAGATGACAGATCAATCGCGCGTGGACCCCCTGCCAAAGCCAAATCCTAGTGCACGACCGATCGATGCTCATCGCCGGCCCGCGCAAGCCAGGCGCAAGCCTGCAAGGGCATTTCCATCGACGCATGTGGCCAGGGCTCGTAATCGCAACGAGCCCCCAACATGGCGCACGGGCGGGGAATGTTGTCGGTTTGATTGGGCGGATAGGCCAGCAATATCAAGAGCTGCATCGCGCAGGCATGTCGCGCGTCGGGACCCATGGATAGGCTGGCATTTCCCGGAGGCGAATTGAAGGTCAGGGCGCTTCTGTCGGCGTCATCCCATACTTCGTTGCTTGATTTGCCGCGATCAGAGAATGCGAGGACGCTAAGATTTCTCCTCTCGAAAGGGTCGAGAGCGAAAACCGCATTTTCCCACCAAACGGGTCACGAACGAGCAAGAGTGCTTTGGGTGTGCACGATATCCTAGAGATCACGATGGGGAGCACGATCGCCGACACCGTCGAGTAATCGAAGTCTCGCATCGAGAAGTGGTCGGCTTTCGAGCGCCATAGACCTTCGTATCGTCTCCGTGACGCCTTTGGATGCCGGACGATTACCTACGTGCAATTGAGCCGCTGATCGCGATCGTCTTAGGTTGCATGCGTTGGAGAAGCGCACAGGCTGATGAAGTGCGGCGGTGAAAAAAGGATGATCGACGAACAGCGACGATAATACCAAGAGGAGACTGCAATGCCAAACCGCTCCGAAAGTCTTAGATCTGGCAGATCCGCGCGATGCGCAGTTTGCGATGGCAAGTTTGGTCTCGTTCGGCACTACTCGTGGCGAACCCAGCTTTGTTCCAAGAAGTGCGTCGATCGCTTCAGAGCTCGCCGGGCAAGTGACCGCAATTGGGTGGGTTGGCTCCAAATCGCCTTCGACCTGCTGCCAGAGAACCGCGCGAGGGCTTTATGACGGTCCAGATTTCACAACGAGGCAAGGAATATCTAGAGACAGCACGGACCTTGCTCCGCGCCGCTCAAGCCATGACGGACCGGGTAATTGCAGGTCAGCTTAAGGCCCTTGCCGACGACTACGAGCGGCGAGCTGAGAAAGCTTCGCATGTTGATGCGGCCAAAGCATCCGCGCGATCGGCTGCCAGCGCTGAACGCGAGTGGACCTGATGGGCAGCTTCACAGCCCAACCTGCGGAAGAATGCCTAGTGACGTTGGGATGCCGGCGCGCCGCCCAGTCACGAGCTTTTTATTTCTTCGTTACCGCCTGCAGAGCTTCAAAGTTTGGGGCTGATATCCTAGATCAGGATGGAATGATTATTGTCATCTAACGGCGGAATCGTTCTCTAACTGCGGGTCCCTTCTCTAACTAGTGGTCTGGAGCGAATATGGGAGAAATTATTCGATTTGTGCCAAAGTCTGAGCGCGAGCGAGCCCGCCTAATTCGAGAGGCCCGCGCGATATACGACAGCATCTTCCCGCCGGATGATCCTGTCAGCGAGAAGCAGAACAAGGCACCAGTAAGCCATACGGTTAGCGGCGCCAATGCCCATCGTAGCCACGGGATTTTCCTGTCGTGATCAAGATCATCGCCGTGCTCTGCAGTCTCTCCTCTCCGGCGAATTGCCACGAGCAGACCGTCACCACCTCGGACTTCGCTGAGGTCTCAATGCAATCCTGTTTGATGGGCGCACCGCAGCTCGCGGAGTGGATGAAGCAGCATCCGGCCAAGCGGTTGGCGGCATGGCGCTGCGTGATCGGCAAACAGGATGGCAGGGGAGTTTAGGGTTAAAACCAACGTTCCTCGGGAGTTCGCGGCCGATCCGACCGGGGACGAGTCGTCAATGCGAGTTATTCAAAGTCTGACTTCACGTCGACCTCCATGCGACCGGGTCGTAACGCCCTGCTGGTGATTTCGTCGGCCGCACCGACTTCTTGAATGTCTGTTCTGACCGTTCGAACCTGGCTATGGGCAGAATCACGGACTTGCAAGGACGACGCAGTGACTTGCCTCTCTCTTGAAGGTTGAGAGCGAGACCGCATTTTTCCTCAAAATGGATCACGAATGATCAAGATTGATTCGGGCGTGTGCGGCACGCTGGAGATCACGATAGGAGCACGCTTCCCTTTAGCGTCGAGCCACTCGATATCTCGCATTTGGGAGTAGTATTTGCATGACCAGCTACCTGATCGTCACGTGCGTCGCGATCATCCTCTGGATCAATCTAGCAGTGATGCCGGCAGCGCTCGCCTTCGACGCCATCGAAGCTGAGCTGGAGCGCCGCGGCACCGAGCTATAGCGGAAAATAGTTGAAGCGATGGCGGAGGGGCCTCCCTTGGAATCCGCCACGAAAGCGGCCGAGGGTCCCTGACCGGCGGCCAAAAAAGCAAACACACCTCGAATATGTTCGCGGTCCCTGTACAGGCAGGTAGCCAAGCCGGCGAACGGAAAACGATGGTTCGATGCTGTGCTACCTTACCGGCTTCCGTTCCCTTCCCGTGGCGGCGGTGCTCGCGGGCGGCATTTTTCTCATCGACACGCTGTCGTCGCTCCATTTTGCGGTAGCGTCCCTCTATGTGATTGTTGTTTTGATTTCCGCTCATGACCTTCATCGCCGTGGCGTTGTGATCATGGGCATCACCTGCGCATTTCTTACTGTCTTCAGCTACGTCCTCGTGCACGGATTTGTGGTGGATGGAGCCGCCCCGTTGCGGTCGGCGGTGAGCCTGATTGCGATCCTGATTGCCACCATCCTTGTGCTCCGGAACGTTTCGGCAAACCAACGCGTCAAGGAAGTTGAGCGGGAACGAGCAAGCCTCGCTCGCTTCTTCTCGCCAAAAATTGTCGACCAACTTGTCGGCATTCATACTCCTTTCTCCTTCGCACGCCGCCAACCCGCCACTGTTCTATTTGCCGACATGATAGGCTTTACCGCGTATTCGTCGGGAAAGCCTCCAGACGTTGTCATCGGCTTGCTGCGCGTTTTGCTTCACCTCCTAAGCGAGGCGGTGTTCTCCAATCACGGATCGGTAGACAAATATCTGGGCGACGGGCTGATGGCATTTTTTGGCCCACCCCTGACGAGCCTGCGAGATGCCACAAACGCGGCTGTGTGTGCTCTGAACATCGTGAAATCGATCGAATGTTGGAACCAGCAGCACGCCCGTAGTAACGATGGTGCCGTCCGCATCGCCGTTGGCATTCATTACGGCGAGGTCGTGCAGGGAAATGTTGGCAGCGAAAAGCGGCTCGAACTCACTTTGGTCGGGGATACCGTGAATATCGCGAGCCGCGTTGAAGCTTATTGCCGAACTCTCGGCGCCTCGGTGCTGGTTACCGGTGAATTCGTGGAGGCGCTGTTAGCAGAGGGTAGTCTGGAACTTGCGAACGCTTTTATCGACGAAGGTTTCCATGTATTGCGCGGTTGCAAAGAGCCGATCCGTCTCTTTAGCGTGAGAAAACCCAAAGTTTGCCCAGCGACCGGTCAACTGGCTGGTCTGCAGTCGTCTGGCGGATGAAGTTGGGTAAAATGGATAGCCGAACCAAGAACTTCTGTCCCAAATCCACTTTATGCCGTCGTTATACTAGAGGGCCCGCTCCCCTATCGAATTCGCTCGTCGATTGAGCAATTGTATTGCGCGGGCGTTTCCTGGACCTGGCGGCTACAGCTGATTGCCAGTGTAGGCTTGCAGTCCGCCGACGCCATTAAATTCAATTCTAGAAAAAACCAGGCCGGCTTGCTCGGCGATCTTAGTGATTGAGCTAATCGAAGCCACTACGGCCTTAGTCGATTTTCCGACGAGACGATGCATTCGCTACAGATAAAATGTCCTTCCCAATCGCGTGAAGAGAAGCTCTAGCGCTTGAAAGGTACCTATCAAAGCTTATCATAAGCTTGCTTAGGAAATGGCTTTCCATGGAACCGAATGCCCCGACACTTGGGTTTCTGTTACATGACGTCGCGCGATTGCTCAGGAAACGCTTCGAGCAGAACGCGCGCGGCTCCGGCCTTACGCGTTCTCAATGGCAGGTCCTGGCCTATCTGGCGCAAAACGAAGGCATCAACCAAAGCGGCTTGGCCGATCTGCTGGAGATCGAGCCGATCACGCTTGGCCGCATCGTCGACAAGCTCCAGACACTGGCGTTGATAGAGCGCCATCCGCATCCGTCCGACCGGCGGGTATGGCTCCTTCATCTAACGCCTGCCGCTCGTTCAAAGTTGACGCAATTGCGCAGGCTTGGCGACGTCACCCGCGGGGAAGCCTTGACCGGAGTGTCGGAAGCCGACAGGGAGCGCCTATTGAAGACATTACAGGCATTAAAAACGAATCTGATGCTTGCGTGCGATGCGCCGGCGGCAGGACAAAAGAAAGTAAGCCATGGCTGATTCGAAGGGCACCAATTCCGCTATTCCCGGGGATGGAAACGGGCGCAACGTTGAGGCGAGTGTTCATCGTCTTGACCGTAGTCTATCGATTGGAAACGAGCGGCCTGCGTCGGCGGAAGGGAAGGCGCCGAATCCAGAAAACCGCAAGCCGGTAGTCCTGCCGTCCGAAGAACCGAGCGGCCGCCCGGTCGCCGCGAGTACCCCAGCACCCAAGAAATCATTGCGGCGACCGCTGATGTTTGCGCTGCTGCCAGTGGTGCTGATCGCGGGTGGCTACTTTTACGTGACCGGCGGCGCCGTCGTGTCGACGGATAATGCCTACGTCCAGGCCGACATGGTCGGGTTGTCGACCGACGTGGCCGGCATTGTCACGCAAGTATTGGTTCACGACAATCAAAAGGTCGCCAAGGGCGACATCCTCTTCAAGCTGGACCCTCTGCAGTTTCGACTTGCGTTGGATCGCGCCCAGGCTCAGGTCGGCAATACACGCAACGATCTCGTTGCGCTTCAGACCAGTTACCGCAACATGCAGGCCCAGGTCGAACAGGCGCAGAAGGATGTCGATTTCAACATGGTCAACTTTCAGCGGCAGGAACAACTGATTGCCAATAACTTTACTCCAAAGGCAACCTACGATGCCGCCCGCAACACGCTCCAGGGCTCGCAGCAAAAGCTGGCCTCGCTGCAGCAACAGCTCGCAGGGCTTGCCGCCAACCTGAATGGCGACCCGGACGCATCAATCGAAAACCATCCCAAATACAAGGATGCGGTGGCTGCGCGAGACGAGGCTGCGCGCCAGCTTGCGCACACGGTGGTGCATGCGCCTTTTGCAGGTATTGTCACCAACGTGCCGTCTCTTCAGCCTGGCCAATACCTTGCCGCCGCGGCAACCGGCTTCAACATTGTTTCGACCGATCATGTCTGGGTCCAGGCCAGCCCAAAGGAAACCGAACTGACCTACGTTAAGCCGGGGCAGAAGGCGATAGTCGAGGTCGACAGCTATCCGGGTCAGCAGTGGATAGGCACCGTCGACAGCATCAGCCCGGCATCGGCGTCGAGCTTCTCGTTGCTGCCGGCAGAAAATACCAGCGGCAATTGGGTCAAGGTGGTGCAGCGAATACCGATGCGCGTCAGCGTCGCCAATGCGCCCGGAAAACCTCAATTGCGTGTTGGAATGAGTGTCGAGCTAAGCGTGGCGACTGGACATGAACGCGGCTTCCCGAGTTTCCTGACCGGATGGTTTGGATCATCAGGAGCCGACCGTGGCTGACGGCGTCGTCGTCCCGCAGACTATCAATCGTCCGGCCATCACGGCCTGCGTCATTCTGGCCGTCGTCATGCAGGCGCTCGATACCACCATCGCCAACGTCGCGCTGCCCTATATGCAGGGCAGCGTTTCCGCGAGCGCCGATCAGATCAACTGGGTCTTGACGTCCTATATCGTGGCCGCAGCGATCATGACGCCGCCGTCAGGTTTTCTTGCCAACAGGTTCGGTCGCAAGCGCGTCCTGATGGTGGCCGTTGCAGGGTTCGTGGCAGCGTCAGTCCTGTGCGGCATCGCGCAGTCGCTGCTGGAGATCGTAGCGTTCCGATTGCTGCAGGGCCTTTTTGGTGCGGCTCTGGTTCCGATCGGGCAATCGATCCTGCTTGATATCTACACCCCGGAGGAACGCGGCTCGGCGATGGCTCTGTTCGGCGTGTCGGTCATGGTGGGACCGGTCCTCGGGCCGGTGATCGGCGGCTGGCTGACCGATCACTACAGCTGGCGATGGGTCTTCTACATCAACGTGCCGATCGGCGCGCTTGCGCTTGCCGGCATCTCGATCTTCATGAAGGAAACGAAAATCTCGTCGGCGGCCCGCATGGACTGGCTCGGATTTGGCAGCCTGAGCGTTGCGATCGCTGCGATGCAACTGTTTCTGGATCGTGGCGCGCAGCTTGATTGGTTTTCCTCGTTCGAGATTTTGATCGAGGCCACCGTTTGCGTATCCGCCTTCTATATCTTCCTCGTCCACACCTTTACCGCGACCGATTCATTCGTGAACCCAAAGCTGTTTCTGGACCGAAACTTTTCGGTCGGAATCCTGTTCATCTTCATCGTCGGCATCACTTATCTCGCGTCGCTCGCGCTGTTGACCCCGTATTTGCAGACGCTGATGGGCTACCCGGTCGTAACGGCGGGTCTGGTCATGGGGCCGCGCGGATTGGGCACGATGACCTGCATGTTCCTTGTCGGCCGCCTGATCGGAAAAGTGGATACGCGATTGCTTCTCTTGGTGGGGCTGCTGCTGACAGCGTGGGCGATGTACGACATGACCGGCTGGAATCCGAACGTATCGCAATGGACGATTGCGGTGACCGGTTTCGTCCAGGGAGCCGGGCTTGGATTTCTGTTCGTTCCGCTCACGACCGTCACCTTCGCCACACTTGCGCCCGAGCAAAGAGCCGACGGTACTGGCCTCTACAACCTCGCCCGTAACGTCGGGTCCAGTATCGGCATATCGGTCGTTTCGTATCTGCTGATAAGAAACAATCAGGTCAATCACGCGACCATCGCAAGCCATGTCACGGCATTCAATCACGCATTCGACAACAACACCGTGCTGCAAGCATGGAGCCCGTGGACAGCGGGTGGACGTGCTGCGCTCGACCAGATCATACAAATGCAAGCTTCCATCATCAGCTACATCGACGATTTCAAGCTGATGATGATCCTTTCGCTCGCTGCAATCCCGCTGATCCTCCTGCTGCGCAGCGCACCGTCCGCGGAAGGCAGCGACCATGCGATGGTGATGGAATGAACGGCGCTTCGACGCTCCCACCGCCTGCGCGCCCAGTGTGTCCGCGCTGATGGCCTGGAAGAGCCGGACGTCAGCAAAGTCTAAGATCAACAAGTGCTTGCAGTGACATAGTCGAATCGCCTCACGAAGAGCGAAGGCGTTAGAGCGCTTCGCGGAGTCTTTTCTGGCAGACTAGGTTTGGGTGATCCATGCTGAAACGCCATGAAGATTATCCACTTCCCTAGGGACTGCCAGCTTCCCAAACTGTGTGCGCCTGTCGTTGTGCTCTAAGCCACTGCCTGAAAAAGCAATTTGAGATGGTTGCAGGTCCCCCGCAACCAAACAAAGCCCTTGAAAACATGATGTTTTCAAAGGCTTTTTGCTTCCGAGAATTGGTCCAATAATATCGTTAGTGAAAGCGGCGGGAGGAAAGTCGCAGCGTAGAGACGGCGAAGTTGCGCGATGTGGCGACTGCAATTGTGTCAAGCGGCCGCGAATGGTCCGATGACCAACTTGAGCGGGTTGAACTAAACGCGTTGCAGCGTCGGTGCGGGCCGATGTTCAGGGAGGGAGTAATCTCGATTGGCAAGCCGCGAATATTGGGCCGATCAAGTGCCACTGGCTCCATTCGCTGAATGAGCGATTATGGTTGCCATCGTCAATTCGGGGAGAGAACGAAGGTCAGACGACTGCGCAGCATTGCGATGCGGAAAATCACAAATCGCAGCGTCGGGGGTTCGAGTCGCTCCCCTGCTACCACCTTTCCCCACACTCCTTTCACCCGATTTGGATAGGCTTCTTGGCCGAGCAATAGCCAGCCGGCTATTTCTACTGCGACACCACCTGGACGCGCCCATATCCGCGTTCACCCGAATGCTCGAAGGACGCCGTTGCGGAAAAGTTGGTCGCAAAGGTCGCCCATTGGAGGGGGAACGTACGAATTCGCCGTCCTAGCCTCGAATTGCACGCCTGATCGATTGAGGCGGCTGTCCGTAGATGCGGATGAAAGCCCGCCTCATGTTCTCCGCGTCACCGAAGCCGACTGCCTCCGCGATGCGTTCGACAGGTTCGGGAGTCGTCTCTATGCGGCCTCGGGCAATATCGGCGCGGAGCCGTTCCACCACACGCGCGGGTGTGGTGCCGGTCTGCGCTCGGAATGCCCGGCTGAACTGGCGCCGGCTCATGCCGGCCGCCTCCGCGAGATGCTCCAGTGTCAGTGCTTCGGCGATGTGATCGCGGGCATAGCCAAGGGCGGTGGAAATACGATTGTTCTTCGGCGCCAGATCGACGGAGGCGGCGAATTGCGATTGGCCGCCATGGCGGCGGTGGTAGACGACGAGGTGCTGTGCGACGCCCTTGGCGATAGCGAAACCGTGATCCTCCTCGATCAAGGCCAGCGCGAGATCAATTCCGGCTGTAATGCCCGCCGAAGTCCATATGTTGCCGTCCCGACAGTAGATGCGATCCGCCTCGACCCGGATGGATGGATAGTCTCGCTGAAGGCGAGCTGCATATCGCCAATGCGTCGTCGCTCGACGCCCGTCCAACAGCCCAGCCGCCGCGAGCGTAAATGCGCCCGTGCAAACGCTCGTCACGCGCCGGCATCGGTTCGAAGCGTCGACGATACGTCTGAGTGTAACGGCGGAAAGGAGCGGATCTGGTCCGCCAATGACGACGAGCGTATCGATCACCGCATCATCGAGAGACGCAGCGGCAGTAGCCATGCCGAGGCTGTTCGCTACGGCACCCGCCTCGGCCGCGAGTATATGGATTCGATAGGCCGGACTTCCAAGCTCGCCATTGGCCGCTTCAAACGCGCCGGCCGGACCTGCGAGGTCAAGCATCGGAAACCCTGGGGAAACGTAAAAGCCGATCGTGCGCATGGCCGGATCATAGGGAAGTTTGACCTTTCGGTCATGTAGCCCGGGCCGTAGAGCTTGTCCACCAGGAGGATCCAGCGATGACCCAGCCAATCAGCGTGGTGATACCCGTATACGACGGCGTCACCCAACTCGACTTCACTGGTCCGCACCAGTTTCTCTCGCGCACGCCCGATCTGCACGTTCGAGTGGCTTCTTTGGGCGGCGAAGCGGTCACGGCGGACCGCCTTACCTTCTCAAACCTGGAAGACCTGACGGTCATCAAATCGTGTGACGTGCTCTTGGTGCCTGGCGGCGGCGGCTGCATCAATGCCATCGAGAATGATGGATTCATCAGAGAGATTGCCCGGCTCGGAGCGACCGCGCGTTACCTGACTTCGGTCTGCACCGGATCGCTTATTTTGGGCGCCGCCGGACTTCTTCCCGGACGCCGTGCGGCCTGCCACTGGGCGTGGCGCCAGTTTCTTCCGGTCTTCGGCGCCGTCGTCGACGAGGGCCGGATCGTGAGGGACGGCAATATCCTGTCCGGCGGGGGCGTCACCGCCGGCATCGATTTCGTGCTGGCACTGATCGCGGAGTTGCGCGGATCTCGCGTGGCCGAGATGGTTCAACTCGGTCTGGAATATGCACCTCAACCGCCCTTCGACTCCGGGCGCCCGGACACGGCGCCGGCAGAAGTGCTGGAAGCGGTGAACGCGCGCACGGCGGCGGCCTTCGCCGAACGACGTGTGCGTATCGACGCCTGGGCGGCCGCCCATCGCGTGGGCCAGCATGCCTGAGGTCTCTCAAAACATGCGCGCCCATCGGGCCTCTCTGGCTTCCGTAGACGCGTTTCGCTGCATGGTTGGTCCCCGGCTTCTGCCATGCAGACACCATTCCGCGAAGTCGGACAAACCAAGCCTTTCCTATGACCAAGGGAGCGAGATGTGAGCCAAAATGCAAAGCCCGATTTCAGCAAAGCACTGGCGGTCGGCCGAGAGTTGGATTTGAAGCTACCCGACAGTCAGGTCGTTCGGGATGCTTATGCACAGGCGGAAGCTGCAACATCACAGCCTTGGCTTTTCAACCACGTGGTGCGCTCGTGGCTCTATGGAGCCAAGCTGACCCAACATCGTGGACTTGCTCCGGATGCCGAACTGGTTGCTGTGTCGGTGCTCCTGCATGATCTTGGCCTTGCCCGCGGTGGCGCTCCCGATCGTCGCTTTGAGGTTCTGGGAGCGGACCTAGGCCGCGCCTTTGCGCTCTCGCACGATATGGGGGAGCGCCGTGCGGAGACAGTCTGGGACTCGATCGCGCTCCATACCATCGCATCGATCGCGCAGCATAAGGGCCCCGACGTGGCCTGCTGCCACATCGGCATCGCCTGTGACTACGGCGGACTTGGTTATGACGAGCTGAGCGACGACAACAGGAAAGCTATCCTGTCGACTTTTCCTCGTCTTAGCATGAAGAACGAACTGACGACGTGCCTTTGCGGCATCGCCAAGAATCATCCGAACACGACGAGAGACAATTTCATCGCGGATTTCGGCCTGAAATACGTCCCAGGTTATCTGCGCCCGTCTTCAGTTGACTTTCTGCATAAGTCACCCTTTGCCGAGTAGGCATGCGTTTTCTGGATGAGGGCCGGCAAGCCGCCGCCCCAAGCGGAGCACTATGGCATGACGACGTCAAACTCAACCGAAGCTAACAAGGCGCTGGTTCTCGCGGGGATCAAGGGTGTCTTTATCGACCGCGATCCGAGCGCCGTCGATCGCCTCTTCAGTGCCGACTATCGCCAGCACAATCCGCTGATCCCGAACGGCCCTGCGGCGATCAAGGCTCTGCTTGGGAATTTGTCGCGCGACTTCAAATACGAGCCGGGCCTTGTGATGGCAGACGGCGATTACGTCAGCATTCACGGCCGCTATACCGGATGGGGACCCAAACCCATGATTGCGGTCGACATCTTCCGGGTCGCCAATGGCAAAATCGCAGAGCACTGGGATGTGATGCAGGAAGAGGTTCCTGCCGCCCAGAGCGCCAACGGAAACAGCATGTTCATCGAAACGCAGGCTTGAGGCGCGGTTTGCCGGCGTGACGAGGCGAGCAGCGCACGGGCATCATTGCCTAGTTTACGCGTTGCGCCGAAGCCGAGACGCCGTTGAGAGCGCGAGGCGCGGTTCTGCGAACTTCCAGATACCCGTTGCCCCAGGTCCACAGCGACCGGATGACGGGCTCAAGCGAGCGTCCGAGCACCGTCAGCGAGTATTCAACGCGTGGCGGCACCTCCGCATAGACCTCGCGATGAATGAGGCCGGCGGCTTCGAGCTCGCGAAGCTGTCTGGTCAGCATTCGCTGCGTAATCCGCGATAGCCGCCGCCCGAGCTCATTGAAGCGGATGGTGTCTCCGAGGAGATGATAGAGGATCACGGCTTTCCACTTACCGTCGATCAAATCGAGCGTCGCTTCGACGGGGCAGCCAGCCGCGCAATCATAACTCTTTGTATCAAGCCGCTTCATGGTTCACTCCATGATACTACCGGACATTACTGTGCGTAATTGTCAGCGCCAAACTTAGCGCGCAACGTGGCTCCTGCAAAGCCGAACCTCGCAGAAGTTTCTGCACCTGATGACAGCTGGTCCGGTTGGAAATTCCTCGATCGCTGCCGACGCAGATCGGCACGACTTGAAGGATGGATAAGAACACATGGAGGAGACCACGTGAAAATGAAGATTCTGCCAATTGCCGCAATGGCCGCGGGAATGTTGGTGTCGGTCGCGTCTGCGCAGGAGGGGCCGATCCGGGCCGAGATTGTCGCCCGGTTGCCTCAGTCGGTTGGCAACATTGCGATCACGCCGGACAACCAGATCATCTTCAGCCACCACCCCTTCTTCAGTCCCGACGTCCGGGTGGCAAAGCTCACGTCGTCAACGACGTTCCAGCCATTCCCGAATGCCGATTGGAACACGCCGCGGAAAGGGACCGACCACTACCTCGACAATGTCCTCGGCCTTCGATCGGACGAAAATGGCATCGTCTGGATCATCGACATGGGATTCCGCACCAAGATCACACCCAAGCTGGTCGGATGGAATACGCGCACCGACAAGCTCGAGCGCATCTACTACATGCCCGAACCGATCACGCGAGGTGGATCGCAGCCGCAGGATATCGTCATCGACCAGAAGAACCGGAAGTTCTATATCGCCGACGAGGACATCGGCCCGGGTGGCGATGGCTCCCATGCCGCGATCATCATCATCGACATGGATACGGGACGCGCCCGGCGCGTTCTTGACGGAGACAAATCGACCGTTCCGGAAAACGTGCCGATCACGGTGGATGGCAACGATCTCACGGTTTCCGGGAAGGATGGCAAGCCAACGATCATCAAGGTCGGCTGCGACGGCATCACCATGGACGTCAGATCCGAATGGATCTACTTCGCACCGCTTAGCGGCCGTTCACTCTATCGCATCCGCGTTGCTGATCTGAATGACGAAAAACTCGCCCCCGCGGAACTGAGCGCCAAGGTTGAGCGATATTCAGACAAGCCCAACAACGGAGGACTCTCGATCGACTATGCCGACAACCTGTATCTGACCGCGGTCGAGACCAAATCCATTGGCGTTGTCGGCGCCGATCGCAAGTATCGCACTTACTTGATCGATCCGGAGATGGTTTGGCCTGATGGCATCACGGCTTCGCCCGACGGATACATGTATGTGTCCGCCTCGCAAATCTCCGCAGCGGCGATGTTCCATGGCGGCAAG
>Ga0207675_100001342_pt1 | contig 24685 bp, 21 predicted proteins | sample KBSSwiS42_FD_184305 | JGI IMG/M metagenome (GOLD analysis project Ga0207675, IMG submission 184305) | Switchgrass rhizosphere microbial communities from Kellogg Biological Station, Michigan, USA - KBS Switchgrass S4-2 (SPAdes) (version 2) | ecosystem: Host-associated > Plants > Roots >...
GGGAAGCTGCGGAACAGTGACGAGTAGTCCTGCTTCTGGCTCGTTCTTCCCAATCGGCACGACGACGGTGACGGCCACATCCTCGACCGGTAACGGTTTCTGCAGCTTTACCGTAACAGTGATTGACAGTCCGGCGCCAACGATCAGTTGCCCCGCTAACACGGGTGCAGCAGCGAACTCCGGCGAGGTGGTAGCCTTCGTTCCTAATCCGAACGGGAGTTCATCCAACATCGGCACCGCGACGGCGACCGGAACCAATGTACTGGTGACTGGCAGCCGGGACGATGGCGAAGCGCTAACGTCGGCGTATCCCGTCGGCATTACCAAAGTCACCTGGACGGCAACAGAATACGATCAGGATCCGAATAACGTGGGTGCGCAACCAACGGGTCGGAGCGCATCTTGCCAGCAGACGATAACCGTCACCTCGGCGGACACGCCGACTATTACTTGTCCTTCTAATAAGACCTTCACGTCGCCGGATGGCTGTACGTTCACGGCTACTACTAGTCAAATCGGAACTCCGACTACGACTGGCCCGAATGTAACAGTCACCAGCGAACGCAGCGATGGCTTGCCGCTAACGGATCCTTATCCTGCTGGTGACACATATATCGTTTGGACTGCCACGAATAGCGTTGGTTCCGCATCATGCACGCAAACCATCCATGTAATCGGCAACGACACGACACCTCCAACTTTGCATGTACCGGCCGGCATCACCACGAGTACCGATCAGTGTTCGGTTTCGCTCGATGATGAGCTGTTCGTGGCTACCGCTGAGGATAATTGCAGTTCCTCGGTGAATATCAGCCGGACGGGCATGCCACAGATTGCGTGCCCGATACCGGGAAATCCGAACCGAACGTGTGACAGCTTTGTCTTCCCAACTGGCACAACCGTGATTACGTATACGGCAACGGATTCAGCCGGAAACAGCACATCGGGTACTCAGACCGTGAGGGTCAACGAGAATCCGAATATCAATCCGACTATCGACGCGCCGGCCAACATCACTGTCAACACGGGACCGGGCGCGACGGTCTGCGGCACGTTCGTCGGCGACGCCACGCTCGGCGTGGCAACCGCGAGTGATAACTGTCCCGGCGTCGTGGTAACGCGTACGGGAGTGCCGGCCGGCAACAACTTCCCGGTCGGAACAACGACGGTCACATACACCGCGACCGACAGAGTCGGTAATACGGCGCAAGACACTCAAACTGTGACGGTCATCGATAACACGCCACCGGTGGTCACGCCGCCAGGGCCAGTGACATTGAATACCGGACCAGGCGCAACTTCCTGTGGGGTTACAGTGACTAATCTCGATGCCACGCTTGGCACCGGGTCAGCTACGGATAACTGCCCGGGGGTTGGAGCGGTGAGCCGTAGTGGTGTTCCATCCGGAAACTTCTTCCCGGTTGGTCAAACAACATTGACATACTCAGCGACCGACGCTCACGGCAATACGGGAACGGCAACACAAGTCGTGACGGTCGTTGACACTACGCCACCTGTAATCAGTTGTCCGTCGAACATCGTGCTCGAACCAACCTGTCCGACAGGGGCGATTGCGACGTTTGCCAATGCAACCGCGACCGACAATTGCGGCGTGCAGTCAGTGGTGCGAACAGCTGGACCTGCCAGCGGATCTGTCTTCCCGATTGGCACGACCACAGTGACCTTCACCGCGACCGACATTTACAACAACACGTCGTCGTGCAGCTTTACGGTGACCGTCAAGACGCCGGCGCAAGTTGTGCAAGACTTGATCACGCGAACGCAGGCGCTGCAGCCGCCGCTGACAGGTCAACAGGCGCAGGGGTTAGTGAGCAAACTGAACCAGGCGCTGACGTCGATAAACAGCCAACAGTACCCGTCGGCTTGCGGCAAACTGGCTGACTATGTGACGCAGGTACAAAACTACATCAACAACGGCACGCTAACGTCGGCCCAGGGCTCGCCGTTAATTGTGTCGGCTAACAAGGTACGGAATACGATCGGGTGTACCAACAACCCGTGCACGTGAGCACCATTGAATGAGGGCACGTGTGCTCACGTGCCCTCTATTCGAGCATTTGTGTTCTGTGATATATCAGGGCTTTCTAATGAAGAGCCATTTCTCGTCAACCATGGGAATACTCGGCACAACAGTGACCGGAACGGATCCGCGTTCAACTGGTGGCCATCCCCAACTTCAACTGAAAAAAAGGAGACTCCAAATGAACAAGTTTCGGATCACAATCAAACTTTTGGTAATCGCGACCTTCCTGCTCGCGTTTGCATCCCTGGCCCAGGCGCAGGCCACGCGCACTTGGGTATCGGGCGTCGGCGACGACGTTAATCCCTGTAGCCGTACCGCTCCCTGCAAGACGTACGCGGGCGCAATTTCCAAGACCGCTAAGGACGGCGAGATCAGCACGCTTGATCCAGGTGGCTTTGGAGCCGTGACAATTACTAAGTCGATCACGATTAACGGTGGCGGCGGCGGACAGGGCTATGGCTCGATTCTCGCATCCCTGGTCAACGGGATCATCATCAACATTACAGACGTCAACGACGTGCGCAAGACCGTGCGGCTTGACTGGTTGAACATCAACGGCGCAAGCACCGGCATCAACGGCGTTCGCTGGCTTGCCGGCACCGCACTCTTCGTTGAAAACACTTTGATCGACGGCTTCACCGACAGCGGGATCAAGCTGGACGGCAGCACCCAAGCCGTCAATCAACTCCACATGCGCAACGTCAGTATCAGAAACTGCGCAACCGGGGTCAACATCAATAACACGGGCGGGAATGCAACTCAGCTTACGATGGACAACGTCAACGTCAGTAAAGCCACCAACGGGTTGAACGCCGGAAATGGAACGCGTGGTCAGATTTACAACAGTTCCTTCTCGTCATGTACCGGTTCCGGCATCACTGCTACTGAAGGCGCGAGTCCAACCGAGTTTGCAGTTAACGACAGCAGCATCACTGCGAACGGCACGGGCATCACCACGGGCGCCGGCACAGAGGTGCTGATCGCTAGGGTTGTGATCACGGGGAATGGGACGTCGCTTGGCTTAGGAGGTCTTGTTCACACCGGGGGCAACAATACGATCGGAAAGAATGGGACGAACAACGCGCCCAACGGCACGCCGTTCCCTCAAAACTAAGAGCTACGATTGCGCCTATTCCCTTGGTCCCTTCACGTCACACGTTCGCGGGTGGCGTGAAGGGACTTCGTTTTAGAATGGCCCGGGCATTTCTGATAGCCCTCACTCCACGCGTGTCGACTTCTCTCATCCGGTGAACCCGCGTGGTAATTAGCAGGACGCTACCCCGTAAGGTGGACATGCTTGACCCAACAAATCAATGCGGTTAGGATTCGTGTTTGTATTGCATCTCTTACAAGTAGTGCAAAATGCAACGGTCGATGTTTGTGATCCGCGCCCGCTTGTAAGTGTCTCGGCCGCTTTGACGGGTACGAGAACTGCAAGATTACGTACCTGATGGAATCAGTCGTAGTTTCCCAAAGCCCTTCAACCGCACAACCAGGGCCATCGCAAGCAGGGGTGTTACCTGACTCCCCGCTCGTCGTAATTGAACCAAGCGGTTCTTGGTTAAGCCTCGGGCTCCGCGACATCTGGGCTTATCGAGAGCTTCTCTACTTCCTGATCTGGCGCGACGTCAAAGTCCGCTACAAGCAGACCGCACTCGGCGTCATTTGGGTGATTCTGCAACCTCTTTTGACCACCCTTATTTTTACGGTTTTTCTTGGCAAGCTCGCGCGGGTGCCCTCCGATGGGTTTCCCTATGCGGTATTTGCGTACTGCGGCCTGCTCCCCTGGACGTTTTTCGCCGCCGCTATTACGAGTAGCAACAACAGTCTCGTTGGCAGCTCGCACTTGATTACCAAGATCTATTTTCCGCGCATGATAATTCCAGCAGCCGCGGTGGGAGCCCGGGTGGTCGATTTCGCTATTGGATTTCTTAACCTGATTGGCTTGATGGTCTATTACCGGGTCGCACTAACCAAGAGTATTCTGGTGTTACCGATCGTAATTCTACTCGTTACTCTGCTCGCGCTTGGAATCGGCTTATGGAGTGCGGCCCTCAACGTCAAATACAGAGATGTTGGCGTCTTGTTGCCGGTTTTGATTCAACTCTGGATGTTTGCCTCACCGGTCGTATATCCATCAAGTATTGTGCCTGCCAAATATCAATGGCTTTACAAATTCAATCCGCTGACGGGCATCCTTGATGGTTTTCGCGCTTCATTGCTTGGTCAGCAAGTTGACTGGCCGGCATTGGGTATCTCAGCTGGTTTAACTGTCGGTTTGCTGGTCTACTCAGCCTATGCTTTCAGACGCATGGAAAAGAGTTTCGCCGACGTAGTCTAGCCATGAAGCCTATCGTTAAAGTCGAACAGCTAAGTAAGCAATATCGCATCGGCACGCGCCAGAGCTCTCATCCCACACTGCGCGACATGATTGCCAGGACCGTACGCGCGCCAATCAAAGGTCTGCGGGAAAAGCGACGGCGGGAGAATATCTGGGCTCTTAAGGACGTCAGTTTCGAAATTATGCCCGGAGAAGTGGTGGGAATAATCGGTCGCAACGGTGCGGGCAAGTCGACTCTGTTAAAGGTACTGTCGCGCATTACCGAACCAACCAGCGGGTCCATAAAACTTTATGGCCGGATTGCGAGTTTGTTGGAAGTCGGCACGGGCTTTCACCCCGAGCTTACTGGCAGGGAAAACACTTACCTAAATGGCGCGATCCTGGGAATGAAAAGGACCGAGATTGAACGCAAGTTTGACGAGATCGTTGCTTTTGCCGAAATCGAGGAATTTCTCGACACACCGGTCAAACGTTATTCGAGTGGTATGTATATGCGGCTGGCTTTTGCGGTCGCCGCACATTTGGAACCTGAGATTCTGTTGATAGATGAAGTATTGGCGGTAGGCGATGCGGCCTTCCAAAACAAATGCCTCGGCAAGATGGGGGAAGTAGCGAAGCACGGGAGAACCGTAGTGTTCGTGAGTCATCAAATGGGGGCAGTGGCACAACTGTGCCGCAAAGCAATGCTTCTGAATCACGGCGTAATCGCGAAAGAAGGCGATACACAAAGTGTGATTGATTTTTATCTGAATGAAGTGACAGGCGGAAGCGATAACGGATTTGCAGGTTTGGACTCAGACAAGGAGATGTATGTTACTAAAGCTCAAGCGCTTGATGCTGAGGGTAACGTGAAAACTCATTTCACGCATAATGAACCGATCATAATAGCTATCACTTGCAAGATAAATCGTTGGTTTCCAAACTCAAGTCTGGGTTTTTTTGTTAAGGATCATCGAGGCCGGAAAATATTCACTGTCAACAACCCTGAATGGAGCCGGTTGGGCCAAAACAATAAAGAAGTTCGGGTCACAGCCAAGATACCATTAGCGCTCTTAGTTCCGGGAAAATACGTATTCACCTTCGCCATAAATCTGCCTAACGTAGGGTTGATTGATTGGGTGGAAGATGTTTTGCCGATCACAATCGTCGACAGCGGCTCAGAATTCTTCCGATATGAAGGTGGGGATTACGGGTGTGTTTTTGCGAACTGTGAATGGGGTTCTTGATTACCGGCATCGCTTGATCGGTCTGAGGCTGCTCACATGCATCTAATTCACCGAACTACCTGTCGCGTTTGCGGGTCGTCTGCACTCACGCCCGTAATAGATCTGGGCGACCAATACCTGCAGGGTTCGTTTGTAAAGCCGGGTAAAGAAATGCCGCCGACGCGCAAGATTCCCACTCGCCTCGTGCGCTGCGATCCAATGAGAGATGAAAAGGCCTGCGGTCTACTGCAGATGGAACATACAGTTCCTCCCGAAGTCCTCTACTCCGCCTACTGGTATCGTTCGGGTACCAACAACACGATGCGTCAACATTTGAAAGGTATTGCGGAAGAGGCTGCGTCGCTTGTGGGAAAACCGGACGCACGTGTTCTGGACATTGGCTGTAATGATGGAACGCTGTTGAAGTCTTATCCAAGTGAATTCCAAAAGTTCGGTATTGACCCTTCCGACGTGGCCCAGGAGATTCGAGGCGATGTCGAAGTCATTCAGGGCATCTTTCCCTCTGAAGAGTTGATCGAGAGGCTGAAAGGCCAGAGTTGTGACATCGTCACATCCATCGCGATGTTCTACGATCTGGAAGACCCCATCAGTTTCACTCAAGGCATCAGAAGCATTTTGGACCCGCAGGGAATCTGGATCTTTGAAATGTCCTACATGCCCACCATGCTCAGCATGACCTCGTACGACACGATCTGCCACGAGCACCTGGAGTATTACAGCCTCGCGATTATTGAGTACATTTTGAAGCAGGCTGGAATGAAAGTTTTCAACGTCTCGCAGAATTCCATCAACGGCGGAAGCCTACGCTGCTATGCTTCTCGGGCCGATAACTTCGACTATAAAAAAGCCGAATGGGCGCAGAATGTGAAGGCCATGCGCCAGGAAGAATTCACGTTGGAATTGGACACCAACCGGCCGTACAAGAACTTCCAGGAGCGCATCAATGTGCACAAAGAGGAACTCACTTCACTCTTGAAAAAGCTGAAGCGGGAGGGAAAGAAGATTCATATCTATGGCGCATCGACCAAAGGCAACACGATCTTACAACTGTGTGGCATTGACAACCGCATCATTGACTGTGCCGCAGAGCGTAATCCGGATAAGTATGGCGCTTACACATTAGGCACTGATATTCCCATTGTTAGTGAGGCGGAATCGCGGGCCATGAATCCCGACTATTACCTCGTGCTGCCCTGGCACTTCAAAGACGAATTCGTCGAACGCGAGCGAGAGACTCTGAACAAAGGAATCGGCCTCATCTTTCCGCTTCCCACTATCGAAATTGTTAAGCACTAACATGAGTGTTTCCATCATGAGCAGTGCGCGAACCAGAATTCTGTTTCTCACACACAAACAGAAAGTGTGTGGCGTCCATGAGTTCGGAATCAGCGTGGCCGAGGCCCTCAACAAGTCTGCACGATACGCCGTCATCTATGCCGAGTGTTCAGATCCGCAAGAGTTGTTGGCGGTCGTTGCCAGGGAACGACCACAAGCAATCATTTGCAACTACTATTCAACGACGTTGCCGTGGCTGAAAAGGGATCTGCTGCAAAAACTCACTATTCCGAGTCTCGGAATAATGCACGAAGTTAGCCAGGTCGCTGCGGACTCCGCTGACACCAGCCTGTTTGACTACCATATCGCTCCGGATCCCACGCTCGTCACCAACAACCCAATCGTGTTCAAGACAGGCAGAGTTATTCCAGAATACACAAATGAATTCAGTCCGCCGAAGGTATTGACGATTGGCAGTTTAGGTGTTGCCTCGCATGAAAAGGGATTCGAACGGATAATTATTGCGGTACAGGAAGAGTTTGACGAAGCAATCATTAGATTGCACGTGCCACCCGGGGACTTTATTGATTACGACGTCAAAGAAGCCGTGCAGAAGTTTCAGAAGCTGATAATAAAACCGGGAATAAAGCTCGTAACTACGCATGAATTTCTCGAGCGTCGACAAATGTTGGATTTTTTGGCACAGAATACGGTGAACGCATTTTTCTATGAAAGATGCGACGGTCGAGGCATCTCCAGCACCATAGAAATGGCTTTGGCTGTGCGCAGACCCCTTGCCATCACCCGAAGTATGATGTTCAGACATGTAATGTCACCCCAGCCCAGGCCCGACGATCCGCCAATCTGTATTGAAGGTAACGGCAAAATGTCATGGCTACAGGAATTCACTCTAAGATTGAAACGACGAAAGTATCTGCGGTTTGGCGCAAACAAGTTCCCGGCGCAATGGTTATTGAAACCTTCCTTGAGTTTGCAGCAGATCATCGACAATGGTGTTGCCCCGCTTGAGCGATTTCACAGTATGTGGACTGAGGCGAATCTGATCTCGGATTATGAACGCATTTTGGATTGCGTGTTGAATCAGCACAGCCACCGTTTACAAACTGTCGCTTCGGTCGCCATCGGGTCTTAGTTGCCGAGTCTTCTGAATTCACAAGCCCCGAATCATTATCAATGCCAGCAACACTTCCTAAAAAGCACGTTCTGTTTGTGAATTACAAAGAGGAGAGGTGTGGCGTATATCAATGGGGGAAAAACATTTTCGAGGCGATAAGTAAGTCGGAAAAATATCCGTTCCACTACGTCGAGGTATCGAATCTCGAAGACCTTGATGCCGAGGTAGCGAAGTCGGGCTGCGAGGCGATTCTTTACAACTATCATCCTCAAACTTTGACATTTATCAATCCGTCGATGGCGCGCCGTTATCCTCAGGTCAATATCGCTTTAATGCACGAAATGACCCAGGCCGAAGCTGATGCGATGCCGGATAGCTTTTTTCAATTCTATGTAATGGGTGACCCAACGCTGATTGAGAACAATCCGGCGGTGTTCAAAACCGGTAGGTTGATTCTTTCCTACAAAAATGGAAAAACGATTCCGGACGTAGTCACGATCGGAACGTTTGGATTCTCAGTTAACAGCAAAGGTTATCAACGGTTAGTTGATGTAGTGCAGGATGAGTTTGATGAAGCGATTATTCGCGTTCACATTCCTTCGAACGGCATAGTAGATGCCGATGGATCAGCGGCTAATCGTCACTTTGAAGAGTGCCAGCGCCGAATCAGAAAGCCGGGCATTCGACTGGAGGCATCACACGAGTTTCTCGATCGAGAGGCGATGCTGGATTACCTCGCCGGCAATACCGTCAATGCTTTCCTGTACGACTATCTGAAAGTCGCCGGGATATCCAGTTCGCCGGATCACGCCCTGGCAGTAAAACGTCCGATCGTAGTAAACAAGTCAATAATGTTTCGCCACCTGCAATCATTATATCCACCTATAACTATCGAGGACTCGAGCCTGACAGAGATAATAAGTAATGGCATCAAACCGTTTTCCCACCTTTATGATCTCTGGAACGAGAATACTCTCCGTGATGAGTATGAAAACATTCTCGATCGTACGCTGGATTCGCGCCGGGCCGCGGAGTTTAAGGCCCGAAAGAGTAGCAACGACCCTCGTCTACACCGGATTGATAATTTCGATCATAAGAAGCTGCAGCGACGCTATGAAAGTAGAAGTAATTTTCTGAAGCGCAGGTGGCATGCGGCCCGCACGGCAAAAGCAAAGCAAGCGGCGATGACAATGCCGGAAACGGCAATCGCGCGCGCTAAGGGTGTAAAAAGATGGAATCGAATACTGGATAATCAGGCGCGACATCAATACAAATCTGTAATCAAACAATTGCACTCACTTGCGCCGGAGATCATGGCGTCGAAAATTCCAGCCGCAAATATTCAACAGGCCTTTATCTTCGATGCAGTTAATAACTTTGCGCGCGAATTCAGCTCGCCGCGGATGTTGTGTGTGGGTAGTTATGATGATTCGGCGTCCGCCAGTCTCAAGGCGCTGGGTTATGCGATTGAAGAGATTGACCCGGAAGTGAACGAACTGGATCTGAATAAGTTTTTTCATCTTCCGTCGACAAAGAAAGACAGCTACGACATAATTTTTTCTACGTCCGTCTTAGAGCACGTCCAAGATGATGAGCTTTTTGTGGCGCAGATTGGCGACCTGCTAGCTCCTGGCGGCGTTGGTTTATTAACGTGCGATTACAATGACCTGCACAAACCGGAAGACCCGGTTATTCCGGGAGATTATCGGTTCTATACCCAGCGGGACTTAATCTTAAGGATCGTGCCGTCAATCAAGAATTGTTCTCTTATCGATGTCCCACACTGGGAGTGTGCAAACCCTGATTTCATGTTTCTTGGCTATCGTTACACGTTCGCGACACTTGCTTTTCGCAAGAATAATTGAGCTTGAGGATCAGTATCTACAATGAACCAGCCGGCAGTGGGATCGGTGGCTCGGAATTCGTCGCCGCATTACTCGCGGAAGCCCTGGCCAAGGATCATCAAGTCAGTTTGTTTCACCGCGTCCCCTCATTGACGGTTGAGAAGCTCGCAGCGAATTCTGGCCTCAAGCTCGACAATGTTCGGCTTCATTACGTCGACAAGCCAAACAGTCAGCCAGAGGGTTTCCGCTACAATCCAATAGCTCATTACCGCGAATCGCAAAAAATTCAGGCAGAGGTAAGTGATGGTTACGACATCTTCGTCGCCATCGTGCATGACGTGCCTCCCTTTTCACACGCCAAGAAAGGCGCACTCATCGTGCTATTTCCGGGTCCATCTGCTCCATACGTAAAACCCGAAGGTGGAGTCGACGCAGAGCTCGCACGGAAACGTCCGGGAAGGTATTTTTACCAGAGCTGGGCCTGGAAGAGACGGATGCAGAGTTATCAATTCAAAACAGCTATTTCCGATTTCTCCCGCCTGTGGACCAAAAGACGATGGGGCATTGATTGCACGGTCGTTTACCCCCCAGTAAATACCTCATTCAAACAAGTCGATAAAGAAAAGATCATTCTCAGCGTGGGACGATTTGCCCTTCGAGGGTACGGTCACAGAAAAAATCAGGAAGAGATGTTTGAGGTTTTCAGCGATATGCAAAGTGGACCGACGCTCGATTGGAAATACTTTTCGGTCGGAGGTTTAGACGTATCGCCTGCACACCAAGCCTATTTCGCACGGTTGTCGGCGCTGGCTGCGAAATGCGGCGCCAGGGTGATTGCAAATCTACCCCGCAGTGAACTGACAAGTCTTTACGAACGCGCGAGTATCTTCTGGCATGCTTCGGGATACGGCGAAGACCAAAACATAGAGCCCTTCCTGGTTGAACACTTCGGGATCTCTACAGTAGAAGCAATGGCCGCCGGATGTGTTCCGGTTGTAATAAACAAAGGTGGCCAATCGGAGATCGTACAGCATGAGGTCAACGGGTTTCTTTGGGAAACGTTGGACGAGCTCAAAGATTACACCGCTAGACTAATCAGTGATGACGATTTGCGAGTACGAATGTCTGCAGCGGCCCGCAAACGCGCGCAGATGTTCAGTCGTGAGATGTTCTTGAAGAATTTTGTGGGGCGATTGTTGGGCGCGCAGTTTTGAATGTATCGTTGTTAGCGAGACTAAACTAAACGGCGCATTCGTGATTGAATTCGACTACTACAAAGACGAGCGCTTCAGGATGACGATTTGATGACCAAAAAAGCTCTTATCACCGGAATCACCGGGCAGGACGGAAGTTACCTTGCCGAGTATTTGTTGTCGCTTGGCTACGAAGTTCACGGCTTAATCAGACGTGTCGCACTCGAGGATCCGCAGCGGCGTTTCACCCGCATTGCTCATATCCTTAGCGATATAGTTCTGCATCCGGCTAGCCTCGAGAGTTACCCGTCAATATTTCATGTCGTAAGTCAACATGAGTTCACGGAGTGTTATCACCTCGCGGCGCAGAGTTTTGTCGCTGAGAGTTTCCGCGATGGGTTCTCAACGATGAATACAAACATCAACGGCACCCATTACATGCTGGCCGCATTGCGCGAATTGCGTCCAACCTGTCGCTTCTATTTTGCGGGTTCAAGCGAGATGTTTGGTAAGGTTCGAGAAACGCCACAGAACGAGAAGACGCCTTTTCATCCACGCTCACCATACGGCATTAGCAAGGTTGCAGGTTTCGATCTAACCAGGAATTACCGCGAAGCCTACGACATGTTTTGTTTAAGCGGCATTCTCTTTAATCATGAAGGTCCCCGACGCGGTTATGAGTTTGTTACACGGAAGATCACCTCGAAAGTAGCCCAGATAAAACTCGGTCTAAGCGACGAACTTAGATTGGGAAATCTGGAGGCCAAACGTGACTGGGGACACGCCAAAGACTACACTCGGGCCATGCACCTTATGCTGCAACAAGAATCGCCAGACGATTATGTCGTAGCTACCGGAGAGACCCATACGGTGAGGGAATTCTGCGAACTTGCGTTTGGCGAGGTTGGGCTTGATTACCGCGAGTACGTACGCATCGACGACCGGCTGTTGCGACCAGCGGAAGTTGACTTGCTGGTTGGTGATGCCACGAAAGCAAAGCGTGAGCTCGGTTGGGAATCGCAATACACATTTCCTGAACTCGTTTCTGAAATGGTTCAGGCGGATCTTCAGTCGCAAACGCAGATGAGTCAAGGCGCCCACAGCGCAACTTAACCGCAATGTCCAACCAACTCGTCAGCATAATCATGCCGGCGTACAACGCTGAGAAATACATCGCCGACTCAATCAGATCGGCACTGGCGCAAACATATTCAAATTGGGAATTGATCGTGGTAGACGACGGATCAACTGATAGCACTTCGACCATCGTCCAGGAGTTCGTCGACCGCGAGCCTCGTATCAAATATATCTTTCAGGAAAATGGACGCCTGGGAAAGGCACGTAACACTGGTATCAGGAATGCCCGCGGATCGCTGATCGCTTTTCTTGATTCCGACGATTTGTGGGTCGCGACGAAGCTCGAGTCACAGACGCAAGCGATGGATGAAACAAATGCTGACGTTGTTTTTAGTAAGGCTTGGATTGTTACCGATGAGGATATTACCGCCGAAACTAAGACGACGCTAAGCACCGTCGGTCTGTTTGCGGGCCCTGACTTTTTCGCTTCCCTGGTTCGTCAAAACCAACTTCCGCTTCTCACGGTGCTGTTAAAAAAATCAACTCTCGATAGAGTGGGACTGTTTGAAGAAGCAAAACCGTATCACGGCTGCGAAGATTATGACCTCTGGCTCAGACTGGCAAAAGCTGGTTTTGTTTTCTACGGAATGGGCGACGTGTTGGCGCGATATCGACGTCATGACCGAGCGATGAATGCGATCGCGAGCAATGCATTTAGGCCGCTGTTGCTTGTAGTCCGACGACACATTGACGATAGCAACCTCAGTGAATCGGAAAAACGAAAACTGCTGACTGGGTTATGTCGCGCCTTAATCGCCGCATTAATTGATGAGGGAAAAATCTCTGAAGCTAAACAGTTCCTGTATGAGCTGTATTCACGGAACAGAACCAGTATTGTGACGCGGCTGCAGAAGTTCTTAATAAACATCTGGCCACAGCAATACAATTTCATCAGCCGCGAGTGTTTGTATCGAGTGGAGTGCCATTTACAAAACATTTTCGTCCGCAGCAAACCAGCAGAATCCGAGGCACTCCCAAACAATCGTCATTAAATCGACACTAGAATGCATTTACTTCTCAGGTCCAATCGGTTTTCTGAGGGGACGGGTTAGTAGGTTTCCCTGGGAGACGCTGGACGAACTGAGAAATTACACGACTCGTCTCATCCATAAATGACGATGCTTTTGCGCGCGAGGTTGACTGATGCCGCTCGCAAGCGTCCGCAAATGTTTAGCCGGCAGGCGCTCGTTGGGAACTTCGTTGGAGAATTACTCGGGAGTAATAATCGTGCAGCCTCTCGTTAGCGTGATCATGCCCGCCTACAATTCCGAGCAGTACATCGCGGAGTCCATCCAGTCGGTGCTTGAGCAAACTTATGAAAATTGGGAATTACTGGTGGTGGATGATGGCTCGACTGACAACACCTCCGATATCGTAAATCGATTTGCGACGACTGAGATTCGCATTAAGTACATTTTTCAGCAGAATGGCCGCCAGGCCAAAGCAAGAAACACAGGGATTGAGAAATCAACTGGAACCTTAATAGCCTTTCTCGATTCGGATGACCTCTGGCTGCCAGATAAGCTCGAACGCCAGGTGACGACGCTTGTCGCAATGAATGCCGATGTCGTTTATAGTAACGCGCTGATCATTTACGAACCGGATGCCGCGCCGGGGGCGACGGAGTTTCCCATCGTAGCGGGCAGAGTTGAAGGCAAGGAAATGCTTGACCTCTTGCTGCTCCAGAATCCCATGCCAGTTCAATCCGTGCTGCTGCGAATGGACATGTTCGAGAAAGCAGGACCATTCGACGAATCCGTGGCTTACCACGGATGTGAAGATTACGAGCTTTGGCTTAAGCTTGCGGCGCATGGAGCAACGTTCTATGGAATCGACCAGAAGCTGGTCAAATATCGCCGCCACCCTACGGCGACGACGCATAAGAACAGCAACTGGCTTAAGCCCATGTTGAGAGTTGTCCTCCATCACATCGCTAAGGGCACGCTCGACGAAAAGAAAAAGAGGACCAGACTCAGAGGTCTTTATCGCGACGTCATCGCAGCGCTGCTCGAAGAAGGCGAACTCACTGAAGCGAGAGCCTACATGAAGGAGTTTTCGGCGTGGGACAAGTCGGGTCTCGTGACGTCGATTCAAAACGTGCTGCTGAAGGTGGCACCGCGCGGATTCAATTTCTTCAGCCGTGAGTTGCTTTATCGAACAGAGTGGCACCTGAAAAGACTGACAGGCGGCAACGGGTGACGAGGTCGAAATGGATCCTATGATTGAAAAGCCGACGGCGTGTCTTTCCGTAGTCGTTCCCGCGTACAACGAAGAGACGACAATTGCAGGTACAGTCAAAAAACTACTGGAGCTACCGCATCTGTTGGAGGTCGTGATCGTAGATGATTGCTCAAGCGACCGCACGCCACAGATCGCGGAAGCGCTCGCGGCGTCTGACGCCCGTGTCAGAGTCGCGCGTCACAAGAAGAACTCTGGTAAAACAAAAGCCCTACAAACGGGCTTCGCGATGACGCGCGGCGATATCGTAATCGTGCAGGACGCTGATCTTGAGTACGATCCGAACGAAATACTTGGCGTGATTAAACCAATCCTTGAAGGGCACGCCGACGTCGTTTACGGATCGCGGTTTCTGGTGCGCAAGGCCACGCGTGTTCTCTACTTCTATCACTTTCTCGCTAATAAAGTTCTGACGTTCAGCTCGAACATGTTGACGAACCTCAACATGACCGACGTCGAAACAGGCTACAAAGCGTTCCGCGGCGAGATCATTCGCAACATGATCATCAAATCCAGCGGTTTTGGTTTTGAGATCGAAGTGACAGCGAAGATCGCCAAACTCGGATGCGCCGTCTACGAGGTTCCCATCAGCTACTATGGCCGCACCTATGAAGAAGGGAAAAAGATTGGAGTGCGCGACGGGCTTCAGGCATTCTGGCTCGTGTTCCGTTTCAATTTGTTCTGCGGATTGCCCGCATCCTTTCGACAGATCCCTCAGATCGAACGGCTTCGTCCATCGCCGGTTCTCACTCCGCAAGCAGACAGCGAGGATGGCGCGAAGGACAATCTGAAACTCACCATCCCCAACGACTCGGGCGCGTAACTGCCGTCGTGATCGCAGATGATATTCGCCCAACCACACGGCTGGAATTGCGGGCTTTTCTCAAAAAGGGCGCGTCGCTGTTAGGATAGTAAGACCCTTTCAAGGCACTTCGGGATCTCCGGAAATGAGCAATCCTCTCGTCACGGTAATTATTCCGACCTACAACCGTCGCCGTTGGATCGGCGAATGCCTCGATTCCGTCAAGGCGCAAACTTACAGGAATGTAGAAACGCTGGTGATCGATGATTGCTCTACGGATGGCACTGTCGATTGGTTACTGTCAAACGCTGATTATGGCTTCGTGAAGATTCATCTTCAGCCAAAAAACCGCGGCGCATCGATTGCGCGAAATACGGGAATTGAAATAGCGCAAGGCGAACTAATCACATTCATTGACAGCGACGATCTGCTGGCACCGAATCATATTGAAAGAGCGGTTGAAGTCTTTGCTTCGCAGCCAAATATCGGATTGTTTGCTTGCGATTCCACGCTAATCGATAGCGATGGCGAGATCATCTACTCCGGCCGCACGTGGCATGAGATTCAGAGCGAATTGAAAAATTATCCGGTGCGTACCGGCATGCGCACGCTTGCCGATGTATTCGTGTTCTCGAACATTTTTCCCGGATTCACGCTACCGAAAAGCGTTTTCGATCGCGTCGGTAATTTCGATCAGACAATCTTTCCCATGGACGATTACGATCTGATGCTGAGAGTTGCTGGCGCCGGCTACGGAGTTTATTACTGTCATGAGCCGCTGGCGCTAAGACGCGAGCACACCGGTCAGTGCTCTGGCCCAGCGAATTCTGTCGATACTTGTCGTAAACAGATTCGAACCTTAAAGGCGGCTATACAGCGGAACCCCGAAATGCTTCATGACCTCTCACTGGTGAAACAAAGGTTGGCGTCGGCGAAAATGGAACTCGCAATTAGTCGGATGGTCGCTGGAGAACGCGTGGGTGGTTTGGGAATGATAATTCAGACTGTTGCCACGAATCCCTCTCAACTTCTTAACGTGGCCCATCTGGGACGTCGTCGTTTGCAACGACTGGTTACTTCTGTTTAGTCTACGATGCGAATTCCCTTTTCCTCGCCTATAATGCCGTAATCGCCTTGAGGAGAACATTCCTCAATTAATTATGAGTAAGGTAATCAGGGCTGCCGTAAAAAAGGTTATTCCGAAACCGCAGCGGGACCGGCTACGCGATAAATTGACTACCTTACGGATTGGAAACAATACGTATGAAAACCTTTACGAGTCTTATGCTCGTGAAGTGACGGCCGAGCAAGTGGTGGGTCATGGCGATTTCGACCTGGCCGGCCGGACTCAGCTTGCTTTACTCCAGATCGAGGGATTACAGCCCGAACATGCTCTTGTGGATCTTGGTTGTGGCATCGGACGTCTCGCTGTACACGTGATCCCAACATTAGTCGGCGGTTCGTATATCGGCGTTGACATTTCAGAAACAATGCTCAAAAGGGCAAAGGCACGAATCGCGCAGGCGGTGCCGAATCCACCATGCCTTGTAACATGGATAAAGCAAACTACTCCGCACTTTACCCTGCCGGAGAACAGCGTTGACATGATGTGCGCGATTTCTGTTTTTACGCATATGGAACCCGAAGACGCTTATCGGTACCTGAAGGCTGCCCTAAAAGTCGTCAAGCCAGGAGGCCGCTTCATCTTTTCCTGCACCCCCTTGACTACAGCCATTGGCAAAACAATTTTTCTAAACTCTGCCAAGCTGGATCTAAAACATCGCTGGAAATACGTTCGAAACATGACTACTTCGTTAGATTACATGTCGGAAATTGCGCGTTTGGCAGGTTGGACGCCGCTGCGCTGGTATCCTCCCGATGCCGAAATAGGACGTGCGATTAACGGAGAAACCTATTCACTTGATCAGGCATTGTGTGTGCTTGAGCCCACGGCGCGCCGCTGAGCTGTGTGGCCACAAGGAAGACCGGCGTGTGCTGCATCGCGAAATAACAATTCTCTGATTCGATCTCCTAAAATGCGGATCTGCTACCTTGCCGACGGACGCTATATTCATGCGAGTCGGTGGTTGAAATTCTTCAGCGAGCGCGGCCACGAAATGTCTCTGGTTTCGTTCGCGCCAGTGGAACAACGGCACATTGCGGCAATCCAAGATGCAGGCGCGCGTTACCTGGGCCAGTTGGAGCCTTTTCATCTCAAGCGCTTTTGGCGGACGACCGCTCAAATCGCGCGTCTGAAAAAACTGTTTCGTGAAGAGCAAATCGACATCGTACACTCGCATTTTCTCGGCGTGAATTCGTGGTATGCGGCCCTCAGCGGGTTTCATCCGCACGTAATCACGGTGATGGGCGGAGATATTCTCGGCGAAGACTGGCAGCCCGGCTCAGACATTCGCGAGCGATGGCTCACACCGTATGCGCTCCGAAACGCCGACTTGATTACTTGTTGGTCACGTAAATTGACGAATGTCGTCAAGGGGTACAGCCAGGGAGTGCCTGTGGAGGTTGTGCACGGAGGTGTCGACATACATCGGTTTACGCCGGGTCCCGAGCCACAAGTCTTGCGCGACGAATTGAAAATTCCTTGCGGAGCAAAGGTCATTCTGAGTCCGCGGCTGATGCGGCCACTCTACAATCTCGACAAGATCGCGTTGGCTGCGCGCGAGATTTGGCCCAACTTTCCCGACGCTTATTTTTTGTTTGCGATTTTACCCGCGGCGAAAGACTTCAATTACGAGCAAAACGTCCGACAAATCTTAGGCAGTGAGATCGGTAATCGCGCGCGCTTTCTTGATGCGATTCCGCACGATCGCATGCCCGACTATTACCGGCTCGCGGACGTCACGATCTCAATTCCCAGCAGCGACGGTACCCCGATGTCGGTTTTGGAATCCCTCGCGTGCGGCACGCCCGTCATTGTCAGCAACATTCCAAATTACGATTCCGATTACATCGAAGCAGAAAAAACTGTGTTGGTTGCAGATCCTCACGATGTCAACGCTGTAGTGTCTACCCTCACAAGGTTGCTCAAGGATGCTGAACTGTGCCATTCACTTGCGACCGAAGGCCGTCAGCGAGTTGCAGCGCATGGCTCCTACGAAGCGCAGATGGGGCACATGGAAGACTTATATTATTCGCTCATCAATCGCACTAGTTCTTAGAGATGTCTGATGGAATAAAGAGGTTTCGCGGCAGGATCGCCACGCCGCCCGATCCATTTCTGGTGACGGCGCGAACGCAACGCCGCGTTGAGTCGCTCGTGACTTCGGTGGGCGACAAGGCAACCGTGCTGAACGTGGGCGCCGGCTATACCGATCTTGCTCCGCATGTCGTCAACGTTGATATTTTCGATTCAGGCACGACCGACGTGATTGGATCGGCAATGGAACTTCCGTTTCCCGACGCGTGCGCCGATCTCGTGATTCTGCAAGGCGTGCTCGAGCATGTTAAGGATGCAGCCGGAACGATTTCCGAATCGATTCGCGTGCTCAAGCCGGGCGGCCTGTTTTACACCGAGATGCCTTTTCTTCAGCCCTATCACGAGTCGCCGATCGATTTGCGACGCAGCACGAGACCCGGACTAGCGACACTCTGTGCACCACTGACTGAAATTGAGTCGGGCATTCACATCGGTCCGGCGGCGACTCTGGCCTGGTTCACCCGCGAATTACTCGCGCGCCTTGTCTCCGGTGGGAGCCCGCGCATTTATGCGAAGGCGTCCTCTCTGCTTGGGTGGGCGGTATTTCCCTTGCGATACCTCGATCACTTTCTCGAGAGACTGCCGCATTTGCATACCGTCGCAAGCTCGTGCTACTACCTCGGACGTAAAGATTAATCGATGGCTGTTCCTGCGCGCGAAGTTACACCGCCAATCACTCCCGAGACAACTATGACAGCACTGCACGTTGTGCATCTGATTGAAGCGCTTGGTCCGGGAGGAGCTGAGCGGCTGCTTTATACAAACCTGAAGCATTTCGATCCGTCGCGAGTGCGCAGCACAGTCTTCACGGTTTATTCGAGGGCGAATCACTGGCGAGAGCCGATCCGCGAACTTGGCGTGCCGGTGATCAGTCTTGATTGCGGCGGAACACGTTCCTTGCCAAACGCCATCAAAAAGTTTTCGAGTTGGTTGCGCACAAATCGGCCCGATGTAGTTCACAGCCACCTTTGGGCCGCGAACGTCGTTGCCCGGGTCAGCGGCCGACTTGCGGGCGTTCCCGTCGTCAGCTCGGTGCACAATCCCGATCACGAAGAAGCGGTGTGGTCCGACGGTGCTGACGTCAGTCTCACGAAACGCAGAATCGCGAAAGGCATCGATCGCTGGACGGCTCGTGTTGGCAACGAAAGATTGATTGCCGTCAGCGAATACGTGCGACAAAGTGCAAATCGTAATCTGAAGTTTTCTTTAGACGCGATCGACCTGCTCTACAATCCGATCGACATCGATGCGCTGACGACTACACCAAATAAGAATCGCGAAGAGTTGCTTCGCGAATTGGGCTTGCCGGCAGACGCCATCGTTCTGCTCAACGTCGCGCGTTTGTCGCCTCAGAAGGGTCTGATTCACGCGCTGCGGGCCCTGCCCAAAATTATCGAGAAGTATCCGCAGGCGCACCTATTGTCGGTTGGCGCGACCACGGATCCGGCGTGGCACGCGCAACTCAAGAGTGAAGCACAGCGCATTAGCGTTGCCGACCATTTTCACGCGCTGGGAACGAGACGCGATGTGACCGATTTTTTACACGCCTGCGACGTATTCGTTTTTCCTTCGCTCTATGAAGGTCTGGGTATCGCTTTGATCGAAGCCATGGCCGCCGGCTGCCCGTGCGTTGCCACGACTGCCGGTCCGATTCCCGAATTCGTGGAAGACGGAAAAGACGGCATTCTGGTGCCGCCGGCTGATCCAGAGGCCATGGCTGGCGCTGTTTGCGAATTGCTTGCGAATCCGCAACGTCGCCAGCAGTTGGCCAACCACGCGCGACAAACAGCGCTGGATCGCTTTCAGCCGCAGGCCGCTGCCGATCGCTTGTCGCAAATCTACGAAAAGGTGGCACGCAGAAATTCTTCGGTTGAAAGAACATGAGTAGTAGGATGTCTCAAACCGGTTCGGCGGCAGTCGTCGAACATTTCGACAAACTGTCGACAAATCGCGGCTGGTCACAATTGTATGCCGTCACTGACGGCAAGTCGTACCACTTTCACGTGCGGCGTGCGCGCGTGCTCGAACTGTTGCCCAAAAAACTCGGACGCGTACTCGACGTTGGCTGCGGTCCGGGCGTGATGGTTAATGCGGTGCTCGAACGCGGCGGGATATTCGAAGGTCGAGATCTCTCGCCCGAGATGGTGGCTGAGTCGATTCAAAAATTTGGTGACCTGCCTAACGTGAATTTCAAACAAGGCGACATCGAAAACATCGACTTGCCGGACGCGTCCTGCGATCAAGTCCTGGCGATGGCGGTCATCGAATACCTATCTTCGCCCGATAAAGCGCTCTCAGAAATTGCGCGCGTGCTAAAGCCCGGCGGCATTGCAGTCATCACAATTCCGAAGCGTCGGCACATCGACAAAACGATGGTTTCGATTGCCACTCCGTTTCGCGCGCTGGCGCGGATGGCGGGATTAGCGGCGGGCGATCTGCTACCGCGTTTGTGCTTGCAACCGGATGAACTCGATCAAGCGGCAAAACGCGCTGGGCTGGTTCCGGACGGCGGCTCACAATACAACTTCACGCCGTTACCATATCCGCTGACACGGCTCGCGCCTGACTTGTTGATGCGACTTAATGGTCCGTTCGAGCGTTGGCACGAGACCAAGTCGGCGTTCAAGTCTTTCTTTGCCCACGGCTATGTCGGCCGCTACCGGCGCGCCGAGTAATCTTGAAGAGACTCGTTTTTCAATTTTTGTATTGGACGGGAGCAGTTCGCCTTGCGGCGTGGCTGAAGCGACGACACCTGGTCGTGCTTTGCTATCACGGCGTGACGCAACGAGCGACGCGTCATCCGGATGATCGCTTCGGTTTGCACGTTCGTGAAGATCGATTTCGCGATCATCTCGATTACCTGGGCCGCCATTATCGAGTGATCTCGTTGCAGGACTATTTGCAGGCGCGCGAAGGAAAGTTGCAGCTTCCCGATTACTCCGCGGTCATTACCTTCGACGACGGACATCGCAACTTTTACACCGCGGCTACGCCCTTACTTGAGAAACATCAAATGCCGGCCGTGATGTTCTTAATTTCCGACCGTGTAGCAGCCGCTGGCTCGCGGCCGCAAACATGGCAAGAGAATGACGATCAGGATTACTTGTCATGGAACGAAGTGCGCGAATTGACTACAAGAGGTTTCGAGTTCGGCTCGCACACGTGCTCCCACCAAAAATTGCCGCGGATTTCACCGAAAGAGATCGAGCATGAGTTAGGCGATTCAAAGACGGCGATCGAGCATCATGTCAAAACGGACGGATTGCCGCTGGCTTACCCGTACGGAATGACAAACGATGAGATTGTTTCGCGCGCGGCGGGGTTGGGCTACGCATGCGCGTTTACCACGGCAACCGGTTTCAATAATCAGACGACTGAGTTATTCAAACTTCATCGCACGTTGATTGGCGACGATGACGACATTCCGGCGTTCGCCGCGCGCGTTGCCGGGTTGACGCGATAAACGAACTCAGCTTTGACTTGCGCCCACGAGCCACGGTACATATGGCAATCCCTAATCGTAACTCATGGAACAACTAAACATCCTCGTCACCGGCGGTGCCGGTTTCATTGGCTCGCACCTGGTCGATGCGCTCGTGGAGCGTGGTCATCGCGTGCGAGTGCTCGACGCACTGGTCAGTCAAGTGCACAGCGACGGCGCGCCGCGTTATCTGAATCCTGCGGCAGAGTTCATCCAAGGCGATGTTTGCGACCCAACCGCCGTGAGCGCCGCGTTGCAAGACATCGACGTCGTTTTTCACAAAGCAGCCGAGGTTGGCGTCGGACAGTCGATGTACGAAATTGTTCGCTACGTGCGGGCAAACGATCTTGGGACATCGGTGCTGCTCGAGGAGTTGACGCGAAACCGAAAACGGATTCGCAAACTGATTGTGGCGTCGTCGATGTCGATCTATGGCGAAGGTTCGTATGAATGCGCGCAGTGCGGCGTCATCAATCCGAAGCTGCGCTCGAACGAGCAACTACTGGCGCGGCAATGGGACTTTACCTGCCCGACCTGCGGCGGCACCCTCACGCCCCGTCCCACTAACGAAGATAAGCAGCTCTTTCCGTCGTCAGTTTATGCAATCAGCAAACAGGATCAGGAACAGTTTTGCCTGACGGTGGGGCGCGCCTACGACATCCCAACGGTCGCGCTGCGTTACTTCAATGTTTACGGGACCCGACAGGCGCTCTCGAATCCCTACACAGGGGTGTGCGCCATATTTTCCGGCCGGCTGTTGAACGATGAGCGGCCGATGATCTTTGAAGATGGCGAGCAGACGCGCGACTTCGTCCACATCCGCGACATCGTGCAGGCGAATTTGCTGGCGCTGGAAAAAGACGAGGCGAATTACAATGTCTTCAACGTGGGAACGGGGCGGCCTATCTCAATTCGGCAAATTTTTGACATGCTCGCCGACAACCTGAATAAAGACATTCAGCCCGAGATCGTCGGAAAATATCGGGAGGGAGACATTCGCCATTGCATCAGTGACATTTCATTGATTCGCACGAAATTGGGATACGAACCGAGCGTCCGCCTCGAGGATGGTATTCCGCAATTGATCGAATGGGTGCGCGAACAGCAGGCAATCAACGATTCAAAGGGAGCAACCGCTGAACTCGAAAAACATCAACTTGTCCGCTGATCAAACGAATCCCAGCGACTTGACCGGCCGTTGCACATCTGACCGCGATCAACCGGCGACGGCGATGCACGCTCCCTAAATTCCCGCGCCTTCCCTGTTACAATCCTTCGCTGTAGTTTCTTGAAGAAGTCAATGCACTATCACCTGATTGGAATCTGCGGCACGGCCATGGCTTCGCTCGCCGGGATGCTCAAGGCACGTGGACATCGCGTGACGGGTTCAGACGAAAACGTCTATCCGCCGATGGACGAGATGTTGGAGTCGTTGGGCATCCAGATCGCGCGCGGATATAAGGTGGCAAATCTAACACCCGCCCCGGATTGCGTCGTCGTCGGCAACGCCATTCCCCGTGGCAATCCTGAAGTTGAAGAGACTTTGCGGCGTAGGCTTTTATATCGCTCGCTGCCGGAAGTGCTGAAGACTGAATTCATTCGCGGGCATCGCTCTCTCGTCGTGGCCGGAACACACGGCAAAACCACGACGACTAGCCTGGCCGCGTGGGTTATCGATCAAGCTGGATTGAATCCGACTTTTCTGGTGGGCGGCGTCGTGCAGAACTTCGGCGTCAGCTTTCGCGTGACCGACAGCGACTATTTCATCGTCGAAGGCGATGAATACGACACGGCGTATTTCGACAAGGGTCCAAAGTTCATGCACTACCTGCCGGAGGTCGCGATCGTCAACAACATCGAATTCGATCATGCGGACATTTATAAGGATCTCGATGCGGTGAAGCTTGCCTTCCGGCGTTTGATGAACCTGGTACCGGGTAACGGAAAGCTAATCGCCGGTTGGGACAGTCCCCACGTGCGCGAAGTGGTCGCGTCATTCGGCGACAGGCTTTTTACAACGCTGGAAACTTTTGGCACGTGCGACGACGCGAAGTGGCAAGCACGCGATATTCGCTTTGCTGAAGGCATGACCCACTTCACAGTATTTCGCGAAGGCACGAACTGGCAAGATTTTCAGACACCGCTGATCGGCGACTTCAACGTGCGCAATTGCCTGGCGACAATCGTCGCTGCCGACGCGTGGGGAGTTGATCGGGAAAAAACTGCTGAGGGACTGGCAACTTTCAAAAGTGTCCGCCGGCGTTGCGAAGTGCGTGGTGAAGTCAACGGCGTGATCGTGATCGACGACTTTGCGCATCATCCGACAGCCGTGCGTGAAACGCTCGCCGCCTTGCGCACGAAGTATCCGGATCGGCGTCTCATTGCCGTGTTCGAACCGCGCTCGCGCACGTCATGTCACGCAACTTTTCAGGATGCTTATGTCGAAGCCTTTGCGCCTGCTGACTATGTAATCGTCTCGCGCGTTTACGACGCGCAGCGCGCGGCCGAAATGGGCGGTATCTTGGATATTGAGCAGCTAATCGATGCGGTTGGCACGCGCGACAAACCCGCTTTCGCGATTACCGAGGTGGAAGAGATAGTGCGGAAGTTGGGAGACGAACTCAGTTCTGGAGATGTCGTGGCAGTGATGTCCAACGGCGCGTTCGGCGGGATTCACGAGAAGTTGCTGACGGTTTTGTCAGAGTGAGCCGCCGCCACCGATTTGATCCTCAAGCTGGGACGATTCCTCATC
>Ga0207675_100001345_pt1 | contig 24662 bp, 28 predicted proteins | sample KBSSwiS42_FD_184305 | JGI IMG/M metagenome (GOLD analysis project Ga0207675, IMG submission 184305) | Switchgrass rhizosphere microbial communities from Kellogg Biological Station, Michigan, USA - KBS Switchgrass S4-2 (SPAdes) (version 2) | ecosystem: Host-associated > Plants > Roots >...
CAGCGGCATAAACGTAGGCCGCAAGACAACGGGCTGAAGTCGATTGACACAAGAGTGCGCGGGAACGAGCACGGCCTATCGTAATAGGGCTTCCGGATAAATTGAGGAGTACGGTAGCGCCTTCGAGCGCCAGTTCGGATCCCGGGGTGACGGGTATCCACATGTCCTCACAAATTTCGATTCCGATGACCAGACCCGGCACGTCACTAGCTTCGAACGTCAGATCGGTACCGAAGGGTGCGCGCATCGTGTCGATCGAAATTTCGAGACCGACAATGTCCTTCCCCGATCCGAAGTGACGAGCTTCATAGAACTCGCGATAGGTCGGCAGGTAGGTTTTGGGCACGACGCCGAGGACCCGCCCGCGATGGACTACGACAGCGCAGTTGTAAATTCGACTGCCCTGCCGAAGCGGTGCCCCCACGACCAAGACCGACATAAACCCGGTCGAGGCCTCCACGACGGCGGCCAGCCCGCGCACGACCGCATCGAGAAGCGCATCCTGCAGCAAAAGATCTTCTATGGCATATCCCGAAAGGCACAACTCGGGGAATACCGCTACAGCAACTGATTTCTCGTGGCACGCTCTCGCGGCATCTAATATCGCCGTCGCATTTGCGCTTGGATCAGCCACATTGGAGGCGATCGTACAGGCCGCAACCCGCGCGAAGCCGTGACAGTAGATTGAATGAAAGTTCATTTCACGGCCCATCACGGACGGCTTCGCTTCCTGTTTGGCATTCGATGCCCGAGCAATCGTGTCTCAATGGTCATGCCAAAGCTCGGCTACCTGCGCCTGCGTCATCAATTCAACCTGTTCTGAAAAGCGGTTGCGGTAAAGCGTCATCAGCGCATCATGACCTTCATCGAAGGAGCTACAGAGGGCATCTTCGACCACTATGGTCCTAAAACCCAGATCAACAGCGTCGAGCACGGTGGCCAGTACGCACACGTCGGTCTCCGAACCAGTGATGATAAGAGTGTCGACGCTCTTATCGTGGAGAAATGCGGTAAGCCCGGATTCCGCAAACGCGGAGTAAGCGGGCTTATCTATGACCGTGGCCGGAGGTATCAGGCGGGATAGTGGGGGTACGATCTCAAGCTGCGCGCCAGGCAGACGGGAGCGTGTCGCACACTCCCATCTCGTAAAGTATCGCTGCCATCGACCCGGCCTGTCCTCTGCATGCAGAGGCGTGACAAATCGGGTGAACACTGTGCGCTGGGAATTAAGCTCGGCTACTGCGACGATCGCCGGCAGCACCCGCTCCATCCACGGCGTCGCCCAGATGCCCCCAGGTGCGAACAAATTCTGCATGTCGATGGATAGATGAACGGCATTCGAAATCGGTTCGAGTGATTGCGGCAGCGCCATACCCTTATTCCCTCGATGAGAACCTTCAGTCAGACCTTTCTTCTTCAAGATCGCGCCTCGGTGGATGCAAGGTTCGAGGGTGACGCTCGTGCAGGACGCGGGCCAATTCCTCCCGTTCCGCGTCCTGGCCCTTCACGGCCGTTTCAAACAAGGCCTCCTGAATATCGCGCGGCATATCGCCCCAAACATCCATAGCCGCCCGTCCCAGCAAGCCCGCGCAGCGCTCCATTCTGTCAGCCATTCGCCCTCCGAAATTGCTGTCGTTCAGAAAGGAACCGCGAACAGGCCTCGGCGTTCCATTGCCATCATCGCCAGAAGGAGGCTCGAATGGGACTTTTTACCAAAGACATCAAAACCATGGAGGATTTGCTGCTTCATGGCCTTCAGGACATCTATTACGCCGAGCAGCAGATTATTAAATCGCTCCCCAAGATGATCGAGAAGGCCACCAACCGCGATCTGGCCTCCGGCTTGAAGGGCCATCTCGAAGAAACCAACAAGCAGGTCGAACGGCTTCAGAAAGCTTTCGAAAAGCTAGGCAAGGAGCCCAGCGGGACCAGCTGCCCAGCCATCGACGGCATCATAAAAGAGGCCGACGAGACGGCGGGTGAAATCGAGGATAAAACCGTGCTAGACGCAGCCATCGTAGCGAATGCGCAAGCCGTCGAGCACTACGAAATCTGTCGTTATGGGACGCTGATCGCATGGGCCCAGGAACTCGGCCACGACGACATCGTGCGATTTCTGACAACGAACCTGAACGAGGAGAAGGCGGCGAACACCAAGCTCAATACGGTGGCGCTGCGCAAAGGCGTCAACGCGAAAGCTTCGACTGCGGCCTGATATGGAATGATTTCGCAGGCCGGTTTCGCGAGGAGCGAGGCCGGCCGCCATTAAGGGATGGTGGGCCGCGATTAAATACGGGACTATAGAGCCCGCTCCCCACACACGCCGAAACAATCCGTAAGAAAGCGCCCGGTCGTCCTTGCCAGACGGCACGCTACAGATAGTTGCGACCGAATCTCCCAGCTTATTCTCGCCTTGTAAGCCTGAAACCCATCTCAAGAAGCCGATCTGGGGTCGGAGGAACCCCCAAGTTTTTACCGCGTTTTCACTGGCATCATTAACTTCCCCGAGGCGGGACTTTTCGGGAGGTCTTATGGAAGCGGTTTATTTCATCGGCGCGTTTGTGCTCCTGGTCGCCTTGATTTATGGAACGCTGAATTGGCATTACCGGGATCGACGCAAGGACCGGATGACAGACCAGATCGTTCGTGACCGTTACGAGCACAATCGAACCTGACCGGCCGACAGCGTCAGTTGATGACCCAACTTAATGCCACGCGGTGTTCTAGCCCCTCCACGGGGGCTGGCGAGACCTGCTGAAAAGCGTTCGGGATCAAAAGGGGTGCTTGGCAGTTTTCCGCGCAGGGATCGCCGGGAAGCTCGCCTGCGACCCATGACCGGGCCCCATTATCAGAACGAGCGTCTTCGCGGCATCGCAGAGCCGTTCGTCTCCCGGACACCCCGCCGGGCAAATCTTAGCTTCCGCCGAACGAACCAGGCCGCCACCGAGACGACGATCCAGGCCAACGAGGCTGCAGCGAAGGCGGCGACGACGCTGCGCTCGACCAGGCACAAGAACACTCCGGCGAAGGCGAGCATTCCAAGGGCTCCGAGGGCGGCACCGGCGGCGTCGAGTGCTGCGGCTTCCTGTCCGCGCCGTACGCCGCTGAGACCCGTTTCGCGCTTGCGCCGAATTTCATGCTTTTCGATGAGCGTCGCGCTGGCGCAGAAGATCGCCGGCAAAGCCAGGAAGAGGCCCCCGACGGAAGCCCCGTAGCGACTGCTGATAATGCCCGTGAACACCGTCGCGGCTCCTCCGAGCGCGAAACGGATCACGTATTCGTACCAGCGGCCTTCCCGCAGCGAGGACGAAGAAATGCGGATCGGCGTCGTCATGTCTGCATTCCCGCGATGAACCACAAGCCGAAAGCAGCGATTAGCCAAACCACGATCGACGCCATCGTCGCCGGCAGTGCCCGCATGCGCGCCCTGATCAATAATTGGCAGACGACAACGCTATAGATGATCAGTGCGATCGCGCCAGCAATCATCGAGAGACTCTGAGATGCCGCATAGGATGGACTATGCTGATAGGTCGCGATGCCGAGGGTCGCTAGCGCCACCGAGGGCACTGCCCCGAACAGGCCGGCGAAGCTTTTGGGTTTCAGAACATCGCCGAGCATCGCGAAAGCCGACACCACGACCCCGCCGACCAAAAAGCGGACGAGGTATTCGGTCATTTCTGTTTCTTCCAGAGTTTGGCCAACGGACCGCTCTTGCCGTACACAGGATCGTTCCGGGGCACCGGCACCTTCGGAATCGTCTTGAGGGCTCGGGGGCGATCCTCAACCTTCGTGCATTCGTCATAGGTCCCGGCCGGCGGATAGGCCCCAACGACGAGGAAGTCGTCATCGGCGGAAAGACACTGATGGCCGGTCCCGGCCGGCAGGATCACGACGTCACCGGCCTTGAGCGTGAAGATCCGGCCCTTGTTGCCGCCGAAGCGCACCCGACCTTTGCCGCGCGCGATGCCGAGCACCTCATGAATCCTGGAATGGTAGTGGACGTAGTCGTAGATGCCGTCGCGCCAGGTGTCGCCCCAACCGTTGGCCTCGAACAGGACTTCCATCACGGCCGCCGGATCGTTACCGTTGCCGAGATCGACGGCGTTCCGATAGATGACGAAGGGCCAGCGGGGATGGTTGGGAATGAGACCGTCATCCTTGAACCTGATAGTACGAGGGTTTCTCGCACGCGCGAACTCTGGAGCTTGTTTCTTGTCTGGGCGGCGCAGCCCGGTCGCCCGCTGCATGTACTCCTTCACGTCCTCAAGGATTGGCACGTTCGTCCTCCTTCGATATTCGCTGCGGATAGCCGGTCCAGAAGCGCAACAGCCGTTCCGTTAGGGCACCGAGCGCGAAGCCCGCGGCCACATCGCTGGCCCAGTGCGCCAGCACGACGATCCGCGTCAGCGTAAGCCCGACCGCCAGCGTCCGGATTGCCCGCCTCGGCAAAGGCGGCAAGGTACCCGCAGCGGAAGCCAGCGCGCCCATGTGGAGCGCGTGCCCGGACGGGAATGAGTCGTCACGCTTGCCGGAGAAGGAGACCCCGTGCACATGGCCCAGCACAGTCTTACGGTCAGGGCGGGTCTGGTCGAAGATCGACTTCATGCCATGGGGTATCAGCGAAGCCGTCACAGCGACCAAAAGCGCGTGATTGCCGGCTCGCTGCAATTGCTGCGACCTGCCTCGGGTTGCGACCCATCCGGCGGTAGCCAAAAGCAGGAGGATCTTCTCGTCCGCGCCCCAGGTCAGCCCCCGCGAGATCACCTCGGCGCTGTGGTTGGTGTTGCGTGCCACGGTCCGCGCGATCAGCACGTCGGGCTTTGTAGGTCTGACATTGACTAGAGCCATCAATTCGTCCCGGCGATGTCTGGGGAGAACCTCGTTCAAATGGTTTGTCACCATTAACTCCGGGGCTGGTTCCAAGTTCATCGTTCCGTCATGTAACTGATCGACCAACCCGCCAATGAAAAGCCCGAAGGGAAGCGCGGCGAGGGGCCCGGGGCTGGTCGCCTGGTTCGTGGTGAATCCACAAGGAACCTCTTGTGGTTGACCGCGATTGATGAATTCGGAGGAATCATGGACGAAAGGGCGTCTGCACCGCGTCGGGGAACCGGTCTCGATGGCTGGAGTATTGCAGCTGCCTTTGGGCTCATGGCGGCGGCCTTCCTGATCGATCGCCTGGTGCCGACGGACGAGAATGCGAGTCCAACGCCCGCAGAAGATATTCCGCCGCAGTCGGACGCCCGGCGGGACGCCTCTCCTGCAGGCCTGGCGGCCGAAGGCAGTGACCGCGGGCGTGACGCCACTTCGCCGGCGGAGATCCCGGCGACGGGATGGAAAGACATTCGGTGGCGGGTCTATGCCAACATCGGCGACCACCGCATTCTAGCGCTCGCCGCCGGCATGACGTACTACAGTATCCTCGCGATCTTTCCGGCGCTGGCGGCACTTGTTGCAATTTACGGAATTTTCACCGACGCCGGCAGCATCGCGAAGCATCTCGACGACGTCTCCGGCTTCGTGCCGGGGGGCGCCATCGACGTCGCCCGCGAACAGCTCACGCGCGTGAGTTCCAAAAGCGACCGTGCCCTGGGACTGACTTTCCTGCTTGGGCTCGTCATCTCACTCTGGAGTGCCAACGCGGCGATGAAGTCGCTGTTCGACACGCTCAACATTGTCTACGGCGAGCGCGAGAAACGGGGGTTCTTCAGACTAAATGCGATCTCGCTCTCCTTCACCATAGCCGGCATCGTCTTCGTGCTGTCGGCCCTCGCCGCGGTCGTCGCGGTGCCGGTGCTCCTCAACTATCTACACCTTTCGAACTTCTCCGACCTGCTTATCCGGATCGTCCGGTGGCCGGCCATGTTCATCGCCCTCGCGCTGGCCATCGCCTGCATCTACCGCTTCGGCCCCAGCCGCGCGGCGCCGCGTTGGCACTGGATCAGTTGGGGCAGCTCGGCCGCGGCGCTTCTCTGGCTGGGCGCTTCAGCGCTGTTCTCCTGGTACGCGGCGAATTTCGGCACCTTCAACGAGACCTACGGCTCGCTCGGGGCGGTGGTCGGCTTCATGACCTGGCTTTGGATTTCCGCGATCGTGATCCTGTTGGGCGCCGAGCTCAACGCCGAGATGGAGCACCAGACCGCCCGCGACACGACTACCGGTGCGCCGAAGCCTCTCGGAGCGCGGGGCGCCCGGATGGCAGACACGGTCGGCGCAGCGGAGGGCGCATGACATGACGAACTTTCTCAAGCTTCCTACCTGGGACGATGACGGCCACATCCTTACCGTCGTCGAGACGCCACGAGGAAGCACTTGCAAGCTCGATTTCGACCCGGATCTCGGCGTCTTTACGCTGGCAAAACCTTTGATGGCCGGCCTTAGCTATCCCTTCGACTGGGGCTTTATCCCTTCCACGAAGGCTCCGGACGGCGATCCACTTGATGTTCTCATCATTCACGACGCCAGGACCTATCCCGGCGTCGTCCTGAAGTGCAGGCCGGTCGGCGTACTCGAGGTCGAGCAGACGAGTGGTAGCAAGAGAGAACGCAACGATCGCATCTTCGCCGTGCCCGACCGCGCCCCCCTTGAAACCGATCTCAAGGATATCCGCAATCTACCCTCGCGCGCTTGCAAGGAGCTCGAGGAGTTCTTTCGCGCCACCAACGCTCTCGAGAACAAGGACCTGAAATTCCTTGGCTGGCGCGGCCCGAACCGGGCTGCCAAGACGATCAAGCGCTTGTCGATCTAGCGGGAGATCCATGCCCGAACTATGCGCGGACGGTGAGCAATATGCTTCGGGGAGTGACCCCAGCTAACGGCATTGCGCAGCGGCAATCCCTATTAGCCAAGTCCATGCTGACGGCTGACAACCTGGCAGATCCGGTTGAGCCGATTATTCAGGGTAGGACCTCACCGAACTTCCCGCGTTGGCGAGGCATCCCAGACATCTATGCCGCTTTCAAACGCTGGCCGTAGCGAAATCAATGGGATAGCCGAGTGGATGCAGTAGTCCCCACACCTGAGGTATCTGCCGGATTCAAGTTATCAGCAAACATGTTTCGGAAAGCGGCGGATACCGCGCCTCCGCCGCTCACGCCATGCATCAGCGCGATTTCCCCCTGCTGCTCATGACGGATGGCTTGCGCCATGATCCGAAGCCGCGGGTCGCTCCCACCGCGGAGCTGAGCATCTGCCATTGCAACCGCTCCCGCGTGATGCCGGGTCATGAGCTCGAGGAATAGGACGTCGAAAGAGGATGCTTCTGTGGATTCTAGTCTCGCGACCTCCCCCGCGTCGAGCAGGCCTGGCATCGAAGCGCGCTCCTGCGCTGAGCAGACCTGCCTCGGTTCCACGAACCAGCTCGCCCACTAATGTGAGAGAATCCTGGCCTCCCCTCTTTGGCTCGCTATCATAAGCTTCGAGAGGGCGCGAAGATGGGGGTCGCTGGCCTTCTCCGCGGCAATCTCGGCCAGCAGAATTCCCTGCTCGTGATGGGTCAACATATGCCGGATGAAGGTCTGGTCGATGGTCGGATCCCGACCGATCCAAGGCAGTTCGCGATCGTAGGCGGCGAAGAACGCAGAAGTCCCGAGGAGTAAGATTCCGGCAATGGCGGCCAGGCTCCATATTTGAAGGAATGCCCGTCCTTGCAATGCTCGACGCTCCGAGGGCGAGCGACGGAGCCAGAAGAATAGCGGGTACATGGACGCCGACGAGAGATGGACCAGAAAGCCGATCCAGTAGGGCTGCTGTAACGTGAAGATCGGCTGCCAAAACGGAAATAAGGGCACCAGCACGAACCATTCGAGCGACGAGGTCAGGATGGCCCAAGGCACAGCAGCGACGGCAAGCCAGGCGGGGCCGCGCGTGCCGGTCCACCTTCCGAAAACTCCGAAGAAGACTAGCGCCCAGGAGAAATCGGCCCACTGGTGAAATGCGATGCCGACCGCGACGGCGCCGACCGATGGTTCCGCGGCCAACGCCCAGTCGCGTGTCGGGATGGCTGCGACCGACATCCAGTCTACGAGGGCATCGCGGCCAATTCTGGCGGCAGACAGCTGGCTGACAACCGTCGAAAATGTGCTGCTGATAAGTCCGAGATAGGCGGCCGCGATCCATCGCCGGACGGTCCCGGAGTCGTCGGACGAACTGTCCCCTGCTTTCAACGGAAATCCACGCCCTGAGAGGTATCAGTCATTTCTTGGCGGTGCCGGGTTCAGCCATTTTCCGGTGCTGGCTCGCCAAGACACCAGCCGGCGTTACATTCGCAGCCGCGGATTGGATCTTGTTCTTCAACCCGCTCACCACATCACCCTCGCCTTTCATCATGGCATCGAAACCGATGTTGGCGACCTCAGCGGGATCATCCTTTTCGGCTGTCCCGACGGCAGTATCCATCATCTCCGCACGGCGGAAGAATTCCGTCTCGGTGGCGCCCGGCATCAGGCAGGTGACAGTTATCTTGGTATCCTTGAGTTCCTCGCGAAGCGCGAAGGAGAACGAGTTCAGGAAAGCCTTGGTGCCGTTGTAGACGGCCTGGAAGCTGCCGGGTGTGAAGCCAGCAATTGATCCCACGATCAGAATTCTTCCAGAATTTCGGCGCCGCATGTCGTTGCCGACCTTATGGATGAGATAGATCGTGCCCGTGATGTTGGTGTCGACCACCCGCCGCGCCTTCCCGAAATCCTGGTCTAGGAACGCATGGCCGAGACCGCGCCCCGCGTTCGCCAAGAGGGCATCTACGGGACGGCCCTTGGCAGCTGCATAAAGCTTGTCCACCCCTTCAGTCGTCGCAAGATCGACCTGGAGGGATTGGACCTCGGCACCGCCCGCTCGAAGGGAAGCCGCCGCTTGTTCGATCTCAGGTTCGTCAGCTGCGATCAGGAGGTCGTAGCCTTCGTTTGCGCAGCGCCTTGCCAGCTCTAGTCCGATGCCGGTGGACGCACCTGTGACGATCGCAAAAGGTCGGGAAGCGGGCATGTTGGTCTCCTCTGCTGCTATCGACCCTCTAACCCCGGTTTTCAATTGTCGTTCCTCGAACCATAGGAACCGATCTTCCCTCCGAAATTTGTCCCGACAGATTTTACGGCACGGAGATTTGGGATGAGAGCCCTGACTTGGCACGGGAAGAATGACATTCGATGCGACACGGTGCCGGACCCGAAGATCGAGCACGGACGCGACGCCATCATCAAGGTCACCGCCTGCGCCATCTGCGGCTCGGACCTGCATCTGTTCGACGGCGTCATGCCCACAATGGAAAAGGGCGATGTCCTCGGCCACGAGACCATGGGCGAGGTGGTCGAGGTCGGCTCCGAAAACAACAAACTCAAGGTGGGCGACCGCGTCGTGGTTCCCTTTACGATCTCCTGCGGGGAATGCTTCTTCTGCAAGAAGGGCTTCTTCTCAGGCTGCGAGCGCACTAATCCCAATCACAAGATGGCCGAGAAGCTTTGGGGGCACTCTCCCGCCGGCCTCTTCGGCTATTCCCACATGCTCGGCGGCTATGCCGGTGGCCAGGCGGAATATCTCCGCGTGCCTTACGCCGACGTCGGCCCAATCAAGGTGCCGCAGGGACTAAGCGACGAACAGGTCCTGTTTCTGTCGGATATCTTCCCCACGGGCTTCATGGCCGCTGATTTCTGCAATCTAAAGGGCGGCGAGACGGTCGCGGTGTGGGGTTGCGGTCCCGTCGGGCAGTTCGCGATCAAGAGCGCCTTTCTACTCGGGGCAGAATGGGTGATCGCCATCGACACTGTTCCGGAGCGTCTCGCTCTGGCGCAGGCCTCCGGCGCCGTCACACTCGATTTTAGGAAGGAAGACATCTACGACCGCATCCAGGAAATGACCAACGGCCGCGGTGCCGACGCCTGCATCGATGCCGTCGGCACCGAACCTGATATTGGCTCCGGCTTCGACGCCGTCGTCGACCGTATCAAGGTCGCGACGTTCATGGGAACGGACCGTCCGCATGTCCTGCGGCAGGCGATCCACTGCTGCCGTAACTTTGGCACCGTGTCCATCGTCGGTGTGTACGGCGGACTACTGGATAAGATTCCGATGGGATCGGCCATCAACCGCGGACTCACCTTCCGTATGGCACAGACGCCGGTCCAGCACTATTTGCCCCAGCTTCTCGGACGTATCGAGAAGGGCGAGATCGATCCGTCGTTCGTCATCACCCACCGGGCGACACTTGAAGAAGGCCCTGAGCTCTACAAGACGTTCCGCGCCAAGCAAGACGGATGCATCAAAGTGGTCATGAAGCCATGATCGGCTGCAGGTCGATGAATGCTAGACTTGGCGGCGGCGGTGTTCCGACGAAATAAATCATGGCCCGCGTTCTGATCGGCACTTCGGGCTGGCACTATGATTCTTGGCGGGGTCGCTTTTACCCCGAGGGTCTGCCTATCAAGGCGCAGCTGCAATACTACGCAAGCCAGTTCGAAGCCGCCGAACTCAATGGCGTATTCTATCGAACGCCCACGCCGAATGCCGTCAAAAGCTGGAAGGAGCAGACCGGCAAGAACTTCGTCTTCACATGGAAGGCGTCGAAATTCATTACCCACTGGAAGCGGCTGTCGGCGAACTCGGTGAACAGCCTCGAGTTGATGGAGAGCCGTCTGTCGTTACTTGGCGAAAAGGCCGCTCCGGTTCTTTTTCAATTGCCGCCCAACTTCAAGGCCGACGCGGACCGCCTATCCGCATTTCTGCGCATGCTTTCGCCGAAAAGACGTTACAGCATCGAATTTCGGCATCCCAGTTGGTATTCGCCACAAATCATGCGCCTGCTCTCGGAGGATAACATATCGCTATGCATCTCGGACCATCATGATGCGCCGGCATCTTGGAGGCGGACCGCTGACTTCGTCTATGTTAGAGGGCATGGTCCTGGCGGACGATACAAGGGACACTACTCAACAGATGCCCTGGCGGGATGGGCAAAACGTATCAGCTCGTGGAAAGCGCAAGGGTGCGACGTATTTGTATTCTTCGATAACGACCAAAAGAGCGCCGCGCCGATTGATGCACTGAAGCTGAAGCAAATCTTACTGCCCAGACGTTAGAGCAAGGGCCTTGCATGCTCATTACCATCATTGCATTTTGGCGGCTGCCCTAACGTCGCTCTCCTACATCCCGCAAGTGGCGAAAGCGCTTCCAGCAGGATCAACCAACGACCTCTCGTCCAAAACGCTTGCGGTGCTCGCGGCTGGACTAGCCTTGTGGATAGGGTACGGCATCCTCAAAGGCGATTTCGTGATCATCGTCGCGAATGCCGTCGGCCCTCTTTTCGTTGCGATGCTGATCGGTTTCAAGATCCGGGATGCTGGTCAAAGTCCGGATGGAAGCCCACAATCAGGCAGGCTGTGAGGTCAGTCATCTCTCACTCCAGCGCTGCAATCCTACTTGTGCTCGGCCATCTGCTTCTTCAGATCATCGATGAAATGCTGCGCCCCTTGTTGTGTCAACATTTCGCCCGACTTGTCCGGCACGTCCGCCTTCTGACACAGCGTCTTGAGTTCGTCTCGTTGCGCTTCGGTGATCATTGGTTCGTCCATAGTCCCTCCTTTACACGTTGGCTTTTTCCCGCATCTCGTCGATCAGCTTTGACGCCTGAGCTTTGGTGAGATCGTCGTCATACATCTCGGGCGTGCCTGCCTGCTCGCAGAGGGTTTTCAAATAAGAGGCTTGAGCACCGGTCATCGGATCATCTCCCGAAACCCATTCGTCGGGATCCTTTTGAGTGTTGTCGGTCAACTCTGTTTTTGGATTACTCATGATGACGTTCCTTTCGGTTGCGACAACGCAAGCGTTCGCTGAATGTTCCTTCTGCTCGCCGTCGCCCTGCTCTTCTCTTGCCCGCAATCGGCAGTTGGGCATGAGAAGCGATTGTCGGCAGACAATGCTGTTGAACGGGGCTTAGCGAGAGCCGTCGGCGGACTCAGCACGCCGCTTCGTACAAGGCACGAGCCGACGTATGCGGGCTCGCTCCCTCTCACTTCGCGCCCGTGCAGGGATTGGAACTGGTGATACGCCAAGCCGTTGCATGCATTGAAGCGAGGAATTTCAATGACCAGCAAATCTCTTTGGATGTCGATTGCCGTGGCGCCTAAGGCCGTTCCCTTGAAAGGTAACGAACGGTGCGACGTGGTCGTCGTGGGGAGCGGCATAGCCGGCCTGTCAACGGCGTATGAGTTGAGCCAACGCGGACGGTCGGTGATCGTTATTGATCGCGGGCCGATAGCAGGCGGTATGACCGCGCGTACCTCCGCTCACTTAGCGCCGCTTTGCGATGACCTGATGAGCGAGATGCAAAAGATCAAAGGGGAAGATCAGTCGAGGCTCTTTTATGAAAGCCAGGCCGCGGCAGTAGACCGCATCGAAGAAATACAGAAGAGTGAAGGAATCGATTGCGATTTTCGCCGTCTCGACGGCTACTTGTTTCAGGGCGACGACATGCCCGCCGACGTGATCGACGAGGAGCTTGATGCGGTGCGGGCGGCAGGTGCGTCCGTCGAGCGTCTGGTCGGCGTCCCTCTGAGCGGATGCGACAGCCGACACGCGTTGCGTTACCCCCGACAGGCGACATTTCATCCGCTTAAATATCTGGCGGGAGTGGCTGACGCTTGCGTCAAGCGCGGGGTCCGCTTCTTTGCAGATACAGCCGCAGATGAAATCGTCGAAGAAAATGGCGCGGTTACGGTCAAGACCACTCGCGGCCTGATCCGCGCCGGCCATGCCGTTGTTGCCACCAATGCATCGATCGTTGACCGCGTGGCGCTGCATTCGAAAACGTCGCCCTACCGAACGTATGTCATTGGTTTCGCCATCGATCGCGGTGCCCTGCCTGACGCGCTCTACTGGGATACAGAAGAACCCTATCACTACGTGCGCCTTCAGCCCGGGGACAACGGCACGGATTTCGTGCTGGTCGGCGGTGAGGATCATAAGAGCGGCGAAGCCGATGACGCGGACAAACGTTTCAAGCGCCTGGAGCAATGGGCGCGTGCCAAAATGCCGATGCTGAAGGATATCACCCATCGGTGGTCAGGACAGGTGCTCGATACGATCGACTATGCCGGCTTCATCGGCAAAAACCCAGGGTCGGAGTACATTTACGTCGCAACCGGCGACTCCGGACAGGGCCTGACGCACGGCGTGATGGGCGCGATGCTGAATGCGACCCTGGTTACAGGGGGTAAAAGCGATTGGGCGGAGCTGTACGCACCCGACCGCAAGCCACTCAAAGCCGCCAAGAATTGGGTGATGGAAAACAGCACGGCGCTCAAGAATCTGGCAGAGTATGTGACCCTGGGCGAACTCAGCTCTGTGAATGAATTGGAGCCTGGACAGGGGGCGATCACACGTGAAGGCCTCAATCAGATCGCAGCCTACCGCGATGCCAACGGAAATATGCACCAGCATTCCGCCGCGTGCACGCATCTCGGATGCCATCTACACTGGAATAGCTTTGAAAGCTGCTGGGACTGTCCTTGCCATGGCTCCATATTTGGGCCGGAGGGACAGGTGCTGAACGCGCCAGCGATATCCGGTCTTACTCCGATCTCCTGACAATCGCTTTGGCTGCGAATTGCCCTAACGGCGTATGCCCTCCCTTCAACACGCGCAGCGGAAACCTACATACGTTGCATCCGCCCATGGAGGCTTCGTGTCTGAGCAATTGGCCTTGTTTGATAAAGTGCGGGCGGAGCCGGAAGGGCTGCGCTACGCAGCCGACTTCGTATCGCCGGCAATCGAAAGGGAACTTATTCAATGTATCCGGACCGTTCCGCTTCAGCCTTTTCAATTCGGCCAGTTTGAAGGCAAGCGGCGGGTAGCTTCGTTCGGCTTCCGCTACGACTATAACCAGCGCCAATTGAAGCGCGCCGAGCCGACTCCCGCCTGGCTGGCGGAAGTCGTTGCAAGCGTCGAGACCTTCGTAGGTCATGGAACCCGAATCCAGCAGGTTCTCTGTACCGAATACGACGTCGGTGTCGGGATCGGCTGGCACCGCGACAAGGCCCATTTCGACAGAATATTTGGGCTTTCCCTCGGAGCCGCCTGTAAATTGCGATTCCGCAGACCCACCGGTAAGTCATGGGAGCGCTTTACGCTCGATGCAGAACCTCGCTCGCTTTACATGATGTCGGGTCCCTCGCGCGAGATTTGGGAACACAGCATTTCCGCCGTAGAGGCGCCGAGGTATTCCATTACATTTCGCACGATGATCGACGAACCTGACCTGGGGGCGCCGTTCTGATACGTTTCGGACAAACTTGGACTTTTCGATTCGATGGCGAGGCGCTCTGGCACCGCAATTCTTCCTTTGCACGGTGGACGCGTGCCGCCTTGGCTGGCAAGTCGCATGTCTTCGCTCGGCGCCATCATTACGCAGGCGATTGTCCACCATTACGGCCGAGACGAATTTCTTCAAAGGCTATCTCATCCATTTTGGTTCCAGTCTTTCGGTGCCGTTATGGGCATGGACTGGCACTCGTCCGGCATCACAACCAGCGTGATTGGCGCCCTGAAACGCGGGCTGCAACCGCTCTCGGATGAACTCGGCATCCACGTCTGCGGCGGCCGAGGCCAGCACTCGTGAAAGACGCCGGGCGAATTGCACCTGCTTGGCGAACGCATTGGCTTCGACGGTGCCAAGCTCATTCGCGCAAGCCGTCTCGTCGCTAAAGTCGACAGCGCCGCCGTCCAAGACGTGCTTCGATCTTTACCTGCACGGATTCTTCGTAACCGACGACGGCAAATGGACGGTCGTGCAACAAGGCATGAACGGCGACAACAAGCAGGCGCGGCGGTACCATTGGCATTCGGAGGATCTGAAGAGCTTCGTCGACGAACCGCATAGTGCAATCGACGGTCCTGTGCAGGGCGAGATCGTGAACCTCACGGACAAGCGCGCCGAACCTTCTCGCACCGCCCAGCTAGACTTGCTGAACGGCCTGGGTCCGGCCGGTATCGTCTCCGAGCTCTCCGCCCTTACGGGAGATGGTGTGGCGCAAGCCTTGCTCCCGCATCTCGTCATGCCGGCACACCACGACGTCCGGTCCAGTGACGTTTTTACGCGGCGGCTCCACGGCACGCTCGCCGCGGCAGCCGAGCGTGGTCCGGTCGACTTCCCTGATCTTCTGCTGACGCCTGGCGTCGGCGCGCGCACGGTCCGGTCCCTCGCCATGGTCGCCGAAGTGGTGCACGGAGCGCCCTATCGCTTCCAGGATCCCGCCCGCTTCTCGCTGGCGCACGGCGGAAAGGATCGTCACCCGTACCCGGTTCCCCTCAAAGTCTACGATGAAACCATCCGCGTGATGAAGTCGGCCGTACAGAAAGCCAAGCTCGGACGACATGAGGAGATGCAGGCCCTGAAACGCCTCGACAACCAAGCGCGTCGGCTTGAGGGCCTCGCCGAGGGTCCATCGCTGGAGTCCTTCATGGCTGTTGAGCGCGCGGCCTCTCCCGCACTGGACGGCCGATCGGTATTCGGCTGGGAAAAAGATTTGGCGGGCAAGAAGGCTGCCGATTGATAACCGGGACAGCGCGTTTGGTCCTTCAGACGCCGCCGGAACTCCCATCGCCGAGATAGGCCGGCGGACGACTCTGCATCGTATCAGACGGCAGATTATTGCCGGCTGGGACACCCGGCAGATTCATGGTAACCGTTGTACGAGATGATCCCCTCACGATTGAATCGTAGTTGCCGGCCAAATCCAGCAAGCGCTTCCTGATAAAGGGATCGGCTTGTCGGCGAGTTCTCGTATGTGCCGAGCTGTCTCCTTGTAGAATTCGTCGTCCAATTTAGCCTCTCTGGGGGCTCGGCGGGTGCGCCAAGCTGCTTTCAACCCATTTTGCAGCATCTGTTTTTAGAGGATCAACCTGGTCGCACCTAAGGCAGCGCAGCTCAGTTCGATCATCGCTAATTGTCTCTACGACAAGGCGTCTATTGCACCTCGGGCAGCGTGCTGAGTCCATCGCGCTCTCCCACTTTCAAAAGAAAATAGGGCGGGGAACGTAAATTGAAAAGCCGAGCTTTTTGAAATTAGACTGGAACTTTTTTGGAGATAGGTACCTGAAGGAACTTTTCTGAGCTCGTCTTGGGCCATTGATCGTTACCGAATTTGCCGGCCCGTTCGAAGACCAAATCGTCCCGACTGATCACGAGGTCGGTGTTTTGAACTAAGCAACACAGAATTATCCGATGATTGCCGCGGGTACCTGCGACACGACGACCGGGCCTCGTAGCCCTTTGGGCCGGTGCCAGAGGGGGACATGATTGAGGGCGACTCAAGACCAGTGTGCGATTTGACGAGCATCGTGCATTAGGCGATCGACGCGGGCGCGATATTCGGGGACGTTCACCTTAGGGCATTCGTAGAATGTTATTCACAAGCCTGCGGACCGCCTTCTGCTTTACCTGATCCATAGTGCATTGGTCCGGCCGCTTGTCTGGCCGCCATCTGAGGATTGACGTACCGTGCCGAAATCGTCCTCCGGTGAAGTGATCATACGAGACCTCGACGACGTATTTCGGCTTCACTGGGGTCCACTCGGACGATCGCTTCGTGGACCACCGGCTGGGACCGCCCGGCGCGGTTCCCGTAAAGCTTTTCTTTTGAACAACATCCTCGAGCTTGTCTGTCAGCGTGGCTTTGTCCTTGGCTTTGATGCCGGAAGAGAAGCCGACGTGATGAAGCAGACCGTCGGCATCGTAAAGACCCAACAGGATCGAACCGACAAGCCGGCGACCCGCGTGCCTCTTCTCGGCGTAGCGGAAGCCGCCGATCACGCAGTCGGCGCTTCGGAACTTCTTTATCTTCTGCATGCCTTCGCGGTTGCCGGCCTGATACGGCAGATCGAGCCGCTTCGCGATTATGCCGTCGCTGCCCCCGCCCGCCGATCTGAGCCAGCGCTCTGCCTCCTTCAACCTGCGGCTGGCGGGCGAGAGGCGGAAAAATGCAGTTCCCGGAAATTGACGCGTCGCGAAATCCTCAAGGAGTGGCCGGCGCTTGGACAATGGCCACGCTGCGACGTCCTTGGTGCCCTCCTTCAGAAGATCGAAAGCCAGGTACAACGCTGGTGTTTCCGCGGCTAATCTTTTCACGCGGCTTGCCGCCGGATGGATGCGCTGAAGCAGATCGTCGAACGAGAACTGGCCCTCGACCGGCACGACGATCTCGCCATCCAGGGTGAAGCTTTTCGCGTTCAGATCGAGCGCAGCGGCGACGATCTCCGGAAAATAGCGCTTCAGGTCCTGGCCGCTCTTGGAGACCATCGCGATGTCGCTGGCATCCCGCGCGAGGATGCAACGGAAGCCGTCCCACTTGGGCTCGTACTGCCACTCCGGTCCTTGCGGAATCTCGTCGACCGACCGCGCCTCCATGACAGCGAGTGGAACGGACGCTTTTCTCATGCGGCCTTGCGCATGCGGCCGCGCGTCCTTGACCGCTTTGTCGACGCCGGATGAAGCGCGATCGGACGGGTGACCAACGAGAGCTTCAACGACCCCTTCCAAAGGGCACGCGGCGCCATCTTTTGAACCTCCAGACGACAGGAACTTTAACGGACCCGGGAACTTTCAGTTCCTGTAGAATGCAAGGTGCCGAATGAAGAAACTGCTCGCTAAATATCGTGCCAAACGGGATTTTTCGAAGACGGCAGAGCCCAGCGGCGACGCCGCAGTCAGGAAAGCAAAGGGTCTCCGTTTCGTCATCCAGAAGCATGCGGCGTCGCATCTGCACTACGACCTGCGGCTGGAACTCGACGGGGTCTTCAAGTCCTGGGCTGTGACGAAGGGCCCCTCGCTCGACCCCCACGACAAGCGGCTCGCGGTGGAGGTCGAGGACCATCCTCTGGACTACGGCGACTTCGAGGGCACCATTCCGAAGGGCCAGTACGGCGGCGGCACGGTGATGCTATGGGATCGCGGATTCTGGAATTGCGACGACCCGCAAAAGGCGTACCGCAAGGGCAAGCTGGATTTCACCTTGGAGGGCGAGAAGCTCCACGGAGGCTGGATTCTCACCCGGATGCGTAATCGGGAGGGCGAAAAGCGCACCAACTGGCTGTTGATCAAGCATCGCGACGCGTTCGCGCGCGAGGGAAGGAAGAACACGGTCCTGGACGAGGACGCCTCCGTGGCCTCCGGTCGCTCGATGGACGACATCGCGGCTGGCAAGGGACGGGGTCCGAGAGCGTTCATCACGGGAAACAGATCGCGGGCATCCGCGAAGGCCGAATGGACCTCGCATCGTGCCGCCTCGAACGGTTCAGCGGCGAAGAAGCGGTCTCGGCCGTTGGCGGCGCGGTCGAAGCGATCCTCGGCCAAGAAAACGAGCAGGACGAAGCGCGCGACCGACGGAGACATGCCAGCCTTCGTGCCGCCGCAACTTTGCACGTCGGTCGAACGGCCTCCCACGGGCGGCGACTGGGTCCACGAGATTAAGTTCGACGGCTATCGCATCCAGATGCGTGTCGAGAACGGAGCCGTAACGCTGAAGACGCGGAAGGGCCTCGATTGGACCGCCAAATTCGGGTCTGCCATTCCGAGAGCGGCGAGAGAACTGCCCGATTGTCTGATCGACGGAGAAATCGTCGCCCTCGATCATCGCGGCTCTCCGGACTTTGCGGGCCTGCAGGCCGCGTTGTCCGAAGGCAAGACCGACGACCTGATCTTCTTCGCATTCGATTTGCTTTTCCTCGAAGGCAAGGACCTGCGAGGCAGATTTCTCGTGGACCGCAAAAGCACTCTCAAGAACCTCGTCGAAAAAACCTATGGCAAGCATCAAACTCAGATCCGATATGTCGAGCACTTCGAGAGCGGAGGCGACGCCGTCCTAAAGTCCGCCTGCCGGATGTCCCTGGAAGGCATCGTCTCGAAGCAGGCGGACGCCCCCTACGCCTCGGGGCGCACCGATAGCTGGACGAAGGCCAAATGCCGCGCCGGACACGAGGTGGTCATCGGTGCATGGAACAGCAACGGAAGCCAATTCAGGTCGCTGATGGCTGGCGTGTACCGCGGCGATCATCTGGTCTATGTCGGCAACATCGGAACGGGATTCGGCGCCGAGAAGGTTTCGCGCCTGATGCCGGCGCTCAAGGCCGCCGCCTCGGAGAAGAACCCGTTCGGAGGCAAGAACGCCCCGCGCAAGAAGGCCGGCGTGCACTGGCTCAAGCCGGAGCTCGTGGCCGAGATCGAGTTTGCGGGCTTCACCGGCGCCGGCATGATCCGGCAGGCGGCGTTCAAGGGACTGCGTCAGGACAAGCCTGCGAAAGAGGTCGAAGCCGAACGGCCGGCGCCCTCCGACAGCACCGATGTCGCAGAACCGATGCCGGCGAGAAGGCGAAACAAAACCTCGTCCGACGATGGCGTGGTAATGGGAGTGCCCCTGAGCCATCCGGATAAGGTGCTCTGGCCCGACGAGGGCGAGGGCCCCGTCACCAAGCTCGATCTGGCGCGGTATTTCGAGGATGTCGGCACATGGATGATGGACCACCTGAAGGGACGCCCCTGCTCGATCATCAGAGCGCCGGACGGCATCGGCGGACAACGCTTCTTCCAGCGGCATTCGATGAAAGGCGGGTCCAATCTGCTCGAAGAGGTCTCCGTGTCCGGTGACCGCAAGCCCTATGTGCAGATCGATCGGATCGAAGGGCTGGCGGCCGTGGCGCAGAGTGCGGGCGTCGAACTGCATCCTTGGAACAACCAGCCGGGTGACCCGGCCCTTCCCGGCCGTCTCGTGTTCGATCTCGATCCCGCGCCGGATGTCAACTTCGACGCCGTCATCGAGGCTGCGAAGGAAATGCGTGAACGACTGTCGGGGCTCGGCCTCGTCTCCTTCTGCAAGACCACGGGCGGCAAAGGTCTGCATGTCGTGACACCGCTGGCGCGTCCGAAAAAGACCCAGCGGCTGACCTGGGCCGAGGCGAAGCAGTTCGCCCGGGATGTCTGCAGCGCAATGGCCGCTGACAGTCCGGACCGCTATCTCATCAACATGAGCAAGGCGAAGCGAACGGGAAAGATCTTCCTCGACTACCTTCGGAACGACCAGTTCTCTACCGCCGTGGCTCCTCTATCGCCCCGCGCCCGGCCTAACGCGCCCGTCTCCATGCCCGTTACGTGGCCGCAGGTGAGGCACGGTCTGGATCCGGCGGAATATACGATCCATACCGTGCCCCAGCTTCTGAGAAAATCGAAGGCATGGGCCGACTATTGCGAAGGCGAGCGATCTCCTCTGGAGGCTATTGCGCGACTCAGAAAGCCACAGGTTGTGAGGCGCGCGGCCTGACCGGCATTTCAGCAGCCGGTCTGTACCGCTGTCGAGGCCTGAACAGAGAGCTTTGGGCCTTCGTATCTTGACGCTGATGGCGCATACCAGGTTGCGGACATAAGTGTTCAGCGGTCAATCAGCTGTCGTGTTTGGATGGCAAGGGCCAAGGTGGCAACGGCGGCAACCCAAGGACCTCACGCACAGGGCCAAACGAGCGTCTGTGGGCAGCACAAGCGCCAAGTTTGGAAAGCGCGGTATAGTGCGCGGGCACGGGATAACCCTTGTGATCCGCAAAACCGTAGTCGGGATAACAGGTATCGAGCTCTCGCATCAGCGCATCGCGCGCCACCTTCGCGAGAATAGAAGCTGCTGCGATGCTGGCCGACTTGGCGTCGCCTTTGATAATTGCCTGCTGCGGAATCGCGACCTCTTTCAGCCGTTTTGCGTCGATCAAAAGATGCTGCGGGGTTGACTGCAGCCCTTCAAGAGCCCGTCGCATCGCGAGAAGTCCCGCCCAGTAGATATTTATCGAGTCGATTTCCTCGACTTCGACGAAGGCGACACACCAGGCCGCCGCCTTTTGCTTGATTTCTTCGGCGAGCGCTTCCCGCGCAGACGGGTCCAACTTCTTTGAGTCGTCGATGCCGATGATGCGCGTACCAGGCTTCAGAATAACCGCGGCAGCTGAGACAGGCCCCGCTAGCGGGCTCATGCCGGCCTCATCAATGCCTGCCACGGCATCGTGGCCCTTCTCCCAGAGGAGCGTTTCGAAGCGAAGCATCTTGCGCAGCCGCTGTCCCTCCGACCGATTTTCAAATCGCCGCTTTGCGATCGAAGCAAGGATAGCGCGTGCTCCGGCGCGGCTGTCTGCGCGCAAGACTTCTTCAAGGCTGGTCTCGAGCGGACGGCGCTCTATGACATAGCGTTGATGTAATTCATTGAGAGATAGTCGGGTCATGTTTGAAGTTTCGAAAAGGACAATTCGCAGAGATCTCGCCAAGGTTTGTGGCAAATATCTGAAAATTTGCTTGTAAGGAAGTGCACCCTGCAACGACGCATTGCAATGACCATGGGATTTCGGCCGGGATTCGATTCCCGGCAAGATGCAGCGGCACATGCCTGGTCGCCGGGGTAGTGATTTCTTTTTGCCAAGCCAGCGCCGCGCGACCTCGACGCACCGCCGCGCTTGGTGTTGTAGGCGATTTGGACTTCCACCACATTCCCGATCGCGGCCGAAGTTTTGGAACAACGGGGCGTGCTGCTGGTTCAAGGGGAAGCGAGCGTGCAATTGGAGGTTCCCATGCCCCGTGGAGACAAATCGAGTTATACCGGCAAGCAGAAGCGGATGGCCCAACATATCGAACAAGGTTACGAAAAGCGCGGCGTCTCCGAAGATGAAGCCGAGCGCAGAGCTTGGGCCACCGTCAACAAGGAAACCCACGGCGGCAAGAAGAGTGGTTCCGGACGCGGCAAGGCCGAAGACCACTCGCCCTCCCGGAAGGGCGGCCATCTGGGCGGCGAAGCCGCAGCCCGTAGGCCCGCCGCGGAGCGCTCCGCATCCGCCAAAAAGGCCGCTCGCACCCGCAAAAAGCGCGCGGCTTGAAGCGCGACTCCTTTTGAGGACAAGAGACTGATCATGAACGAGGCAATGACCCGTTGCGTCGAGACTTGCTTGAGCTGCTATAAAACCTGCCTGTCCACCGCGATGAATCATTGCCTGGAGGCAGGAGGGAAGCATGTCGAGCCCGCCCATTTCCGCCTCATGATGGCCTGCGCCGCAGGACGTCAGCCCATTTCATGCTGATCAAGACGCCCCACCACAAGCATGCCTGCGGCGAATGTGCGGAAATCTGCACCGAGTGCGCCAAGGACTGCAGGCGCATCGGTGGAATGGATGAGTGCGTCGCCGTCTGTGAAGCCTGTGCCGAGTCATGCCGGACGATGGCGGCATAGGGGCGAATGGCCAGAGACCACGCTAAGCCCAGTCCGGATACGCGGGCGGGAAACTGGTTTCCGCCTGCGCGCGATTTCAAATGGAGAGCCCATGAAGACACTTTTCGCTGTCGGTTTCCTTTCCTTGATCTTCGGTTCGGCCATTGCACAAAACAGCGGACCTGCTCCGCAATCGGGCATGGAGAAGCCCGGCATGACGAACGGCGCCAGGAAAGACGGATCGATGGATACTACTGGCATGAGCGCGACCAAGGGCAACATCAAGCGAGACAAGGATGGTGCGCCAGCCGCACGTACCCAGGATGACGTGAGGAAGTAAGCCGCTTTGCCCACGCCGGCTTACGAACCTCGTTGTATTCCCGGACCTGGCAACGTTTCTCCCTTCGAAAACCTTGAAGGCATTCTGAGCGGGAGGCGTGATGTACGCATTGTTTGAAGGTGATCGGCAGATTGGCACGCCCTTCGCGACCGAGAAGGAGGTTTGGGAGGCTGCTCTGATCGAGGGGCTTGTGACCGACGTTCCGGTGGCAGATGAGGAAGGCGGGCAGATCATTCCCGCTGGTTATCATGTCAAATGCATCCCCGACGCTTGACTGCACGTCTGGAGCATATCCAAGCAGGCCACGCCGCCAAGACTCATAAGCTTATTCTCATTTTTTTTCGACGGCGGGCGGTTGGCGATGTTTTCACCTAACGGTTCGCGGAGAGGCCTTCAATCGTTCAAAATAAGGAAGCTTGAGAGGCCTTCTTTCCCCAAGGGGCTACCAGCCCACCGAGCCCGATCGCATGCCGTTCACAGACCACTGGGCCCGATCGCTGTGGCTTGAGGAAATGAACCGATGCGACCTGCGACAGCAAGTCGGGGTTACGGGTCTAGAGCGCCCGTAATCCCGATGGATGAAACGAAACTGCTAATGACTTCCGACCGTCTTGCCCGCAGCCAAATCCTGGGCCATTTCCAGATGGTGGCGCAATGTAGGAAGAGTCTTATCCACCCAATCCTTCAATTTCGCATTCTCGCCGCCCTTGGCATAGCGCTCGAACAATGACACGGCGTCCTTGTGGCCGCTTACCTGGTCACTGTCGTAGCGTGAACTGAAATCGGACCCCTTCAGCGACTTCAATTTGTCTAGCGCACTTTGATGGGAACTATCGAGCGCTGTCGGCAAATCCGCCTTTAGATCACCGCTTGATATCATCGCCTTGATGTCTTCAGAGGTCTTTTGATGATCCTTGATCATCGTGGCCGCAAACTGCTTCTCAGACGTATTTCCACGCTCCTGCGCAAGTTGGCTGGACTGGATTTCAAACATGTCGCTGATCGCGGCCTCCTTGACGAAGTCGGCTGTCGTCGGAGCGACGCCCAAGACTGAATTCACGCCGGTCTTTTCCCCAATCGATTGCGCGAGCGCCGGCGTCGCCAGCAGGACAAGTGCAAAGCTGGAAGCCAGGTATTTCATGGACGAACCCTTTCCTGTTTGGGTAAGTGTCACGAACCAATTGACGTCGCTTCCGATCGTTCCCTGGATTTCTATGGCCGGCGGCCAAACGAACCTGCGTGACGCGCCGTCCTTTCTCCCGCCAAGGGGACTGCCAAAGGTTCGCCGGGCGCCCGATCGAGTGGCTGGTGTGGCCGGGCCAAAGCGGAGGCGCCAGGCGTTGGCGGATCGTTGCCCGCCACGTGGAAGGTGGCGGTTTCGGTTGTCCCGACCATAACTGCCATCATGCCACCCAATAACGCGGCGCACCCAACGGCAATTCCAACAATGCGGGATCGATCGCTGGCATCTTTCATTGCGGCTTACCTTGCTTGCCCATTGCGACTTACCCTTCTTGCCGCGGGGAGCTTTTAGATAGCAACCAAATGGATCCAAAAGGGTTTCATGAATCGCCAGATAGCTTTGCAGGAGCGCTCCATGTGCGATTACAGCTTGCATGCGGTCGCAAGTCGTCCCGCCGAAGTCGCGGAGACACTGGCAAGGAGGTCGGGGACCCCGACCTCCTCAAAGTCTTCGCGAATGCCGCCGCGGCGGACACTTGGCTCGAGGAAAACGAGCCCGAGGGCGTGGCCTTTGAGTACGAGGTTCTGGAATGAACAAGGCCGCCTAGCTGGGGCGGCCTAACTTTCTTGGCCCATCGCACAACTACGCGCTGGCGCAGTTTGTCTCTCTACTTCTTCATGCCGGATTCGCGTTGACTTTTCGCATACAGCTCGCGGTCAGCCGCACTAACCTGGCCCATCATGAGCGGAGCTGCGCCCCCCGTGTTCGTGGTCGTGGCGGCAGCAGCAGGTGCCTTCGGCTTCGCCGTTTTCTTGGCTGCCAAAGCGCCAGAAGTGGACACAGCGAGGATCGCAAGACCGACAAAAATCGCCTTCTTCATACTCAGTTCTCCCTCGATTTGGAAAAGGACGGCACCGGTGGCGACTCC
>Ga0207675_100001346_pt1 | contig 24652 bp, 31 predicted proteins | sample KBSSwiS42_FD_184305 | JGI IMG/M metagenome (GOLD analysis project Ga0207675, IMG submission 184305) | Switchgrass rhizosphere microbial communities from Kellogg Biological Station, Michigan, USA - KBS Switchgrass S4-2 (SPAdes) (version 2) | ecosystem: Host-associated > Plants > Roots >...
CGCTTGCGCAGCGTTCGTGCGCCGACTCCTTCGTGCGCCTACTCCTCATAGCGACCCGTGGCGTCACGATCGCGCTCGTATCGTCTCGCGAGCGGAAACGGCGGCAACCAGGATTCGCGACGCACGATCCAGCTTTCGTAGGTCGGCGTCAATTGATCAGGCGCATCCAGAGATCCCAGGTGCACTCCGATTTCGTCGGCGGTGCGCGCGAAAACCGACGAGCCGCAGCGGGGACAGAAGAAGCGGCCGGCGTAGTCGCGTGTTTGGCCTTCGATCGTCACCGCCTCCTCAGGGAACACCGCGGACGCGTGAAAGAGCGCCCCATGGTGCTTGCGGCAGTCGAGACAGTGACACAGGCCGACCCGGTAAGGGCGTCCCGACGCCACCATTCGGACGTTGCCGCACAGGCAACCCCCCGTGAATCGCTCCATGGCGCGTCTCCTCTCAACCGAAGCGCTGGGCAATCGCCAGATCGTTCAGCGCTTGCGCGCCAGCGTGACGCCGTCGCCCAGCGGCAGCAGCGCGAGGTCGATGCGCTCGTCGCGGTGCAGCTTGTCGTTCAGTGCCTGCAGCGCGCGCGTGTCGGCGTCGCTCGAAGGCCGCGCCACCGCGCCGCTCCACAGGGTGTTGTCGAACACGATCAGGCCGCCGGTGCGCACCAACTGCAGGCAGCGCTCGTAGTAGTCGTCGTAGTGGGTCTTGTCGGCGTCGATGAACGCGAAGTCGTAGCTGCCGGCCTCGCCGGCGGCCAGCCGCGCGTCGAGCGTGGCCAGCGCGGGCCCGAGCACCAGCTCGATCTTGTGCGCCACGCCGGCCTGTTGCCAGAATGGCTTGCCCACGCGCGTGTACTCGTCGCTGACGTCGCAGGCCAGCAGCTTGCCATCGGCCGGCAGCGCGAGCGCGACGCTGAGCGCGCTGTAGCCGGTGAACGTGCCGATCTCGAGGGCACGCCGGGCGCCGATCAGCCGCACCAGCAATGCCATGAACTGGCCCTGATCGGCGCCGATCTGCATGCCGGCGTGCGGCTGTGCACGGGTGGCTTCGCGCAGCGCGGTCTGCGCCGGGTGCTCGCGCAGCGAATGGCTGTCGATGTAGCGCTGCAGCGTCTCGTCGACCTGCAGGGTGCGCGTCGTCATCGCGGTCTCCTCTCGGCTGGTCGCATTGTGCGCAGCGCCCATGCCCCGCGTGCGCGGCGGGGTACGCAGGCCCAATCGATCGTCAATCGGCGCGAAAGCCCGACGCCTTGACCACCGGCGCCCAGCGCTCGGTGTCGCGCTTCATCAGCGCCGCCAGCTCGGCGGACGTCCCGCCGGTGGGCTCCAGGCCGAGCCGCATGAAGCGCTCGCGCAGTTCGGGTGCGGCCAGCGCCTTGTTGATCGCAGCGTTCAGCTGCATCACCGTGGCCTCGGGCGTCCGCGCCGGTGCGTAGATCGCGAACCAGCTGACCCCTTCGAGGCCGGCCAGCCCCGCCTCGGCGAACGTCGGCACCTGCGGCAGCAGCGCGCTGCGCGCTGCCCCCGAGGTGGCGATCATGCGGGTCTTGCCGGCGCGGTGCATCTCGATGCCGTCGACCACGTTGTCGATCACGAACCCCACCTGGTTGCCGATCAGCGCGTTCATCGCGGGGGCTCCGCCGTTGAACGGCACGTGCACGTAGTCGACGCCGGTGGCCTTGGCGATCTGCACGCCGAAGAAGTGCGGCAGGCTGCCCGGCGCCGGGGTGCCGTAGCTGGCCAGCGACGCGTTGAACTTCGACCATGTCACCAGTTCCGCCACGCTGCGGATCGGATTGACCGCGTTGACCGACAGCCCGAACTGGAAGTCGGCCACGCGCGCCACCGGCGCGAAATCGGCCACCGGGTCGTACGACAGGCGGCTGAACACCAGCGGCGCGAGCACCGGCACGACGATGGGCGCCAGCATGATGGTGGTGCCGTCGGGGGCGGCGTTCTTCAGCAGCTCGGCCGCGATGCGGCCGCCAGCGCCCGGCTTGTTGTCCACCAACACCGGCTGCTTCAACTCGGGTTGCATGCGCTCGGCGAGCAGGCGCGCCGCCACGTCGGCCGAGCCGCCGGCGGCGAAGCCCACCAGGATCTTGACCGGGTGCTCCACCTGCGCTGCGGCGGCCAACGCGACCGTCCACAGCCCGATGGCCAGCGCGCGCTGCACCCACGGCGTCATCTCGTGCTCCTCTTCGGCTCGGCGCGCATTGTGCGCGCGGTGGTCTAGCGCCGCACCAGCATCGACACGCCGACGACGATCAGGATCAGCGGCCACCACTGCCCGATCAGCGGCCCGATGCGCGGCAGCATGCCGAGGTTGGACAGCAGGAACAGGGCTCCGAGCACGATCAGGATGATGGCGCCGACGCGGGATTTGATCAGCATGGGGTCCGTCGCTTCAGGGTGGAAATGGAAGGGGCATCACGCGCCGCCGTGGTGGCGCCGCGCAGGATAGGTTGCCGGCCCGCGCCGCCGCTTCAGCCATCGACGTCGAGGCCGCGCACGTCGGCGATCCAGTTGCGCTGGCGGCGCGCCAGCCGCACGGCCTCCGATTCGCCGTCGAACGTGACCGCGCTGCGCTTCAGCAGCGCCGGGTCGACGTCGTCGAACGCGTTGACGTTGACCACCGCGAACACGCGGCCGCCGATCGTGCTGCTGACCACCGGCACCGCGCCGCAGGTGCTGCAGACGTGGAAGCGCGCGGTGTGCGTGCCGAACGCATAGTGCGAGACGCGCGACGCATCGCGCAGCGTGACTTGCAGCGCGCCGCCCGGGCACGAAGTCCACACGCCGCCGTGTTTGGTGCAGAAGGTGCAGCCGCACGCGCGCGCCGGGATCTCCGACGGCTCGGGCCGCCAGTCGAGCACGAACGAGATGTTGCCGCAATGGCAGCTGCCGCCGATCCGCATGACACCCCCGGGCTTGCGCGAGCCGCATCGTAGTCGCTGGACGCGCCGCGCGCACGGGCTACTTGGCGCCCGGTGCGGTGCGCCTGACGACGACGCGCGTGTGCTCGAGCTCGTACACGTAGGCCGCGCGGCAAGCCTGGCCGAGCCGGCTGGCGCGCAGCAGCGCGTCGCCCTCGATGTCGCCGATGCGGCGGCGCAGTTCGCGCGCGGTCTGCGCCGGGCCCCACGTCGACACCGAGCCGCAGTAGCGCGGCACCTCGGACGGTGCTGCCATCGCGAGCACGAAGCGCACGCACTGGCCGGTGGCGGCGCGCAGCGCCTCGTCATGCGCCGCCACGGCGCGCGTGTTGTGGCTGCGCGCCAGGCGCACCGACAGGCTCACCGCATGCAGCTCGCAGGCCGCGGTCTTCTGGTTCAGCGGCACCATCGCCTGCGACCACTGCGCCACCAGGTGCGTGTTCACCGCGTCGGCGCCGGATTGCGCCAGGCGCTGCTCGAGGTCGCCGACTAGCGCATCGGCCGCGCGGGCGGCAACGCACCCCACCGACAGCCACGCCGCCAGCACCATCGGGACGGCACGGCGGGCGGAGGTGGACAGCCGGGGCTTCACAGCGACAGCGGCAGCTCCAGGTGATCGGCGTAGATGCGGTCGCGGTGTGCCAGCACAATGGGATCGAGCGCCGCCTCGGTGTGCGGCTCGCGCAGATCGAAGGCGGCGCGCGACGCGGCGTCCATCGCGCACTGTGCAGGCGGCAGCGGCCGGAACATCACCATGAAGGTGGCGCTGTAGACGTCGACCGCGGTCAACGCGTCGCCCACGTAATAGTCGCTGCCGGCTGCGCGCTGTGCGTGCAGGCGCGCCGCCAGCATGCGCAGCAGGTGCGCAACGCGCGTGCCGGCGGCGGCCCCGACCTCGGGGCTGTAGCCGTACTTCTTGCCGATGTAGCGGGCGACGCGCTCGCTGAAGCCGCCGCTGCCGTGCAGGCCCGCGTGCACCAGCTGCAGCCGGCGCGACCAGCCGAGCCCGCCCTCGCCGCAGATCTCGTGCGCCAGGCCGAACACCAGCGCGCGCTCGGCCGCATCGGCGGGCAGCAGTGGCGAAGCGGGCGCCAGCCGCTCGGCGAGCAGCAGGATCTCGGCCCAGCCGGCACGCGGCCGCTCCTCGTTGTAGATCGCCACCGGGCCGCTGCGCTGGCCCGCCCACTGCTTCAGCGCGTCACTGTCGTACGCCAGGCGCACCGCGACCCAGTCGAGACGGTGGATGTGGAACAGGCCCTTGGCGGCTTCGCCCCACGGACTCGGCACGCCGCCCACCACCACCATGCGCAAACCGCTGCGCGCGATCGCCTCCTCGACGCTGACGTAGTGCCAGGCCATCGATCAGCGGATCGACGAGGGATGCCGCGCCAGCGGAGTCACCTGGATGCGCAGGTACGGAAACAGCGGCAGCCCCGCCAGCAGCTGGTGCAGCTCGTCGTGGCTGGCGACGTCGAACACGCTGTAGTTCGCGTACTCGCCGACGATGCGCCACAGGTGCAGCCATTTGCCTTCGCGCTGCAGCGCCTGCGAGTACGCCATCTCGCGCGCCTTGAGGTCTTGCGCCACGTCGGGCGGCAGGTCGTGGGGCAACTGCACTTGCATGTGCGCCAGGTACAGCATGCGGATCCTCCCGTCGGCTCAGGTGTCGGGCTCGCGCCAGACCGTGCGGATCATGCTATCGATGTCGAGCGGGCGGCCCGCCTGCTGAGTGGCCGCCTTCCACTCCGCCGGAGCCGGCGCGATGCGGCGCGACTGTCGCCCTTCCCACAGCGCGACCTTGAGGGCGAACACCACCGGGCCCTTGCGCGCCTCGAACGGCGGCACCGCGCTGACGCCGGCGATCAGCTGACGGCTGACGCCGGGATCGAGCAGCGTGTCGAAATCGAGCCAGGCCTTCGACTTCTGGCCCGGGCGCACGGCGATCACGATGAAGCCGCCGGTCGCCTGGCGCAGCGGACTGGCGCGCAGCGCATCGCGCGAGGCCGCTTCCACCGCCCGGATGTAGGCCGCCATCGCGTCGACGCTCGCCACGCGCTCCTCGAGGACGGCGCTGGGCTGCAGCAGCACCACGTCGGACTTGGTGATCGGCTCGGCCGCCAGCGCACCGAGCGCGGCCAGGCCGAGCCACAGCGCGCACGCGAACGCACGCGCGCCCGCCCAGAGCGCCGCGCGCGCTGCCGTGCACCTCGCCAGGGGCCGCCCCGCATGCATGCCGCACTATAGACAGGCGCCGCGCGGCGTGCGGCGGGTGCGACAGAAGGTCACTGCTTTTGCGCGGGATCCCAGTGCTCGACGATCTTGCCGTCCTCGAGGCGGAACATGTCGAACCAGGTGGTGGTGTACTTGCGCGTCGCATCCTTCGGGTCGGCGTTCTCGCGCGCGAACGCCAGCACGACCAGGTTGCCCTCGGCCGTGATCGACACCAGCGGCGCCGCGACACGCGGCTCGATCGGGCGGGGCTTCTTGACCTTGCCGAAGAAGTCGATGAAGGCAGCGCGGCCGGTCGGCACGTTGGGGTTGTGCTGGACGTAGCCCTCGGCCATGTATTTCTCGGCCAGGTCCAGGTGCGCCGCCTCGAACACCTCGCGCCAGAAGTCGTAGACGAAGCGCTTGTTCGCCGCCAGCTTGGCATCGGTGCTGGCCAGCATCTGCTCGTGATCCGGGTTGGCCTGCACCGGCACCTGCGCGACGGCCCCCAGCGGCGCGGCGAGCAGCGCGGCAGCAGCGAAGACGACAAGACGTTGCATGCGAAGTCCTTGATGTGGGTTTTCGAATCGGCCGGCTGGCGTGCGATCACGCCGCGAGCAGCTCGACCTCGAACAGCAGCGTCGCGTTGGGCGGGATCACGCCGCCGGCACCGCGCGCGCCGTAGCCCAGCTGCGGCGGGATCAGCAGCACGCGCGTGCCGCCCACCTGCATGCCCTGCACGCCTTCGTCCCAGCCGGCAATCACGCTGCGCGCGCCGAGATCGAAGCGGAACGGATCGTTGCGGTCCTTGCTCGAGTCGAACTTCGCGCCGCGCTGCTTGGGCGCGGCCGGCTCGTGCAACCAACCCGTGTAGTGCACCGTCACCGCGCTTCCGGCGCGCGCGGTCGCGCCGCTGCCGACCACGGTGTCTTCGTACTGCAGGCCGCTGGCCGTGCGTGTCATGCCGGGCATCGGTGTGCTCCTCGCTGCGATGGGAGCGCCATCATGCAACACTGGCCGCGTGAGCGAACCGGCCGCGCCCCCGCCCGCTGCAGACGACCTGATCGTGCTGCGCCCGGAGGGTCTGTACTGCCCTGCCGGCGACTTTCACATCGACCCTTGGCGGCCGGTGGCCCGTGCGGTGATCACGCACGCGCACGCCGACCATGCGCACCCGGGCCACGCCACCTACCTGGCCAGCGCGCTCAGCGAGCGCGTGCTGCGCGCGCGGCTCGGCGACGACATCACGCTGCAGGGGCTGGCCTACGGCGAGACGCTGACGTGCAACGGCGTGCGCGTGAGCCTGCACCCGGCCGGCCACGTGCTCGGCTCGGCGCAGGTGCGCATCGAGCAGCAGGGTCGCGTGTGGGTGGTCTCGGGCGACTACTTCGTCAGCGGCGTCGAGCACGACGTCAACGCCACCTGCGCAGCGTTCGAGCCGCTGCGCTGCGAGTGCTTCATCACCGAATCGACGTTCGGGCTGCCGATCTACCGCTGGCGCGCGCAGGCCGCGGTGCAGCGCGACATCAACGCCTGGTGGCACGCCAATGCGCAGGCCGGGCGCGCCAGCCTGCTGATGGGCTACAGCTTCGGCAAGTCGCAGCGGCTGCTGGCCGGGCTCGATTTGTCGATCGGGCCGATCGCCGCGCACGGTGCGGTCGAGAACATGAACGCCGCGTATCGCGCCGCCGGCGTCGCGTTGCCGCCGACGCGGCGCATCGACGAGTTGCCGCGCGCCGAGCTCAAGCGCGCGATCGTGCTGGCGCCGCCGGCGGTGCACAACAGCGTGTGGGCACGCCGGCTCGGCGACGACGCGAGCGACGCGTTCGCCAGCGGCTGGATGCGGCTGCGCGGCGCGCGCCGTCGCCAGGGCGTCGACCGCGGCTTCGTGCTGAGCGACCACGCCGACTGGCCGGGTTTGCAGCGCGCGATCGCGGCCACCGGCGCGCAGCGCGTGATCGTCACCCACGGCTATGAGGCGGTGATGGTGCGCTGGCTGCAGCAGCGAGGCCTGCAGGCGGAAAGCTTCGTCACCGCGTACGGCGACGATTCGATCGAGGCCGACGCGGCCGCGGCGGCGGCATGAAGGCGTTTGCGGCGCTGTTCGCCGAGCTCGATGCCAGCACGTCGACCGCGCGCAAGGTCGACGCGATGCAGCGCTACTTCGCGCAGGCGCCGGCGGCCGACGCGGCCTGGGCGGCCTACTTCCTGGCCGGCGGCAAGCCGCGCCAGACCGTGCCCACCGCGGTGATGGTCGTGACGGCGTGCGACGCCGCGGGCATCGACGACTGGCTGTTCGACGCCTGCTACCAGGCGGTGGGCGATCTCGCCGAGACGATCGCGCACGTGCTGCCGCTGCCCGACGACGAGGTCGCGCGCGACGACGCGGGGCTGGCCGAGTGGATCGAGCAGCGCCTGCTGCCGCTGCGCGGCGCGCCGCCCGAGGTGCAGGCGCAGGCGCTGCGCCTGTGGTGGCAACAGCTCGACAGCACGCAGGCGTTCCTGCTGATCAAGCTGATCGGCGGTGCCTTTCGCGTCGGCGTCAGCAAGCTGCTGGTGCAGCGCGCCCTCGCGCAGGCGGTCGGCATCGACGCCAAGCTGGTGGCGCAGCGCATGATGGGCTACACCGACGCGCGCACGCCGCCGACACCGGCGCGCTACCGCGCCCTGCTGGAGACGTCCGAGACGCAGCGCAGCAGCGACAGCGGCCAGCCCTACCCGTTCTTTCTCGCGCACCAGCTCGACGCGGCGCCGGCCGCATTCGATGCCACGCTCGGCCCGGCGGCCGACTGGCTGGTCGAGTGGAAGTACGACGGCATCCGCGCGCAGGCCGTCAAGCGCGGCGCTCGCGTCTGGTTGTGGTCGCGCGGCGAGGAGCTGGTGAGCGAATCGTTCCCCGATGCGCTGCAGCAGCTCGCCGCGCTGCCCGATGGCACCGTGCTCGACGGCGAGCTGCTGGTGTGGCCCGATGGGGCGACGCAGCCCGCGCCGTTCGCGGTGCTGCAGCGGCGCCTGAACCGCAAGGTGATCGGCCCCAAGCTGCTGGCCGAGGCGCCGGTGCGCTTCGTCGCCTACGACCTGCTCGAGGACGGCGGCGTCGACCTGCGCGCGCTGCCGCAGCACGAGCGGCGCGCACGCCTGGAGGCGCGCCTGCGCGACACGCCGATCCGCGTGTCGCCGCTGGTGCAGGCGGCCGATTGGCCGGCGTACGCCGCCGTGCGCGCGCAGGCGCGCGAGCGCGGCGTCGAAGGGTTCATGCTGAAGCAGCGCGAGTCCGGCTACGGCAGCGGCCGCACCAAGGCCGCAGGCACCTGGTGGAAGTGGAAGATCGACCCGATGACCGCCGACGGCGTGCTGGTGTACGCGCAGGCCGGGCACGGGCGCCGCGCCAGCGTCTACACCGACTACACGTTCGCGGTGTGGAACCGCGCGCCGACCGATGCAGCCGAGGCGCAGGCGGTGGTCGACGCCATCGCACGCCGCGCGCCAGCGAGCGACGGCGCGCTCGCGCTGGTGCCGTTCGCCAAGGCGTACTCGGGGCTCACCGACGAGGAGTTCCGCCGCATCGACCGCGTGATCCGCGCCACCACGATCGAGAAGTTTGGGCCGGTGCGCACCGTCAAGCCGACGCTGGTGTTCGAGCTCGGCTTCGAAGGCATCCAGCGCAGCACGCGCCACAAGAGCGGCATCGCGGTGCGCTTCCCGCGCATGCTGCGCATCCGCGACGACAAGCCGCTGCACGAAGCCGACACGCTCGACACGCTGCGCGCGCTGATCGGCGAAGCCTGAGCGCGCGCCACGTCGGCGTGCCCGCCACCCCCCGTGGAAACGCGGGGCGGGCAGGCACTCCAATTGCCCTAGACCGCCCGATCACTCGGGGCGCGCATTGGGCGGCGCTCTTGCAGGGGTTGAGTGGGCAACAAGCCCGAGGAGACTTGCATGAACAAGCACCACACGTCACCAAAGTCGCGTCTCGCCACTTTGAGATGGCTACCAACACTGTTCTTCCTGGCGGCCGCTGGATGCGGCGGCGGTGGCGGCGACTCTTCGCCACCGGCCGGCGAAACGCCAGCACCGGCGCCCGCGCCGGCACCCGGACCCGCCCCTGCTCCTGCACCGACCCCGGCGATGCCGGCCGTCGTCGACGGCGGCAGCATCGACGCCACGTCGCACATTGGCACGGTGATGTTCCCCTCGGGCGTCACCGCCACCGGCGGCACCGGCAGCCCGGTGGGTGGCTTGAACTGCGGCCCGGCGATCCAGACCGTCGCGTACTACACGCAGCTCTCGATCTGGCAGAACGGCACGCAGATCGCGCTCCCCGACCGTGCGGGCATCGTGCGCGACGCGGCCGGCAACCTGCAGTGCGTGTACCCGGTGCACACCCACACGGGTGACCTGTCGGGACGCATCCACAAGGAAGGGCCCGACAACACCACCTACACGCTGGGCAACTTCTTCGCGGTGTGGGGCGAGCCGCTGACGGCGGGCAACGTGGCCGGTCTCACGACCACGCCGATGAGCGTCTACATCATCGACGGCGGGGCGATCACGCAGTTCACCGGGGACCCGGCGACCATCGAGCTGAAGTCGCACCGTCACATCGCGATCGTGCTCGGCACCGCGGTGGCGCAGCTGCCGTTCTACACCTGGGCCGGCAACTGAAGCGGGCGCCGCCGAGGTGGCCTCGCGCCACCTCGCGCGGCGCGCGATGCAGCGGGCGCGCTCAGCTGGCGATCACGCCGCACGCGATGCGCGCGCCGCCGCCGCCCAACGGCGCCGGATGGTCGGCGTGGTTGTCACCGCCGGCATGGATCATCAACGAGCGATTGCGAACGTCGGCGAGCTTCACGCGCGGCGCAAGCACCGGGTTGCTCGCCGTGCCGTCGGCCGCCACGTAGAGCGCAGGCAGGTCACCGAGGTGGCCATCGCCCCACGGCTCGCCATGGCGCTTGGTGGCTTCGGGATCGAGGTGGTCGCCGGCAGCCGCCGCGGCTTCGGGCTTGCCGTCCTTGTCGGCCGGTGCGCACGAGGGATTGGTGTGAACGTGAAAACCGTGCAAACCGGGCTGCAGGTTCTTCAAGGCCGGATAGATCGCCAGCCCGTAGCGCGTGTCGACCAGCCGCACCGTGCCGACAGCCGCGCCGTTGCCACGGCTGTCGACGCTGTACAGCGTCACCGACGTCTCCGCGCCGAAGGCGCTCACGCTGGCCAGGGCCAGCACACTCGACAAGCAGGTGCGCCTCATCGTGTTTTGCTCCGCACAAAGAAAAGCCGAGCCGGCCGGCGCCGCGCGCGAGCCGAATTGCGCCACGGCGAGCAAACCGCGTGCCCTCCTGACGCTCAGCGGCCCTTCGCCGGCTCCCGGCGCAACGTGCGCAACGCCGTCAGCGCCTGTTGCACCACCGGCGCTGGATCGCCATTGGCGAGAATCGTGAACGTGACGCGCAGGTCCGACGCCGCCAGCATGCCCTGCGTGAGGTGCAGGTAGCCGTCGGGCTCGACTTCGCGATCGGTGGCCGAAAAGTACGCGCCGTAGCCGGCCGGCCCCGTGAAGTCGACGATCTTCAACTCGCGCTCGGTTGCGCGTGGCTGCGCTGCATCGGCAGCGTGGCGCACCTCCTCGCGCAGCGCGCCCGGCGAGATCATCGGCGCGTTGGCGATGCCGGGCCACATCGGCGTGATCAGCACCTGGAACGCGCGCCCGGCGGGTGGTGCAAACGTGACCGTCGGCGGGTCGTCGGCGGCGCTCTGCTCGATCGCGTCGCGCCACGCGTCGGGCACCGTGAACAGCACGGCGCCGCGCGTGCCGAGCGGCACCCGCACGTCGCGCGCGCAGGCACCGAGCGCCAGGCCCGCGAGCAGGAGGCCCGCGAGCAGGCGATGAAACAGTGCAAGCGTTGGTGTCATGGGCTCACCTGGGCAGTCTCTGGCGCGAGCGCCAGCATGTAGAACTTGGTGTCGACGCTCATCACCGGAAAGGTCGGCGGCAAATCCGGGAGCGCGACCTCGCGAAAGCCGTGCTTCTCGTAGAAGCGATGCGCGGCCACGAACTGGGCGGTGGTGCCGAGGAAGAGCTGGCGCACGGCGCGCTGGCGCGCCCACGCCAGCAGCGCGGCAAGCAGCGAGGGCGCGACGCCACGGCCGCCGCCGCGATGGCTGGCGGCGACGAACATCTTGCGCAGCGCCGCCTGCCGCTGGCCGATGTCGAGCAGCGCCGCCGTGCCGACCACGCGGGCGCCGTCGAGCGCGACCCAGAAGTTGCCGTCGCCACGCCGATAGAAGCCGGCGATGTCGAGCAGATCGGGCTGCGCCTGGAGCGTGATGGGGATCCCGAACTCGGCCTGCTGGATCGTCAGGATCAGCGCCACCACGTCGTCGGCATGCCCGACGGCGAACGGCACGATGCGGATCGGCCCTGGCATGCTCAGATCTTCGGGATGCGGATGCGGCTGATCATCAGCGAGCCCGACAGCGCGAACAGCAGCACCAGCGGGTGCAGCGTGAAGCCCATCAGCGTGAGCTCGCCGAACCACAGCCGCTCGCGGATCGCGCCGCTCCATGCAGCCACCGCCAGCAGCAGCACCAACACGATCGAGCTCGGGATCGGCGTGCCCTCGAAGTGCGTGACCTTGTCGCTGCCGCCCGACAGCGCCTCGGCGGTGACGTTGAAACGGGCCAGCCGCGAGACGCCGCAGGCCACGAAGTAGGCCAGCACGATGCGGTCGTACAGGCCGTGCAGGCCACAGCCGTAGCCGATCACCGCCGGCGCGACGCCGAACGAGATCACATCGGCCAGCGAGTCGAGCTCGCGCCCGAGCAGCGAGGTCTTCCGGCGCCAGCGCGCGATGCGCCCGTCGAGCACGTCGAACACCAGCGCGGCCACCACCAGCGCGCACGCGATGTGGATGTGCCGCTCGTCCTGGTTCTGCAGGTACGTCATCACCGAGAACAACGCGCCGGTGCCGCACACCGCGTTGGCGAGCGTGAACCAGTCCGCGAGGTGGAACTCGCGGATCATCGAGAACGGCTTCGGCCGGCCGTGCGTCGTCATCGCGCGGTCATTGCACGGTGGCCGCCGCTGCGGGGCGGCATTGCTCGGCCTGCAGCGCGCGCTCGACGATGCGCCGGTACTGCACCAGCGCCGCGTCCATCGCCAGCGGCAGCATCGGTGCCGCCGGGTTGATGGCGATGTTGCGTGCCTGCGCGGTGATCATGCGGCGGTCTTCCTCGAACGCGGCCAGCAGCGACTCGTAGATGCGCTGCGTGATGGTGTCGTCGCCCTGCGTCGCCAGCCGCGACTGCTGGAAGAAGTAGTGCGTGGTGGTCTCGGTCTCGGGCGTCAGCGTCTGGCAGCTGTGCAGCTGCACCGCGTCGCGCATGTCGTCGGGCTGCTGGCCGGTGGGGCGGCCGCCCGAGCGCATCAGCAGCGTGCCCGGCAGCACGAAGTCATAGATGAACCAGCGGTCGAGGTTGCCGCTGAAGGTGCGCATGCGCTGGTAGTACGGCGGCGGCGGCACGTCGCTCACGTGGCGCGTCACGCGGATGCCGTGCGGCACCGGTTCGAGCGCCGCGCGCGCCTGCGCGATGCGCGTCGACCCGCCGAGCGTCTTCTCGTGCACGTAGCTCAGGTGCGAGAAGTCGAGCAGGTTGTCGCAGATCAGCAGGTAGTTGGCGTCGTAGTGCAGGTAGCCGGGGCGGTAGCACCAGTCGGGGTGGTCGCACGAGAAGTTGTCGGGCAGCATCGTCATGTCGATGCGCGCGGGCTCGCCCATCCAGACGAACACCCACTTGTTGCGCACTGTCACCGGATAGGCGCGCACGCGTGCCTTCGTCGGCACGCTGTCGAGCCCCGGCACCTCGACGCAGGCGCCGCTGGCGTCGAACTTCATGCCGTGGTAGCCGCAGCGCACGCAGTCACCCTCGCGCCGGCCCAGCGACAGCGGCGCCAGGCGGTGGCAGCAGCGGTCTTCGAGCGCGACCACCGCGCCGTCGGCGGTGCGAAACAGCAGCAACGGCTCGCCGATCACCGTGCGGCTGAACAGCCCCTCGGGCGGGATCTCGTGATCCCACGCCACCATGTACCAGCAGTTGCGGATGAAGGCCATCGTCAGACTCCGTCGGCGTGGTCAGCATAGCGGCATCGCCGCGCGCGGCAAGCCGGGGCGCGAGCGCCACCGTGGCATGAAATCGAATGCCTCGCCTCAGCGCGGCGTGCACTCAGCGCGCGAGCTCGACGTGCGACAGCGCATGCGCGAGCTGGTAGGTCGCGTCGACGACATCGCTGGCCCCCTGCTGCGCGAGCGTCGCCGCGCTCAGCCCGAGCCGATCGAGGTCGGCCAGCGCATCGGATTCGTAGGCGGTGACGAGAAGCGCCCAGTCGACGCCCGCGTCGACGCCGCGGATGCGCTGCTCGGCGGTCATCGGCGGCGTCGCCGCGCCTTCGAGCAAATGCACGCTGCTGAGCCCGCGCCGCGACGGCAGCGACGGCAGCACCGATTGCAGCAAGTTGGCCCGCAGCGCGTCGGCCGACGCCTCGGCGGGCCTGAACCGCAGCTGGCGCGCCGCCTGGCCGAGCCCGAAACCGAAGCTGCCGCTGACGGTGCAGAAGCCGCGTCGCATGCCGCGGTAGTGCGGCATCATCGTCGAGGTCCACGCGCTCGGGTTGTTCAGGCGCGCGAGGTACGCGTCGGAGGTCAGCGTCGACAGCGCCTCGACCTCGTACAGCACCAGGTAGCGCGGCGGCCCGCTGTGCGACACCCATCGGCTGCCGCGCAGGAAGCCAGGAATCGACAGCCGCTCGGGCAGGTGCTCGTGGGTGTGCCAGTCGTCGTGCTCGGCGATCGCCTCGGGTGCGACGTCGAACGACAGCAGCATCGCGGCGGAGCCGAGCAAGGCCATCTCGGGGTGTTTCGTCAGTGGACGCGCTTCAGTCTAGCGTGGGCAGCACCATCAGCCGCGTGCCGGTGCCGCGTCACGGCCTGGGCTGGGCCGCCAGGGTTCGGAACGTCGCGAGCAGGTAGTGCTCCGGCGAGTGCTGGTCGCATGCGGTGATCGTGTCCTGGAACGACAGCACCAGCGCCTCTTCGCCGACCACCGACGAGTGCGGCTCGCAGGCGGCGGTGGCGGGCGCGATCTCGAGCGTCGTGCCGGGCGGCGGACCCTTGAACGACTCGAGCACGATCGCCTTGGCGCGCCCGGCCGCCACCTCGACGACGCGCGCGTACACCGCCACCCGCGCGAGATCGAGCGCGTCCTGCGCGGTCTTGGCGCGCAACTCGGGCGGAAAGCAATCGCACGGGCGCGCCGCCGGCAGCACGGCCCACAAGGCGAGCGCGGCGATCAGGGCCCGCATCGATCGCGTCCCCTCACTGCGACAGACGCAGCTCGCTCAGCTGCGGCTGCACCGCGTCGCCATCGACAGCGGCGATCGCGAACGCACCGCCGCACGGCTTGCCCGCCGATTCGAACGCCATGCCACCGAGCAGCACCATCGTGCTCAACAAACCGGCGGCCGGGGAGACGGCGGGCACCATCGACGCCGGTGCGCCGGCCAGCACCGACTCGACGCGCGGGGCCACCGCGAAGTAGTGCGTGGCACCGGCGCGCGCCTCGATCGCGAGCTCGCAGCGGCCCGGCGCATCCCACATGTCGACCACCAGCGTGTGCGCACCCGGCGCCACGTCGAACACGCGATAGCCCTCCGGCATCACGCCGCCGACCCAGGCGCGGTCGAGCATCAGCCGCGCATCGCGCACCGCGTACTGCGGCGTCTGGCCGGGGCGGATCACCACCAACCGCGCCTGCTCGGCAGCCGGAGGCGCCGCAGCACCCCCCGCGGGGTCGGCAAAGCGCGGCCCGCTGGCCGCGCAGGCCGTGAGACCGGCGACCACACTCAGTACAAGGACCGTGCGTGTCATACCACCTCCGCGCGTGACCCTGGCGCGACTGTCGATGAGCCAAGGCGCGGCGTCAATCACCCGGGCGACTCGGGCCGCGTCATGGCGCCGCCGCATCGCGCTCGAGGTAGCTCTGGAACACGCCGACGTGCACCCAGGCCGCGTCGGCGTCGCTCGGCCACAGCTCCTCGGCGTTGAAGCGCACGTCGTAGGTGGGCTCGTGCTCGGCCGACACGCCGTGCGCATGCGCGTCGGGAAACGGATACGCCGGCGACTCGCCGACCACGACGCCGCGCTTGCCGCGGATGTAGCCCGGCATGCGCGCGTGGCCCGGCACGTGATCGTCGCGCACGCGCACGCGATCGCCCGGCTGGAAGCGCTCGCGCGCGGCGACGTTGCTGCGCCCGGGCGCGCTCGGCGCGGCGAGCGGAAACGCGCCGCCGGCGCGCCGCTCGAGCTCCTCGGCGGTGAGGATGCCCTTCTCGACGCACAGCGTGGCCAGGCTGGTGAGCGAGCGCTCGTAGTAGCTCGCACTCAGATAGTGGCGCGGCTCCATGCGCTCGATTGCGTGACGGTACTCGTCCATGTTGAAGAGGCCCAGCCGCACCGCCAGCGAATACAGCGCGTTGACGCGCCGCTCCCACGGCGCATGGAACACCTGCGCGTTCAGCGCATAGCGCACCGGGCCGAAGCCCTGCTTGCCGCCGAGGTCGTGCATGCCGTCCATGTCAAAAGCGTACAGCCGTCAGAAGGCGCCGACGCGCCCCACCGGCCGCGAAGGAGCGCGTTCCGGCCCTCAGGGGCCGCGAGCGAAGCGCGCGTGCGGGCCGCATCCCCTCAGGTCCCAGGCAGGCGTGCGACGCCGATCATCGATTCCTTGCTGACGATGTCGATCAGCTGCGCTTCGCTCCAGCCCTCGGTGTGCGCCGGACGCACCGGCAGCACCATGTAGCGCGTGTCGGCGGTGGTGTCCCAGACGCGGATCTCGACCTCGGGCTTCAGCGTGAGCCCCATCTCCTGAAGCACCGTGCGCGACTGGCGCACGATGCGCGAGCGGTACTCGAGGTCCTTGTACCAGTCGGGTGGCAGGCCGATGATCGTGAACGCGGTGCACGAGCACAGCGTGCAGCAGATGACGTTGTGCAGCGCCGGCGTGTTCTCCAGCACCACCAGGTGACGGTGGTGCTTGGGCATCGCCAGGCCGAGCTCGCCCACCGCGTCGCGCCCGTTGGCGAGGAGCCGGCGCTTGAACGCCGCGTCGGTCCACGCGCGCGCGACCACGCGCGCGCCGTTGCGCGGCACCCATTGCTCTTCGGCCAGGTGCTCGAGCTCTTCGACAGCGCCCGGTGGCCTCAGGCCGTGCGCCTCGAGGGCCGCCTCGATCGCCGCGGTGCGCTGCTCCACCGAGGCGACAGATGGACGCACGTGCATGAACTCAGCCATCGCGGTACTCCAGGGGTGCGCCAGTATAGGCAGCCCGTCATCTGCACGCAGCGCACGTGCCCGCGCGCCGCCGTCGCATCAGATCGCGTTGAGGTGCATCCCGAAGTCGAGCTCGACGATCGCGCCGGTCATCATCGATGCGCCGGTGGCGAGCCACCAGATCGCCTCGGCCACTTCGTCGGGATGGCCGATGCGCTGCAGCGGCGACACCGCGATCTGGTGCGCGCGCCGCTGCGCGAACGACTCGGGTGCCAGCCGCTCGACGAAGCCCTGTTCCACCAGGGCCGGGCACACCGCGTTGACCCGCACCTCGGGCGCCAGCACGCGCGCCAGCGCCAGCGTGAGCGCGTTGAGCGCCGCTTTCGATGCCGCGTACGGGATTGACGAGCCGCTGCCCATCAGCGCGGCACGCGACGAGATGTTGACCACCGCGCCGCGCCCGCTCGCCTTCAGGTGCGGTGCCGCGGCGCGCATCATCTGGAACGGGCCGATCGTGTTGACCGCGTAGATGCGCTGGAAGTCCTCGGCCGACACGTCGTGCAGGCGCGGGTGCGCCACCATCTTGCTGATGCCCGCGGCATTGACCAGCACGTCGAGCCGGCCCAGCGAACGCACGGCGGTGTCGACCAGGCGCACGCAGTCGGCATCGCGCGTGACGTCGCCCTCGATCGCCAGCGCCCGCTGCCCCGGCGCACTGGCGCTGGCCACCAGCGCCTGCGCCGCGGCGTGCTGGCTCGCGTCGAGGTGGTTGATCGCGACGTCCCAGCCCTCGCGGACGAAGCGGCGCGCGGTGGCCGCGCCGATGCCCGACGCGGCGCCGCTGATCAGCGCGACGCGGCGCTCGTTCGCGGTGGCTGCACTCATGGTCTGTCCCTTCAATCGTTCACATGGCGGCCTGCAGAAAATCGAGCAGCAGCCGGTTCACCGCAGTGGCTTGCTCCTGCTGCACCCAGTGGCCGGCGCCATCGACCAGCTCGCAGCCGAGCATGCGCGTGCAGGCGCGCGTCTGCATCGCCTCGAAGTCGCCGGGCTTCTGGAACACGCCCCAGTCGCGGGCGCCGGCGACGAACAGAGACGGCACGTCGATGGTGCGGCCCGAGAAGGTCTGCAGCTCGCTGATGCACGCCGCATCGGCGGCACAGCGATACCACTGCAGCCCGCCCTGGAAGCCGGTGCGCTGGTATTCGGCGCCGTAGACCGCGAGCTCGCGCTCGGTCAGCCACGCGCACGCGGCGATCTCGGCCGCGCTCGGCATCTCCACCGCGACCGTCTGCGCCATCGTCTGGCCGTGCTCCATCACGTAGTAGGTGGGCATGTGCGCGAGCTCGCTCGCGCTCCACGAGCGCAGCGGGTGGGGATGGTTGTCCTTCCAGTCGGCGCTCTTGTGGTGGTAGTAGGCGCGCAGGAACGCCTGCACGCCCTGCTCGCAGCGCCACATGTCGCCGTTGGCCCGGCGCGTCGTGTAGTACCACTGGTAGTGCTGGCGCGGCCAGCGCAGCGCGGCCAGCTGCTCGTTCATCTCGCGCAGGCGCATGGCGGCATCCGAGGCCGGCGCGCCGGCCAGCGGCAGCTGCGGCGGCCCGGCGAATGGCGCGCTCATCAGCACCACCGAGCGGAACACGTCGGGGCGCAGCAGCGCGCACCACGCGGCCACCGGCGACCCGAAGTCGTGGCCGATCACCGCGCCGACGCGACCGATGCCGAGCGCCGCCAGCAAGCCGACCGCGTCGCGCACCAGGTTGAGCATGCGAAACGAGCGCAGATCGCCGTCGTAGTCGGCATCCCAGCCGGTGGTGCGGCCGTAGCCGCGCTGGTCGGGCGCGATCGCGTGATAGCCGGCGGCGGCGAGCGCCGGCAGCACGCGGCGCCAGCTGTACGCGAGCTCCGGAAAGCCGTGCAGCAGCAGCACGCTGGGTCGCCCCGGTTCGTCGTGGCCGGCTTCGAGCACATGCACCGACAAGCCGTTGACGCCGTCGACGAAGCGGCTGCGCACGCCGTGCGGCAACACATCGGAAGGCAAAGGCTGCGTGGACATGGTCGAGCGCGATTCTGCGTCAAGCCGATGACCCGCCAGGTAATGGACCAGCCTGCAGGGCGCCGGCAGAATCCGTCGCACCCCTTGCGCCCTTTCGCGATGCACTCCACCACCTTGCCGCTGGCCGCGCGCCGGCACGCCGCGCTGCCCGTTGTCTGGGCGGTGCTCGGCACGTTCGTGATCACGTTCGACTTCTTCGCGATCAACGTCGCGGTGCCGTCGCTGCGCGACGCGCTGGGGGCCGAGCCGGCGCAGCTGCAGTGGGTGGTGGCGGCGTTCGGGCTGATGTTCGGCAGCGGCCTGATCGCCGGCGCGCGGCTCGGTGACCGCCACGGCGCCGAGCGCGTGCTCGGCGGCGGCTTCGCGCTGTTCGCGTTGGCCAGCGTCGCCGCGGCCACCGCCGGCGGGCTGGCGTGGCTGATCGCGGCGCGCGCGGCGCAGGGCGTGGCCGCAGCATTGATCGCGCCGCAGGTGCTGGCGCTGGCCGGGCGCACCGCCGACGCGACGCAGCGCCAGCGCGCGTTCGTCGCCTACGGCGCCGCGCTCGGGCTCGGCGCGGCGCTCGGGCCGCTGGTGGGCTGCGCGATCCTCGAGCTCGATCCGTGGCAGCTGGGCTGGCGTGCGGTGTTCGTGCCGCAGGTGCTGCTGGCCGCCGTCGGGGCGCTGCGCGCGCAACCGTGGCGCGCGGCCGTCGGGCGCGGCCCCGCGCTCGACGGGCCGAGCGTCGCGTTGCTGGCCGCCAGCACGATGGCGCTGGTGGTGCCCATGATCGAAGGGCGCCGCCTGCAGTGGCCGTGGTGGCTTGCGCTGCTGCCGCTGCTGGCCGCGCTCGGCGGCGTGGTGTTCTGGCGCCGCCAGCGCTCGTTGGCATGGCATCACCAGGGCGCGCTGATCGAGCCGTCGCTGATGCAGCCGCGCTTCTTGCGCGCGTTGCTGAGCGTGCTGTGCTTCTACTGCAGCAACGCGTCGTGCATCCTGATCGTCTCGCTGTGGCTGCGCAGCGTCTTCGAGCTGCGGCCGATCGCCGCGGCCGCGGTCTACACCGCGATGTCCGCGGGCTTTCTGGCCACCACGTTCGGCGCGCGGCGCGGCTTCGAGCGTTGGGGCGATGCACTGGTCGCGCGCGGCGCCTGGGCGCTGGCCGCGGGCCAGTTGCTGATCGGCGCGCAGATCGCGCTGGCCGAGCCGTTGTGGGCGCTGCTGCCGGCCCTGCTGTTCACCGGCGCGGCATTCGGCGTCGTGATGAGCCCGCTGGTGGCGCGTGCGGTCGGCACGGTGCCGATGGCGCACGCGGCGTTGGCCGGTGGCCTGGTCGGCAGCGTGCAATGGCTCGGCAACGCGCTGGGCGTCGCGCTGATCGGCTCGATCTACTTCGGGCTGTCGGCGCAGTCACCGGCACAGGCTGCGCTGGTGAGCCACGGGCTGCTCGCGCTGCTGGCAGTGGGCACGGCGCTGCTGCTGCCGCACTGGCTCGGCGCGCAGGCGACGGTCGGCGCGCGATGAACACGCCGCGCTCCCACGACGGCGTCGACTCGATCGGCACCTTGCTGCGCGACTGGCGCACGCGGCGCCGCCTGTCGCAACTGGACCTCGCGCTCGATGCCGGCGTGTCGCCACGCCACCTGAGCTTCGTCGAGACCGGGCGCTCGCGGCCGAGCCCGCAGTTGCTGACCGCGCTGGCCGACCGGCTCGAGATTCCGCTGCGCGAGCGCAACCGCCTGCTGCTGGCGGCGGGCTACGCGCCGCGCTATGCCGAAGGCCGGCTCGACGCCGGCGCGATGGAGCAGGTGCGCGGCGCGCTGGAGCGCCTGATCGCCGCGCACGACCCGTACCCCGGCGTGGTGCTCGATCGCGCCTGGAACGTGCTGCTCGCCAACCAGGCGGCGCAGGCGCTGGCGACGCTGCTGCCGGCGCATCTGCAGGGCCCGCCGCTCAACGTCATCCGCGCCGGGCTGCACCCCGACGGCTTCGCGCGCTTGACGGTCAACTTCGACGATTGGGGTGGCCACTTGATCGACGTGTTGCAGCGCGAGGCCACGCGCACCGCCGATCGCGCGCTGGTGGCGCTCGAGCGCGAGGTGAACGAGTACCCCAACGTGCAGGCGCTGCGCGCACGGCGCGATCCGGCACTGGTGCCGGTGCCGCGCCTGCTGGTGCCGTTCATCGTCGACCTGCCGGTCGGGCGCGCGTCGCTGTTCACCACCCGCACCTTCTTCGGCTCGCCGCTCGACGTGACGCTCGAAGAGCTGTGCATCGAGCTCTTCTACCCCGCCGACCTGGCCAGCGAGTCGCTGCTGCGCGGCCTGATCAGCTCGAGCTGACGCGGCTAGAGCGTGCGGCGCAGCGCCGCGAAGAACAGCTCCGACTGCAGCCGCTCGCCGCAGCACTGCGCACCGACGCGCGCGGCCAGCTCGGGCGCCACCGGCTTGAGCGGCCGGCCGGTCTGCTGCGCCAGCACCTGGTGCATGCAGGCGCGCTCGAGGTAGTACAGGTCGTCGTAGGCGTAGTCGATGCGCTCCCCGCACACCACCACGCCGTGGTTGCCGAGAAACGCGATGTCCGATCCATCCATGGCGCGCGCGATGCGCTCGCCTTCCGACGGGTCGAGCGCCAGCCCGTTGTAGTGGTCGTCGATCGCGATGCGGCCGTGAAAGCGCATCGCGTTCTGCGACAGCGTGGTGTCGAGGCCGCGCTCGGCGGTGAGCGTCAGCGCGGTGGCGAACGGCATGTGGGTGTGCAGCACGCAGGCCTTCGCGGCGATGCGATGGATCGCGGCGTGGATGAACATCGCGGTGGGTTCGACGTCGCGCGCGCCGGCCAGTCGCTCGCCGTGCGCATCGACCAGCACGGTGTCGTCGGCCTGCACCTCGCTCCACAGCAGCCCGCGCGGGTTCAGCAGGAAGCGCCCCGAGCCGTCGGGCAACTCCACGCTGAAGTGGTTGCAGACGCCTTCGCCGAGGCCGTGGTGTGCCGCCGCGCGCAGCGCCAGCGCGAGGTCGGCGCGCAGCGGGCGCACGGTGGGACTGACGTAGTCGATGGCGTGGGTGGTGGACGGGCTCATGCCCGCCAGTATCGGTCCTTTGCCCAGCCGTGCGCAGCGACGCCCGGTGTGGCCCCGGCACGCGCAGCGCCGCGCCGCGCTACGTCGCGCCGTCGTCGAGCACCACGCCGGCGTGCGCGAGCAGCGCGCGCGCGGCGGCGCCGGCGGCGCGCGCCACCTGCGGTGCGCCGCCGTCGGCGTGGCGCTGCACCGCCAGCGTGACCGCGCCCTCGACCAGGATCGACAGCTGCGTGGCGAGTGCGGCCGTCTGCGCGACGCCGAGCGCGCGCAGGCGCACTTCGAACCATGCGCTGTTGCGCGCCTTGATGTCGCGCGCCACCGCCAGCGCCGGGTGCGCCGCATCGCCGCCGAGCTCGGCGATCGCGTTGGAGAACGGGCAGCCGCGGAAGGTCTCGCTCGCGAACCAACGCTCGAAGCGCCGGAACACGCCGAGGATCTCGTGCAGCTCGTCGCCCGGCTTCGGCAGCTCCGGACGGCGCGCGCCGCGCCGTTCGAGGTAGGCCGCGATCAGCTGCTCGCGCGAACCGAAGTGCTTGTACAGCGTGCGCTTGCTGATGCCCGCTTCGAGCACCACGGCGTCGACGCCGATGCTCTGGATGCCGTGCGCGTAGAACAGGCGGTCGGCCGCATCGAGGATGCGCTCGTGCATCGACGCGGGCTGCGCGCTGGCGTGCGCCGTGCTCACCGCCTGGTCTGCCTGGGTGGTGCGGCCATCCGGTGCGGCCCTCACGTGGCCGCGAAGCGCAGGTGGCTCGAGCGGTGCAGCGCGAAGCCGATCTGCACGATGCCGGCCGCCAGCCCGGTGGCCACGCCGACGTGCACGGCGGTGGTGTACGAGCCGAGCAGGTCGTACAGCACGCCGCCGCCGAAGGCGCCGACGAAGCTGCCGATCTGGTGGCTGACGAACGCGACGCCGCCCAGCATGGCCTGCCAGCGCAGCCCGAACACGTCGGTGATCCAGCCCGCCACCAGCGGCCCGACGCCGAGCCACAGGAAGCCCATGATGGCCGCGAACACCAGCGTGCCGGCTGGCGTCGGCGCCGTTGCGAAGTACCACCACAGCGCGAGCGAGCGCAGGAAGTAGATCAGGCCCAGCAGCACCAGCTTGTTCCAGCGCCCGCCGGCCCACCCGAAGAACAGGCTGCCCAGCACGTTGAAGCCGCCGATCACGCCCAGCGCCTGCGCGCTCAGCATCGGATCCATGCCGCAGATCTGCAGGTACGACGGCAGGTGCGTGGTCAGGAAGATGAGCTGCATGCCGCAGACGAAATAGGCCATCGTCAGCACCACGAACGGCACGTGCTTCATCGCGCTGCCAACCGCCGCGCCGGCACTCTGGCCGATCTTGCCGGGCGATGGCGGCAGCAGCACCTGGTCGACCCTGCCGGCGTACCACGCGGCCGGCAGCATGATCAGCGCGATGATCGCAAATCCGAATACCGCCACGCGCCAGCCCTGCGCTTGATTGAGCGCCTGGCCGAGCGGCGCCGACAGCAGCGCACCGAGCGAGCCGGCGGCCGAGACCGCGCCCAGCACCGCGCTGCGCAGCGCCACGCTCACCGGCCGTGAAGCGGCCGCCATGGCCAGGGCCGGCCCGGTGCAGGCCATCGACGTGCCGATGAACAGGCCGGCGCCGATCACCACCGCCAGCGTGCTGTGAGCCGTGGCCAGCACCACCAGTCCCAACAGATACAGCACCGAGCCGCCGAGCATCAGCGGCCGCATGCCCCAGCGCACCGCGAGCGCGCCGGCCATCGGCTGAAGAAAGCCCCACATCAGGTTCTGCACCGCGATCGCGAGGGTGAAATCGGACACCGAGATCCCGATGTCTTTGGTCAGGTCGGGCATGAAGATGCCCAAACTCTGGCGCAGCCCCATCGCGAAGGTGAGCATCAGCGACGCGCCGATCAGGACCGGCAGCGCCGGTTTCAGGGTTTCGAAGCGGCTCGACACGCGGTCTCCGTCGGTGTGTTGAGCCGCCACGCTAACTGACGCGACACATGAAGTAAACAGATCTGTTTACCTGCGCAGGGTCTTCGGCGGTCCTTCGCCCGCCGAGCGACGAACGGTGCTTGAAAGCGCGCTGCCGTGTCACCATGTCCAGCGCCATGTTCGCCCTTTGGCTGTCGGCGCTGTTGCATCTGTACATCGGATGGCGCATCGCGCCCGATTTGCCCGGGGCCATTGCGCCTTGGGCATTTGTTGCCCTGCTGCTGGCCTCGGCGATCCTGATCCCGCTGGCGTTCTTCGGCCGTCGCGCGCGCGACAGGGCCACCGCCGATCGATTCTCCTGGGCCGGCATGCTGGCGCTGGGCGCGTTCTCCACACTGCTGGTGCTGACGCTGCTGCGTGATGCGGTGCTGCTCCTGGCCTGGCCATTGGGTATCGCCGGACTGGCAGCGGGGTCGGCAAGCGCGGTGTTGGTCGGCGCAGCGCTGTTCATGGCGATCGGTGTCTTCAATGCACGCCGCACGGCACGCGTGTGCGAGATCGAGGTGCCGGTGCTGGGCCTGCCGGCCGCCCTGCACGGCTTCACGATCGCGCAGATCAGCGACATCCACGTCGGCCCGACGATCAAGGCGCCGTACCTGCGCCGCATCGTCGAGTCGGTGAACAGGCTGCGCGCCGACATGGTGGCGGTGACCGGCGACCTGGTCGACGGCTCGGTCCGCGAGCTGTCGGCGCACGTGGCGCCGCTCGCTGAGCTGCAATCGCGCCATGGCACCTTCTTCGTGACCGGCAATCACGAGTACTACTCCGGCGCCGAGCCCTGGTGCGCCTATCTGACTCAGCTCGGCCTGCGCGTGCTGCGCAACGAACGCGTGCGCATCGGCGAGGGCGAAGAGAGCTACGACCTGGCCGGGATCGACGATCTGGCGGGGCGCCAGTTCGGTCCGGGGCAGGGCGCCGACCTCTCGCGAGCGTTGCTCGGCCGGGACGAGTCGCGCGAGCTGGTCTTGCTCGCGCATCAGCCGCGGTCCTTGCTGGACGCTGCGCGATTCGGGATCGGGTTGCAGATTTCCGGGCACACGCACGGCGGCCAGATCTGGCCGTTCGGCTTCCTGGTGCGCCTGCAA